>Ga0164242_10001468_pt1 | contig 27972 bp, 24 predicted proteins | sample OricomgcompostMG_FD_108783 | JGI IMG/M metagenome (GOLD analysis project Ga0164242, IMG submission 108783) | Miracle-Growth compost microbial communities from Emeryville, California, USA - Original compost - Miracle growth compost (MG) ...
GTATGGCGGCCCCGCACCAGTTCCCCGGCGCCGCACCGGTTCCCCGGCCCCGCACCAGTACGGCGGCCCCGCACCAGTTCCCCGGCGCCGCACCGGTTCCCCGGCCCCGCACCAGTACGGCGGCCCCGCACCCACTGCAACCGGTGCGCCGACGCGTAAAGGTTGCGCCATCGACCAACTGGTGCGGCAACGAACGTGTCGTACGGCGATCGGTCGCGTTCGGTCAGTCGGCTCCGGTGGTCGGCCCGCCGCGGGCCCGGCGCAGCCCGAGCACCAACAGCACGATTCCGACGATCGCGACGACGATGCCGATGTAGGCCCAGGTCCGATCGCCCGTCATCGAGCTGCCGCCGATCAGATTCAGGCCCTGGCCGATCCACAGGCCACCGAGCAACACGGCGATGACGCCGATGATGATCGCAGCTATCCGACCGGGGCGAGAGCGCATCTCGTCTCCTCCTTCGTCCGGGCAGGGCGGGAATCGGATTCACCGGCTGAGGCCCGGACCCGACTTTCATCCTCGCACCGCCGCTGCCGACGTCAAGGGCCTCCGGCGGCAACCGGTTCTCCGGCCCGGCGCGCCGGTCTCGTGAGCCGGGCACGACGTCCGTAATGTGGCCACCATGCCGGCCGGGCCCGCGGAACCGCGACGCCGCTGGCTACGCCGACTGATCGGGGTCGCCGTGGCCGTGGTGATCGCGGTCGTGATCATGAACCGCGTCGGTCAGGTGGACTGGGCGGCGGTTGCCGACGCGTTGGGGCGGCTGACCTGGTGGCAGCCGCTGGTTCTGCTGGCGGTGGTAGCCGTGCGGCAGATCCTGATGGCGAGCCCGCTGCACTTCTACATCGACGGCGTGACGATCGGTCGTGCGACCCAGAACGACCTCGGCGCCATCCTGATGTCGATGGTCGCCCCTGCTCCGGCCAACTACGCGCTGCGGGTGGCGATGTTCTCCTCCTGGGGTGTCTCGGCGGCCCGGGGCGTCGCCGGGTCGACGATGAACACGCTGACGCTGATGATCGCCCGCTTCGCGATACCGCTGGTCGGCTTCGGCCTGCTGGTGGCGATCGGCGGCGAGCTGTCCTACCGGTGGGCCGACCTGTTCAGCCTGGTGATCGCGGCCGCACTCGTCGCCGCCGTGGTGCTGATTCTTCGCAGCAACGGGTTGGCCCGCACCCTCGGGACGCGGGCCGGACGGATCGTCGGCCGGTTCCGCCGCGGTGTCGACCCGGAACGCTGGGCGCAGAACTGCATCGACTTCCGCGCGCACATCTCCACCCGCTTCCGGTACGGCTTCCCTCGGTCGCTCGGCGGCATCTGCGCCATGCTCGCCGATGATCTTCTGCTGTTGGTGCTCTGCCTCCGGTTCGTCGGAATCCCGGCGTCCGATGCGGGGATCACCGACATCGCGGTCGCCTATCTGTTCGCCTTCCCGTTGACCATCCTGCCGTTCAGCGGCATCGGGATCGTCGACTCGGTGATCATCGCGGCCCTCGTGCAGTCCGGTGGCCACCCGGTCGAGGCACCGGCGGTGGCCGCCCTGGTGCTCTGGCGGATCTTCACCCTCGGCGTGCCGCCGCTGGCCGGCCTGGGAGCGATCGGGCTGTGGCGGCGCTCCGCGGGCAAGCAGGCGCAACCAACCTGACGCCCATCCGACCTGACGCCCATCCGACCTGACGCCCATCCGACCTGACGCCCGTCCGGCCCCAAGCGAATCCGATCCGACAGCACGGTCGGTGATCAGCGGCGGACTAGTCTTTGGTCGTGCCAGGCCCCGGATACTCGATGCCCCTCGGCCTTCGCCTGACCCGCTCGGCGAAGGTGCTGGAGCGCGCATTCAACCAGGCGATGATCAGCGCCGGAGGCTCGGCACCGGTCTGGCAGATCCTGATCGCCTGCAAACAGCGTGGCGGCTGGAACCAGAACGAACTGGCCGACGCGATCGGCATCCGTGGCGCGACCCTCACCCATCACCTCAACGCGATGGAGGACCAGGGGCTGATCACCAGACGCCGGGACCCGGAGAACCGTAGGGTGCACATCGTCGAACTGACTCCTGCCGGCGAGCACCTGTTCGGCAGGCTCCGTCAGGCGGCGGTGTCCTTCGACCACAGACTGCGGGACGGCCTGTCCACCGACGAGCAGGCTGCCTTCGAACGGGTGCTGGACACCCTGGTCGACAACGTCCGGGCCAGGTCTACCAGCCGTGGGTCATGATCGCCGGGATGTCCCCGTTGCCGTGCAGATGAGCCCGGAGCGCCATCAACACCTGCAACTCGTGGGGAACCACCGGCTCGGGTAGCTCGTCCAGGCCGAACCAGTCCAGCTTCGCGGCCTTCTCCGGTTCCATGATCCGCGGCTTACCCTTCCAATGGCTGGTGGTGAAGAAGAAGTCCACCCGCTCGTCCAGCCCGTTGTCCGCACGGTCCGCGCCGTGATTGGTCCGGTGCAGCGTGGTCAACGGGGTGAGATTGGACTCCTCCACCTCGATGCCCAGTTCCTCGAACGCCTCCCGGCACGCCGCCCGGTGGACCGGCTCACCCTCCTCGACGTGACCGGCGGCGCCGGTCGCCCAGTGACCGTCCCGGTAGCCGGTGTTGCTCCGCAGTTGCAGCAGTACATGATCTTCCTTGCGGAGGATCAGATATGCCGCCGGTATCACCCGGAAGCGATCCTTGTTGATCTCATCCTGATGGACGGAGCTGAGTTGACCCTTGCGCACCGTTGCGGTCACTTCCCTACCTCTTGATCGTTGTGATCTTCGTTGATCTTGTACGTCCCGAGTCGGATCGGTAATCGGTCACTCCCTGTCGGCACCCGGAGATCTTGCCGTACGCAGGATCTCCAGCAGTTCTGCCCGGTCGAAGAAGGTTGCGGTGTCCCAGGCCGAGGGCGTTCCGGCACGCGGGTCGGCGCCGTTGTCGATCAGCACGCGGACCACATCCTCATAACCCTTGAACACGGCACCGGCCAGCGGTGTCTGGCCACGGTCGTTCAGGGCGTCGACGGTGGCGCCGTGGTCGATCAGCATCCGGACCGCTCGGGCATGACCGTGGTACGCGGCGAGCATCAGCAAGGTGTTGCCGCTGGCGTCGGTCAGGTTCACCGGCATGCCGTCCTCGATGTAGGAGGCAAGTCGCTCCGCCTCGCCGGCCCTGGCGCGGTCGAAGAGCCAGTGCGCCAGTTCGGCGGGGTCCGATCCGTCCGGCGCCGGACCGTCGTACCTCCGGCGCGACGTCTCAGCCACGACGCTCAACCACCATGATCATCCTCGCGATCACGGCCGGTCAGCTCCCCGGCTTGACCAACGGGAACAATGTGGTCTCACGCAGCCCGACATCGAAGAAGAGGGCCAGCAGCCGGTCGATCCCGAGTCCGACGCCGCCCATCGGCGGGGCACCGAATTCCAACGCGTACAGGAAATCCTCGTCCAGCTGCATCGCCTCAGGATCGCCCTTGGCCGCCTCGAGGGACTGCGCGACGAGTCGCTCCCGCTGGATCACCGGGTCGATCAGCTCGGAGAATCCGGTGCCGCGCTCGACCCCGGCGATGATCAGGTCCCAGGCCTCGATCAGATCAGGATCGCTGCGATGCGGTCTGGCCAACGGCTGCGCGATCGGCGGATAGTCACAGACGAAGGTCGGCTGCAACAGGTTGGGCTCGACCAGTTCGCCGAACAGCTCCATGACCAGCTTCTGCGGTCCCCAGCCGGGTTCCACCGTCAGGTCGTTGCCCTCGGCGTATTTGATCAAGCTGTCCCGATCGGTCCGCGGCGTGACGTCCTCGCCGACGGCCGCGGAGACCGCGGGGTAGATGCCGAGCCAGGTCCATTCGCCTTCAAGATCAACGGTGCCCCTGGGGGTTTCGATCTGGTGCAGACCGAGGGCGTCGGCACAGTCCAGAATGATCTTCCTGGTGAGCTCGGCGACCGTCCGCTGGTCACCCCACGCCTGGTAGAACTCCAGCATGGTGAACTCGGCGTTGTGGGTATGGTCGATGCCCTCGTTGCGGAAGATCCGGCCGATCTCGTACACCTGCTCCACGCCGCCGACCACCGCCCGTTTGAGGAACAGCTCCAAGGCGATCCGCAGCGTCATGTCGATGTCGAAGGCGTTCAGGTGGGTGTTGAACGGGCGGGCATGGGCGCCGCCGTGCACCAGCTGCAGCACCGGTGTCTCGATCTCGACGAAACCCTCCCGGTGCAGGGTTTCCCGGATGCTACGGGTCAGTGTCGCGCGGTTGCGCACCATGTCCCGGGCAGCCTCCCGGACCGTCAGATCGACGTAGCGCTGTCGGACCCTGGTCTCGTCGGACAGTTCCGAATGCAGATTCGGCATCGGCCGCAGCGACTTCGAGGCCAGCTGCCAGTCCGACGCCATCACCGACAGCTCGCCGCGCTTGGAGGAGATCACCCGGCCTTCGACGAACACGTAGTCGCCGAGATCGACGTCGGCCTTCCAGCGGGCCAGCGCCTCGTCGCCGACCTCGGCCAGGGAGAGCATCACCTGCAGCCGGGCCACCGAGGTGTCCTGGTCCAACCCCTCCTGCAGCGTGGCGAAGCACAGCTTGCCGGTGTTGCGGATGAAGACCACCCGTCCGGTGACGCCGACCCGATCCTGGGTCTCCTCGCCGGCCTGCAGATGTCCCCAGGCCTTCCGGACCTGACGCAGCGTGTGGGTGCGGGGCACCGACACCGGATAGGGCTGCCGGCCCTCCGCGAGCAGCCGGTCACGCTTCTCCCGGCGCACCCTGCTCTGCTCGGGTACGTCGCTGCCGAAGTCGTCCTGCTGCTCGCTCACGCTGGGTTACTCTATGCGACCCCGGCGACGCGGCCATTGCCGCGGGTTCCCTCGCCGGGCCGCCCGCGCCCGGTGTCGGTCGGCAACCGGACGGCAGGCCTCAGACGGGTTTCACGCGGATGCGTCCGGTCGCCGGATCGGCCACCCAGAGCACCTGGGAGAGGTCGTCGATGATCAGATCGGCGTTCAGCGCCTCCCGTGGCGAGGTGGTCACCACGGCCAGCGTCGCGCAACCGGCGCCCTGCGCGGATCGCAATCCCTTCGGCGCATCCTCGACGACCAGGCAGTCCTGCGGCCGCCGGCCGAGCAACTCGGCCGCCTTCAGGTACGGGTCGGGCGCTGGCTTGCCGCGGGCGACGTCGTCGACGGTGACCAGCACCGCCGGCCGGGCGAGGCCGGAGGCTGCCAAACGCGCCGCGGCCAGCGGAGCGGTGCACGAGGTGGCGATGGCGACCCGGTCGGCCGGGAGCGTACGGAAGGCTTCGCCCGCACCGGGCAGCGGTCGCACTCCCTCGAGGTCGGTCAGTTCGAGTTCGTTGATCCGGTCCAGGGCCGACTGCCGCAACTCGGGCGGCAACAATTCGGCGACGGTGGCCTCGGCCGGGACGCCGTGGAACTCCTGCAACCGCTGCAGCGGGATGCCCAACTCCCCGGCCCAGATCGTCCAGGACCTGACCACCGCCGGGGTCGAGTCGATCAGCGTACCGTCCATGTCGAAGATGACGGCCGCGAAGTCCCGTTCGAGTAGAGCGCGGTCCCGGGTGTTCTCGGCTTGGGTCATGATGTCTGTGAACCCGCCTCCCTGTCTCGATGTTCCTGGTCTCGATGTTCCTGGTCTGGATGTTCCTGGTCTGGATGTTCCCGGTCCGGATGTTCCTGGTCCGGACTCCCCTGATGTTGGTGTTCCCGATCGCGTCCTGTTCGGACCGGACGCCGCCAACGGACGGCGGTGCCGAGCACCGCCTCGGCCAGGGTCTCGATCGCGACGGCGAGCAGCCCCCAGATGATCACGGCCTGGTTGTCGACCAACGTGGCCACGGTGAAGAGCACCCCGACGGTCAGGACGCGGCCGTCCGCGCCGAGCAACGATCGCGGCCCGAGCACGCCGCGCAGCCGGATCGAATAGATCAACTCGTAGCGTCGGTAGGCGATGGCGGCGATGGTCACGAAGATCAGCGCACCGTCGAGGTGGCGGGCCAGCAGACTGCTGATCACCGCCCCCTCGGCGATCCAGACCAGCGGCAGCGCCAGCCAGCCGAACCGGTCGGTCATCGGCGGCCGCAGGGTGCATCCGGCGACGATGACCGATGCCACGGCCCAGGCGCAGGCGATCATCGGCGCGTCGTAGCAGATGCTGGCGATCAGCCCCAGCCAGAGAATGATCAGCACAATCATCCCCGGCAGGAACGGGAACCGCACCCGCCCGGCCAACAGCGCCAACAGGCCGAGATCCAGTTGCTGATCAAGACTCGGGGTCCGGTACGTCCGGTGTTGCCGCAGCGCCCCGAGCGCTCGCCCGCCGACGACCCAGAGCAGTGCGAACCCGGACACGGTGACGGCGGCGATGAGCACCCAGACCGGCCGCATCGTCAGCAACATGACCGACAGCACCAGATACCGTTCGGCAATCGGCACGTGAGCGATCTTCTTCGCCCAGAACGCGATCCGAGCGGCTCGACCGGGCGGATCCGGCAGCGCGGTCCGGCTGTCCTCCGCCGATCCGTCGTCGGGACGGCTGATCGCCACCAGCGCCGGTTCGGCCGCCCGATCCGCCCGCTGCCGGTCGGTGTAGGCGTAGTCCTCCAGATGCCGCGCGGTGACCACGACCAGGGCGATGATCGCCAGCAGCCAGCCGTAGGAGTGGTGATGGCGTACGGCGACGGCCGCCACGGCGGCGAGGACCAGGTATTCCTTGATCCGGTCGCCGATCCCGTCCAGCCATCCGCCGAAGGCGGAGTAGCGGCGGGTGAACCGCGCCACCTCGCCGTCCATGCAGTCGATGATCAACGCCAGTTGCAGCAGCACCGCCGCGACCACCCAGGCGATCGGACGGCCGGTGAAGATCAACAATCCGGCGGCCACCCCGACGCCGAGGCTGATCGCGGTGATCAGGTTGGGTGTCAGTCTCGGCGCCAGCGGCGCGCGCAGCGCGCGCCGCGTGCCGATCCGGGACAGCCTGCGGACGACTGCCGCGGAGTAGGCGCCGTCACCCAACCGGGAGGCCGAGCGCAACCGCTGGTCCCAGGGGGTCGTGCCGAGTCCGGCCAGGGCGGCGCCGTTGCGGGACCACCGGTAGTAGCCCAGGGATTGTTCGCGGACCGGCAATCCGGCCCGTACCAGGGCCATCAGCGCCAGGTCGAACAGATCGACGTCAGCGATGTCAGCGATGTCACCGGCCTGTCGGGCCGCGGCCGACCAGATGTCGGCGGCCCTGCGCCGATCGGCGGAGCGGATCCGCAGCAGGCCGATCACCACCCGGTTCGGGTTGCCGACGGTGTGGCCGCTCGCACCGGTGGATTCGATGAATCCGTCGGCTGCCACCCGGGCAAGGGTCGCCCGCTCCAGCCCGTACGCCTGGCGTCGCGGCGCCTCGATGTTGCGGGGGTCCGCCAGCAGCGCCGCGGTCCGGTCTCCGGGCGAGTCCAGCAGGTCGAGGGTCGCCGGAAGGTCCAGTTCCACTCCGGCGCCGGCCAGCACCAAGGGACCGGCACCGCCGCCCGCCCGGGCGGCGAGTTCGGCGAGGGTGTCCGCCCGGCCGATCTCGGCGCCGCCGCAGACCTCGCGCAGCGTCGCCCGCAGGTCCGGATCGGTGTCACCCAGGACGACGCATTCGGCCGAGGCGCTGTAGCCGCGGATCGCCCGGGCGGCGCCGTCGGGCGACGGCTGTCGGACTGACGACTCGGGCACCGGCGCATGGTATCCGGTGAGCGGCGGCTGCGGGTCCATGACGGATCCTCCCTGCCGGTTCGGGCACCGGGGGATCAGCGAACCAGGTCCGGCCGGACGGCGCCGGCCAGCCGCCGGATCGCCTGCCTGGTCGGCCGGGCCAGCCGGTTGGCCGGGATCCGGCCCCCGGCGGCCAACACGTCGTCCAGCGGCAGGAGCACCTGCTCGCCGACCGTCAGGCCGCGGATCGATTCCCGGCCTCGACGGCCGAAACACTCGACCTGGACGAGAACCACCTTCCCGACCGGATCGTGCCGGGGTTGGTGATCACCGGCGTCCTCGGAGCCCGCGTGCCGTTGTCCGATCGTCCGGAGCTGTTCGGCTGCCAATGTCCGGCCGAGCGCGGTCGCCGCGGTGACCATGATCAACGAGGTACCCGGATCGGCCAGCGCGTCGGCCGCGACAGCGATATTGCGGCCCAGGTCGTGCAGCCGGAACCGGTGGTCGACCGCTGCCACCTCGTCGCCGCCGGGAATGCGCGGACCGAGCTCACCACCGGTGTGGTCGATCAGGAAGGGTGCATCGCCGGCGTCGCGCAGCGCAGCGAAGAGCAACGCAGCGACGGTGGTCGTGCCGACACCACCGGCCGTGCCGGCCACGAGCAGTCGCCGCAGCCCCGGTACGGCGTCCTCCGGGACGGTACTGACCGGCGTCGGGATCGAACTCGGCGCCGACCCGGGGAAGGACGGTCCCGGGGTGGTCACTGGCCCTCCTCAGCGAGGAACCGGGCACCGACGGCTTCGGCGATCATCCGGACCAGCCGAGCGCCCGGCTCACCCGATGCGCCCCACGGCGCCGAGGCCTCGGTCCACCAGACGAACCCGGCCTCGTCCTGACGATCAGCGCCGGCGCCGTCGTCGCCGGATCGCTCGGAGGACGGCCCGAGCAGCTGCTCGGCCTGGGTGCGGTAATCCAACCGGCGGGACGCCTCGACGGTGAGCACCGCGACGCCCTGCCGGTCGACCAGCTGGGCCGCCCAGCCGCCGTACAGCAACCGCGGCCGCAGCCCGGGGTCGACCTGCCCGGCCGCGCGCACAACGACCGCGAGGTCGACCGGCTCGAGGGACATCAGGCGATATTCACGAGGCATGGAGCTCGGCTCCTTCCCGGTCCGGGACCTGGGAAGCCTTCGGCCGGGCGTTCGCCACCTGGACCATCCGCGGCGGTTCACCACGGCGGACCAGCCGGCCACGGCCGGCCACCATCGGTTCGGCGTAAAGACCGGGCAGCACCGGGCCCTCGGCCCGTTCCCCGGACATCAGCAAGACCGTGCCGCCGGCGTCCCGCAGCGTCTGCAGCGCCTGCCCGTACATCGCCCGGCCGATCCCGGCCACCGGCCGGCTGAGCACCACGTGCAGCCGCAGGTCCCGGGCGGAGGTCAGGTACGGCAGCAGCGGGTCCAAGGGGTCCGTCCCGCCCGCGTCGAGGATGTCGAAGTCGTCGGCGACGACGACGATCCGCGGACCACGCCGCAGGGCCGCGGCCGCCTCGGGCGTCGGACGACCGTCCGGACCGGTCTGATTGGCGGCGGCAACCCGCTCGGCCAGTTCCTGGGCGATCGCGGTCGACAGCCCGTGCGCCAGCCCTGGTGTGGTGGCGTGCCCACCCAGGTACTCGTCGGGCACTTCGGCCGCCACCTCGCCGCGCAGGTCCATCACCGCGATCACCAGTTCCTCCGCGGAGTAGCGCTCCAGCAGGGTCCGCACCAGGTGGCGCAGCGTGGTGGTCTTGCCCGCTCCGGGGTCGCCGAAGACGAGCAGATGCTGGTCGGTTCGGTCGGGTTCCAGCAGCGCCGGTTCCATGGTGTCCTGACGCAGCCCGAGCGGCAGGGCGTCCGGCTCGACGAAGGCGTCGGGCAGGTCGGCAGGATCCAGATCGGTGGGCAGCAATCGGATCGGTGCCGCCGCCGGACCGTGCCAGCTGGCGGCGGACTGTTCGGCGAGCTGCTGCACCGCGGCGCCGAGATCGGATTCGCCGGTGTCCTCCAGTACCGGCAGCGCGATCTGGGCGAAATGTTCGTCGTCGGTCAGCACCCGCCCCGGCTGGTCGGTCTTCAACACCGCGTTCAGCTTGCGGCCGATGGTGGAGTCCAGCGGGTCGTTCAACCGCATTTCGTACCGGCTGCCGATCATCGGCTGGTGGACGACCCGCAGTTCGTTCCAGCGGGTCAGGGTGAAGACAAGATGGATGCCGTAACTGCTGCCGCGTTGCAGCAGATCCATCAGCGGCTCCTCCAGGTCCTCGAAGTCGTTGCGCAACGCGCCGATGCCGTCGACCAGCAGGACGATTTCGGCGGCGACCAGCTCCGGCACCCGGCCGGCGGCGTGTTCGGCGCGGAGCATGGCCGGCGATTCGATGCCACGGTCCCGGAACACCCGTTCCCGCTGGGCCAGCATCCCGCTGAGCTCCTCCAGCATCCGCCGCAGCCGGTCGGCGTGGGCCCGGGTGGCGACGCCGCCGACGTGCGGGAACGGCTCGATCCGGCGCAGCCCGGCGCCGGTCAGGTCCATGCCGTAGATGCTGACCTGGCGTGGGGTGTAGGTCAGCGACAGCGAGACTGCCAGTGTGCGCAGGAAGGTGCTCCGCCCGGTGCCGGGAGCGCCGATGACCGCGTGATGCCCGCCGGACCGGCTGAGGTCGATCAGCCAGGGCTGCTGGGCCTGGCGGGCCGGGTCGTCCAGCAGGCCCAAGGCGACCTGCAGCCCGTCGCGGACGGGTGTGCGCTCCTCGTCTCCGATGACCCGGGACAACGCCAGCCGGGTGGGCAGCGGCGGCAGCCAGACCGGGGCGACAGTGCGGTCCGCGGCACCGGCCCGCAGCCGGTCGACACATTCGGCGACCAGCGGCCGACCGACCAGCGGAGTGGTCAGCTCCGGCTCGCCCTCGTCCTCGACCGGTGCCATCGACCGCTGCAATGTGTTGTACGTGGGCAGCGCCATCGGTTCGGCAACGTGCTCCTCCTCGGCAGCCACCGGTTCCTCGGGCGCAGCGGCGGGACCGGAGACGTACCCGGACCGGAAGCGGCGGTAGATCGAGGTGTCGACCTTGAGGTAGCCGTAGCCGGGGATCGCGGGCAGATGGAACGCGTCCGGAGTGTCCAGGACGACACTGCTCTCCGCCTCGGAGAAGGTCCGCAGCCCTATCCGATAAGACAGATAGGTGTCCAGTCCGCGCAGCTTGCCGGCCTCGATCCGCTGGCTGGACAACAGCAGATGGACCCCGATCGAGCGGCCGATCCGACCGATCTGGATGAGCAGGTCGATGAAATCCGGTTCGGCGGTCAGCAGCTCACCGAACTCGTCGATCACCACGAACAGATGGGGCATCGGCGGCAGCGGCGGACCACCGGTCCTGGCCCGGTCGGCCCGCAGTTCGCGGTAGTGGCTGATCGACGGCGACCCGGCGTCCTTGAGGCGTTCCTGGCGGCGTACGACCTCGCCGGAGATGCTGGCCCGCGCGCGCTCGATCAGCTGCGGGTCGTCGGCCAGGTTGTCCATGATCCCGGCGATGTGTGGCATGCCGGTGAACGGATCGAACGCGGCGCCGCCCTTGTAGTCGACCAGGATCATGCTCAGGTCCTCGGGCGGATGGGACAGGCCGAGGGCGAGCACCAGGGTGCGCAGCATCTCGCTCTTGCCGGAGCCGGTGGCACCGATGCAGATGCCGTGCGGACCCATGCCCAACTCGGCGGACTCCTTCAGATCCAGCAGTACCGGCGCGCCGTAGTCGTCCAGGCCGATCGGAACTCGCAGGAAGTCCCGGGATGACCGCTGCTTCCACAGTTGCGGCCCGACCCCACCGATGCCGGGGATGCCGAGCAGTTCGGTGATGTCGATGGTCCGGCCGGCCTCGGCCTGTTCGGCTTCGGTCAGGCTGAGGCGCAGCGGCGCGAGACTGCGGGCGACGGTGGCGAACAGTTCCGGGGTCGGCCGATCGATGGCCGCGGTCCGGGTCGGGGTGGGGATCTGGTCCTCCCCGATCAGCCGGCTGTCGGCGACCGTGGCGACCTGATCCTCGACGGTGATCCGCACCTGGACGTCGGACGGTTCGTCGAGCCGCTCGCGGAGCAGGTGCACGGTGGTGATCTGCAGATCGGCCGGTCGCAGGTCGGCGTCGGGCACCGGGAGCGGTTCGGCGTGCCGACCGTAGTCGTCGCAGAACACCACCAACCGGCTGATCGGCAGGGTGGTGGAGGAGACCACGCTGCGTCGCGCGGTTGCCGCCAGTTGGGCCCGGTCGGCCAGCTCGGCGCCCAGCACCCGGGTCAGGTCGGCCACAGTCGGAGCCACTCGACGGGCAGGCACCCCGGCGTCGCGGAGATCCGGATCGACGGTGTGCGGGAGCAGGTCGAAGCCGGCCCAATCCGCGGCGACCGAGTCGTCGAAGACCGCCGCCAGCAGCAGGTCCTCCGGCGAGTGCAGGGCCGCCAGCTGCATGATCATCGACCTGGCCACCGCAAGGACGTCGGCGCGTTGGCCGATCACGGCGACGGAGCCGGCACCGTCGAGTCGGGCGGTGACCGGGACTCCGAGCACGGTGCCGTAGTGGTCAACAACCGCGCGCGCCTCGGCCTGCATGATCGGGTCGTGCGGGCGGACCGGGTTCTCCTCCGGCGGGACCTCCAGGCCGAACCACTTGATGTCACCCAGCCCGACCCGAACCCGCAGGAAGTCGGCATCGGTACGCCGCCGCTCCCAGAGCCGACCGGGGTCACGGATGAGTTCGGGCAGTACGGCCGGCTCGGGATCCAGGGTGCCGGCCCGTTCCCGGACCTGCCGGGAACGGTCACGCATCGTGGCCCGCAGCCGCTCCAGATAGTCCAGGTACAGCTCGCGCTGGGTGCGCCGGCTGCGCGCCGCCTGTCCGCGGGAGGACACCGCGAAGCCGACGCCGGCCATCAGCGCCACGACCAGCAACACCGCGCCGGCCACCAGGTAGAGCGGGTTGGCGTTGCGCATCACAACGATCATCACGACCGAGGACATGGCACCGGCGACCGGAATCAGGGTGTGCAGGGCCTGCCCGCCGACCTGACCGTCGGGCATCGCCGGGGGCGCGGCCAGCTTCTCGGTGTCCGGTTCGGCCAATGGTTCGGTGATCCGGGTGGGTCGGTGCACCAGGCGTTGGGTCATCCGGCCCTCACCGTCCGGCGGGCACCGTGGTCGGGGTTCGTTCGATCCGGGTTCGATACGTCGTGGTCAGCGGTGGCCGCGGCCGGCAGTCGTCCCGGCGCCTGGCTGCGAGCCGCCACGGTGACCACGTCGGCTGCCAGCCGGGCCACGGCACGGCGATACCGGGCACTGCGCCGGCCGGCCGCGGCAAGCCAATCGGATCCGATCACCGGGTCGGACGGGATGCGGTGGACCGGGATGGCGAGTGACTCGGCCAGGGTGCGGGCGATGCGCCGCGGTGCCGCGGTACGCGCCACGTCGACCAGGACCAACAGCAGTCCCGGAGCCTGGGGCAGTCCGGCCAGCGCGGCCACCGTGTCGGCTGCGGTGGTGGCCGACGCCACGTCGGCCCGGCACACCATCACCAGAACGTGGCCGGACGCCGCGACCTGCTCGAGGTCCTCGGCCGGCGGACGGACGCCCCAGTCGGTGAGCACCAGGTCGAAGAAGCGCGCGATCGGACTGAGTTGGGCGGTCCAATCCGCCACCGACCGGGGGGCCCCGGACGGGGCACCGAGGCTGCCCGGTTCGGTGAGATCGAGCACCGGCAGCGGTCCGGCCTGGGGCAGGCCGCTGCGGGCGTCCTCGACGGTCCGTGCCGTCCGCCGGCGTTCGGCGGCGTCGGGGCCTCGCCCCTCCGGCGCGGGATCGCGGTCGGGATCGGGATCCGGGTCGGAAGGATCGCTCGGTCCGGAGGACCCGGAACGCCTCGGCAGGATCGGGATCAGGTGACGCCCGAGACCCGAACGGCCGCCGTCGGCGTCGACGGCGAGCAGCGAACCGGTACGCCGGCCGGCCAGGGTGGCGGCGACCGTGGCCGTCAGCGTCGTCGTTCCGGAACCACCGGCGAGCGAGACGAATCCCACGCGCCGGCTCAGCGGCAGTCCGGTCCGGATCCCGGCGTCGGTGTCCAGTAACGCGTCGACTGCCGCTCCGGTGCTGCCGAAGATCATCCGCAGCGCGGTCCGGACCGAGTCGGCGGCGGTCACCGGAATGCTCCGAGCAGGTCGGCGAAGATGCCGAACGCGCCCAACAGCAGCACCGGCAGGGCGATCACCGACACCGTCTCCAGCAGGTTGGCCCAGCGGCGCATCCTGGCCTGCTGATGGGCCGCGGGCTGCGATCCGGCCGCAACGGCGATGATCACCGCCAGCACCGCGAGCGCGGCGATCGACCCGCCGGTCCCGAGCACGTTCTGGTGGGAGACGACCGCCGTCACGGAGACCACAAGCACTGCGGCCCACAGCGGAATGCGTTGCGCGACCAGCGGGAAGACCCGGGTCCGCAGCGCGGTGAGCAGCAGCAGGGCAAGGCCGAGTCCGGCCGTCCACCGGTCGGGTGCGGTGATCACCACCGCAGGTCCGACGGCGAGCGGTGCGGCGACGGCCCAGGTCGACCAGGTCAGCGAGTGATACGCGTCGTCGACGGTACGCAACACCTCGCTCCGCTCCCCCGGCCGGCCGGACATCACCCGGTCGTCCATTCCGGTCAGTCCGGAGACGGTCAGCGCGTACCAGGGCAGCAGGCCGCAGCCGATGCCGGCCAGCACTGCGTCGACGGCGAGGGCTTGCGTGGCCGACATTCCCGCGGCTGCCAGCAGCACCGGCAGGAGGGCCAGTACTGCGCCCAGAGCCGCCGCCGGGCCGGCCGACCGGTGGCGCAGGCCCGCGCCGAAGCCGAGACCGAGCAGCACCCAGACCACGGCGGCGGTGACGGCGACCGGACCGATCCGGAAGTACGGTGTGCGGCCCAGCAGGTCGGCTGCCGGCGCGGCCGCGTGCACCGCGGCGACCGCCACACCGATCGCGGCCGCGGTCAGGGCGATCGCCGGCCAACGCCGGCCCAGGCGTCCGGCCGGCACGGCGGCAGCGATCAACACCAGGACCACGACCGCTGCCACGCCGCCGGCGACCGGACGGACCAGATCCGCGGCGCAGAGCAGAACACCGATCGCCGACGCGGCAACCACCTGCCTGGTCGTGGTGGTCCAGCGTCCCCGCCGATCGGCGAAGGTGCTGCCGACGACGTCGGTGACGTCGGCGACCTCCGGTGGCGGCGGAGCCTCATCGGCCCGCACCAGCCGAAGAATCTCGCCGTCGAGGAGTTGCTGTTCCGCCGCGGAGAGGGCTGCGTCGAGCTGCTCACCGGTGGAACGGACGACCGTCAACGGCCGGGCCGCCGGCCCGGCCGGCTCATCCAGCAGATCCAGCAGTCGCGGCATCAGCCCGCCCAGCGGTTCATCGTCGGGAACCACCAGTTCGGCCCGGCGCAGCGAGCCGATCACGGTCAGCCGGGTGAAATCGGTCATCGGCTGATCCCCTGCTGCCCAAAGACGTGCGGATACCCACACAACACTGTCGTGACGAGCGTGCTCATGGCGCCTTCCTCGCGACAAGATCGGTGACGGCCAGGTCCGATTGGTCGGCCCGACCGGATTGGACGGCCCCGCCGGAGGCCAGCAGTCCGACCGTTCCGGGCCGCTGCAGGTCGGGTGTGCTGTCGCTGCCGGTGACCGTCCAGTTCTGCGGTTCGGCACCCGCCCCGGTCCACACCTTGGCCCGCAAGGTCGTCGGATTGCTGCCGATCACCTGCAGCCGGATCCGCACCGGGATCGGTTCATCACCGGCATCGGCGGAGCCGGGAGTGGTGACGGTCGGCGACACCTGCTGGACCCGCCCGTCCACCGGGTTCGAGGCCGACACGCGCAGCAGCGACACCGAGGTTCCGCCGCCGCGGAGCAGCCGGACCACCGCGCGGTAGTCCTGGTCGGAGCTGACCCGGCGACCCTGAACGCTCACCACGATGCTGCCCCCTGCAGTCAGCGCCGGTTCCGGCCGTACGGTGACCGTCACGTCGGAGTAGTCCTCCTCGAGCCCGGGCAGATAGCCACCTCGTTCGGTCTGGTCGGAGCCGGTCGACGCCGGGGAGAGCGCGATGGTTCCGGCGCCACCGGTCACCGCGTACGCATCGGACGGTCCGGCCAGTCGCCAGGTTCCGCCACGGTCCGCCTGCCCCCACCCGTCGGTGGTGGTCCGGTCGAACGTGTCGGAGGCGAACACGGGTCCTGTCGCGGGGCCCATCGCCTGCTCCTGCTGTTGCTGGCGGTTCTGTTTGCCGAGTTGGGCGGAGATGAAGGAGAACCCGATGCTGCCCGCGCAGAACACCGCGGCGAGCACGATTCCGCCGACCAGTCGGCGGAGATTGTCGTTGATCACCCGCCGCTCGGCCAGCTCGCCGGAGAGGAACGCCGAGACCAGTCGCGCCCGGTGGGTCTTGACCGTCTCCAGCAGGATGAGGTCGCGGTCAGGCATCCGGATCCCCCTCAGCGTCGGTAGCCGCCTCGGTGTCGGGGGGTCCCTCCGTGTCGGGAGGCGCCTCGGTGTCGGGAGGCGCCTCGGCGCGCACCTGGGCCAACGTTGCCGCGCCCATCCCGAGTGATTCGGTGAGCAGGTCGGGATTCAATGAGCCGAGGATCCGGTCCAACTGCTGCCAGGCCTCGAATCCGACCGGCCCGAGGTCGAAGAGCAGCGCCGGCAGGCGGGGGCGGCCGACCCGTTCGGCACCGTACCGGTCATGCATCCGGGTCACGTCCAGGCCGAAACCGCGGACCGCGGGGGCACCGAGGAAGAGGGTCAGCGGGATCGGCGGAGGCAACAGGCTCGGGGGGACCGACAGGTCCCGACGTCCCCGCCGGACCAACTGCAGGGCGACCAGCGGCATGCCGGTCTCGGCCAGTCGGCGCAGCACGGCGGCCAGTTCGGTGCGTACGGTGGCGAACTCGTCCTCGCCGGGTGAACCGATGCCGATCACCACGTGGTCGATCTCCTCGACGCCGAGTCCGGTGCGCTGTGCCGCGACCGTGGCGGACAACTGCGGGCCACTGGCGATGACCGTGGTCAGCCGTGGCATCTCGGCGCGGATCACGTCGGTCAGCCGACGCCGGTTCCATGGCTCCCCGACCGGTTCGGCAGGCCCCCAGGCCAGCGGTGGGCCGCCGCCGATCGCGTCGTTGAGTTGCTCGACCGGTTCGCCGAGCAGGGTGCGCTCGCGGGCCGGGTGGCGCAGCCCGACGATGGTGGTGACCTGGAGGACGTCGGCATCGGTCGGCCGCAGGTGGCCGACGGCGTAGTCGTCCACGGTCTGTGGCAGCGGCTGGGTCCAGGCCTCTTCGACCCGGTCGATCCGTCGTCCGCCGAAGCCGTTCCGAAGACCGCCACCGGACTGCCGCACCACCCAACTGCCGCCGGACTGCTGCCAGATCCGGGCGCAGGCCGGGGTCAGCGAGCTCAGCTCGTCACTGATCAGCACCGGCCGGCGCCCGTCCCGAGCAGCGATGGCCAGCAGGTTCATCCGCCCGGTGTTCAGGTGGACGATCCGGCTGCGGGTCTCGGTCGCCACCCAGCGGGTGCCGTCCGCCGCCTCGCCGAGCCGGTCGGCCAGCGGATGGGGTACGTCCTCGGTGGCCGGCGGCGCCGCCTCGAACCCCTGGACCTCAGATCCCTCATCCATCAGAAACCACCCTCAGCGACCACCGTCAACCGGCGACCACCGCATTCGATGGCCGCGCCGATCGGAACCGCCGACCGCACCTCGGCAGCCAGCGGCACCCGTACGCCGTCGGTGCCGACGATCGCGGTGCCGGTGGCGGAGTTCAGGTCGGTGACCCAGACCGTCGACTCGGACCGTTCCAGCAGCAGGTGGGTCTTGTCCAGTCGCCGGGACAGGTCGGGCAGCGCCATCACGTCGTACCCGGCGCCTCGTCCGTCGCGGGACCGACCGTGACCAGCCCCGTAACCCGGGCCGTCGCGTGCCGGGTCCCGGCCGATGACCAGGGGGCGGTCGAGCACCCGCCGGGCACCGTCCTCCAGGACGATCGAGACCACCGTGGCCGCGGTGAGGAAGCGCACCCGGGACCAGGTGCGTCGTGGCGTTGCGCCGAACGATCCCGGATCCATCCGGTCGGTGGTCGGGTCGCTGGGCGAGTCGGTAGGCAGGTCGGTAGGCGGGGTGGTCGGCAGCGCAGCCGGGACCGTACGAGGCCGCAACGGGTCCCGACCGCGACGCAGATCGGCGGTCAGTGACCGGCCGCGTACGGCTCCGGCCAACTGTCGACGGAACCGGGCCAGCCGGATCGGCGTACCGGACAGGTCGTCGACCGTACGCAAACCGACCAGCAGCCGACCCGGGCTCCGCCCGGTGCTCAGCAGCCAGCCGAGTTCGGCCAGCGCAACGGCTGTCGCCAGCCCCAACAGCAACCAGCCGACCGGGTGCCGGTCGGTGGTCATGAACACCACGACTGACAGCGCGGCGAGCACCAGCGGCGGGAGCAGGTCGAGGAGGTCGGCCAGATAGCGGCGGGCGAGGGACGCCCGGACGACACCGGTCAGTCCGGCGCCGGCGATCGCGGCGGTACTGCCGGCCGCCGGCGACCAGACCGCGCCGCATCCGGCACAGATCCCGGAGTGGGAACGGAACGAGCCGCAGCGTCGGCAACTTCCGTTACCCAAGAGCGCCCGTGGCACAGATTCCTCCAGATCGGCTGGCGGCCGGTCCGACCATGGTACGGAAGCAGGGTTCCAAAGCGCCCGATCCGCTCCGCGTGGGGAACTTCACCGCCACCGGGCCGACGCGTAAGAGTTGTGCTTCATGGCCCTCACCCGTTCTACTGTCTTGGTGTCAACGGTGTTGTGAATGGTCTCGTGGATGGGGTCACGATCGGTTCGCCCACCTGTTCATGAGGTTCTTCCTGGATCCGCTGACGACCTGTTCGTGAATGTTCCGGCAACCCGGAACCAACCGAGGGGCGGCTGCGTCGGAGGGGTCAACTGACGACCAGTCAACACTCACCAGCCGTTCCATGAGGAGTGATCATGCCGCGTTACGCGATGGGGGACACCACCCTTTCGACACTGACCCGTCAGACGTCGACCAACAGCGATGATCTCGGGTCGCTGGTCCGGCAACTCGCTGCGGCGGCGGAGCCGATCCAGCAGGACTTCCAGGGCGCCGGTCGGATGGCGTTCGACGAATTCAAGGCGCACACCGACGAGATCGCCAACGGGCTCAATGCCGCGCTGCGCTCGGTATTGGCCGGCGTCGGTGGACAGGACTCGGCGTTCGCCCAGGGTGTCGCCGAGCAACACGACCAGACCCACGCACTGATGGCCTCGGCGAATTTCGACGCCGCCCGGTTCAGCGGGATCTCCGGCCGGACTGCCGTCTGATCGCGATCTTCTCGCGATCTGCCTTCCAGCACCCCACCTTCCAGCTTCAGGAGAAATGATCATGGTTCTTCCCGCCCCGGGAGATCGCGCGTACAACACCGACAGCTCGGGTGACGCGCAGACCAACTTCAACACCGTCGCCAACCAGCTCGAATCGCTGCTGAATCTGCGCGACCAGCAGGTCAAGGCTGCGATGTCCCATTACCTGGCCACCGGAGTTTCCGAGGAGTACCAGGGCAAGGAACAGCAGTGGCACGCCAAGGCGGGCCAGGTGCGCGACATCATCCGGCTGCTGCGCCAGTCCCTGCAGCAGAACGACGAAACCGCCCTGTCGGCACTCAAGCGGGCCGGTCAGGCCGTCGCCAACATCGCCTGATCACGGCTCACCGAGCCGACCCGTTCCCATCCTGCGACCACATCGCGTGACGAGGACTGTCTGAACCATGTCCAAATACAACATCTCCACCACTGAGGTGTCGGCAGCGCTGAAGGCGACGAGCAAGGCCGCCGAGGGCTTCGAGAAGGATCTGAAGCCGATGTCCGGCCACGTGTCGTCCGCCGCAAGCGCCTGCGGGAACAGCGGCGCGATCGTACCGGCCCTCAACGGCCTGTTCGGTCACGAGAAGACGGTGCTGAACAACATGAGCACCCACATCAAGGCGTGCCTGACCGGTGCTGCCGCGGCGACCACGGCGTACGTCGAGGGCGACCTGGAAATGATGCAGACCTATCAGAAGAACGCCGCCCAGGGGAAAGTCAGCAAGATCCCGCACTGACCTGCGGCCCGAAGGACTACGTGACTCATGGCTGATCCGATCAACACCAGCACGATGCCCGGGGACAACATGAACCCCGAGGCCATCGAGAGCGCCGCAGGCAAGATCCGTGGCGTGGGCTCCAACGTCTCCACCACCGGCGGCAATGTCGCCAAGGCCTGGGCCGGCCTCAAGAAGGGCTACCACGCCCCGGAAGAGGGCACCCTGTTCGGCGCCATTCAGCCCGCCAAGAAGGCGGCCACCGACTTCGGCACGGACATGGGCAAGGTCGCGACCGCACTGGAGACGTTCGCCGGCGAGGTCCGCACCATCAAGTCGAACGTTGCCAAGATCCGCAGCGATGCGGCGACGTTCCTGGGCAAGATCCATGACGGGAAGGTCACGGTCAGCCATACCGTCGTAAGTGGCGGCTACGCCGGGTACGAACGCGGCCAGACCACGACCAGCCATGAGGACGTCGACTGGAACTCCGATCAGGCGACGGTCGATGAGAACAACGCGCTGATCCGCCGCACCAACGACCAGCAGGAGCAGCTCTGGGCGGCCGAGCGCAAGTGCGCCAACGCGATCCGCGACGTCTACCACGCAGCACACATCTCGGCAGCCAGCGAGTCCAACCCCAACGGCTACGGGGTGACCGACATCCCGGACAACGCCGAGACGCCGTGGGGCAAGACCGTCGAGCGCAAGGAGGGCTGCGGCGAGAAGGTCGTCAAGGGCGTCTTCGTCGACGGCCTCGGCGGGATGGCCGAAGGCATCACCTCGCTGGTCGGTTTCAGCTGGAGCGGGCCGGACGGCGCCGGTTTCAGCTGGTCGACGGCGGGCCACGCCTGGAACGGTCTGGCCCACCTGGCCACCGGCGGCCCGCTGTTCTACCCGCTGGCACTGCTCCCCGGGCCGGTCGGCGGGTACATCCGGACCAGCATCAAGACCAACATCAACTTCGTACCGGGCCTGGTCGGCATCGACGTCTTCGCCAAGGATCCGTTCGCGAAATGGAAGGACGACCCGGCCCGGACGTTCGGCTCGTCCCTGTTCAACGTCGGCAGTCTGTTCATTCCGGTCGGCGGTGAGGTCAGCGCCGGCGGCAAGGCGGTCGCCGGCGGCGCCAAGGCGGTCGAGGGCGCCGGCGACGTTGCCAAGGGTTCCCGCGGTCTCGAAGGTCTCGGCGACGTCGCCAAGGTCACCGGTGAGGGCGCCGATCTTACGAAGATCGCCGGCGGCGCCGGGAAGACCGAACTCGGCAACCTCGGAAAGGTCACCGACGACCTCGGCGACGGTCTGAAGGGTCTGGAGAAGACCGACATCGACGTACCGAACGTGCCGCACGACCGCGTCACCGTCGATCACCCGAACGTGGGCGAGCACGGACCAGGGGATATACCTCCGGCCCGAGATCCGGGAGCCCATGAACCGGGTGTCCATGAACCCGGCGCCCATGAACCCGGCGCCCACGAACCCGGAGCCCACGAACCCGGAGCCCACGAACCGGGAGATCCGAACGCGCACGACCCGGGCGACCCGAACGATCCGAATGCCCACGACCCGGGCGACCCGAACGATCCGAATGCCCACGACCCGAACGAGCCCGCCGACCCGAACGCCCACGACCACAGCGGGTACGACAAGGACGGCATCTGGCACTACGAGGAGAAGGGCGATCCGACCTGGACGAACAAGCAGAAGGGCGAGTACGGCGAGCGGGCGAGCGACGCCTACATGCAGGCGCATCGCTTCGAACGCGTCGACGTCCAGCACCCCAGCGTCAGCCAGAACGGCATCGACGCGATCTACAAGGATCCGGCGACCGGCAAGTACGCCATCGTCGAGTCCAAGTGGGGCAAGAACAGTCTGTCGATGACCCAGGACGGTCGGCAGATGTCCGACTCCTGGTTGCGCGGCTCCATCGGCGGCGCCTCGCGCATCCAGAACGCCGTCGGGGGCGACGCCCGGTTGGCGGCGCAGATCACCCGGGGCCTGCGGGACGGCAATGTCGAGAAGTTCGTCGCCAATGTCTACCAGGACGGCGGCGTACATCTGAGCATTCTGGGCGCCGACGGCTCCAAGCTGGGTGCAGTCGACCTCCATTAGTCCGATCCCGCCGACCGGATCGATCAGACAAGATCGGTAAAGTTACCTCGTGGGAGACCAGATGCGCGATCACCGCGCCGACCGCAGCTACTTCGATGAGCTGATCGAGGCGAACGAAGCGGCCGTCGCCGACGGCCGGCGGGACGCAGCGGACGCCGATCTGAAGTCCGACGACATCGAGTTGTACGTCGATCTGCTCCAGATCTATCGGACTGCCGCGTTCACGCTGACCAATGCGTCCTATTCCCGCGGCGATTCGATCTCCGTGGTCCGGGACCATGTGACCGAACTGATCACTGCCGAAACGCTGTATCGGCAGCACCAGCCGCTGACCAGTGCCGGGGCGTACACCTTCGCCTCGCACCCGGCGCAATACCTGCAACCGCTGCAGGTGCTGTCGCTCAGTCTTTTGCTGGGGATCGAGTCCGGCCGGGCGGAGTTGGTCGCCGCGGCCGGCTCCCAGGGGATGGATTCGATCTACGACTTCCTGGCCGATCCGTCCCACTCGGTCGACGGTGTCGGTGACAAGGTCGCCTGGCCCAAGCCGTACGCCGGCTTGTTGGAGGCCGTTCGGTCGAGATCGCCGGAGCCTCTGGGGAAGTTCCTGGAAACCTGGTACAACAACAGCCGCAAAGCGCCCTGGTGGGGAACCCACCTCAGCATCGAGAGCGGCGACCGGCGCTACAGCGGCTATTGGTGCTACGAGGCCGCCGCCGTGACGAAGATCCGGCAGATCGACGATTCGTCCTATCGGGACAACGAGTACTACCCGCGCGACCTGCTGCAACCGACGGAAGGTGAATGACCTGTGTTCGGACGGAACAAGCCACCGACGTTGGCCGAGGTGCCCCGCTCCTTGGACGAGGCCCGATCGCGGCTGTTGCTTCGGGTCCACGGCGCCGAGCACGCGGGGGTCGACCGGTTGGAGGCAGAGCTCAACGGAGTGACCGAGGGGCTCCCCGCCATGCAACGGATCACTCCTGACCTGTCGGTGGGCGCCGTCGTCGACCTTCCCGAGGGCTACCTGAAGGTCAGCCCCAGCACGATCGAGGCCTGGGGTTGCACCCTGGAGGACGTGATCCGGGCCGGGGCCGATCGCGCTCAGGGGCATGAGTTCAGCGCCACCCGGCTCGACGACAGGACGATCCTGGTCCGCGACGAGGTGTATGCCGGTGCGGTCTGGGTGCTGCCCGAGTTGGCGTCGTCGCTGCCCGTCGCCGGCGCGCCGATCGCCTGGGCACTCGGGCGCGGTCTGACCTTGGTCACCGGCAGCGATGACGCGAACGGCATGATGGTCGCCGCGGCGACCATCCAGGAGTTGCTGCAGAACGGGGAACGCGTGGAGTCGGTGACACCCCACCGTTTGACCCGGCTCGGGTGGGAGCCGATCGCCTGGGCACCGACCCCGGAGCACACCAACGAACTCGTCACGCGGTTGCACAAGGCGCAGGTGTACGGCCGCCAGGCCGAGCCGCTGCGTACCCGGCTCGCGGCCCGCGGCGGCGCCGGCGTCGGTGAGTACACGGTCGTTCGCAAACCCGACGGGCTCCCGTGGTCGGTCGCGACCTGGACCGAGCAGAGCCCGGCTGCCCTGCCGGTCGTCGACGAGATCATCCTGGTCCGTCTCGACGGCGCGTCGGTCGGCATTCCCTGGGCCGACCTGGTCGACCGGGCACAGGACCTGCTGGAACCAGTCGCCGACCTTCCCGCACGCTACCTGACGACCGGCTTCCCCAGCGACGACATGGTACGGGCCGCCCTCGGCCGGAGCTGACCAACCCATTCCGCCGAGGGGTCGGATACTCCCGCATTTCTGCGGCGTGTCGGCGTCCCGGCGGCCGCGGACCAGGTCCGCGTCGACCGGACGGTCAGGGTCTCTCCGTGGCTGCGAACACAGACAAGTTCGGCCCGCTGCCCCGGTTCGACGCCCAGAACTCTTCTCGCCCAGGACCATCGTCAACCCGGCCCCATGGGTTCGGCCCGACGATCCGTGACGACTGTCATGAGTTCGGACGAATCTGGGAAAATCGGTTGAGTGAGTGAGCACTCACTCATAGGATGCCGACATGGCCCGTGCAGCTGCCCTTCCCGCCGACGAACGTCGCGCCCAGATTCTCGACGCCGTCGCTCCGGTGGTCAAGCAACATGGGCGGCAAGCGAGCACTCGGCAGCTCGCCGAGGCAGCCGGCGTCGCCGAGGGGACGCTGTTCCGGGTCTTCTCCAGCAAGGAGGAGCTGTTCGGCGCCCTCGTCCAGCGCTACATTGGCGCCGGGCTCACGCTGGAACGGGTCGCCGAGATCGATGAGACTCTTCCGCTCGCCGAGCGGCTGACCGAAGTCGTACGGATCCTGATCGGCCGGTCGAGCGAGACCTTCGAGATCCTGCACGCACTCGGCCCGCCCAAGGAGCCCGATGCCCAGGACCGCATCGCCTTCCGCGACCACATGCTCGAACAGGCCCGGCAGATCGACCTGGCTGTGACCGGACTGATCGAGCCCGACGCAAAACAGCTCGTCGTCTCACCCGCCCAACTGGCAGAATTGCTCGGCGGCATGGTGTTCGCCGTCTCGAATCCGATGCTGCGGCACTTCCGCGGCAGCCAACCGATGCGAATCTCCGACGATCCGGAATCGATCGTCGACCTCCTCCTGCACGGATGCCTGGTTGACAGCACCCGTACGACCGATGGCTTCGACCATCTCCGGGCCGAGGCCGAAGCCCTCCGCAGGGCCGCTCGGTCACCGGCGACCGACCCGTGCTCGACGTCCGCGTCCGACGCGCCGTCCGAGCGCCGTGAACAAGATCAAACCGAACAAGATCATCCAGAACACGATCAACCAGAACACGCTCCAACCCAGAACGATCACAGGTCGTCGACCGGGTCCGCCGCCGCGGGCAACTAGCACGACCCACCACAAGAGCCCACCGAAGAGCCAACTGAAGGATGTCTCGTGCTCATCTCTCTACTACGCCGCTATCTGGCGCCGTACAAAGGGTTCCTCGCCCTTGTCGTACTGTTCCAGCTGATCGGCACGCTGGCCAACCTGTATCTACCGAGTCTGAACGCCAAGATCATCGATCAAGGCGTTGCCAAACTTGACATCGACTACATCTGGCGCACCGGCGGCATCATGCTGGCGATCAGCCTGGTGCAGGTCCTCGCCACGATCACCGCCGTCTACTTCGGCGCCAGGACCGCGATGGCGTACGGCCGCGACGTCCGGGCCGCCATCTTCGATCGGGTGCTGCAGTTCTCCGCCCGCGAAGTCAATCACTTCGGCGCACCGTCGCTGATCACCCGGAACACCAACGACGTCCAGCAGGTCCAGATGCTGGTTCTGATGAGCTGCACCATGCTGGTCGCCGCGCCGATCACCATGGTCGGCGGCGTCATCATGGCCCTGCGGGAGAATGCCGGCCTGGCCTGGCTGATCGTCGTCTGCGTACCGGTGCTGGCCGCCTCCATCGGCCTGATCGTGATCCGACTGGGGCCGCTGTTCCGCAAGATGCAGAAGCGGATCGACACCGTCAACCGGGTGCTGCGCGAACAGATCACCGGTATCCGCGTTGTCCGCGCCTTCGTCCGTGAGCCGTACGAGATCAACCGCTTCGCCGAGGCGAACGAGAGCCTCACCGACATCGCCCTGCGGGTCGGGCGACTGTTCGCACTGATGTTCCCGGTGGTCATGTTGATCATGAACCTGTCCAGCGTGGCGGTGATCTGGTTCGGGGGCATGCGGATCGACGCCGGAAAGATGCAGATCGGTGAGATGACCGCCTTCCTCACCTATCTGATCCAGATCCTGATGTCGGTGATGATGGCGACCTTCCTGCTGATGATCGCCCCGCGTGCCGCGGTATCTGCCGAACGCATCGGCGAGGTGCTCGACACCGAGTCCAGCGTCGTTCTGCCGACCAAGCCGATCACCGCAACCGATCCCACGGCACGCGGCGTCGTCCGGTTCAGCAACGCCGAATTCACCTATCCCGGCGCCGATTCCCCGGTGTTGCACGACGTCACCTTCGAGGCCCGACCCGGACAGACCACGGCGGTGATCGGATCCACCGGTGCCGGCAAGACCACCTTGATCTCGCTGATCCCGCGACTGTTCGACCTGACCGGCGGTTCGGTGACCGTTGACGGCGTCGAGGTCAGGGATCTCGACGCGGAACTGCTATGGAGCAAGGTCGGCCTGGTGCCGCAGCGGCCGTTCCTTTTCTCCGGAACGGTGGCCAGCAATCTGCGCTACGGCAATCCGGACGCTTCGGACGAGGAGCTCTGGCACGCGCTCCGGGTGGCCCAGGCGGCAGACTTCGTCGCTGAGATGCCGGGCGGCCTCGACGCACCCATCTCCCAGGGCGGTACGAACGTCTCCGGTGGGCAGCGGCAACGACTGTCCATCGCCCGGGCACTGGTCAAGAAGCCGGAGATCTATGTCTTCGACGACTCGTTCTCCGCCCTGGATGTGACCACGGACGCCCGGCTCCGCGCCGCACTCAAACCCGAGACCGCCGACGCGGCAGTGATCATCGTCGGTCAGCGCGTTTCGACCATCGCCGACGCCGACCAGATCATCGTTCTGGAGGACGGCCGGATCGTCGGCATCGGAACTCATGATCAACTGCTGGAGACGAGCCGGACCTACGCCGAGATCGTCGACTCCCAGCTCAGCGCCGAGGAGGCAGCCGCATGAGCGAAGACACACGAACCAACGAAGTGACCACCGAGAACGCCGACGGCGCCGAGAAGGCACGGGCCGGGACGCCGCAGGCGACCAAGAAGGCCAACGAGCGCCCCGACTACGCCAAGAACGTGCAACGCGGACCGGGCCATATGAACGCCCAGCTGCACGAGAAGGCGATGAATTTCTGGCCGTCGCTGAAGCGGCTGTTGGGCCACCTGGCACCGGAACGGTTCCGGCTGGTGCTGGTCGTGGTGCTGGCCGTCGTCGGCATCGTGATGAGCGTCGTCGGGCCGAAGATCCTCGGCCGTGGCACCGATGTGCTGTTCGCCGGCATCTTCGGACGGGCGATCGGCGACCGGTTCCCACCCGGGACGACCAAGGAACAGGTGATCGAGGCGCTCCGGCAGGCCGGGCAGAACCAACTCGCCGATCTGATCAGCGGGCTGCGGGATTTCGTTCCCGGCCAAGGCATCAACTTCGATCATCTGGCCCAGATCCTCGGACTGGCCGTGCTGCTCTTCGCGGCGTCCTCGGTGGCTCTTGCCATCCAGGCCCGCATCCTCAATGTGGTCGTGCAGCGGTCGGTGTACCGGTTGCGTGAGGACGTGGAAAGCAAGATCAACCGGCTGCCGCTGAGCTACTTCGACCGGCAGACCCGCGGTGAGCTGCTCAGCCGGGTGACCAACGACATCGACAACATCTCCCAGTCCCTCCAGCAGACGCTCAGCCAGTTGCTGACCTCGTTGCTGACCGTGATCGGTGTGATCGTGTTGATGCTGACGATCTCACCGCTGTTGTCGCTGATCGCCCTGATCACCATTCCGGTGGCGGTCGGGCTGACCACCGTGATCGGCAAACAGTCACAGAAGCGGTTCGTGCAGATGTGGCGCAGCACCGGCGATGTGAACAGCCAGGTCGAGGAGGCCTACACCGGACACTCGCTGGTCAAGGTGTTCGGCCGCCGCCATGAGGTCGAGGAACTGTTCAACGAGAAGAACGAGCAGCTCTACCAGTCCGGCTTCGGTGCCCAGTTCATCTCCGGGATGATGATGCCGGTGATGATGTTCGTCGGGAACCTCAACTATGTGATCATCGCCGTCGTCGGCGGTCTCCGGGTGGCCTCGGGCAACCTGAGCCTGGGCGATGTGCAGGCGTTCATCCAGTACTCACGGCAGTTCACCCAACCGCTGACCCAGCTGGCCTCGATGGCCAACCTGCTGCAGTCCGGTGTGGCTTCGGCAGAGCGGGTGTTCGAGGTCCTGGACGAGACCGAGCAGAC
>Ga0164242_10001469_pt1 | contig 27970 bp, 27 predicted proteins | sample OricomgcompostMG_FD_108783 | JGI IMG/M metagenome (GOLD analysis project Ga0164242, IMG submission 108783) | Miracle-Growth compost microbial communities from Emeryville, California, USA - Original compost - Miracle growth compost (MG) ...
GGCGAGCTCCTGCTGTGGCTCACCGGGCGCACGCAGGCCGCGGACGTCCGGTTCGAGGGCGCGCCCCAGGACGTCGCGGAGCTGCCTCGCGACTAGCGCGGACCGCGGACGCCGCGGGTGGCGGCGTCGCGCTGCGCGTGACCGACGGCCGGCCCGTCCCCGAGTGGGGCGCGGTGCTGAGGCTGCCGTTCGTCCGCGCGCGCCGCACCGGCTGAGCCGGGCTCAGCGGACCGTGACGCCCGCCGCGGCGAGCGCGTCCTTGACCTCGCGCACCGTGAGCCGGCCGAAGTGGAACACGCTCGCCGCGAGGACCGCGTCGGCGCCCGCCCGGGCGGCGTCCACGAAGTGCTCGGCCGTGCCGGCCCCGCCGCTCGCGATGAGCGGCACCGAGGCGACCGCGCGCACGTCGCGGATCATCTCGAGGTCGAAGCCTGCGGTCGTGCCGTCGGCGTCCATCGAGTTCAGCAGGATCTCGCCCGCCCCCAGGTCGGCGGCCTGCGCCACCCACGCGACGGCGTCGAGGCCGGTGCCGCGCTTGCCGCCGTGGGTCGTCACCTCGTAGCCCGAGTCGGTGCGCACCTCGCCGGTCGTGCGGCGCGCGTCGACCGACAGGACGAGCACCTGGCGGCCGAACCGGTCGGCGATCTCCGCGATGAGCTCGGGCCGCGCGATCGCCGCCGTGTTGACGCCCACCTTGTCCGCGCCCGCGCGCAGCAGCCGGTCGACGTCCTCGACGCTGCGCACGCCGCCGCCCACCGTCAGGGGGACGAAGACCTCGCCCGCGGTGCGGCGCACCACGTCGTACGTCGTCTCCCGGCCGCCCGACGAGGCCGACACGTCGAGGAACGTGATCTCGTCGGCGCCCTGCTCGTCGTACCGGCGCGCGAGCTCGACCGGGTCGCCCGCGTCACGCAGGTTCTCGAAGTTCACGCCCTTGACGACGCGCCCGGCGTCGACGTCGAGGCACGGGATCACCCGCAGCGCGAGGCTCACGACCCGGTCCCCGCGCTCGGCGCACCGGTGGCGAGGATGTCCACGACGAACACGACCGTCTCCCCCTTGAGCTCCTTGGTGGCCGTCGCGCCGAGCGCGTACGTCGGCGGCACCACGATCAGCACCTGGCTGCCGACCGGCTGGTCGACGAGCGCGTCGTTCCACGCCGGCACGTCCTGCAGCGCGAAGGACACGGGCAGCGCGTCCCACGACGAGTCGAACTTCTTGCCGTCCTTCCAGGCGAAGCCCGCGTACTGCACCGTGATCACGTCGCCCTCGGCGACCTGGGCGCCCGTGCCGTGGATCAGCGGGTGCGCCTCGAGGTCGGTCGGCGCCGCGGTGCCCGTCGGTGTGATCGACGGCGTGCCGTCGTCGGCGAGCGTCACCTTCGGCATGCCGGCCGTCGCGGGCACCGCCTCGCCCGACGCGCGGGTCGGCAGGACGTCCAGCACCGTGACCGTCGGGTACGAGTTCGCGCCGGAGCCGCTGCCGGGGCTCACCTGCAGCATGCGGACGCCGACGTGCTGGCCGTGCAGCGTGCCGTACAGGTCCTTGCCGAGGTCGTCCTGGGTCAGGTAGTGCGGCGCGGGGGTCGACGAGTAGCTCTCCTTGACGAGCGACGCGTCCGTGCCGTTCTCGAGCCAGAAGTCGATGAGCACGGGCTCGCCCTCGACGAGCTCGGGACCGGTGCCGGGCCAGATCTGCTGGCGGTACGTCGAGCTCACCTGCAGCGGCGGCACGTACGTGAGGGTCGGTGCGGCGCCTGCGACGCCCGAGACCGTGACGTCCGGCGGCGCGGCCTTCTCGTCGGGCGTGCACGCCGCGAGAGGGACGGTCGCCGTCAGCAGGATCACCGCCGCGGCCGTCGCCCGCAGTCGTCGCACGTCCGTCCTCTCGTCGCCCCGCCCGGTCCGGGCACCGCCCTACTGTAGGGGGCGCCGACGGGCGACCCGCACGGTCACATCGACTCGATCAGGCGGTCCACGCGGTCGTCGACGCTGCGGAACGGGTCCTTGCACAGCACCGTGCGCTGCGCCTGGTCGTTGAGCTTGAGGTGGACCCAGTCGACCGTGTAGTCGCGCCGCGCCTCCTGCGCCGCGCGCACGAAGTCGCCGCGCAGCTTGGCGCGGGTCGTCTGCGGCGGCACCGCCGTGGCCTCGAAGATCTCCAGGTCCGTCGTGACGCGCTCGACCAGCCCCTTGGCCGCGAGCAGGTTGTAGAGGCCGTCCTTGCGCGAGATGTCGTGGTACGCGAGGTCGAGCCGCTGGACGCGGACGTCCGAGAGCGGCAGGTCGTGCTTCGCGCGGTAGCGCTCGATGAGGCGGTACTTGATGACCCAGTCCAGCTCGCGGTCGACGAGCGAGAGGTCGCCCGTGCGCAGCGCGCGCAGGCCGCGCTCCCAGAGGTCGAGCACCTGCTTGGTCTCCGGCGTCGGGCCGCCCTCGCTCGCGACGAAGTCGGTGACGCGGCCGAGGTACTCCTCCTGCAGGTCCACCGCCGTGGTGGTGCGGCCGTTCGCCAGCGTGACCGGGTGCAGGCCGGTCAGGTCGTGGCTGATCTCGCGGATCGCCCGGATGGGGTTCTCGAGCGAGAGCTCGCGCATCGGGATGCCCGCCTCGATCATGCGCAGCACGAGGTCCGTCGCGCCGACCTTGAGCATCGTCGTCGTCTCCGACATCGACGAGTCCCCGACGATGACGTGCAGGCGGCGGTAGTGCTCGGCGTCGGCGTGCGGCTCGTCACGCGTGTTGATGATCGGGCGCGAGCGCGTGGTCGCGCTGGAGACGGCCTCCCAGATGTGGTCCGCGCGCTGCGACAGGCAGTAGATCGCGCCGCGCGGCGTCGTGAGCACCTTGCCGGCTCCGGTGAGCACCTGCCGCGTGATGAGGAACGGCACGAGCACGTCGGACAGCCGGCTGAAGTCGCCCTGGCGCCGGACGAGGTAGTTCTCGTGGCACCCGTACGAGTTGCCCGCGGAGTCCGTGTTGTTCTTGAACAGGTGGATCTCGCCCGGCAGGCCCTCGTGCTCGAGACGCTGCTGGGCGTCGGCGACGAGCCCCTCGAGGATCCGCTCGCCCGCGCGGTCGTGGGTGACGAGCTGGCGCACGTCGTCGCACTCGGCCGTCGCGTACTCCGGGTGCGAGCCGACGTCGAGGTACAGCCGCGAGCCGTTGCGCAGGAACACGTTCGACGAACGCCCCCACGCGACGACCTTGCGGAACAGGTAGCGCGCCACCTCGTCCGCGGACAGGCCGCGCCCGTCCACCGCGGCGCAGGTCACGCCGTACTCGGTCTCCAGGCCGAAGATCCGCCGGTCCATCCGCGTCCCCCTCGTCAGGTCGTCTCGTCGGTACCCGGCATGCTCTGCCCGCCGGGCGCCGGCCCGTCCGACGCGGGCGCGCCGCCGAGCAGGTCGGCGAGCAACGCGCCCGTCAGGCGGCGGAACGCGCGCCGCGGCCGCGTGCGGTCGAGCACCGCGACCTCGAGCTGCGCCGACTCGAGCCGGCGCTGCTCGCCGCCCTCGTCGCCCGGCGCCCCGAGCACGTCCACCGCGACCGCGAGAGCGGCCTCGAGCGTGAGCCCGGGCCGCCACCGCTCGCCGACGAGGCCGCCGAGCCGCTCGGCCTGACCGCCCATGACGACGTAGCCGTGCTCGTCGGCGACCGAGCCGTCGTAGGACAGCCGGTAGATCTGGTCGCCCGCCGCGTCGCGGCCGACCTCGGCGACGACGAGCTCGACCTCGAGCGGCTTGGACTCCGTGGTGAACACCGTGCCGAGCGTCTGCGCGTACGCGTTCGCCAGCGCCCGCGCCGTCACGTCCTCGCGGTCGTAGGAGTACCCGCGCAGGTCGGCGTAGCGCACCCCCGCGACGCGCAGGTTCTCGAACTCGTTGTACTTGCCGACCGCCGCGAACGCGACGCGGTCGTAGATCTCGGAGATCTTGTGCAGCGCGCGCGACGGGTTCTCGGTGGCGAACGCGATGCCGTCGTCGTACTGCACGACCACGACCGAGCGGCCGCGCGCGATGCCCTTGCGCGCGTAGTCGGCCCGGTCCTTCATGAGCTGCTCGGGCGAGACGTAGAACGGCATGCTCATCGCGCGTCGCCTCCCGTCCGGTGCTGCGCGCGGTGCGCGGCTCGCCGCTCGTCCTCGACGCGGGCGGCGACGCCCGCGAGCTGCTCGTCGGGCACCCGCAGGTAGCCCGACTCGGTCACGGTCGCGACCACCGGCCAGATGCCGCGCACGGTGTCGGGGCCGCCCGTCGCGGAGTCGTCGTCCGCCGCGTCGATCAGCGCCTCGACGGCGACGTGCACCGCCGCGTCCGCGTCCAGGCCCGCGCGCCACCGCTTCTTGAGGGAGCCGCGCGCGAACACCGAGCCCGAGCCGACCGCGTGGTGGTCGTGCTCCTCGTAGCGCCCGCCCGTGACGTCGTAGGAGAAGATGCGGCCCGTCCTCCGGTCGAGGTCGAACCCACCGAACAACGGCACGACCGCGAGGCCCTGCAGCGCGAGGCCGAGGTTGCCGCGGATCATCGTGGCCAGCCGGTTGGCCTTGCCGTCGAGCGACAGCAGCGAGCCCTCGATCTTCTCGTAGTGCTCGAGCTCGAGCTGGAACAGCCGCACGAGCTCGACCGCGAGCCCCGCGCTGCCCGCGATGCCGACGGCCGAGTACTCGTCGGCCGGGAACACCTTCTCGATGTCGCGGCTCGCGATCATCGAGCCCATCGTCGCGCGCCGGTCGCCCGCCATGACGATGCCGCCGTCGAACGCGAGCGCCACGATCGTGGTGCCGTGCGGCGCCTGCACGTCGGCCGTCAGGGAGGGCCGGTTAGCCGGCAGGAGGTGCGGGGCGTAGCCGGCGAGGAACTCGACGAACGACGAGGAGCCGGGAGTGGTGAACGCGTGCGGCAGCCGCCCGGAGGCGAACGTGTCGGCCATGGGCGCTCACTGACCGCCCTTCTGGACGAACCCTCGGACGAACTGCTCGGCGTTGGACTCCAGCACGTCGTCGATCTCGTCGAGGAGGGCGTCCACCTCGGCGTCCCGGGCCTGCGTCGACGGGGCGACGGGCGCGTCGGCGCCGTCGTCCGGCTCCGCGTCCTCGCGGTGCGGCCTGATCTGATCCTGACCAGCCATCGTGACCTCCCGGTGTGCTGCGTCCGTGCGGCCGGAGCCCGGCCTCCGTGACCACCCTAGGCCCATCCTGCGACACGGCCGGGGCACGCGCCCGGGTCGTGGGACGCGCGCCGGCGCGCGCCCGGCTCAGCCCGCGCCGAGGTGCGCGAGCAGCGCGCTCGCGTCGGGGCTGCGGTCGAGCAGCTCCTCCACGTGGGCCGCGGTGCCGCGCAGCGGGTCGCGCATCGGGACGCGCTGGAGCGTCGGGCTGCCCGCGACGTCGAACACGACCGAGTCCCAGCTCGCGGCCGAGATCTCCGGCCCGTAACGGGCGACGGCCTCGCCGCGGAAGTACGCGCGCGTGTCGCGCGGCGGGTGGAGCTCGGCCCGCGCGACGTCGTCCTCGGAGACCAGCAGCTCGACCGCGCCGGCCGCCGCGAGCCGGTGGTAGAGCCCGCGCTCGGGGCGCAGGTCGGACCACTGCAGGTCGACGGCCGCGAGCCGCGGGTGGTCCCACGGCAGGCGGTCGCGGCGGCGCATGCCCTCGAGGAGCCGCAGCTTCGCGAGCCACTCGACCTCCCGCGCGCAGCTCGCGGGGTCGTCCGCGAGGCGCGTCAGCAGCGAGTCCCAGCGGCCGAGCACGTCGGTGGTCTGCTCGTCGAGCGCGGTGCCCGCGTGGTCGAGCGCGACGCGCACCGCGTCGAGGTACGCGCGCTGGATCTCCAGCGCCGTCAGGCGCCGGCCGTCGGCGAGCTCGACGCGCGTCGTCAGCGTCACGTCGTGGCTGATCAGGTGCACGGCCTGCACGGGGTCGCGCAGCGCGAGGCGGTCGACGTCCGAGAGCGCCCCGCCGGCCCCGCCCTCGCTCACCGCGCGCTCGATGAGCCACAGCACGAGCGACGTCGTGCCGAGACGCACGTACGTCGCGGCCTCGAGCATCGTCGCGTCGCCGATGATGACGTGCAGGCGGCGCCACCGGTCGGGGTCGGCGTGCGGCTCGTCGCGCGTGTTGACGATCGGCCGGCGCAGCGTCGTCTCGAGCCCGATCTCGGCCTCCATGTAGTCGGCGCGCTGCGAGAGCTGGAAGCCCGCCTGCTCGCCGCGCTGCCCGAGCCCGACGCGACCGGCGCCCGTGTAGACCTGCCTCGTCACGAGGAACGGGATGAGCCGCGCCGCGAGGTCGGCCCACGGCACGGCGCGCTCGACGAGGTAGTTCTCGTGCATGCCGTACGTGGCGCCCTTGCCGTCGACGTTGTTCTTGTACAGCGCGACGTCCGGCAGTGCCGCGGTCGACGCGAGCGCACGCACCGACGCGAGCATGACGCGCTCCCCCGCACGGTCCCACAGCACCGCGTCGCGGGGGCTGGTGACCTCGGGCGACGAGTACTCCGGGTGCGCGTGGTCGACGTACAGGCGCGCGCCGTTGGTGAGGATGACGTTCGCGGCGCCCGGGTCCTCGTACTCCTCGACGCTCGCGCGAGCCAGCTCCTGCGGGCCGTCGCCGCTCGGCGCGGCCTTGGCCGGGTCGTCCGTCAGCAGCGACGGGTGCGCCGACGCGCGCTGCAGGTGGAAGCCCCGCGCGTCGTGCAGCGGGTCCTCGTCGTCGTAGTCCCAGCGCGCCTTGGCGCGCCCGCTCTCGCGCGCCGCCGCGTGCACCGCGACGACGTGGCTGGAGAGCAGCATCGGGTTGGCGAGCGGCCGGCCGGGCTGGAGGATCCCGTACTCGGTCTCGATCCCCATCACGCGGCGCACGGTCACGCGTCCACCCTACTGACGGCGTCGCGCCCGCCCGTGGGACGTCCACGGGCGGGCGCGACGCTCGTCGGGCTAGAGGTACTGGCCGGTGCTCGTGACGGTCTCGATGGTCCGCGAGCCGTCCGTACCCTTCTTGCCCTGCACGATCGTGCGGATGAAGACGATGCGCTCGCCCTTCTTGCCGGAGATGCGCGCCCAGTCGTCGGGGTTCGTCGTGTTGGGCAGGTCCTCGTTCTCGCGGAACTCGTCGACGCACGCCGAGAGCAGGTGGTCGACGCGGATGCCGCGCTGGCCGGTCGCCAGGAGGTCCTTGATCGCGGACTTCTTGGCGCGGTCGACGACGTTCTGGATCATCGCGCCCGAGTTGAAGTCCTTGAAGTAGAGGACCTCCTTGTCGCCGCTCGCGTAGGTCACCTCGAGGAACCGGTTCTCCTCGCTCTCGGTGTACATCCGCTCGACGACCCGGGTGATCATCGCCTCGACGGCCTCGGCCGCGGACCCGCCGTGCTCGCGCACGTCGTCCTCGTGGATGGGCAGGCCCGCCGTGAGGTACTTGCCGAAGATCTCCCGTGCGCCCTCGGCGTCCGGGCGCTCGATCTTGATCTTCACGTCGAGCCGGCCGGGCCGCAGGATCGCGGGGTCGATCATGTCCTCGCGGTTCGAGGCGCCGATGACGATGACGTTCTCGAGCCGCTCGACGCCGTCGATCTCGCTGAGCAGCTGCGGCACGATCGTCGTCTCGACGTCGGACGAGACGCCCGTGCCGCGCGTGCGGAACAGCGACTCCATCTCGTCGAAGAACACGACGACCGGGTGCCCCTGCGAGGCCTTCTCGCGCGCCCGGGCGAAGATCAGGCGGATGTGCCGCTCGGTCTCGCCGACGTACTTGTTGAGCAGCTCGGGGCCCTTGACGTTGAGGAAGTAGCTCTTCGCCTCCGCGAGGTCGTCCCCGCGTGCCGCGGCCGCCGTGGCGGCGAGCGAGTGCGCCACGGCCTTCGCGATCAGCGTCTTGCCGCAGCCCGGCGGGCCGTAGAGCAGGACGCCCTTCGGCGGCTTGAGACCGTGCTCGCGGAACAGCTCGGGGTGCAGGAACGGCAGCTCGACCGCGTCCCGGATCGCCTCGATCTGCGGCCCCAGGCCGCCGATGTCGGCGTAGTCGATGTCGGGCACCTCCTCGAGCACGAGGTCCTCGACCTCGGCCCGCGGCACGACCTCGAACACGAACCCGCTGCGCGAGTCGATCGTCAGCGCGTCGCCGATGCGGACGCCCGCGTCGAGCACCTGACCCGCGAAGCGGACCACGCGCTCCTCGTCCCCGCGGCCCACGACCAGCGCGCGGCCCTCGCCGAGCAGCTCCTTGACCGTGACGATCTCGCCCACGCGCTCGTACCCGCCGGCCTCGACCACCGTGAGCGCCTCGTTGAGCATGACCTCCTGGCCGGGCTGCAGCCGGTGCACGTCGAGCGCCGGGCTGGCCCCGACGTGCATCTTGCGGCCCGCCGAGACGACGTCCACGGTCCCGTCCTCGCGCGCGCCGAGGAACGTCGCGTACGTGCCGGGCGGCTTGGCGAGCTCGTCGACCTGGCGCTTGAGCTCGACGATCTGCTCGCGCGCCGCGACGAGCGCCTCGGAGAGCCGCTCGTTCTTCGCCGCGAGCACCGTGAGCTCGCGGCGCAGGTCGTAGTCGTGGCTTGCAGGGGTTGCCGGGTCGGTCATGTGTCGGCCTCCGTTTCCCGCGGGTCGCCAGCCAGGTCGCGCTGGTCCGACGACACTAACCATCACTGTCAACATCGAACGTCCGACGCGGCGCGGGCGCGCGCGGTGTCCCGCGGATCGGACAGCGACGGGCACGCGGACGCGCGCGGGTGCGGCCGCGAGCGGGACGCTGGTGACGTCGACGCCCCGCGGCAGCGGCGTCAGGCCTCCGGCGCGGGGCGGCCCACGTCGCGGCGCACGCGGCGGATCTTCTTCTCGGAGATCGCCTGCTCGCCGAGGGCCTCGGGTGACCAGAGCTCCGCGTCCTCGGCCGGCGCACCCGTCTCGTCGACCGGGTACGCGCCCTTGGCCGGGCGGCGCCTGCGCTGCGGGGCCTCGACGCCGTCGGCCAGGCGGCGCGTCGTGACGAGGAAGCCCGTGTGGCCGATCATCCGGTGCTGCGGGCGGACCGCGAGGCCCTCGAGGTGCCAGCCGCGCACCATCGACTCCCACGCCTCGGGCTCGGTGTACCGGCCGTCGCTGCGCAGGTCCTCCACGAGCCGCGACATCTGGGTCGTCGTCGCGACGTAGCACGTCAGGACGCCGCCGGGGGTCAGCGCGTCGGCGACCACGGCGAGGTTCTCCCACGGCGCGAGCATGTCGAGCACGACCCGGTCGACGCTGCCCTTCGCGTGCTCGACCGGCAGCACGTCCGCGAGGTCGCCGACCGAGAGCGACCAGGCGGAGTGCGGGCCGCCGAAGAAGTTCTCGACGTTGCCGCGCGCGATGTCCGCGAAGTCGGCGCGCCGCTCGATCGAGTGCAGCGACCCGCGGTCGCCCACCGCGCGCAGCAGCGACATCGTCAGGGCGCCCGAGCCGACGCCCGCCTCGACGACGCGCGCACCCGGGTAGACGTCGCCCATCGTGACGATCTGGCCCGCGTCCTTCGGGTAGACGACCGCGGCACCGCGCGGCATCGACAGCACCGTGTCGGCGAGCAGGGGGCGCAGCGCGAGGTACTCGATCCCCGACGTGTTCCGGACGACCGAGCCCTCCGGGAGACCGATGAGCTCCTCGTGGCGCAGGTACCCGCGGTGCGTGTGGAAGGCCGCGCCCTCGGCGAGGGTGATCGTGTTGAGCCGGCCCCGCGGGTCGGTCAGCTGGACGCGCTCCCCCGCACGGAACGGGCCTCGGCGCTGGGCGGCACCGGCGGGTGCGTCGTCGTTCGTCACGGGCGAGCAGTCTAGGTGGCGGCGCGTCAGGCCCGGATCGCGGCCACCACGTCGGTGGCGTGCACGAGCCCGACCACGCGGCCGCCGACCATCGCGACCACGACGGGCGTCTGCCGCGTCGCCTGCGCGACGGCCTGCACGAGCTGCGCGCCCTGCAGCGAGCCGTCGACGACCGCGCCGGCGGGCAGCGGGACCGCGACGGCCGTGAGCGGTGTCGTGCCCGCGACCGCGGCCGGGACGCCCGCCGCCGCGTTGCGGTCGACGTAGGCCGCGGGCCGCCCCTCCGGCGAGAGGAGCACGACCTCCTGCGCACCCAGCGAGGCCGCGTACGCGCCCGCCTGCGCGACGGAGCTGTCGTGCGCGACGCCGACCGCGGGGCGCCCCACGGACGCGAGCGTGACCTGGTCGAGCGCCCGCCGCGACCGGGCGCCCTGGATTGCGGCACCCGCACCGCTCCACAGGAACGCGGCGATCATGCCCGCCCACAGCAGCGAGATCAGGTCGATGCGGCCGCCCTGCGTCATCGGGTAGCCGACCGCGACCACGAAGACCGCGACCGCCACGACGCGTCCGACCCAGCCCGCGGCGACCGTGCCCTTCACCGGGTCCTTGGTGGCGCCCCACACGGCGGCGGCGAGCACCCGCCCGCCGTCCAGCGGCAGGCCGGGGATGAGGTTGAACACGCCGACGAACCCGTTCGTGACGGCGCCCGACCACAGCAGCGCGAAGAGCACGGTGCCCCGGTCGACGGCCCCGCTGCGCAGCGCGGCCGTGAACACGCCCGCCAGCACGAGGTTGACGAGCGGTCCGACGACCGCGACCAGCGCGGTCGTCGCCGCGGTCGGGGCCTCTCCCCCGAACGCGGTGTGCCCGCCCCACAGCGTGAGCACGAACTCCTGCGGCTGCTGCCCGCGCGCCTTGGCCACGAGGCCGTGCGCGAGCTCGTGCAGGAACACGGAGACGAACAGCAGCACGACGAACGCGAGGGAGACGACGTAGACCGCGCTGCCCTCGAGCCCGGTGAGGATCCGCACCGTGCCCGCCGACAGGAAGGTGAGCACCGCGACGGCGACGAGCCAGCTCGGCGCGACGATCACGGGTGCGCCCGCGATGCGGCCGATCACCCAGCCGGGCGTCCGGGCTGCGGGCGGGCGCGGCGTGCTCATGCGACCAGCGTAGGTGCCGCGGCACGGCGTCCCGACGCGTCGCGGCAGGCGCGGCGGACGCCGTCGACCGGCGGGCGCGGGCACGGCAGCGGCGACGGTCGGCGCGGGGGCACGGCCATGTCGGTGCCCGCGCCTACGCTGCACACGTGACCGAGCTGGACGAGGCCCGCGCCGAGGCCGTGGACGAGAGCGTCGAGGAGAGCGTCGACGTCGCCGTGGAGGCGGCGGCCGTCGCGGGGTCCGCCGTGCGCGAGCCGTCGCGGCCGGGTCTGTCGCCGTCCCGCGCCAACGACTTCCTCCAGTGCCCGCTCATGTTCCGGTTCCGCGTCGTCGACCGGCTCCCCGAGCCGCCGAGCCCCGCCGCGGCACGCGGCACGCTCGTGCACGCCGTGCTCGAGCACCTCTTCGAGCTGCCGGCGGTCGAGCGGACGCTCGCCGCGGCGCACGGCCTGCTGCCCGCCCAGTGGGAGCGGCTGCTCGAGCGGGACCCGGCGATCGGCGAGCTGTTCGCCGGTCCGCCCGAGCTGGCGGAGTGGCTGGCCAGCGCCGAGACGCTGCTCGCCACGTACTTCTCGCTCGAGGACCCGACCCGGCTCGAGCCGCGCGAGCGGGAGCTCCTCGTCCGGACCGACCTGGACGAGGGCCCGCAGCTGCGCGGCATCGTCGACCGGGTGGACGTCGCGCCGAACGGCTGGGTCCGCGTGGTCGACTACAAGACGGGCCGCTCGCCGCGCGCGGGCTTCGAGGGCTCCGCGCTGTTCCAGATGCGGTTCTACGCGTTCGTCATCTGGAAGACCCGCGGCGTGCTGCCCAAGCGCCTGCAGCTCGAGTACCTCGGTGACGGCGTGGTCGTGCAGCACGAGCCGACCGAGCCGGAGATGGCGACGTTCGAGGCCCGCATCCGGTCCATCTGGGCCGGCATCCAGGACGCGGCGCGCGCGGGCGACTGGCGTCCCCGCACGTCCAGGCTGTGCGACTGGTGCTCGTTCCGCGAGCTGTGCCCCGCGTTCGGCGGCACGCCGCCCGAGGTGTCTCCCGAGGCGGTCGAGCGGGCCACGGGCGTGCGGCCGGCCGCGGCCTGACGCGGATCGCCCGCCGACCAGCGTCCGGGTCAGCCCGCGGGCAGCGGGTCGACCACGTCGCCGGCCGCGACACGGGCGATCAGCTCGAGCGACACGTCCACGAGGCTCGCGACCCGGCTCAGACCGGGCCGCGGCGCCACGGGCTGCACGACCTCGACGGCGATGGTCCGCGCACCCGCCGCGAGCGCCGCCGCGACCCCCGAGCGCGAGTCCTCGAGCGCGACGCAGGCCGCGACGTCGACCCCGAGCAGGCGCGCGGCCGTCAGGTAGGGCTCGGGATCCGGCTTGGGCCGGCTCACGTCGTCGCCGCACACCACGGCCCCGAAGCAGCCGGCGACGCGGGCGAACGGCTCGCCGAGCACGCGGTACGAGGACGTCACGAGAGCCTGCGGCACGCCCGCCTCGCGCAGCGCCTCGAGAAGGTCCCGTGCGCCCGGCTGCCACGGCACCTCCGCGGCGACCGCGGCGGCGACCCGCGAGGTGAGGTGCTCGCGGATCTCGTCGTCGGGCAGCGCGACGCCGCGTGCACGGAGCGCCGCGCTGCACACGCCCATCGAGCTGCCGATCATGGCGGCCGCGTCCTCGGGCGTCCAGACGGCGTCCCACGACCGCGCGAGCTCGATCTCGGCGGCCATCCACACCGGCTCCGTGTCGACGAGCGTGCCGTCCATGTCCCACAGCACGGCGGCGGGCAGCGCGGAGCGAGGGGTCGTCGTGGGCATGCGGCCATCGTACGAGGGGGCCGGCGCCCCGCCGCGGGACGGTCGGCCCGGGCCTCGTCCGACGGTGCCGGGAGGCCCCGAACTACTCTGGGCGGATGACCGAGCTCCCCGCAGGCGACCTGCCCAGCGACCTGCCCGGCGACGGCACCGTGCTGCTGGCCGCGTTCGAGGGCTGGAACGACGCGGGGTCCGCGGCGACCCAGGCGCTCGAGCACCTGCACGAGGTGTGGGACGCCGAGCAGGTCGACGAGCTGGACCCCGAGGAGTACCACGACTTCCAGGTCAACCGCCCGCTCGTCGGCTTCGGGCCGGACGGTCACCGCGAGATCACGTGGCCGACGACGGCCGTCGCGGTCGCCACGACGCCGGGCAGCGGTCGCCGCGTCGTGCTGGTGCACGGGATCGAGCCGTCCATGCGCTGGCGGCGCTACTGCGCCGAGCTGCTGGACATCGCCGCGAGCCTCGGCGTGCGCACGGTCGTGACGATCGGCGCGCTGCTCGCGGACGTGCCGCACACGCGGCCGATCCCCGTGAACGCCACGACCGACGACCCCGCGCTGCGCGACAAGGTGGGCCTCGAGCCGAACACGTACGAGGGGCCGACGGGCATCGTCGGCGTGCTGCAGCACGAGGCCTCGGCGCGCGGCCTCGGCGCGCTCTCGCTGTGGGCCGCCGTGCCGCACTACGTGGCGCACCCGCCGTCGCCGAAGGCGACGCTCGCGATCCTGCACCGGATCGAGCAGCTCCTCGGCGAGCCCGTGCCGCTCGGCGAGCTCCCGGAGGACGCGATCGCGTGGCAGCACGGCGTGGACGAGCTCGCCGGCGAGGACAGCGAGATCGGCGAGTACGTGCGCCAGCTCGAGGAGGCGAAGGACACCGCGGACCTGCCGGAGGCCACGGGCGAGGCCATCGCGCGCGAGTTCGAGCGCTACCTGCGGCGGCGGGACAAGGGCCCCGGCGCCTGACGCGCGCGGGACACCGTCAGAAGCGGACGCCCAGGAGCGCGTCGACCGCACGCGCGACCACGCCCGGCGCGCCCTCCACGGGTGCCGCGCTCCCCGTCAGCGCGAGCCGCGCCCACTCGTCGACCAGCGCGAGCGCGCGCGGCGTGTCGAGGTCGTCGGCGACCGCGGCGCGCAGGTCCGCGAGCAGCCCGTCGGCCGTCGGCCCGCCGTTGCCCGAGACGGCGCGCCGCCACCGGTCGAGGCGCTCCTGCGCCTCGCGCAGCCCCGCGTCGGTCCAGTCCCAGTCGTCGCGGTAGCGGTGCGCGAGGATCGCGAGCCGCACCGCCATCGGGTCGACGCCGTCCTCGCGCAGCCGCGAGACGAGCACGAGGTTGCCGAGCGACTTGCTCATCTTCTCGCCGTCGAGGCCGACCATGCCCGTGTGCACGTGGACCCGGGCGGCCTCCCCGTCGTCGAGCAGCCGAGCGTGCGACGAGCTCATCTCGTGGTGCGGGAAGAGCAGGTCGGAGCCGCCGCCCTCGACGTCGAACGGCAGTCCGAGCCCGTCGCGCGCGATGACCGCGCACTCGATGTGCCAGCCGGGCCTGCCACGGCCGAGCGTGCCACCGTCCCACGCCGGCTCGCCGGGTCGTTCGCGGCGCCACAGCAGCGGGTCGAGCGGCGACCGCTTGCCCGTCCGGTCGGGGTCGCCGCCGCGCTCGCGCGACAGCTCGACCATGCGCGCCTCGTCGAGGTGCGCGACCGCGCCGAGGTCCGGGTCGGCCGACAGGTCCGCGTAGACGTCGCCGGGCCCGTCGACGCCGGGCGTCTCGACGACGTACGCCGCGCCGGCCGCTAGCAGCTTCTCGACGGCCTCGACCACCGCGGGGATCTCCTCGACCACGCCGCGGTAGACGTCGGGCGGGATGACGCCCAGGGCCGTCATGTCCTGCGCGTACAGCGCGATCTGCTCGTCCGCGAGCTCGCGCCATTCGACGCCGGTGGCCGCGGCGCGCTCGAGCAGCGGGTCGTCGACGTCGGTGACGTTCGACGCGTAGCGCACGCGCTTGCCGGCGTCGCGCCACGCCCGACCGAGCACGTCGAACGCGACGTAGGTCGCGGCGTGGCCGAGGTGGGTCGCGTCGTACGGCGTGATGCCGCAGACGTAGAGCGTCGCCGTGTCGCCCGCGGCCGCCTCGACGAGCTCGCCGGACGACGAGTCGCGCACCAGGACGGGCCCACCCCGTCCGGGCAGCGCGGGGACGTGGGGCGTGGGCCAGGTGAGCACGGCCGTCAGCCTAATCGGGGCGGCGCACCGCCCCGGCGCACGCCTGGGGCGACAATGCGCGGGTGGAGCTCGACATCGGCGCAGACCTCGACGCCGCCGCAGGGACCGACCGCGTCTACGTGCCCGACGGCGGCGGCTGGCGAGTTCTCGATCCCGACGACGACGTGCCGTCGAAGGGTCCGCGCTGGGTGGTCGTCGCGGACCCGCGGCGGCTGACGGAGGTCGCACGGGAGCACGGCGTGGGCGCGCCGGCGCTGTCGGTGCTGTCGCACCGCGGCCTGGGCGAGCACGCCGTGCAGACCCGGCGGCTGCGGGCGCACGTCGAGCGTGCGCAGGACGACGAGATCGTGCTGACCACGCCCACGCTCTCGTACGTCGAGGACACGCGCGACGTGCACACCGGCGCGATCAGCGGCGTGCTCTGCGAGCAGGTCGTCGTCACGACCGAGGTCGGCGACGCGGGCGTGCTCGACGAGGCCGCGGAGAAGCTCACGACGAACGTCCCGGTGCCCGACCGCGGCACGCACCAGGTCCTCGCGGCGATCCTGCTGACGTTCCTGTCGACGGCGTCCGACGTCGAGGTCGCGCTCGGCGACGCGGTGGCCGAGACCGAGCGGCTGGTGTTCTCGTCGGCGAACGACGGCGACCCGATCGAGCGGATCTACGACCTCAAGCGCGAGATCGCCGAGGCGCGCCGCGCGCTGCAGCCCGTCACGTCCGTGCTGCCCGAGCTGCTGGCGAACGTGCAGGCCGCGGGCGCCGACCAGGTCGCGCAGCAGTGGCTGCGTCGCGCCGAGAACTGGGTGGACCGCCTCGACTCGCACCTGGACGCGCACGACGCGCTGCTCGACGCCATGATCTCGGTCCACATGTCGCAGGTGTCCGTGCGGCAGAACGAGGACATGCGCAAGATCTCCGCCTGGGCCGCGATGGGCCTCGCGCCGACGCTCATCGCGGGCATCTACGGCATGAACTTCACGCACATGCCCGAGCTCGACTGGCGGCTCGGCTACCCGTTCGCGCTCGGCCTCATGGTGCTCGTGTGCGGCGGGCTCTACCGGCTGTTCCGCCGGTCCGGGTGGCTGTAGGCGTCAGCCGGCCGGCAGCGTCGCGGGCGCGTTCGCGTCGAGCGTGCCCGTCAGGAGCAGCAGCACCACCAGGACGGCGAGCCCGATGCGGTACCAGACGAACGGCTTGTAGCTGAAGGTCGAGACGATCTTCAGGAACACGATGATGACGAGGTAGCCGACGACGAACGCGACGATCGTCGCGAGCAGCGTCACCCCGAAGCTCGGCACCCCGGCCTTGCCGAACGAGTCGCGCTCCTTGAACAGCTCGAACAGCCCCGAGCCGAACACCGCGGGGATCGCGAGCAGGAACGAGTACCGCGCCGCGGCCTCGCGCGTGTAGCCCATGAGGAGGCCGCCCGTGATGGTGCCGCCCGAGCGCGAGACACCCGGGATCAGCGCGAGCGCCTGCCAGAAGCCGAACTGCGTGGCGTGCCGTGGCCCGAGGTCCTCGAGCGTGCGTCGCTTCCAGCCGACCCTGTCGGCCCAGCCCAGGAACAGACCGAACACGACGAGCACCAGTGCGGTGAGCCACAGGTTGCGGAACGCGTTCTCGATCGGGTCCTGGAACAGCAGGCCGAGCACGACGATCGGCAGCGTGCCGATGACGATGTACCAGGCCATCAGCGCGTCATGGTCCTTCGGACCCTCGGCCGGCATGCCGGCGCGCGAGCGCCAGTCCGTGCCGTACGCGCCGCGCAGCGCGTGCCACCACGCGAGGATGATCCGCCGCAGGTCGCGGCGGAAGTAGAGCAGCACCGCGGACTCGGTGCCGAGCTGGATGACGGCCGTGAACGCGGCGCCCGCGTCGGCGCCGCCCACCAGCTCGGACACGATCCGGATGTGTGCGCTCGAGGAGATCGGGAGGAACTCCGTCAGACCCTGGACGAGACCCAGGAGGATCGCCTCGCCACCACCCATGCCGCCAGCCACGAGCCGCAACGATAGCCGGAGCGCCGTCGCCGACCGCCCTGGCCACGCGGTTAGGGTTGCGCGCCATGGACATCCGTCCGCTCGGCCGCACCGGCCTGCGCGTCTCCGCCCTCGGCCTCGGCACCATGACGTGGAGCCGCGACACCGACGAGCACGACGCCCGCGAGCAGCTGCGCGACTTCGTCGACGCGGGCGGCACGCTGGTCGACACGTCGGCCTCGTACGCAGACGGCGGCGCCGAGGAGCTGCTCGGCACGTTGCTGGGCGACGTCGCGGCGCGCGACGAGGTGGTGCTCGTGACGAAGGCCGGCGCGGCGCGCGGCGTCGTCGACGCGTCCCGCGGCGCGCTCCTGTCGACGCTCGACGCGTCGCTGCGCCGGCTGAGCACCGACCACGTCGACGTCTGGCTCGTGCAGACGCCCGACCCGCGGACGCCGCTCGACGAGACCGTGTCCGCGCTGCGGCTCGCGGTGACGAGCGGCCGGGCGCGCTACGTCGGCCTGTCCAACCACGCCGGCTGGCAGGTGGCGCGGGCCGCGACGCTGCTGGAGGGCGAGGTCGGGCTCGCGGCCGTGGAAGCCGAGTACTCGCTGCTGCAGCGCGGCGTGGAGCGCGAGGTCCTGCCGGCGGCCGGTGCGCTGGGTGCCGGGCTGCTCGCGTGGTCGCCGCTCGGCCGCGGCGTGCTGACGGGCAAGTACCGCCGGACGGTGCCCGCCGACTCGCGCGCGGCCTCGGCGCATCTCGCGGGCTTCGTGCAGCCGTACCTCGACGCCGCGTCGGCCGCGGTCGTCGACGCGGTCGCGACCGCCGCGCAGGGGCTCGAGCGGACGCCGCTCGAGGTCGCGCTGGCGTGGGTGCGGGACGGGGTCGGGGTCGCGTCCGCGATCGTAGGCGCCCGGAACCCCGCGCAGCTGCGCGGCTCGCTCGCGGCCGGTGACCTGACGCTGCCCGCCGCGCTGCGCGCCGCGCTCGACGAGGTCAGTGCGCCGGCGATCGGCTACCCCGAGCGGTTCTGACCGGTCCCCGCGTCCCGGCCGTCGGACGCCGTCAGACGCTGCGCGAGCCCGTCGGCTCGTCCGACAGCTCCTCGACGTCGTCGACCTCGTCGTCGTACTCCGCGTCGCCCGACCAGTCCGCCTCGTCCTCGTCGTCGAGCTCCTCGTCCTCCTCGTCGTCCTCCTCCTCGGCGAGGTAGAACGGCGTGGCCTCGCCGTGGACGGTGCCGAGCGCGTCGTCGTACACCTCGAAAGCGTCCGCCAGCACGTCGTAGGCGTCGTCGACCGCCGGGTCGTCCTCGCCACGGCGGGCGACGATGGCGTTGTAGTGGGCCTCGAGGGCTGCGATCAGGCGGTCCAGCGCGGCACGCGGGTCGACGGTCATGCCACGACCGTATCGCCGCGCGGGGCACAATGGCACCGCTGAAGGTCCGGTGGCACGGCGCGGCAGGACGCGTCGGGACGGGGTGGCGCATGGCAATCGGTCAGAGCGGGACGAAGCGCGGCGACTGGGTGTCGCAGGGCGGTCAGTACGAGTACCGCGTGCTCACGCTCCCGCGCACGACGAGCCGCAACGACGCACGTCAGATGCTGACCGAGCAGGCCGAGTACGGCCGCTGGGAGCTCGCGCGCTCGGTGCTGTACGTCGGGGGCGAGCGCCGCGTGTGGCTGCGGCGCAGGATCATCCGGGTGCGGTCGACCCTCGCGGAGACGCTCGACTGATCGCCCCGCGGCGGCTGCGGGCGTCGGCGCGGTCAGCAGCTCGCGAGGAGCCGGTCGAGCACGCGGCAGCCGAACCGCAGCGCGTCGACCGGCACGCGCTCGTCGACGCCGTGGAACATGCCGGTGAAGTCGAGGCCCGCCGGCAGCCGCAGCGGGGCGAACCCGTAGCCCGTGATGCCGAGACGCGCGAGCGACTTGTTGTCGGTGCCCGCCGAGAGCGTGTAGGGCAGGACGGTCGAGCCGGGGTCCTCGGCGTGCAGCGCGTCGACCATCGCGTCGACCAGCCCGCCCGAGAACGGCGCCTCGAGGCCGATGTCGTGGTGGATGTGCTCGATCCGCACGTGCTCGCCCGCGAGCTGCGCGACCGTCGCGTCGAACTCGTCCTCGCGGCCGGGCAGGAATCGGCCGTCCACGGTGCCCTCCGCGCTCGACGGGATGACGTTCGCCTTGTAGCCCGCCGCGAGCTGGGTCGGGTTCGTCGTGTGGCGCAGCGTCGCGCCGACGAAGCGCTGCGCGGGGCCGAGCGCGTCGACCAGCCGGTCGATCGTCTGCGGGTCGTCCTCGTCGAGCGGCAGACCCGTGAGGTCGGCGACCCCCCGCAGGAGCTCGCGCACGGTCGGCGTGAGCTCGAGCGGCCACGCGTACCGGCCGATGCGCGCCACCGCCTCGGCGAGGTGCGTCACCGCGTTGTCGGGGCTCACCCCGCTGCCGTGGCCGGCGCGCCCGTCCGCGACGAGCCGCATCCACGACAGGCCCTTCTCGGCGGTCTGGAGCAGGTACGCCCGGTGGCCGCCGATCTCGACCGAGAAGCCGCCGACCTCGCTGATCGCCTCCGACGCGCCCTCGAACAGCTCCGGCCGGTGGTCGACCGCGTACCGGGCGCCCGCGCCGCCGCCCGCCTCCTCGTCGGCGAACATGGCGACGACCACGTCGCGCGCCGGCTTGCGGTCCTCCCGGACGAGCTGGCGCACGACGGACAGGATCATCGCGTCCATGTCCTTCATGTCCACCGCGCCGCGGCCCCACAGCAGGCCGTCGCGCTCCTCGCCCGCGAACGGGTCGACGGACCAGTCCGCCGCCCGCGCGGGGACGACGTCGAGGTGGCCGTGCAGGACGAGCGCGGGCCGCGAGCGGTCGGCACCCTCGAGGCGCGTCACGAGGCTCGTGCGGCCCGGCCGGCTCTCGAACACCTCGACGTCGAGGCCGACCTCGTCGAGCAGCCCCGCGACGTGCTCGGCCGCCGCGCGCTCCCCCGGGCCCGAGTCGTCGCCGTAGTTGGACGTGTCGATGCGGATCAGGTCGCGGCAGATGCCGACGACCTCGTCCTCGGCCGTGGCGCGGGCGGTCGTCGGCATGCGGCCAACCTACCGGGCGCGGTCAGGCCGTCAGGCCGCGGCGGACGAGCAGCGGCTCGATCTGCGGGTCGCGGCCGCGCAGGTCGCGGAACGCGGCCATCGGGTCGAGCGAGCCGCCGCGCGAGAGCAGCGCGGCACGGAACCGGTCGCCGTTCTCGCGGCGCAGACCGCCGTTCTCGCGGAACCACTCGACGGTGTCGGCGTCGAGCACCTCGGACCAGATGTAGGAGTAGTAGCCCGCCGCGTAGCCGCCGCCGAAGACGTGGTTGAAGTACGACGTGCGGTAGCGCGGCAGGACCTGGGCGTACGCGATGCCGGCGCGCTCGAGCGCCTCGGCCTCGAACGCCTCGACCTGCTCGGGGTCCGTCGGCGCCGCGTCGGGAGCCAGCCGGTGCCACGCCTGGTCGAGCAACGCCGCGCCGAGGTACTCCGTCGTGGCGAAGCCCTGGCCGTCACGGCGGCTGTCCAGCAGCGTCTCGACCCACTCCGACGGCATGGGCTCGCCCGTCACGTGGTGGCGCGCGAAAGACCGGACGACCGTCTCGTCCCACGCCCACATCTCGTTGACCTGCGACGGGTACTCGACGAAGTCGCGCGGCACCGACGTGCCCGACTGCGACGGCCAGCGCACCGCGCTGAACAGGCCGTGCAGCGCGTGCCCGAACTCGTGGAACGCCGTGCCCACCTCGTCCCACGTCAGGAGCGTCGGCTCGCCGTCGGCCGGGCGCGGGATGTTGAGGTTGTTGACGACGACCGGCGGCTCGCCGAGCAGGCTCGACTGGTCGACGAGGTTGTTCATCCACGCGCCGCCGCGCTTGCTGTCGCGCGTCCAGCCGTCGAACAGGAACAGCCCGAGGCCGCTGCCGTCGACGTCGAACACCTCGAAGACGCGCACGTCGGGGTGGTAGCCGACGAGGTCGTGGCGCTCGGCGAACGTCAGGCCGTACAGGTCGGTCGCCGCGCGGAAGACGCCTTCGGTCAGCACGCGGTCGAGCTCGAGGTACGGGCGCAGCGCGGCGTCGTCGATCGAGCGGCGCTCGCGGCGGACGCGCTCCGCGTAGAACGCCCAGTCCCAGGGCTCGAGCGTCGCGCCGGGCTCGTCCTGCTGGAGCGCGGCCTGCAGCTCCGCGGCCTCGGCGCGGGCGTTCGCGACGGCCGCGGGGACGAGCCGCGTCAGCATCTCCTCGACCGCCTCGGCCGACTTCGCGGTCGCGTCCTCGGCGACGTACGCGGCGTGGTGCGGGTAGCCGAGGAGCTGGGCGCGTTCGGCGCGCAGCTGGGCCAGCGCGACGAGCGTCGGACGGGTGTCGTGCTCGCCGCCCAGGCCGCGCGAGATCGACGCGCGGTACAGGCGCTCGCGCACCGACCGGTTCGTCAGCGACGCGAGGGCGGGCTGGTCGGTCGGCAGGACGAGGTCGATGAGCCACGCGCCCTCGTGGCCCCGTTCCGCGGCTGCCCGGGCCGCCGCGCGGCGGGCGTCCTGCGGCAGGCCGTCGAGCTCGTCCTCGTCCGTGAGCAGCAGCGCGCCGTCGTTGCCCGCGGCCAGGAGCTCGCGCCCGAAGACCGTCGACAGGCGCGTGCTCTCGGCGTTGAGCCAGCGCAGCCGCTCCTGCGCGGTCTCGTTCAGGCGCACGCCCGCGCGGACGAACGCGGTGGTCGTCCGCTCCAGCAGCCACGCGGTGTCCGGGTCGAGCGTCACGCGCCCGGCCTCGGCGTCCGCGGCGATCGCCTCGAGCCGCGCGAAGATCCGCCGGTCGAGGTACAGCGCGTCCTCGTGCGCGGCGAGCAGCGGCGCGACCTCCTCCTCGATCGCGTCGAGAGCCGGGCTGGAGTCGGAGCTCGAGACGTTGAAGAACACGGTGGCCGCGCGGTGCAGCAGGCGGCCGGAGCGCTCGAGCGCGCCGAGCGTGTTCTCGACCGTGGCGGGCTCGGGGTCCGTCGCGATCGCCTCCCACTCGTCGCGCTGCTCCGCCATGCCCGCGAGCATCGCGGGGAGGTAGTGCTCCTCACGGATCCGGGTGAAGTCGGGGAGCCGGTACGGGAGGGTCGAGTCGGTCGCGAACGGGTTGCTGAGGTCGAGCGCCATGCGTTCCATCCAACCTCATGCCCACGCGTGCGCCCGTCGAGGCCGCGTCACGCGAACGCGGTCTGCGTGTCCGCCGCCGGATAGCCGTGCGCCGCCGCGACGGGCGCGTTGAAGAGCCGCCCGGCGTGCGTCGTCAGACCCTCGGCGAGCGCGGCGTCGGCCGCCAGCGCTTCCCGGACGCCGCGGTCCGCGAGCGCCGTGAGGTACGGCAGCGTGACGTTCGTCAGCGCGCGCGTCGACGTCACCGGGACCGCGCCGGGCATGTTCGCGACGCAGTAGAAGACCGAGCCGTGCACGCGGTACGTCGGGTCGTCGTGCGTCGTCGGGTGCGTGTCCTCGAAGCAGCCGCCCTGGTCCACCGCGACGTCGACGAGCACCGAGCCGGGCTTCATGCGCTTGACCAGCGTGTTCGGCACGAGATGCGGTGCCCGCGCCCCGGGCACGAGAACCGCGCCGATGACGAGGTCCGCGTCGAGGAGCTCGCGCTCGATCGTCCACGCGCTCGACGCGAGCGTGCGGACGCGGCCGGCGAACGCGGTGTCGACCTCGCGCAGGCGCGGCATCGACAGGTCGAGCACCGCGACGTCGGCGCGCATGCCGACCGCGATCTCCGCGGCGTGGCGGCCCACGACTCCCCCACCGAGCACGACGACCTTCGCGGGGTCGACGCCCGGCACGCCGCCGAGCAGCACGCCGGCGCCGCCTTCGTTGCGCATCAGGTGGTACGCCCCGACCTGCGCGGCGAGCCGCCCGGCGACCTCGCTCATCGGTGCGAGCAGCGGCAGGGAGCCGTCCGGCAGCTGCACCGTCTCGTACGCGATCGACGTCGTGCCCGCGGCGAGCAGCGCGTCCGTGCACGCCCGGTCGGCGGCGAGGTGCAGGTAGGTGAACAGAGTGAGGTCGTCACGCAGGAAGCCGTACTCCTGCTCGACGGGCTCCTTGACCTTGCACACGAGCTCGGCCGCCCACGCCTCGGCGGCGGTGGCGACGAGACGCGCGCCCGCCTCGCGGTAGTGCGCGTCGTCGATCGCCGAGCCCTCACCGGCTCCGCGCTCGACGAGGACCTCGTGGCCGGCGGACACGAGCTGGTGCGCGCCCGCCGGCGTGAGCGCGACGCGGTACTCGCGGTTCTTCACCTCGCGCGGGATGCCGACCTGCATGGTGCGCTCCGTCCGTCGTCGCCGCGGGGTCTCCGCCCGCGTCCAGTCTCGTCCCGTGGGAGGCACGCCGCCGTTCGTGCTGTGCGCGGCCGGGCCGGCGGGCACGATCGACGGGTGACGACGCCGATCTTCCGCAAGTCCCGGCGTGACGCACCCGCGGGCTTCTTCGCGTGCGAGGCGGCGGGGCTGCGCTGGCTCGCCGAGGCGGCGGCCCGCGGCGGCGCGCCCGTCGTCGAGGTCGTCGACGTGGCGGAGGACCACCTGGACCTCGTGCGGCTGACGGGCGTGCCGCCGAGCCGCGACGCCGCTCTCGCGTTCGGCCGCGGCCTCGCCCGCACGCACGACGCAGGTGCACCCGCCTTCGGCAGCCCGCCGCCCGGCTGGGGCCGCGACGGGTTCTTCGGCCCGCTCGACGCACCGCTGGTCATGGCCGCGGGCGAGCACGAGCGGTGGGGCGAGTTCCTGGCACGGCGGCGCCTCGAGCCGCTCGCTGCCGCGCTCGACCGCGGGGGCGTCGTGCCCGCGACCGCGTTCGACGCGCTCGTCGTCCGGCTGCTGGCGGGCGACCTGGACGACGACGACCGGCCGGCGCGCCTGCACGGCGACCTGTGGTCGGGCAACGTGCTGTGGACGCCCGCCGGCGCGACGTTGATCGACCCGGCGGCGCAGGGCGGCCACCGCGAGACGGACCTCGCGATGCTGCACCTGTTCGGGCTGCGTCACCTCGACGCGGTCGTCGCCGGCTACGAGGAGGTCCACCCGCTGCGACCCGGGTGGCGCGGACGACTCGGGCTGCACCAGGTCTACCCGGTCGGCGTGCACGCGCTGCTCTTCGGCGGCGGGTACGTGGCTCGGCTGCGAGAGCTCCTCGACCGCTGGGCGCACTGACGGGGCCACGCGCACCGCCCCCGCCGATCGGGTGGTCCGCGTCGCTCCACGCGCGCGGCGGACCGGCCACGTGCGATCCTCGACGGCGAGGACGCCGACCCGACGCTGGAGGCCACGTGGACGCTCACGGCTCGCCGCCGTGGCCGCCCGCGTCCGCAGACCGGTCCCTGCCCGTCGTGCCGCAGCCGCGTCAGCCGACGGAGACCCCGATGGTCCGGTTCGTCTCGGCGCCGCGCCCCGCCCGGCGGGTCCCGCGCGTCCTCGTCATCACCGTCGTGGGCGTGCTGCTCGTGGCCGCGTTCGGCCTGGGTGCGCGCTGGTACGCGTCCACGATCGCCTTCGGCCCGCCCGCGGGGCGCGAGGAGGCGCGCGTGCCGCTCGGGTCGCCGCCGCTCGAGTCCGATCTCGACCACGGCCCGCACGCGTTCACGCAGCTCCAGGACGACGGCACCACGCCCGTGGCCTACGACCCGTGCCGGCCGATCCACTACGTCGTGCGCGCCGCGGGCCAGCCGGACGGCGCGGACGCGCTCGTCGCCGCAGCCGTCGACCGCGTCTCCCACGCGACGGGCCTGCAGTTCCTCGACGACGGCGCCACCACGGAGGGGCCGTCGTCCAAGCGGGCCGCGTACCAGCCGGACCGGTACGGCAAGCGCTGGGCGCCGGTGCTCGTCACGTGGTCGAACGCGACGGAGACGCCGCAGCTCGGCGGCGACGTCGCGGGGCTCGGCGGCTCGGCGTCGGTGCACCGCGACGGCGTCGACGTCTACGTGACGGGCGCCGTCACGCTCGACGCGGAGGAGATCACGCGGCTCATGGCGACGCCGAACGGCTCCGCCGTGGCGCTCGGCGTCGTCACGCACGAGTTCGGCCACCTCGTCGGGCTCGACCACGTCGACGACCCCACCCAGCTCATGTACCCCTCGACGAACCTGGCCGTGACGAGCTTCGCCGCGGGCGATCGTGAAGGTCTCGCGCTCCTCGGACAGGGACGTTGCACGCCCGACGCCTGACGCGACGGGGCGTCCGCGAGCCGGGCGTAGCCTGTGCGGGCCGCGCCGCCGCGGCACGTACCTAGGAGCCCCCATCCCGCACCGTCCCATCGTCCTCGTGCACGGCACGCGCGCGTCGTCCGCGATCTGGGCGGCGCAGGTGGACGCCCTGCGGCGCCACGGCCACGCCGCCCTCGCGCTCGACCTGCCGGGCCACGGCACGCGCGCCGGAGAGCGGTTCAGCCTCGACGGCGCGGTCGCGGCGATCGACGACGCGGTCCGGTCGTTCGCGGTCGCTCCCCTGCTCGTCGGGCTGTCGCTCGGCGGGTACGCGAGCCTCGCGTACGCCGGCCGCAACGGCGACCGGGTCGCGGGCGTCGTGCTCGCCGGGTGCTCGACCGAGACGCGCGGCAAGCCGCTGCGGTTCTACGGGCGCGTCTCGGGCGCGCTCGACGACGCGCTCGCGTTCGGCGGCGGCACGTGGCACGTCGTCACGGACATGCTCGGCGCGCTCGCCGGGTACTCGTCCCTCGCGGACCTGCGCCGCCTGCGCCTGCCGGTCTGGCTCGTCAACGGCGCGCGCGACCCGCTGCGGCTCGACGAGCGCCGCTACCTGCGGGCCGCGCCCGCCGCTCGGCTCACCGTCGTGCCCCGCGCCGGGCACGACGTCAACCTGCACGCCCCCGTGGCGTTCAACCGCGTGCTGCTCGACGCGCTGCACGAGCTGCGCACGCCGGCGCCCGCGCTCACTGCTCGCTGAGACCCTCGTCGACGGGCTCGACGGCCTCTTCGACCTCCTCGTCCTCGACCTCGTCCATCGGCGGGTCGAGCGTGCGCAACCGCGAGAAGATCGACCAGCACACGGAGATCAGCGGCACCGCGATGACCGCGCCGAGCAGGCCGCCCAGCAGCGTCCCCCCGGTCACCGCGAGCGCGATCACCACCGGGTGGATCTTCACCTGGCGGCCCATGATCAGCGGCTGCAGCACGTGCCCCTCGAACTGGCCGATCAGCGCGATGCCGATCCCGACGAACACCGCAGACCAGAAGCCGTTGGCGGCCAGCGCCACGAGCATGGCCACGACCATCGCGGCCGGACCGCCGATCAGCGGGATGAACGCGCCGATCGTCACGAGCACGGCCAGCGGCGCGGACAGCGGCACGCGCAGGATCGTCAGGATGATGAACGCGAGCGAGCCCTCCGTGACCGCGATGATCACCGTGCCGCGCGCATAGCCCGAGAACGTGTACCAGCCGGCCCCGCCCGCGATCTTCCACGTGTCGCGGAACCGCGCGGGAAGCTGGTTGAGGAACCACGTCCACATGTCCGCGCCGCGGGCCAGGAAGAACACCGAGCAGAACAGCGCGAGCGCCAGCGTGGTGAACACCTCGACGACGCTGCCCGTGCGGGACGCCGCCTCGCTGGCGATCTCCCCCGAGTGCGACTGCAGCCACTCGCGTGCGGTGTCGATCCACTGCGCGACCTGGTCGCTCGTCACCGTGAACGGCAGGTTGCCGCTCTCCAGGAAGTCGGTGATCTGGTTGATGCCGTTGCTGAACTGCTCGCTGAGGTCGTTCCACTGGCTCGCCACCGAGTACCCGACCCAGGTCAGCAGCCCGAGGAAGAAGACGATGGCGCCGACGAGCGCGACGGCCGTCGCGGCGAACCGCGGCATGACCTTGGCGAGCCAGTCCACGACCGGGCGCAGCACGGCGCTGATCACAAGCGCGATGAACACCGCGATGAGCAGCAGCTGGACGTGCCACACGGCGAAGAACACGACGACGACGGCCAGGGTGACCACGAGCAGGCGCCACGAGACGCCCGCCGCGGCACGCAGCCAGTGCGGCGCGTCGTAGTCGCTGCCGTACACGTTCGGGTTGCGTCGGCCGCCCGCGACCGTCCTCACGGAGGGCGCGGACGACCCCCTCCTGCCGCCGCCGCTCGGTGCGTCGCTCATCGCCCTCCCGCCTCGGAGAACCGGCGCCGACGCGCCGTTCCGGGTCAGTCTGCACCGTGGGGGCGATGCGGGCCCGACCGGCGCACCGTGCTATCTTTTCCGTCGCACCTGAGGGGCCCGCGGGTCTCCTCGGTGTCACCCTGTCCGGGTGGCGGAATGGCAGACGCGCTAGCTTGAGGTGCTAGTGCCCGAAAGGGCGTGGGGGTTCAAGTCCCCCTCCGGACACTCGTTGAGACAGCGACGACGAAGGCCCCGACCAGCGGAAACGCGGGTCGGGGCCTTTGTCGCGGGCGCGAGGACGGCGGTTCGTGTCCCACACGGACAAGTCCCGAGCCTCCGTCGTCCATCCCGTCCCGCGCTCAGGACGGCCGCCCCGGAACGAGCCCCGACTCGTAGGCGTAGATCACGACCTGCACCCGGTCGCGCAGGTCGAGCTTCGTCAGGATCCGACCCACGTGCGTCTTCACGGTGGTCTCCGACACGAACAGCTCGGCGGCGATCTCCGCGTTCGTCCGTCCACGGGCGAGCATCAGCAGGATCTCGCGCTCGCGGTTCGTCAGCCCGGCCAGCGACGCCTGCGTTCGCGGGTCTGACGAGCGTCGTTCGTGCTCGCGGGACGCTCCGTGGCCCGATGGTCTCCCCGAGCCGTCAGCCGCGGCGGAGCCAGTCGCGCACCGCCGCAGCCACGAGCGTCACGTCGCGCGGCGCGTGGCCGCCCGCCACGAGGACGATCGTCGCGCCGCCCGGGACGACGCCGAACCGCTCCGCGAGCTCGGCCGGCGCACCGAACGGGTCGCGCTCCCCCGAGACCACGAGGA
>Ga0164242_10001470_pt1 | contig 27953 bp, 30 predicted proteins | sample OricomgcompostMG_FD_108783 | JGI IMG/M metagenome (GOLD analysis project Ga0164242, IMG submission 108783) | Miracle-Growth compost microbial communities from Emeryville, California, USA - Original compost - Miracle growth compost (MG) ...
CACCACCGCGCGCGTCGCCGTCCAGCTTGGTGAGCACGACGCCGGTGAAGCCGACGCCGTCGCGGAACGCCTCGGCGGTGTTGACCGCGTCCTGGCCGACCATCGCGTCCACGACGAACAGCACTTCCTGCGGCTGGACGGCGTCGCGGATGTCCGCCGCCTGCTGCATCATCTCGGCGTCGATGCCGAGCCGGCCGGCGGTGTCGACTACGACCATGTCGTGCTGCGCGCGGCGCGCGAACTCGATCGAGTCGCGGGCGACCGCGACGGGATCCCCGACGCCGTTACCGGGCTGCGGTGCGTACACCGCGACCCCGGCGCGCTCGCCCACGACCTGCAGCTGGGTGACCGCGTTCGGGCGCTGCAGGTCGCAGGCCACCAGCAGCGGTGCGTGCCCCTGCTCGCGCAGCCAGCGTGCCAGCTTGCCGGCCAGCGTCGTCTTACCGGCACCCTGCAGGCCGGCCAGCATGATCACCGTCGGCGGCTGCTTGGCGAACTGCAGCCGCCGCGTCTCGCCACCGAGGATCTGGACCAGCTCGTCGTTGACGATCTTGATGACCTGCTGGGCCGGGTTCAGGGCCTTGGAGACCTCTTCGCCCTTGGCCCGCTCCTTGATCGCGGCGATGAACTCGCGGACGACGGGCAGCGCGACGTCGGCCTCGAGCAGCGCGATGCGGATCTCGCGCGCCGTGCCGTCGATGTCGGCCTCGGACAGTCGTCCCTTGCCGCGCAGGTTGGTGAAGGCCGCGGACAGGCGATCGGAGAGCGTGTCGAACACGCCGCCCAGCCTACGTGACTAGAGCAGTTCGCTCCCGCCGTCGACGTACAGCACCTGGCCGGTGACGTAGCCGGCCTCCTCGCCGGCGAAGAACCGGACGGCGTTGGCGATGTCCGCGGGCACACCGCCGCGGCGCACCGGGACGGTCGCGGCAACGCCCTCGCGCATCGCGTCGATGTTGGTGCCGATCCGCTCGGCGGTGGCGGCCGTCATCGCGGTCTCGATGAAGCCTGGCGCGATGGCGTTCGCGGTGATCCCCAGCGGTCCGAGCTCGATGGCGAGCGTCTTGGTGAAGCCCTGCAGGCCCATCTTCGCGGTCGAGTAGTTGGCCTGGCCGCGGTTGCCCGTCGCCGACGTCGAGGACATCGAGATGATGCGGCCGTACTTCGCCTCGACCATGTGCTTCTGCGCGATCTGCGAGCACAGGAACGCGCCGCGCAGGTGCACCTCCATGACCAGCGTCCAGTCGTCGTCGGTCATCTTGAACAGCATGTTGTCGCGGATCACGCCCGCGTTGTTGACCAGGATGTGCAGCCCGCCGAACTCGCCGACCACCGCGTCGACCGCGGCCTGGACCTGGTCGCGCTTGGACACGTCCGCGCCCAGGCCGATCGCCTGCCCGCCGGCGGACGTGATCTCGTCGGCCACCGCCTGCGCCGCGTCGCGCTGCAGGTCGAGCACGCCGACCTTCGCGCCGTCGTGGGCCAGCCGGCGCGCCACCTCGGCGCCGATGCCCTGCGCGGCTCCGGTGACCAGCGCGACGCGGTCCTGCACTCCTGCCATGTTCTTGCCCTCTCTTCGAAACTGCTGCTGCTTATCCCTGCCGGGCGATCAGCCTGCGCACCCCGGCCAGCCAGCGGTCGGGGTCGGACGCCTTCTGTGCCCAGAACGTACCGACCTGCGGATGCGGCAGGATCAGGAACCTCTCCTGCGCGAGCCCGGCGACGACGGTGTCGGCCACGTGCTCGGGCGTCACGATCTCTCCGGACGCGGCCACCGCCTGCGCTCCGGGCTCGCCGGCCGCGAGGGGATCCATGAGCAGCGGCGTCGCGACACCGAGCGGGCACAGCACGCTGACCCCGATCCCCCGCGAGCCGTAGGTGACCGACAGCCACTCCGCGAGTCCGACCGCGCCGTGCTTGCTGACCGTGTACGGGCCGTCGCCGGGCGAGACCAGCAGGCCGGCCGCCGACGCGGTGTTGAGCAGGTAGCCGCTGCCGCGCTCGAGCATGTGCGGCACGACCGCGCGCGCCGCGTACACGTGCGCGAGCACGTGTACCTCGAACGCCTTCTGCCACAGGTGCCCGGGATCGTCCAGCTCGACGCCCGTGGCGATGCCGGCGTTGGAGCAGAACAGGTCGATGCGCCCGTGCCGGCCGATCGTCCGCTCGACCACGTCGCGGACCGCGTGTTCATCGGTGACGTCCAGCCGCTCGGCGACGCCGGCGCCGCCGAGTTCGCCCGCGACGGACGCGGCCGCGTCCGTGTGCAGGTCCGCGACGACGATCGCCTCGGCGCCGTCCGCGGCGAACCGGCGTGCCATCGCGGCGCCGATGCCGCTGCCGCCACCGGTGATCACGATCACCTTGTCCCGTACGTCCATCAGCCCTCTCCTCCGGACGGACCCAGCCGGCGGACGACGTCCGCGACCGCCTCCGGGGTCGTGGCGTCCGGCGTCGGCAGCAGCGCGATCATCGGCGTGCGCACGCCCGCGTCGGCGTACGCACGCACCTGCGCCCGGCACTCCTCGGGCGTGCCGTGCAGCACCAGATCGTCGACCACGTCGTCGGGGATCGCGGCCGCGGCCCCGGCCCGGTCGCCGGCCGCCCACTTCTCCTGCATCGGCCGCAGCGCGTCGCCGCGGCCGAGCCACTCGTGGAACGCGGCGTACGCGGGCACGGTCAGGTAGCTGGAGATCAGCGTGCGGCCGAGCGCGCGGGCGTAGTCGGCGTCCGCGGTCGGGCAGACGAAGATCCGCGCGACGATTTCGGCGTCCGGGCTGTCGATCGCGGCGAGGCACTGCGCCACGTCGTAGGACGCCAGCCAGTTGAGGATCGCGCCGTCGGCCTCGCGCCCGGCCAGCCGCAGCATCTGCGGCCGCAGCGCGGCGAGCAGCACCGGCGGCGGCGTGCTGGGCGCCTGCTCGAGCTTGAACCGCTTGATCGTGAACGTGTCGAACTCGCCGTCCACCCGCTCACCGTTCAGCGCGGCCCGCACCACGCGCAGCACGTCGCGGGTGCGCCGGTACGGCTGGTCGAACTCGTGGCCGTTCCAGTTCTGCACGATCACCGGGCTGGACGCGCCCAGTCCGAGCATGAAGCGTCCCGGCGCGGCGGCGGCCAGGCTCGCCGCGGACATCGCGATCAGCGCCGGTCCGCGGGTGAACACCGGGACGATCGCGGTGCCCAGCCGCAGCGTCGGCTCCCACGCCGACGCGAGCGCCAGCGGGGTGAACGCGTCCGTGCCGTTCGTCTCGGCCGACCATACGTCGGTGTAGCCGAAGGACGGCAGGGCGCGGATCAGGTCGGCGTGCGCGGGCAGCGGCGCCCCGATTAGCGGGATCGTCAATCCCCAGCCCATCAAGCGCCTCCGCCTCGTCGCAGCAGTCCGGTCATCGCGCGAACTTGCGCAGCTCTTCGCGGGCGACCGAGCGCAGGTGCACCTCGTCCGGACCGTCCGCCAGGTGCAGCGTGCGCAGCTGCGCCCACGCCTCGGCCAGCATCGTGTCGCCGGAGACGCCGGCCGCACCGTGCGCCTGGATCGCCTTGTCGACCACGAAGGACGCGGCCCGCGGCGCGGCGACCTTGATCGCCGCGATCTCGGTGCGCGCGTTCTTCACGCCGACGGTGTCGATCAGCCACGCCGTCTTGAGCACCAGCAGCCGGGCCTGTTCGATCGCCAGCCGCGACTCGGCGATCCACTCCTGGACGACGCCCTGCCGCGCGATCGGTCCACCGAACGCGGTACGAGACGCGGCCCGCGCGCACATCAGTTCCAGCGCCCGTTCGGCCATGCCGAGGCTGCGCATGCAGTGGTGGATGCGTCCCGGACCGAGGCGTGCCTGGGCCATCATGAAGCCGCCGCCCTGCGGGCCGAGCAGGTTCTCCGCGGGCACCCGGACGTCGTCGAAGTTGATCACGCCGTGGCCGCCGTGCGGTCCGTCGTCGTAGCCGAAGACGGTGGTGGACCGTTCGACGGTGACGCCGGGAGTGTCCAGCGGGACGAGCACCATGGAGTGGCGCGCGTGCCGGTCGGCGTCCTTGTCGCTGACGCCCATGACGATCGCGACCTTGCACTCCGGCCGCATCGCGCCGGTCGACCACCACTTGCGCCCGTTCACCACGTACGAGTCGCCGTCGCGCGTGATCGTGAGCGCGATGTTGGTCGCGTCCGAGGAGGCGACGGCGGGCTCGGTCATCGAGAAGCAGGACCGGATCTCCCCGCGCAGCAAGGGTTTGAGCCACTGCTCGGCCTGCTCGTCGGTGGCGAACATGGCCAGCAGCTCCATGTTCCCGGTGTCCGGCGCGCTGCAGTTCATCGCCTCGGGAGCGATCGCCGCGGAGCGCCCGGACAGCTCCGCGATCGGGGCGTAGTCCAGCACCGACAGGCCGGCGCCGTACCGCTCGTCGGGCAGGAAGAGGTTCCACAGGCCCTGCTGCCGCGCGACCGCCTTGAGCTGCGTGAGCACCTCGGGCGTGCGGAACGGGGTGCCCGCAGCGCGGTTGGCCGCGGCCTGTTCCTCGAAGGTGTGCTCGGCCGGGTAGACGTGCTCGTCCAGGAACCGCGCGACCTGCTCCTGCAGTTCCTGCGAACGCTCGCTGTGCCGGAAGTCCATGTCCTCAGCGCCCTTCCAGTGACTGCAACGCGGCCGCGAGCAGTCGCGGCACGGCTTCGCCGAAGTGGTCGAAGCCGGCCCCGACCGTCTTGCCCTGCAGGTACCGGTGGTGGATTCCCTCGGCGACGACGGCGAGCTTGAAGTAGCCGAAGCCGACGTACCAGTCGAGGGCACTGAGGTCGCGGTGCGAGGCCGCGTCGTAGCGCGCCACCAGCTGGTCCGCGGTCAGGAACCCGTCGCCCGGGCTCATCCGCGGCATCACGAAGTCGTCCTCGGCCGAGAGCGTCTGGTAGACGACGAGCAGCCCGACGTCGGTGAGCGGGTCGCCGAGCGTGGCCATCTCCCAGTCGACGACCGCGGCGATGCCGGACAGGTCCGGCCGGTACATCACGTTGGTGAGCCGGTAGTCGCCGTGCACGATCGCCGGCGCGGATTGCTCGGGCAGCGTGTCGGTCAGCCGTCCCACCACCTGGCTGAGCACGTCCAGCGGGCGCGTCTCGGAGGCCTGCCACTGCTGGTGCCAGCGCCGGACCTGCCGAGCGAGGAAGCCGTCCGGCCGGCCGAAGTCGGCGAGCCCGACCGCGTCCGGGTGCACCGCGTGCAGCGCGACCAGCGTGTCGATCAACTGCTCGCAGGCGACGCGGGCGGCGTCCGGCGTGAGGCGCGCGACCGCGTCCGGCCGGTCGAACACCAGCCCGTCGACGAAGCCCATCAGGTAGAACGGCGCGCCGAGCACGTCCGGGTCCTGGCACAGCGCGATCGCGTCGGCGACGGGGACGTCGGTGCCGGCCAGCGCGCTGATCACCCGGTACTCGCGGGCCATGTCGTGCGCGGTCGGCAGGACGTGCGCGAGCGGTGGACGCCGCAGCGCCCACGTCGAGGTGCCGTCGGTGACGCGGTAGGTCAGGTTGGACTTGCCGCCCGCGATCACCTCGCCGGTCAGCTCGCCGGCGCGCAGGCCGGGATGCTGCGCGTCCAGCCAGTCGTGCAGCGCGACGAGGTCGAGTCCGGGCAGGTCGTCTCCGGGCGGCTGCGTCACGCGCCGACCCTACCGACCGACCGGTCGGTCCGACAAGAAGTGAGCCGGTCAGCCCACGCTGGCGTGGAACAGAGCGCCGACCCCGAACGTGATCACCGCAGCGAACACCCCGAGCGCCAACTGGCGCCCACCGGCGAACAGCCAGCCGCGGCTGGTGAACCGCGAGGTGAGCACGCCGGCGACGAACAGCGCGACCAGGGCGAGGATCGCCGAGATCACGATGTGCTTCGCACCGGCCAGGTACGGCAGCAGCGGGATGAACGCGCCCACGCTGAACGACCCGAGCGAGGAGAACGCGGCCGTCCACGGGCTGGGCAGCTGGTGCGGGTCGACGCCGAGCTCCTCCTGGGCGTGGATGAGCAGCGCCTGCTTCGGGTCGCGGGACAGCTGCTCGGCCACCTGGTGCGCGAGGTGCGGATCGACGCCGCGCGCCACGTACATCTGCGCGAGCTCGCGCAGCTCGGCCTCGGCGTTGTGCCGCAGCTCGTGCTCCTCGACCTCCAGCTCGGCGTACGCGGCCTCGTTCTGGCTCTGCACCGACACGTACTCGCCGGTGGCCATCGAGAACGCGCCGCCGACGAGACCGGCGAGGCCGGCCAGCGAGACGTCCGTCGCCGTCGCGTGCGCACCGGCGACGCCGGCGATGAGCGCGAAGTTGGAGACCAGCCCGTCCATCATCCCGAAGACGGTCGGACGCAGCCAGCCACCGCTCACGTCCCGGTGATCGTGGTGGATCTCCGGGTCGGGCAGGTGCGGCAGGTCAGTCGTCGGATCCACCGGTGCGCACCTCCTCCGGAGCCGGGTCGGCCTCCGGTTCCTCGGTCGGGTACGGGCTCGGTTCGCGGCGGGCGCGGAAGCCGTCGTGACGGACGAACCAGGCCAGGCCGAGCAGGAACACCACGATGCAGGTCCAGATGTTCAGCCGCAGGCCGAGGATGTGGTTGGCGTGGTCCTCGCGCAGCGCCTCGATCCACACCCGACCGAGCGTGTAGCCCATGACGTACAGGGCCATCACGTTGCCGCGGCCGAGCCGCAGCCGGCGGTCGAGGTAGATCAGCGCGAGGCCGAGCGCGACGTCCCAGATGCACTCGTACAGGAACGTGGGCTGGAACGTGCCGGGCACCAGCGCCGAGCCGTGGCAGACCTGGCCGCCGTCGGCGGTGCCGTACGGCGCCAGGTGCCCGGTGACGATGTCCATGCAGTGGACCTTCAGGCCCCACGGCAGGCTGGTCGGCCCGCCGTAGAGCTCGTTGTTGAACCAGTTGCCCCAGCGCCCCATCGCCTGCGCGATCACGACACCGGGCACCGCCGCGTCCGCGAACACCGCGAGCGACGCGCCCTTGCGCCGGCAGCCGATCCATGCGCCGACCGCGCCGAGGGCGACCGCGCCCCAGATGCCGAGCCCGCCGTCCCAGATCTTGAACGCGTCGATCGGACTCGTTCCGGGCTTGCCCTCGAAGTACAGCTCGGGGTCGGTGATCACGTGGTAGAGCCGGCCACCGACAATGCCGAACAGGATCGCCCAGCCGCCGATGTCCCAGATCTCCTCGGCCCGCCCGCCGCGTTCCTGCCAGCGCCGGTTGGCCAACCACAGCGCGAACAGGATCCCGGCGATGATGCACAGCGCGTAGGCGTGGATGGGCAGCGGGCCGAGATCCCAGACGCTCTGCGTCGGGCTCGGGATGGCGGCGAGCGGTTGCACGCGTTCACCCTATTGCGCGGCGGCTGGATACGGTGGGCCGGTGACTAGTGAGACGATGCGGGCCCTGGTCGTGCCGGCCACCGGAGGCCCGGATGTGCTGGAGGTGCGGACGCTTCCCGTCCCCGAGCCGGCGCCCGACGAGCTGCTGATCGAGGTCGCCGCCTCGGGCGTGAACTTCATCGACGTGTACCGGCGCGAGGGCGTGTACGCCGCCTCGACGCCGTTCGTGCTGGGGCAGGAGTGCGCCGGCCGTGTTGTCGCCGTCGGCTCGGACGTGCGCAACGTGTCGCTCGGGGACGTGGTCGCGACCGCCGAGGCGCACTCCGGCAGCCACGCGACGTACGCCGCGATCCCCGCCGAGCAGTCGGTGCCGGTGCCGGCCGCGGTGGCTCCGGACGTCGCCGCGGCCGCGCTGCTGCAGGGCATGACCGCGCATTACCTGGTCAACTCGACGTACAAGGTCGTGGCCGGCGTCGAAGTGCTCGTGCACGCGGCCGCCGGCGGCGTCGGCCAGCTGCTCGTCCAGCTGGCCAAGGCCAAGGGCGCGCACGTGATCGCGACCGTCGGCAGCGACGAGAAGGCCGCGATCGCCGCGGACGCCGGAGCCGACGAGGTGATCCGCTACGACGCCGTGAGCGATCTCGCCGAAGCGGTGCGGTCCGCGTCCGGCGGCGGGGTGCACGTGGTCTACGACGGCGTCGGCCAGGCGACGTTCGAGGCGTCGCTCGCCTCGCTGCGGCCGCGCGGTCTGCTCGCACTGTTCGGCGCCGCGAGCGGGCAGGTGCCGCCGTTCGACCTGCAGCGGCTGAACCGCGCGGGGTCGCTGTTCGTCACCCGCCCCACGCTCGCGCACTACACCGCGACGCGGGCCGAGCTGCTGCAGCGCTCCGGCGAGGTGTTCGACGCGATCGCTGCCGGTTCGCTGCGGGTCGCGATCGGCGGGCGCTACTCGCTGGACGAGGCCGCTGACGCCTATCGCGCCCTGGAATCGCGCCGCACCACCGGCAAGCTGCTCATCACGCCGTAGTCCCAACGAGCCCTGGCCCGTGGGCCCTGGCTCAGCGGGCGGGAGCGAGTTCTTGGGCGAGGGCGCGGATCGCGTCCACTCCGGTGGCGTCGGGGTGGTCGAGCAGCTTGCGGACGAACGCCGACGCGACGATCACGCCGTCGGCGTACGCGCCGATGGTCGCGGCCTGCTCGCGGTTGCTCACGCCGAGGCCGACGCACACCGGGATGTCGACGCCGGATTCGCGCGTGCGGCGGACCAGGATCTCGGCCGCGTCGCTGACGGTCTCCCGCGGGCCGGTCACGCCCATGACCGCCGTCGCGTAGACGAAGCCGCGCGACGCCACGGCGGTGCTGGCGATCCGCGCGTCGGTGGACGACGGCGCTACCAGGAAGATCTTGTCGAGGTCGTGCTTGTCCGCGGCCGCGGTCCACTCCGCTGCCTCTTCCGGAATGAGGTCGGGGGTGATCACGCCCGAGCATCCGGTGGCTGCGAGGTCCGCGGCGAAGCGCTCCACGCCGTACCGCTCGACCATGTTCCAGTAGGTCATCAGCACGACCGCGGCGCCCGCGTCGCTCGCCGCCTTCGCCGCGCGCAGGGCGTCGGTCATGCTCACGCCGTTGCGCAGCGCGATCTCGTCGGCCGCCTGGATCGTCGGACCGTCCATCACCGGGTCGGAGTACGGGACGCACACCTCGATCACGTCGCAGCCGCCCTCGACCATCGCCAGCATCGCGTCGATCGAGAGATCAACCGACGGGCAGCCGACCGTCAGCCCACCGATCAACGCGAACCTGTCGTCGCGCTTCGCCGCGGCGAGCACGTCGCTGAGCGCGGTCACGCCTGCACCAGCCCGAAGTACTTCGACGCGGTCTCGACGTCCTTGTCGCCGCGGCCGGACAGCGACACGAGGATCACGGCGCCCGGACCGAGTTCGGCGCCGAGTTGCATGGCACCGGCGAGCGCGTGCGCGGACTCGATGGCCGGAATGATGCCCTCGGTCTTGGACAGCAGCGAAAACGCCTCCATGGCCTGCGCGTCGGTGATCGGCCGGTACTCGGCGCGTCCGATGTCGTGCAGGTACGCGTGCTCGGGACCGACGCCGGGATAGTCCAGGCCGGCGGAGATCGAGTGTGACTCGATGGTCTGGCCGTTCTCGTCCTGCAGCAGGTACGACCGGGTGCCGTGCAGGACGCCGGGTGCGCCGCCGGTGATCGTCGCCGCGTGCCGTCCGGTCTCGACGCCGTCGCCGCCGGCCTCGAAGCCGACCAGCCGGACGTCCTTGTCGGGGACGAACGCGGTGAAGATGCCAATCGCGTTCGAGCCGCCGCCGACGCACGCCGCGACGGCGTCCGGCAGCCGTCCGACGCGCTCGAGCACCTGCGCGCGCGCCTCGTCGCCGATGACCCGCTGGTACTCGCGCACCATGAGCGGGAACGGATGCGGTCCGGCGACGGTGCCGAAGACGTAGTTGGTCGTCTCGACGTTCGTCACCCAGTCGCGCATCGCCTCGTTGATCGCGTCCTTGAGGGTGCGCGAACCGGTGGTCACCGGGACGACCGTCGCGCCGAGCAGCTGCATGCGCGCGACGTTCAGGGCCTGCCGGCGGGTGTCCTCCTCGCCCATGTAGATGACGCACTCCAGACCGAGCAGCGCGGCCGCGGTCGCGGTGGCGACGCCGTGCTGGCCGGCCCCGGTCTCGGCGATCACCCGCTTCTTGCCGATGCGCCGGGTCAGCAGCGCCTGACCCAGCACGTTATTGATCTTGTGCGAGCCGGTGTGGTTCAGGTCCTCGCGCTTGAGCAGGATCCGCGCTCCCCCGGCGTGCTCGGCGAACCGCGGCGCGTCGGTGAGCGGCGACGGGCGTCCGGTGTAGTCGCGCAGCAGGCCCTGCAGCTCGGCGCGGAACTCCGGGTCGGCCTGCGTCTCGTGGAACGCGGCGGTGAGATCGTCGATCGCGGCGACCAGCGCCTCGGGCACGAACCGGCCGCCGAACGGGCCGAAATGGCCGGACGCGTCGGGAACGACGGGACCGGACCCGTCGGGAACGGCGGGGCCGGTGGGGTCGGGCGCGGCGGCCGAGGGCATGGGCGAAAGCCTATCTCCCGGCCGCGAGCGAGTTCGCCGTCCGTTCGAGCTGCGGCCGTTACCCGCGCGCTTGCCCTAGCGTGAACGCGTGGAGTACCAGCCGCCACCGGCGTTCACGCGTCCGGAGGACCGAACCGGGCCGCTCCTGCCGGCTGCCCCGTACATGCCGGCTCTCCCGGACGTGCCGGCGACCCCGCACGTGGCAATGCCGGAGCCGGTGCCCGGCGGCGGGCGGCCGCTGTCGAGGACCGGGACGGTCGTCGCGATCGCGGCGGTCACCGTCGCGGCACTGGTCGTCGTCGGCCTCCTCCTGCTGTTCCGCGCGAGCGGCGGCCAGGAGCCGGCGCACCGGGTGTCGCTGCCGGACTCGGCCGGCGACTACCAGCTGATCCGGTCGGTCGACGGCAGGACCGCCGCCGCCATGCTCGGCAGCCAGCTCGGCTCGCTCGGCGCGATATCGGAGGCGATCAGCACCGCGGCGATCGGCGTGTACGGCACCGGCGGCGGCCCAACCGCGCTGCCCACGGTGGTGTTCCTCGGCTTCAACCGGGCCGACAGCCACACGATCGACGTGCTGCTCGCCAGCGGCTCGGCGGGGGACGTGGCGCGGAAAGTGCTCGGCGGAGCGGGATCGGCCACGCCGAGCGCGTTCGACCCCGGGCCGTTCGGCGGCGCGCTCGAGTGCGCCCAGGCCCACCGGAACGCGACGGCCTACACCCCGTGCGTCTGGGTCGACCGGTCGACGCTGGCTCTGGTGCTGCGCATCGGCAAGATCGACACCGGTGTCGCAGCCGGCATGACCCGCGAGTTCCGCGCGGCTGCGGAACAGTGAGGCTATGAACTCCCCGTCCGTACCCCGCTGGTTCACCGACCACGGAGAGGGGCACGCGCAGTGGTACGTCGAGCGGTTCCGGACGATGGCGGCCGAGGGCGCGGACCTCGCCGGCGAGGCACGGTTGGTCGACGCGCTCGTCGCGCCCGCGTCGCGCATCCTGGACGCCGGGTGCGGACCAGGACGCGTCGGCGCGGAGCTGTCCGCCCGTGGTCACGACGTGGTCGGCGTGGACGTGGATCCCGAGCTGATCGCGGCGGCCGAGGCCGATCATCCCGGCCCGCGTTGGGTGGTGGACGACCTCAGCGAGTTCACGCTGGACGAGCAGCCGTTCGACGCGGCGGTGGTCGCCGGCAATGTCATGGCCTTCGTCGCAGTCGGGACGGAGCAGGCCGTGCTGTCGCGCATCGCGGCGCACGTGCGCGCGGACGGTGTGGTGGTCGTCGGATTCGGCACCGACCGCGGGTACGCGCTGGCTGATTTCGACGAGCACTGCGCGGCGGCCGGGCTCACCTTCGAGCACCGGTTCGCGACGTGGGACCTGCGTCCGTGGCGCGCCGACGCCGGTTTCGCGGTCACGGTGCTGCGCGTCGGCTGACCACCTCGGCCGAGCGTTCGGCCTGGTCATGCCGAGTCCGTGTCGGGTTGCAGCCGACCGGGCCTGCGCCAGTGCGGCGGCCATTCGAACGGCCGGTAGTTCGCCGCGTTCAGGATGCGTTGCAGGACAGCCAGGGACGGCGCCGACCTGCCCGCCTCGGTCGCCCCGATGCACGCTGGGCTGACCTTCGCCCACCGCGCGAGTTCCCGCTGACTGAAGTCGGCCGTGCGCCGGACGCGCCGGACGATCTCGGACAGCCGGTAACCGCCCAGCTTGCTCTCCTCGTCGTTCGCCATGCCAGCGACGGTGCCGGTCGGCGGGCCGGCGACCAAGGGCGCGGCGCGATCTGTGGACGACACGCCGTGCTGTGGATTGCCGGGGCTCGACGCCGGCGAATCGTCAGGGCCGGGGTGTATGCGCCGGCACCTTTGCTCTGCTCACTAGGAGTAGGCAAATGCTCGCTATAGGTGAGCAGAGCAAAGCTTCTGAAACGCACCCCCGGCATCCGGCGAAGGGGCCGGACGCGAGGCCGCGAGCCAAACTCAGCGGGAACGCAGCGGGGAAGCGAACGCAGCGCCGAACGAAAACTCAGCGAGCGGTGCGCGGCGTCGCAGGGTGCGCCCCTGCCGTCACGAGTTCGGCGAGCGCGTGCCGCGGGTCGGCGTGCGTCACCAGACCCTCGCCGACGAGCACGGCGTCCGCGCCCGCCGCCGCGTACTCGATCAGCTCGAGCGGCCCCTGCACACCCGACTCGGCCACCTTCACGATGCCCGACGGCAGGCCGGGCGCAATGCGCTCGAACACCGAGCGATCCACCTCGAGGGTGTGCAGGTCGCGCGCGTTGATTCCGATCACCTGTGCTCCGGCATCGACGGCGCGCGAGGCCTCGTCCTCGGTGTGCGCCTCGACCAGCGCGGTCATGCCGAGCGACTCGACGCGCTCGCGCAGGCCGATCAGCGTGTTCTGGTCCAGCGCGGCCACGATCAGCAGCACGACGTCGGCACCGTGCGCCCGTGCCTCGTGCACCTGGTACGGGCAGACGATGAAGTCCTTGCGCAGCACCGGGATCCGTACGGCCACGCGCACTGCGTCGAGATCCTCGAGCGACCCGCCGAAGCGGCGCTGCTCGGTCAGCACGCTGATCATGCGCGCGCCGCCGGCCTGGTACTCGCTCGCCAACAGCGCCGGATCGGCGATCGCGGCAAGCGCGCCACGCGACGGGCTGCGCCGCTTGACCTCCGCGATGACCCCCACGCCCGGCGCGCGCAGCGCGGCCAACGCATCCAGAGCGGGCGCCGCCGCGGCAGCACGCTCCTTGACCGCGGTCAGCGGCAGCGCGCTCTCGCGGACGGCGACGTCTTCACGGACGCCGGCGACAATCTCGTCGAGAACGCTGCTCACGCTTGCTGCCTCCCCTGCGGAGCGAATTGTCGCAAAGCCTAACGAACGCGCTCAGCCGTTGTGATTCGTGGGGTCGTCCCCGCGGTCCAGCGCCGACCACAGCGACGCGTCCGCACGCAGCCGCGCGCGCTCCGCGTCCTCGGCGCTGTCCTGCCGATCAGCGGCCGTGCCGTCATCGACGGGCGCGTCGTACTTCGCCGACATCCCGCCCCAGCGGTGCCCCCGCGACGCGACCAGGACGCCCGCCAGCAGCACCACCACACCGCAGACGCACGAGAGCACCGCCCAGCCGGAGTGGACGCTCACCTGCGGCACGGCGGAGCCGAGCTGGATGCCCGGGTGCTTGTCCTGGACGAGCGCACGGGCCCGGGAAACCGAGAGAGCCCGAAGCCCGGTCAACGACCGCCAGATCAACCCGACACCCGCCAGCGCGACCACCACTCCGACCACGCGCCGCGGCCACGACTTGGTCGCCAGGACCGCGATCACGCCGGCCAGCGCGACGAGCGCGAGTGCCGTCGGCGCGGCGTCGACCGTCCGGCCGGCGACCTGCAGCAGGTCGTCGCTGAACGGGCGCGGCCGCGGCGTCAGCACGCTCTGCCAGTGCCGGGTCGAGATCAGCAGCGCGGCACCCGCGCCGATCAGGTCGAGCAGCAGCGCGAGGCCGTACTCGCCCCGCCCGCGCCGCACGTCATCCATGGGCGCGCACCGCCGTGATCGTCTGCGCGGTCGCGATCGCCTGCAGCACCGCGCGCGCCTTGTTCCACGTCTCCTGCTCCTCGTTCGCGGGGACGCTGTCCGCGACCACGCCCGCGGACGCCTGCACGTGCGCGAGCCCCTCGCGCATCACGGCGGTGCGGATCGCGATCGCCATGTCGAGATCGCCCGCGGCGTCCAGGTAACCGACGGCGCCGCCGTAGACGCCGCGGCGCACCGGCTCGAACTCCTCGATCAGCTCCATCGCGCGCACCTTCGGCGCGCCGGTCAGCGTCCCGGCCGGGAACGTCGCGGTGAGGACGTCGAACGCGTCGCGCCCGTCAGCCACCTGCGACTCCACCGTCGAGACGATGTGCCAGACGTGGCTGTACCGCTCCACCGCGCCGAACTCGACGACCTGGACGCTGCCCCGCGCGGACACCCGGCCGAGGTCGTTGCGGGCCAGGTCGACGAGCATGACGTGCTCGGCCCGCTCCTTGGGGTCGCTGACCAGCTCGGCCGCCAGCGCGGCGTCGCGCTCGGCGGTCTCACCGCGGCGGCGGGTGCCCGCGATCGGGTGCAGCACGGCGCGTCCCTCGGCGACCGTGACGAGCGCCTCGGGGCTGCAGCCGACGATGTCCACTTCGGCCGTGCGCAGGAAGTACATGTACGGCGAGGGGTTCAGCGTGCGCAGCACCCGGTACACGTCCAACGGGTCGGCGTCGGTGCGCACGGTGAACCGCTGACCCACCTGGATCTGGAACACCTCGCCGGCACGCACCGCCTCCAGCGCCCGCTCGACCGACGGCTGGTACTCCCCGGCCGGCGTGCGGGACACCGCGTCGACCGGCGGCACGTCGGACACCCGCGCGACCGTGGGCGGCGCCGGCGTTGCGAGCGCGGCCTGCATGACGTCCAGCCGGGACAGCGCGTCGTCGTACGCGGCGTCCAGCGCGGCCGCATCCATGTCCGGGTGCAGCAGCGCGTTCGCGATCAGCACGACGCTGCATTCGTGGTGATCGACGGCGGCCAGGTCCGTGACCAGCAGCATGGTCAGCTCGGGAACACCGAGCTCGTCCACGGCCTTCTCGGGCAGGTTCTCGATCCACCGCACCACGTCGTAGCCGAGGTAGCCGACGAAGCCACCCGTCAGCGGCGGCAGGCCCGGCAGCCGCGGCCCCTTCACCGCCCGCCAGGCGGCGCCGAGCGCGGCCAGCGGGTCGGCGTCCGGCGACGTCGGGACGCCCGCCGGCACCGTCCCGCTCCACACCGGCGCGCCATCGACGACCGACAGCGACGCCACCGCGTTCACGCCGACGAACGACCAGCGCGAGAAGGACGCGCCCGGTTCGGCCGACTCCAGCAGGAACGTGCCGGGACGTCCTGCCGCGAGCTTGCGGTACACCCCGACGGGGGTCTCGGCGTCCGCGAACAGGGTGCGCGTGATCGGCACCAGCCGGTGCGATCCGACGAGCGCGTCCAGGTCCGCGCGCGTGATCACGTCAGTAATCCCGCGTCGAAGCAGGTGCGGTCTCCGGTGTGGCAGGCCGCGCCGACCTGATCGACGCGCACCAGCAGGCTGTCGCCGTCACAGTCCAGCGCGACCGATTTGACGTGCTGCACGTGCCCGGACGTGTCCCCCTTGACCCAGTACTCCTGGCGGGACCGCGACCAGTACGTCGCGCGGCCGGTCGTGAGCGTGCGGTGCAGCGCCTCGTCGTCCATCCAGCCGACCATCAGCACCTCGCCGGTGTCGTGCTGCTGGACGACCGCCACGACCAGGCCGCTCGCGTCGCGCTTGAGGCGGGACGCGACGGCGGGGTCGAGCTCGGACGGGACGCGCGGCTGCATGCGCTCGATTGTCCCTGATCCGGCTACCCGGTTCGCACAGGCAGCCAGATCGTCACCGTGCTGCCGTGCTCGACCGAGCTCTCGAAGTGGACGGAGCCCTCGTGCTGCGCCACGATCGTCGCCACGATCGCCAGCCCCAGCCCGCTGCCGCCACGCGCCCGGGTGCGTGCCCGGTCGGCGCGCCAGAACCGCTCGAACACGTGCGCCGCCTCCTCCGGGGGCAGCCCGGGGCCCTGGTCCAGCACCTGGATCGCGACGCCGTCGCCGGACGCGATGGCGCGCACCTGGATCACGCCGTCCGGACGGGTGTGCGTCGCCGCGTTCGACACCAGGTTGCGGACCGCGCGCAGCAGCGCGTCGTGATCGCCGAACACGGTGAACCCGCTCGGCTCCGCGCCGACGATCTCGCGCTCCGGGAACGCCGCGCGCGAGCTTGCGATCACATCCGCGAGCAGCTCGTCCACGTCGACCGGCGCCAGCTCCGGCAGACCGCCCTGGTCGCCGCGGGCAAGGGTGAGCAGGTCCTCGACCAACCTCGACATGCGGGTGCCCTCGGCCTCGATGCGGGCGAGGTTGTTCCCGTCGTCGCCGTCGCCCGACCCGAGCTCGCGCTGCATGCGGGCCAGCTCGGCGTAGCCGCGGATGGACGTCAGCGGCGTGCGCAGCTCGTGCGACGCGTCGGCCAGGAACTGGCGCATCCGCTGCTCGCTCTCCAGCCGCGCCGCGAACTGCGTCTCGACCGCGGCCAGCAGCGTGTTCATCGACTCGGCCAGCCGACCGACCTCGGTGCCCTCCTCGCCGACGGTGACCCGGCGGTCCAGCCCGGCGCCCTCCGGCGACAGCTCGGCCGCGACCTCCTGGGCGGTGTCGGTCACCTCGTGCAGGCGGCGCAGGCTGAACCGGACGCCCCACGTCGTCGCCCCGAACGCCACCACGACGGCGGCCGCCCCGATGATCAACTCGAGGGTGATCAGCCGTCCCAGGGTCCGGGTGACCTCGCTGGTCGACAGCCCGATGACGGCGACGCCCGGCACGACCTGGGTCGGTAGCGGGCCGACCTGGATGGGCACCGAGCGGACGGTGACCCGCAGCTCGTTGCCCTTCGTCGTGCGCACGGTGACCGGGTCCGTCGTAGTGCGCTCGGCGAGCCACTTGCGGTCGGTCACGCTCAGCTGGATCGCGCTCACCGTGTCGCTCGACGGGGCGACCGCCGACTGGCCGGAGCGGTACAGCGCCACCGCCCACACCTGCTGCGGCGCGTGCACGCCGACGCTCGGCAGTGAGGAACTCTGCTCGAACAGGTCCCGGATCGATCCGGACGCCGTCGTCTGCAGCTGCTGGTCGAGGCGGGCGTACAGGAAGGACTGCAGCGCGAAGTAGGTTCCGGTCCCCACCGCGAGCACGACGACGACGACGAGCGCGACGACTCCGGTGACCAGGCGCGCGGTGAGGCTGCGCGGCAGGAAGCCGCGCGCTCGTTGCGGGTTCAGTTTCGGGGCGCCTTGATCACGTACCCGGCGCCGCGCACGGTGTGGATCAGCTTCGGCTCCACCGAGTCGATCTTCTTGCGCAGGTAGCCGATGTACAGCTCGACGATGTTGGACTGGCCCTGGAAGTCGTACTTCCACACCCGGTCCAGGATCTGCGTCTTGCTCAGCACGACCCGCTCGTTGCGCATCAGGTAGCGCAGCAGCTCGAACTCGGTCGCGGTCAGGTGCACCTCGACGCCGGCACGGGTGACCTCGTGGCTGTTCTCGTCCAGCTCCAGATCGGCGATCCGCAGCACGCCCTCGCGGGCGTCCTCCGGCGCGGCGCGGCGCAGCACGGCGTGGACGCGGGCCAGCAGCTCTTCGACGCTGAACGGCTTGACGACGTAGTCGTCGGCGCCCGCGCGCAGACCCGCGATCCGGTCGTTGGCCGTATCGCGCGCGGTCAGGAAGATCACCGGAATTTGCGAGCCGGCCGAGCGCAGGTTCTGCAGCACGCCGAGCCCGTCCAGTCCGGGCATCATCACGTCCAGCACGATCAGGTCCGGGTCGGTCTCCGCGACCTTGGCCAGCGCGGACGTCCCGTTGTCGGCGGTGACGGTCTCGAAGCCGTCGAACCGCAGCGCCGAGGAGACCAGGTGGGTGACGTTGTCCTCGTCGTCGACGACCAGTACCCGCCGCTTGGTGCCGCGTGCCGCGGTAGCTGCGCTCATCCCTGTCTCCCTGTGTCGTGCTGCAGTCCGGCCTGTAGCAAGCCTGAGCGCACGCCCTGAGCAAACCCTAGGAGAAGTCTGTGAGTGGGTTAGGGGCGCCCCTAGCCGACGGATTCGGCGAGCAGTTCCTCGCGCCCGATCGTCCGGCTTGCTTTCACGTGCCGGGCCGACACCGGCAGCACGGTGATCGCCAAGGAGATCGCGCTCGTCACGATCAGGATCAGCGGGATGCCGGACGGACCGGTGGTCGGCGTGCCGAACAGATAGATCGCGGTGAGCAACGTGGCCAACTGGCACAGCCCGAAGAACCAGCGCCGGTGCCGGTTCAGGAACGAGGAGATGCTGACGGTCACGACGACGAACAGCGCCAGCGCGATCAGCCCGGCGAACAGTTCGCCGCGGTTGGAGCCGGTGATGTCCGGCGGGGTCACGTGGTGCAGCCAGCCGTGGGCGATGAACAGCACCGCGTAGATCGCCAGGAAGGGCAGTGGCGCGACGCCGAGCGCGATGGCGAACACCACGGGTGTGGCGGTGGGCCGGGGCGCCTCGTCGTCCATGGTGCTCAAGGTTACGTCAGAAATCGCCCGCATCGGGCGTCCTACGGACCTCCACCCCGTCGCGCGCGAGGACGTCCTTGACCGCGCCCACGGTCAGGTCGCCGAAGTGGAAGACGCTGGCCGCGAGCACCGCGTCGGCGCCGGCCGCGACCGCCGGCGCGAAGTCGGCCAGCTTCCCGGCGCCGCCGCTGGCGATCACCGGGACGCCGACCGCGGCGCGCACCAACCGGATCAGCGGCAGGTCGTAGCCGTCCTTGGTGCCGTCCGCGTCCATCGAGTTGAGCAGGATCTCCCCCGCGCCGCGCTCGGCCGCCTCGCGCGCCCACGCGACCGCGTCGATCCCGGTGCCGCGGCGGCCGCCGTGCGTGGTCACCTCGAAGCCGCTGTCGGTGACGGTGCCGTCCGGCACGCGGCGCGCGTCGACCGACAGCACCAGCACCTGCCGCCCGAACCGCTCGGCGATCTCGCCCAGCAGCTCCGGACGGTCGATGGCGGCCGTGTTCACGCCCACCTTGTCCGCGCCGGCGCGCAGCAGCGCGTCCACGTCGGCGACCGTGCGCACGCCGCCGCCGACGGTCAGCGGGATGAACACCTGCTCGGCCGTGCGGCGGACGACCTCGTAGGTCGTCTCTCGCCCCGCCGAGGACGCGGTGATGTCCAGGAACGTCAGCTCGTCGGCGCCCTGCTGGTCGTAGCGACGGGCCAGTTCGACCGGGTCGCCCGCGTCGCGCAGCCCGGCGAAGTTCACGCCCTTGACGACGCGCCCGGCGTCCACGTCCAGGCAGGGGATCACGCGAACGGCGACACTCATTGCTCGGCGCTCACCGCACTGCCGCCAGCGCCTCGGGCAGCGTGAACGCGCCGGCGTACAGCGCCTTGCCGACGATCGCGCCCTCGACGGTGCGGCCGTTGTCGAGGCGCAGCGCCGCGATGGCGCGCAGGTCGTCCAGGGACGACACGCCACCGCTGGCGACCACGGCTGCGGACGTGCGCGCGCAGACGTCCTGCAGCAGCTGCAGGTTCGGGCCGGTCAGCGTGCCGTCCTTGTTCACGTCGGTGACGACGTACCGGGAGCAGCCGTCGGCGTCCAGGCGCGCCATCGTCTCCCACAGGTCGCCGCCGGAGCGCGTCCAGCCGCGGGCCGCGAGCGTGGTGCCGCGCACGTCCAGCCCGACCGCGATCTTGTCGCCGTGCTCGGCGATCGCCGACCGCACCCAGTCGGGGGACTCCAGCGCCGCCGTGCCGAGGTTCACCCGGGTGCAGCCGGTGGCCAGCGCGGCGCGCAGCGACTCGTCGTCGCGGATGCCGCCGGACAGCTCGACCTGCACGTCCAGCTGCTTCACGACGCCCGCGAGCAGCTCACGGTTCGAGCCGCGCCCGAACGCCGCGTCGAGGTCGACCAGGTGGATCCACTCGGCGCCGCCACGCTGCCACTCCAGCGCCGCGGCCAGCGGGTCGCCGTAGGACGTCTCGGAGCCGGCCGCGCCCTTCACCAGCCGCACCGCCTGCCCGTCCGCGACGTCGACCGCGGGAAGCAGAACAAGGCTCACAGCGTCTCCAACCAGTTGGCGAGCAGGGTGGCACCGGCGTCGCCGGACTTCTCGGGGTGGAACTGCGTGGCGCTGACCAGACCGTTCTCGACGGCCGCGACGAACGGCTCGCCGTGCTCGGCACGGGTCACCAGACCGGACGTGCCGTGGACGGCGTACGAGTGCACGAAGTAGAAGCGGGTGTCCGCGGGCAGGCCGGCGAACAGCACCGAATCCTTCGGTGGCACAACGGTATTCCATCCCATGTGCGGCAGGATCGGCGCGTTCAGCTGCTCGACGCGGCCGGGCAGCACGCCGAGCCCCGCGGTCTCGACGCCGTGCTCGACGCCGGTCTCGAACAGAACCTGCATGCCGACGCAGATGCCCAGGACCGGGCGCCGAGCGGACAGGCGCGCCGCGACGATCTCCCGCCCCCCGACCGCGTCCAGCCCGCGCATGCACGCGGCGAACGCGCCGACGCCCGGAACGACCAGCCCGTCCGCCTCGATCGCGGCGGTCGCGTCGGTCGTCACGGTGACGTCGGCGCCGACCCGCTCCAGCGCCCGCTGGGCAGAGCGGAGGTTCCCCGACCCGTAGTCGAGGACGACGATCCGCGGCATCGGCTAGAGCACGCCCTTGGTGGACGGCACGCCGTCGACGCGCGGGTCCAGTTCGACGGCGGCACGCAGCGCCCGGGCGACCGCCTTGTACTGCGCCTCGGTGACGTGGTGCCAGTCGCGCCCGGCGTGCACGGTCACGTGCAGCGCGATCGCGGCGTGGTACGTGAACGACTCGAACACGTGCCGGGTCAGCGTGGTGGCGTAATCCGGGCCGATGGTCGGCGGCGCGCCCTCGGGCTCGTTGTGCACGAGGTACGGGCGGCCGGACAGGTCCACTGCGGCCGAGACCAGGCACTCGTCCATCGGGATCGTGGCGTCACCGAAGCGGCGCGTGCCGGCCTTGTCGCCGGCGGCCTGCGCGAACGCCTGGCCGAGCGCGATCGCGGTGTCCTCGACGGTGTGGTGCGCGTCGATGTGCAGGTCGCCCTCGACGCCCACGGTCAGGTCGAACAGGCCGTGCTTGCCGAACGAGGAGAGCATGTGGTCGAAGAAGCCGACACCGGTCACGACGTCCGTGTGGCCGTGGCCGTCCAGGTCGATCTCGACGAGCACCTTGGTCTCGCGCGTCGCGCGTTCGACGCGTCCCGTTCTAGCCATTGCGTACCTCTTCCAGTGCACGCCGGAATGCGGCCATCTCGTCCGGCGTCCCGATGGACACCCGCAGCCAGCCGTCCGGACCGGTCTCCCGGATCAGCACGTCGCGGTCGAGCAAACCCTGCCACACCGCGTGTCGGTCGGGGAACCTGCCGAACAGCACGAAGTTCGCATCCGACTCGGCGGCCTCCAGGCCGATCCCGCGCAGCCAGCCGACCGTGCGGTCCCGTTCGGCCCGCAGTTCACCAACTGCGGCCAGCAGTTCGTCCGCGTGCGCGAGGGCGACGCGCGCCACCGCCTGCGTCGTCGCGGACAGGTGGTACGGCAGCCGGACGATGCGCAGCGCGTCCACCACGGCGGGGGCGGTGGCGAGGTAACCGAGCCGGCCACCGGCCAGCGCGAACGCCTTGCTCATCGTGCGGGTCACGATCAGCCGCGGGTGATCGGGCAGCAGCGACAGGGCGCTCGGCGTGCCCGCGCGGCGGAACTCCGCGTACGCCTCGTCCACCACGACCATGCCGGGCGCGGCCGCGCAGATCGCCGCGATGTCGTCGAGCGGCAGCGCGGTCCCGGTGGGGTTGTTCGGCGACGCCAGCAGGATCACCGACGGGTTGTGCTCGGCGATCGCGGCCAGCGCGGCCTCGCGCTCGATGGTGAAGTCCTCGGCGCGCCGGCCGACGACCCAGGTGGTGTGCGTGTCGCGCGCGTACTCCGGATACATCGAGTACGTAGGGGCGAACGACAGCGCGGTACGTCCCGGACCGGCGAACGCAAGCAGCACGTGCTGCATCACCTCGTTGGACCCGTTGGCCGCCCACACGTTGTCGACGCTGAGCCCGATCCCGCCGTCGGACGTGAGATAGCTGGCCAGGTCGGCGCGCAGGGCCACGGCGTCGCGGTCCGGGTAGCGGTTCAGCGTGCGCGCGACGCCGGCGACCGCGTCCGCGATGTCCGCGACTACCTCGTCCGAGGGCGGGTACGGGTTCTCGTTGACGTTCAGCGCGACCGGCACGTCCAGCTGCGGCGCACCGTAGGGCGACTCCCCCCGCAGCTCGTCGCGCAGCGGGAGGTCGGCCCACTCTTGGCCCCGTAGCAGGTGTTCTTGCGGCGAGTTTCCCTGCTGGGGGGCCAACCCGGACGTCGTCACGGCAAGCGCACCGAGACGGCGGCGCCGTGCGCGGGCAGGTCCTCGGCGGCCGACAGCGCGAGCACGTGCGGCGCGACCTCGGCCAGCGCCTCGGGCGTGTACTCGACCAGGTGCACGCCCTTGAGGAACGACTGCACGCTCAGCCCGGACGCGTGCCGCGCGGTGCACCCCGTCGGCAGGACGTGGTTCGAGCCGGCGCAGTAGTCGCCGAGCGACACCGGCGCGTTGGTGCCGACGAAGATGCAGCCGGCGTTGCGGACGCGCTCGGCCCAGGCGCGCGCGTCCGCGGTGACCACCTCGAGGTGCTCGGCGGCGTACGCGTCCACGACGGTCAGGCCCTGCTCGAGGTCGCGCACCAGCACCGTGGCCGACTGCCGGCCGGTGAGCGCCGCGGTGACGCGCTCCACGTGCTTGGTCAGCGACACCTGCCGGACCACCTCGGCGTCCACGGCATCCGCGAGTTCCGCCGAGTCGGTGACGAGGACGGACGCGGCGAGCGTGTCGTGCTCGGCCTGGCTGATCAGGTCCGCGGCGACGTGCACCGGGTCGGCGCTGCCGTCGGCGAGGATCGCGATCTCAGTGGGCCCGGCCTCGGCGTCGATGCCGACGACGCCGCGGACCAGCCGCTTCGCCGCCGCCACGTAGACGTTGCCGGGTCCGGTGATCACGTCCACCGGCTCGATGCCGAGCGCGGTGTCGCCGTACGCGGCCAGCGCCACGGCCTGCGCACCGCCGACGGCGTACACCTCGTCGACCCCGAGCAGCGCGCACGCAGCCAGGATCGTCGGGTGCGGCAGGCCGCCGAACTCCTTCTGCGCGGGCGAGAACACCGCGATCGACTCGACCCCCGCGACCTGCGCGGGAACCACGTTCATCACGACGCTGGACGGGTACACGGCTAGGCCGCCAGGCACGTAAAGCCCCACTCGCTGGACCGGGATCCACTTCTCGGTCACGGTTCCGCCGGGCACGACCTCGGTCTCGACCGTCCTGCGGCGCTGGGCCTCGTGGCCTATGCGGGCGCGGCGGATGGCCTCCGCCAGCGCGTCGCGCACCGCGGCGTCGAGGCCGTCCAGCGCGTCGGCGAGCGCCTGCGCGGGGACGCGCGGCTCGGCCACGTCCACGCCGTCGAACCGCAGCGTGGCCTCGCGCGCAGCCGGGTAGCCGCGTTCGGCCACGGCGGTGACGACCGGGGTCACCGCCGCCACGGCCGCATGGACGTCGACCACGGCCCGCGGCAGCACGCGGCGCAGGTCCGCTCCGGCTGGGTCGGCGGTCAGGTCGATTCGTCGCAGCACCAGCCCAGTTTACGGGCCTGGCCGGTGGCCAATTGCCTGCTGTGCGAAATCCGTGCGCGCGCTGTCAGCGGCGCGCGATACCGTCGATCAAGACCGATGACTTCCGGCGGCTGCCGACGTCATCCCATCGACACGACGATCGTCCCGCCGGCCCCCGGGGACGACACCCCGATCGAGGAGTTCAGATGTCCGCCCCGACTGCTGCCGACGTCCCGACCGACAACAAGCTCGACGCCCGAGTCCTAACGGTTGCCGGTGTGGTCGTGCTCGGCGCGATCATGTCGATCTTGGACATCACCGTCGTGAGCGTGGCGCTGCGCACGTTCATGAACGCGTTCCACGCCAGCTACGCGACGGTCGGCTGGACGATGACCGGCTACACGCTCGCGCTGGCCACGGTGATCCCGCTCTCGGGCTGGGCCGCCGACCGGTTCGGCACCAAGCGGCTGTACATGACCGCGCTCGTGCTGTTCATCGCCGGCTCGGCACTGTGCAGCACGGCGTCGGGCATCGGCGAGCTGATCTCGTTCCGGGTCATCCAGGGCCTGGGCGGCGGCATGCTGATGCCGGTCGGCATGACGATCATGACGCGCGCGGCGGGCCCGGAGCGGGTCGGCCGGGTGATGGCCGTGCTGGGCGTGCCGATGCTGCTCGGCCCGATCGCCGGGCCGATCCTCGGCGGCTGGCTGATCGACATCGCGAGCTGGCACTGGGTGTTCCTGATCAACGTCCCGATCGGCGCGGCCGCGCTCATCTACGCGCTCGTCGTGCTGCCGAAGGACGAGCCGAGCCCGTCCGAGTCGTTCGACTTCATGGGCATGCTTCTACTCTCCCCCGGCCTGGCCCTGCTGCTGTTCGGCGTCTCGTCCATCCCGGCGAAGCAGACGGTCGCGGCGACGCGCGTGCTGCTGCCGGGGATCATCGGCATCGTCCTGGTGGCGCTGTTCGTGCGGCACGCGCTCCGCGGTCTCGCGCCGAGGTGGGCGGGTCTGCTGGGTCGGCCGGGGCATCCGCTGATCGACCTGCGGCTGTTCAAGAACAAGCAGCTGACGCTGTCGGTCATCGGCATGTTCCTGTTCGCGATGGCGTTCTTCGGCGCGACGCTGCTGCTGCCCAGCTACTTCCAGCAGGTGCGCCACGAGGACACCCTGCACGCGGGCCTGCTGGTCGCGCCGCAGGGCATCGGCGCCATGATCACGATGCCGATCGCGGGCTTCCTCGCCGACCGCATCGCGATCAGCAAGATCGTCGTGCCCGGTGTGACCACCATCTGCATCGGCATGGCCGTGCTCACCCAGGTCGGCGCGCACACGTCCTACGCGTTGCTGCTCGGCGCGTTGTTCGTGATGGGACTCGGCATGGGCGCGACGATGATGCCGATGTTCACCGCGGCGCTGCAGACGCTCAGCGGCCCGACGATCGCGCGCGGCTCGACGCTGATGAACATCATGCAGCAGATCGCCAGCTCCTGCGGCGCGGCGCTCATGACGGTGCTGCTGACGAATCAGCTCAAGGGCGCCCGTTCGCTTCAGGACATGGCCGGCGGGTTCGGCTTCACGTTCAGCGTCGCGGTGATTCTCGTCGCGGTCGTGCTGATCCCCGCGGCGCTGCTTCCGCACGGCAAGGCGTCCGCGAAGCAGGACGACGCGAGCGAGCCGGTCGCGGCCGCGATGATGCACTAGCGCGCCCTGGCCGCACTACCGTTGCAGTCGTGACCGAAACCGGCACGGACGTCATCCCGCTGTTCCCGCTCGGCCATGTGCTGCTGCCGAGCATGCCGCTGCCGTTGCACATCTTCGAGCCGCGCTACCGGCAGTTGCTCGAGGACGTCACCGCGCGGCCGGGTCCGACGAGTTTCGGGATCGTCGCGCTGACCAAGGGCATCGAGGTAGGCACCGAGGGCGTCGAGCAGGAGCCGGAGTTCGCGTCCGTCGGCACCCTGGCCGAGGTGCTCGAGGTGCAGCCGTACGAGGACGGCGCGTCCGACCTGTTCACGATCGGCAGCCGCCGGTTCCGCATCGAGCGCCTCATCGGCGGCAAGCCGTACCTGCAAGCCGAGGTCACCTATCTGGCCGAGACGGACGGCGACGTCACCCCGCCACTGCGGGACGCGGTCGCGCGGCTGGAGGCGGAGCACGCGCGGTTGATCGGCGAGCTGACCGGGCAGGCGACCCAGGTCGAGTCGCCGGCGGACCCGGCGCAGCTGTCCTACCGCCTCGCCGCGCAGCTACCGTTGACCGCCGCCGACCGCCAGGACCTCCTGGAACAGCCCGACACCCGGGCCCGGCTGGTCCGGCTGACGGGGCTACTGCGGCGGGAGATCACGCTCCTGCGCCTCACCCACACGATCGCCGTGTCGCCCGGAGTGCTGCAGCTCTACATCCGCTCCAACTGAGCCGGTCAGCTGCTCGCGCGTCGGATCGGGCACGCCGAGGTCGTCGTCCTTCGCGAACGCGACGCACAGCCCGTACACCAGGACCGCGGCGGCGGCCTCGACGAGCCACAGCCCGTGGGCGTGGACGGACAGCGCCAGGTGGTTGATGCAGGACGACGCGCCCGAGCCGCACGGGTAAGTGTGCCCGTCCCCGCGCACCACGTGCCCGACCGCCGCAGTCGCCGCCGCACCACCCAGCCCGCCGACGGCGAGCGCGAGGACGGCCAGGATGCCGCGCTCGATCCGTCCGAACCACAGGATCAGCGCGGCCGCGATGCCGACCGCGATCGCGATCGCCGCGTACCGGCCGTCGCCGGCGATGAAAGCCTCGGTCTCGTCCGGCTGGATCTGGCCGGGCGAGACCACGAAGCCCGCGGGGCCGGCCGGCGACCACCACTGCCAGAGCAGGCCCAGCACCGCGCCGGCCGCCCACATGATCACCACGGTCAGCGCGAGGGGTGCCGGCGGTGCGGGCAGGCCGCGGCGTCGCGCCGGCGTGCCCGTGCTGGTGTCGATCACCGCGCCAGTCTCCCAGCGCCACCTGTGCGCCTTGGTCACCACTGCCCGCGTGGCGGCGGATCGTCCGTCCCGCGCTGTAGCAGCAGGTGCAGCTCGTCCAGCCGCGCCGGTGGCACCGCGCGGGCCAGGTCGAATCCGCGCAGCCGCTCGAATGTCGTCCGCCGGTGTCGGGTGCGGATCAGCCGCCACGCGAGCAGCGGCAGCGTCCAGCTGCGCCCCGGCAGGCCGAGCCGGCGCAGCTCGCGCAGCACGTCACCGCGCGTCTCGCCCACGATCTCGCGCAGCCGGCGGGACGTCCCGGGCAGCGCGGTCAGCCGCCGCAGCAGTGCGAGCAGCACGGCGCGCATCAGCAGCACGCACAGCGCCCCGAGGGCGATCACCGCGGCCGGGACGAGCCAGTGTTGCCACCACAGCAGGACGGCGGCCACGAGCCCGAGTACGCCGAACACCGCCAGGCCGATCCCGAGCGACTCGCCGACCGCCCTGCCGATCAGGTAGCGCGTCAGCGCCCACTGGCTCAGCGTCGAGCCCTGCCGGAACTCCCCGACGTCGACGTTGAACTGCTCGCCGTGCAGCCGGTCCGGATCCGGCTCGAGCTCCCGATTCACACCGCCGACGGTAGCGCCTCCCGGCTATCAGCCGCGGCCGGTCCTCGCCGCGCGTTCGTCCGTCGTCGATCGATTCACGACCGCACGGCCGGGTCCCCTTTGGGATTGTGGCTGCGTCCTCGGACATCGACGGCGGGTGCATGGCCTGGTCCGGCTCGCGCTGGTTTCTCGCCTTCGGCGCATGGTTACGTTCCGTGGCAGCGACGGCGGATGGCTTTCGCTCGTTGCCTGCTCACCTGCCAACTCACCTCGAGTTCGGCGTTGCATGCTTCAGCGGCGACGGCGGATGGCTTGCACCGTGCCGCTCTTGCGCTGCCGGCTTTGCGTTCCAGCCCGCCCACCTCCTCGTGATCAACAGCAGGTTGTGGCCGTCCCGGTGGCGACAACACACTCTTGATCACGGGGCGAAACGGACGCGTCGGGTCCCGACGTTCGATTTGTGAAGTGCCGGTTGGATTTCGAGAATCAGCCGAACATATCGGCCGAAGCACTCGACATCGTCAGACCTGTGTACTAATATGTGAAGCATGTCGGGGGACATGATCGAACCGGAAGCGTGCGCGCTGCTCGCCGAGCTGGACGCGCTGCTGGACAAGCTCGCGTCAACGGATCTGTCCACCC
>Ga0164242_10001471_pt1 | contig 27947 bp, 33 predicted proteins | sample OricomgcompostMG_FD_108783 | JGI IMG/M metagenome (GOLD analysis project Ga0164242, IMG submission 108783) | Miracle-Growth compost microbial communities from Emeryville, California, USA - Original compost - Miracle growth compost (MG) ...
AGCGACTGGTGCTGCGGTACCGGGCATCCGGAGCATCCGGACTGGTGTCGCGACGGCGTGGCAGCGCCAGTAACCACCAGTTGCCTGACGGTCTGACGCAGCGTGCGCTGACCATCATCCGCGAGCGCTACGCGGATTTTGGGCGCGAAGCTGCCTCGCAGATCGCCTCTGCATCAACGAAATCGTTCTTGTTGCTCTTGACAAAGGGCTTCACAAATTGCGGCGATATGAGCTTTACCTGATGTCCGAAGCTGGCCAGCTTGCGTGCCATCCAATGAGCGCCAGCGCACGCTTCCATGACGACCACACAGGCGTGGAACGTGGAGAAAAATTCCACAAGCTGCTTGCTGTCCGCTTCGGGGGGGCGGCGGAATTCCTGCCCTGGTTGACGCTCACGCTCGCGTAAGGCGTCGACCAAGGGCGAACCGTGGCATCACTAAAAACCCTGAATATATAGGACATCCCTGGCACGGCGTGAAGCTACATTCTTCCTGCACGACATGTAGAGCGCCGAGCTGATAGCGCACGCTACTGTGTGCTGTGCAGGATATATCCACTCAAATGGAAGTCACAAAGGAATAGCAACCATGCAAGCGTCGTTCTTCAATAGTAATCAGTCATCCTATTCGATTAGCAGCCCGACTCCGTCGTTCCAGAACATCCCATTCCCGCCGCGCCGCGATTCCGGCCCGCAAAATTCCATGCTGTTCAACCAGCAGATGATGTCGAGTAACTTCAGCAGCAACGGCATCCTCAGCCCGAAAAATTTCATGCAATTCGACCAGCGGGCAATGGCACGCAACTTCAACAGCAATGGTATGTCCAGCAACAACGGAAGCTACTTCTTCCAGCAGTCATCGCGCAGCCCCGGCGGCTTCAGTAACGCGATCACGGCCGGTTACTACTCGTCGTCGTTCGGCCCGGGTATGTCCAACCAGCAAAGCTGGAACATGTCTTCTTTCAATCAACAATCCTTCGGGGGAGGCGACAACCGGCCGTCGGGAAATGGTGGCTATGGCGGCGACACGTCTTGCAACAATTCCTTTGACAACCGCAACGCGTGGTCGGATAGCGGAGTCAACGACAACAAAGCCTCAATCTATCTCGGCAACTACATTTTGAAATTCAATAAATCGGATTCCTCCATGGTGCTCATCGACACGCGCACCGGGACCCAGACCAGGATCTGGGGCGATCCGCACATCGACCTGAACTCCGGTTCGGCCAACCAGACTAGTGGCATGTTCCACGGCCCGCTCACGTTCAATCTACCAAACCACACGCGGGTCTCGGTGGGCACGCAGCCCTCGGGCGACTCGAATGTTTCGTATGCCAACGACGTCACGGTTACACAAGGCAATCGTGCCTACGCGGTCCATGGCCTCAGCCAAAAAGATAGCGCGCCGCTTACCGTGCAGCGCAGTCTCGATGGCTTCGCGCTCGCGCGGCAAACCCCGCGAGACTCGATGAATCTGATTTCGAGCCCCAGTGGCACCGGCTGGATCGATGCGGCTACGCATGCTCCCGTGAAGGCGTCTGACTTCGCATAATCATACGGATGGCCCCTCTTGGGGCCGCGCGACCGTGGCGCAAAACTACGGTCGCATGTGGTCCGATTCAAACTGTGCGGCCCTATTTGTTGTGGATAGCGAAAAATATTAGAAGAATTTCCATCTTTTCGCCTCGCCTACATACCGAACCATATACCGCCGCGTGAACGTCGATCGATATGCTTCACCTCCCGTTCGTTCCGCTACCCTCCTCGCCGTGGCCATATTCCGGAAAACGCGCAGAGAATCATTGCGAAACAGATACGACACACCGTCCTGAAGCAGGTAGATGCTCTCGCCATCGTAAAGTCCTGTTCTTTTTTTCATTTCGATATCCTATTGATTTGGCGTGCATCATGCCGTGCACGACATCAGTTTCCCGGCGCCATAAGGCATAGACTGCAAGCGAGCGTCTGCCCGTGAGCCGGTCCCATATGGCCTCGACCCAGGGCGCATGCGCGGCTCGATCCATACCATCAGTGCAATCACTTGACGGCTTACGTCAACCAGCCGTACTGAAGCGCTAGATCCGCTTCACGAGCGCCCCCGAGAGGAGGGCAACGCAGAATCTCGGTGGAGGCAAACGCACCCACACCCGGCTTGTCGATTTTGATGGACGGACTATTTTTATTTGTATTGCGATGTGATGTCGAGTGCGTACAGATTCTGCCCCATAGGCAGGCCAGACTTGCGATCTGCCTTTGCGGAACTGAAGCGATGCACCGGGCCCCACAGTCTGTCGCGTATGTTCCTGCGCGGGGTGCACGGTGAAACGGATGTCGTGCACCCCGCAAACTACTCAACTCACTCCGGAGTTCGCTTAACCGTCGCCCCCACCACCGGCATCACCACCGTCGGCGCCGCCTACAGCACCACCGCCGTCGTCACTCCCTACCGGGTCGGCGGACTGCCCGCCGCCGGTCGAACTACTGGTCGGGCTACCGCCACCGGTCGGATTACCGGTCGGACTGCTGCCACCGGTCGGGCTACTGCCACCGGTTGGGCTACTGCCACCGGTCGGGCTACTGCCTCCGGTCATGCCGCTGCCGGCCGGGCTACTGCCACCACCACCGCTACCACCACCACCACCGCCGCTACCGACCCCCTTCAGAAAACTGGCAAGGAGTTTTGTAAGAAGCTCGCCGATCCCGCCCAGATCGCCTAGCCCCCCTCCAGATCCGCCACCGCCTTGCCCCCCGCCTGCAACCGGTTTTCCGTCCTGTTGCTCTTGAGGCTGAGCGGCACCCGAGTTTTGTCCACCGCCCTGTCCCGGCGCTTGTGCCGCCGCGGGAGCGCCGCCGCCCTGCGCGGGCATTGCCTGAGCATCTGATGGAATTGGCTGTTCGCCTGCCGGTATCGACTGAGCACCTGCTGGTATTGGCTGCGCACCTCCTTGCAGCGCCTGCGCATCTGCTGGCACGGGCTGAGCACCTGCCGGCATCGGCTGCGCCAACATGCGAGGGTCGACTTGCGGACCAGGCGACGCAACAGGCGCGGTGCCCAGCCCGCCATTCGTACCGGGCACCATGTCACTCAGGCTATTACCGCTGCCACCCCCAAGGGGAATTTGCGCGATGGGGAGCGAAGACCCATCCTGTGTGCCATACGGAAGGCCGGTCGGGACAGGGACAGCATTCGCAAGCTCGGGCAAGGAACCGCCCGGAGCGGCCGCCCCTTGCTGCGCTGCATTCGCAAGGGCGGACCCGAGCAATGGGTCAGATGAGAGGCCGTACGGCGCCAACTTGCTTGCCAGATCCGCATCACCTGACACCCCTGCTCCGGCCTGCGGAATGAACCCGTATCCACTACCCAAAGGCTCTTGGCCGACGGCCCCGACCGGCGCAACGCTCGCCACCGGGCCGACTCCCGACACGGAAGTGCCGGGCTGCGACAATAATGCGGCAATAGCGCTTCTATCCAATTGTTGATTGGGAATATTCACTAACATTTCTTTTCCTCTCAATTAATTAAATCACGAACTTCACAATTCATTGATGAGGCTCAATGTGTATCGATAAGTTAATTCATGCAAATCCTCCAATTCAATTAATTAAAAGAATCGATCGAATAAGTCATCAATTTTGCTTGTATAAGCTATCGATATCTTCATTGGCGATCGATTTGATTCGTCGAACGAGCTGAACAATGCAGATTACTCTGACATACCCGGTGAAATTCCTGACCACATCGGATCTGAGATCAATCTCAATAGCCCACTTTGAAAGCAGTTTTCCAACGGTTATGGATTCCTGCTTGGCCAGCATGTCGATGATGGTCCAGTAGATTTCCTCGAGACGAATACATGTGGCAAGTCCATTGATTCGCACCGAACGCTGTCGCGGGGTGACGAGCTTGCTGTCGAAGTCGCAGTATCTTTGTGCTGCCATGGCAGGGGCTCAGTTCGTCGACTTCCACGTACCCTCAAGGTCTGCGCTCGTGCAGCCACCAACCGATTTCACTCTACTATCCGCCTGATACATCGCACTACACAATATTTTCCGCATATCACTATGTATCCCTGAATATCAAAAAATCAAACACGCACCTGCACAAACAATATTCCGACCTTTCAGGCCGAATATGTAATACATACTCATCACCCAGAATCCAGGCGGACCAGATAAAGTTCTCTTCGCAATGAAGACGGCGAATTCGTCGTTGATTAAGGACCCCCCATGATCTGGAAGAAGCAGCAGCATAGAAGCTTGATCTATCGCAATAGATCTCGCCTCACATTTTGCGGCCTCATTTTTATTCAATTGGCATTGCGAACGTATTCTGCCAATTCCGCAGAGCCGGCGTGGCTCGGCGACCCCATGCATTACGTCGCACACAACTCGCGCCTGGCGGATGTCCTGAACGATGTGGCCACTGCCGGTGGTCTGCGTCTCGACGTCACACGCGCCGTGCGAGGGACCGTCAACGGCACCTTCAATCAATTGCCTGTGGGTGTTTTTCGCACGCTGACCGAGGCGTGGAGCCTTGCGTGGTATTTCGATGGCCAAACCATTCATGTATCGACCGCGGATGACGTACGGACCCGGACGATTGCGTTTGCGCCGTTGACGCGCGACGAGGTCTCCGCCCTGCTGCACAGCCTTGATCTGGATGATTCGCATTTGCCGCTGCGGTATTCGCAGGACAGCGTGAAGGCCGTGGGCCCCTCGCGTTACGTCGACGCCGTTACCGATGCCATTGCCAAGGCGCAAGGTCAGAAGCAGCCCCCCTTGCCCAGTCTCAATCAGACGTTGATTCGTGTTTTTCCATTGCGCTATGCGCAAGCGCAGGACATCACATACACGTCCGCAGGCCGACAGCAAACCATTCCAGGCATTGCTTCGCTGTTACGCCAGCTCATGGAGAACACGAGCGCGCCACAGGCGGCAGTGCGCGCGAACACGCGCGCCAAATCATCGAAGGCGATTCGCGGCGTTCCGCCGCTGCCCAGCCTGCCCGGCCTCGGAGAGAGCGCCATGGACGCGCAGGTCGACGACGACGCCCCGCCGGTTCTGCCACAGAGCGCGCTCACGCCGTCGCGCCGCAACATCATTGCCGACGCCCGTACCAATGCCGTCGTGGTCTATGACGTGCCGGAGATGATGCCCGCCTATGAACGCGCGATTGCGATGCTGGACCGTCCGCAGGATCTGGTGGAGATTTCCGCGGTCGTCATGGACGTCTCGAGCGACGCCGCACGCGAACTCGGCATCCGCTGGGGCGCAGGCGCGTCATCCAGTCGCCATCCCGCGCCGCCATATGGCGCTGGCGTGCCCGCACTACCCGGCGTGCTGCCCGTTCAGGCCACAGCGCAGGCGGGCATCACGCTGACCACGCTCATCGGCAACTCGGCGCACTATTTATACGAACAGATTCACGCCCTCGAACAGGGTGGACGGGCTCACATTCTGTCGCGGCCACGAGTGCTCACGCTCAACAATGCCGAAGCCGTGCTCGCATCGCGCAACTCCGTATACGTCCGCGTGGCCGGAAATCAGGATGCCAACCTGTTCAACGTCGATACCGGCCTCACGCTGAAGGTCACCCCCACGGTCGAGCAAGGCTCCGAGCACGGCAACGTGCTATTGAGTGTGCAGATCGAAGACGGCTCGTTCGACACGAACTCGACCGTGGACGGCATTCCGCGCGTGAACAACAACTCGATCATCACGCAGGCCGTGGTGGGTGACGGCGAAAGCCTGTTGATTGGCGGCTACGAGTACGAACGTAGCCAGGACAACGACTCGGGTATTCCCGTGCTTGGCGATATCCCCATCCTCGGCGCGCTGTTCAAGGACAGCCGCACATCCACGACTCGTTCGGAACGACTCATTCTCATCACGCCTCAAATCAAGCGGCTCTCGCCAACGCGGAACGCGCCGGACGCCGGTATGCCCGTGCCGGCGACGTCGCCGCTGCAGGATCCGTTGCCTGCCACCATGCCCGACGGACGCTCTGCCGTGGAGCCGGAGGTTGCGTCCGGGTCCCGTGCCACGGCAATAGCGCCCGCGATCGCGCCGACGCTGCCCATGGACGCCTATAATCCGCCGCCCTTGCCGCGGCAGGCCTTTCGCGAACGCTCACGGAGCACACGATGAGCGGCTATCCTCGTCTTCTGGTCGCAAACGGCCTGCATGCGGGCGCAAGCGTCATGCTTGCCGAAGGCCATGCGCTCAAAATCGGCAGCGCCGCGGGTGCCGACCTGATCCTGGCCGACCACGGAGTCGCGCCTCATCACGCGACGGTGACCTTCGATGGCAGCCGGCTGCTCGTGCACGCCATGAGCGACGGCGTGGCCGTATTCGGCCGACCACTCAAGAGCGGCGCGCAGACATACGTGAGCTATGGCGCAACCTTCGGTCTGGGCCCAACGCTTCTGCAGTTCAGTCATGGCGAACAGCTCGCGCACGAGGACGCCCGGCGGGCCGAATATGCATGGCTGCTGCGCCACGCGCCGCTTGCCTGGCTGCGCAAACGGTTCGTGACGCTGCCGCTTGGCGCATGGATCGCAATTGCCGTCGTCGTGCTCGCGTTGGCGCTCGCCCACGCGCTGAACCTGTTCGCCCCTCGCGGGCAATCGCGTCCCGCGTCGGCGCTGCTCGACCAGCCTGCATACCGTCATGTTCAGGTCAACACCGAAAAGGACACTGGCCGGCGCATCTATGAAGGATACGTGCAGACGGCGGGCGAACTGGGCGCGCTGTCGTTCGATGCGCGTGCGCAAGGCGGCACTGCGATCCTGCGTGTGGCGGTGATCGATGCCATGCAGGAGCAGTTGAGCGACTTTCTCGACAAATACTATCGGGGCGCCACATTGCGCGCGGCCGAGCCTGGCGCGTTTGTCGCCACGGCGCCCGCTGCGGATGCTTATCTGCTGCCCGAATCGTGGGACTACGCGCGGGTCGAGCGTCTTGCGCGCGCACAAGTCGATGGCCTGCGCAAATTGCGATTCGCCGGCCACGAGAATGACAGCGGTCCGGTGCGCGTGCCGCTCGAGATGCTCGGCCTGAATCTGCTTGCGACAAACCACTCGGCCTGGCTGGTGGATGCTCAAGGCGCCCGGTTTTTTATTGGGTCGCGCATACAGATGGGCCGGATCATTCGCCTTGAAAAATGCGGGGCGACCGTTCAGCAGGATGACGGCACCACTTATGTGCTCACCACGGCAAAACGCGCAGCGACGACTGGACCCTGCTGATCTGTAGCGCTGGCCAACCCCTGACTTACCCAAACTTCGGGCGCGGGCGCGCCGCCCGAAGAGCCAAGGCGCGAAATGCGCTTCGGTGCGCGCCATTATTTAAATAGGAATCTTAAGTATGTATACGCCTGTAGCAGCAAACATTGGTTATACCCCGAGCCCGGCTGGCCCGTACCGGTATGGTATGCCTCCTGGCTATTACCCCACTGGTTACGCCGGTGGTGGCGGTGGTGGTGGCGGCACGAGCATGATCGCCCCCGACGGCACGCTTTCGCTGGCCAGTGTCGCGGATGCCGTCACGCGTGTCCTGCAGAAGCAGGCGCAGAAGGTCAGCCAGCTTCAACAACAGAACGACCCCAATGGCGACGGTGGCGGCGGTGGCGGCAATGGAGGCCAGGGTGGTAGCGGCGGTGTAGGCAGCGCGAGCATGCTCGCACTGCAGAAGTCGACAGGCGAGTACACGACGGCGTTGCAGCAGGGCACGGCGATCATGGCAGGCGTGAACGACGCACATAAGGCCGTCTCCGGAAATACGAAGTAACGCATCCGCGCACGCATCTGCGGAGCCCCTGCCTGGGGCTCCAGCTTATCCCCCCCGCAAAAAGGGGGGCCGCGGCGCAGTCATTTCCACCTTTTCGCAATCGAGACCCAACCCATGCTCGCACAAGTCGTGATGAATCCGGCTATGCAGGACACAGCGCGTTCGCCTGCCGCCATGCCGCCTCCCCCGCCTCAGGTCGATGGCGAGAACATAAGCCTCGAGCATTTCATCGATCGTATCCAAGGCTCAATGGAAAGCATTACCGCACCGATCACCGCCATGTTCGACAAGGCATACCGGCGCCCGCTCGGCACCGCGGAAATGATCCGACTGCAAGCCGCCGTGGGCGATTACACAAACATGCTCAACATTCTGTCGCACGTCTCCCAGAGCGTCGGCACCGCCGTCCAGTCTCTTACGAAAAGCTGATGCGCCCACTGCTCTATCTTCTGCCGCTCGTCCTGCTCACGGCGTGCAAGGCATCGCTGTTCGAAGGTCTGGACGAAGATCAGGCCAATCGCATTGTCGCGGTGCTCAGCCATCACGGCATTAGCGGCTCCAAGGAACGCAACGCCGACAAAACCTGGAACGTCTCGGTCGACCAGGGCGACGCCGTGGCCGCGACGGAGCTCACGGGCGCGTATGCGCTCCCACGAGGCGGCCATGCCAACCTGGGAGAGCTTTTCAGCCGCGAAGGATTGATTTCCAGTCCTGAGGAAGACCACGTCCGCTATGTCTATGGCTTGACGCAGGAACTTTCGGAAACGCTCGAAAAGATCGACGGGGTGCTCGTCGCACGCGTGCATATTGTCGATCCGCCGCGCGACCCGTTGAGCGGGACCGTGGTGGAGCCGAGCGCATCGGTGCTGCTGCGCTATCGCAGCGACTACAGCATCGAGCCGATGCGCGAAAAGATTCGCTCGCTGGTTGCCGGCGCGGTGCAAGGGCTCACCACCGATCACGTCTACGTCACACTGATTCCGGTCATGCCCGTTCTCACGCCCGCGGAAATCTGCTCGCAGACGGGCCGATGCCCGCCGTCTTCCGACACGGTTCGTCAAAACGGCGCGCTTGCGATCGGCGGTTTTGCCTTGATGGCCATCCTTCTGGGCATTTCGGCATGGGTGTGGATTGCGGGCGTGCGAGCCTTTCCCTCGCTGCGCAGCACCACGCTCTTCCGGCGTCGCGGCAAGCGCGAGTCACGGCCAGCGTGGACCCGGTCCGAAGCCGCCAACGCCCCGACCGGCTCTGCCCAATCAGGCAATCCTTCCAAACCGCCCTCCGCTGGAGACCGTTCGTGAGCCACTTTTCCATGCTCGTCGTCGCCGACTGGGCGCATTACAGCTGGCTCGATCGCAGTCAGCCGGCGCGCAACGAACGCGCGCGGGCCGAAGCCTCTGCGCAATTGCTTGGCCAGTACCCACAGCTTGCCGAAGCCGCAACCGCGCAACTGCCGTGGTTTTCGGCCACGCTTTCGCGCCCCGCTTTTGCGCGTCTCGCCCGGCTGAGCGCGGCGCTCGCTCGCGCGCAGTCGCTGCGGCTCGTCGTTACCGCCCAGGCACGCACGGAGCTCGAGAGCGCCATGGGCGCGTGCCCGGTTACCGCGCTGCAATGCCATCCGTGTGCGAATCGCAGCGATCTGCGCTTCGATGCGCCGGTTGACCTGTTCAATCGCCACACGCTGACCGCGGCGGGTCTGGCGATTCTGATGCGCGCCTCCTCGGGCGCGGGGCAGCGTCTGTGGCTGCAACTGCGCTTGCCGCGCGAGTACGCCCAGGCCGCTGCTCGCTGGCGGCTGCCCGATGTCGCGCCGCAAGCGGCGCTCGAGTTGGTGGGCGAAGCCATGGCGCTGCTCGAAGCACGGAGGCGCGCATGCTGATCTGGAAGCTCTCCGACTGGCGCGTTGAATCGGACGGGTATATCTGCGGCCAGCACCTCGCTGAACTGGGCGAGCTGCGCGCATTGCGCCAGGCCAACATGCAACTCGTAGCGAAGGAGACCACGCGTCTTGCCGAGCGCGCTCGCCACGTCAAGCGCCGCGCCATTGCGCGCGGGTACGCGGCCGGTCGCGCCGCCGCGCTGCACGATCTCGTCATGCCGGCCACCGCCTGCGTGTTCGCGCTAGCCCATCTCAAGGAGGATCTCGTGCGGATTGCCATGAAGGCAGTGAGCGAGCTCATCGACGAACTGCCACCCCACGCCATCCTGTCGAGCCAGTTGCGCCATAGCCTGCAAGCCACGCCCGGACAGAACCTGCTTTCGATTCGCGTCGCTGCGCGAGATCTGGATGAAGCGCGGCGTGTGATTGGCTCGATCGAAGCGGAACTCGGCTTGTCGCTCGTCACCGTACTCGCCGACGCCAATCTGCCGCCGCGCTCGTGCATCGTCGAAACGGACGGCGGCGTGATCGACGGTGGCTTGCGGCATCAGCTCGCGGCACTGGAGCGCGGCATGCATGCCGCCGTCGCCGCCGTGCTCAACGAGTACACGCGTATGGACGACACGCTCCTGCGGCAGCTCGACTGCGTCGCGCTGGGGCTGCGCGACACGCTCGATGTCCTTGCGCGCGACGCGGCGCTTCCGGCTAGCGCGTCCAAATCGAAGCGTACCGTAAAACGCAAGAGCCGCAGCCGTCTGGCCGCCACGCCTGCCTCGGACGGAGCGACTGCATGAATCCGTTCATCGGGCTAGCCCGTTTTACCCGCAACGATGCGGAGCGGCTCAATATTGCGGCTCTGCAATTCGGTGCGCCGTGGAGCGTCAGCGTAGGGCCGCGCCGCTACACGCTGGCATTCGAGCCGTGCCGAAAGCGTTATCCGCTCCGGCTGAACGGAACCGCCTCGGGCGAGCCATTCGAGCTCGACCTCGACGCGGGAGCGTTGATTCCCGCGCTTTCGGCACGCAGCCTTGCCCAGACCGGGCCGCTCGCGCACCATCTCGTCGTCGATGCCTGCGAAGACTGGTTGTGCGCTCTCGAGGGGCTATTCGGCTTCGCGCTGGAAATCAGCGCGGTCTCCTACGACGCCGAACCCGATGCCACCGCCTACGCGCTCGCGCTCACCCATGTTCAGAGCGGCCGCATGGCGAGCCTCTCCTTTCGCTGCGAAACGGTCGACCAGTGGTTGCGATCGCGTACGCCATCGCCGGCGGATCTGCGCGCGCTCACGCGGCAGATCGTCGTGAGCGTACCGGTTTGCATCGCCGGACCCACGCTCTCGTTTTCCCGTCTGCGCAACATTCGCGCCGGCGATGCGCTGGTGCTCGACCAGCGTCTGCATTATCTACGGTTGCCGCTGCGCGATGGCGCGCAACGCGTCCTTTTGAAGTATTCAGGAGATCAAATCATGATTGACCGTCCCATTGTCGACGAGCAAAATCCCGCCCCCGAGCTGACCAGCGAGTTCATTCCCATCGACGCCCTCAACTTCAGCTTCGATGCGATGATCGGTTCGCTGCGCCTCTCGCTCTTCGAGCTGAGCCGTCTGCGCACCGGCTCGCTGGTGTCGCTCCAACTGTCGGTGCGCGAGCGAGCGGTCACGCTCTTGTGCCAGGGCGTGCCATTCGCGCGCGGCGAACTCGTCGATATCGACGACGTGCTCGCCGTACGCATTACCAGCCTTGCGCAGCCAGCGAACCCGGAACGCGCGTCATGACCGGCATGCAGATAGGTCAGGTCCAACTCATTGGCCTGTACACGCTGCTGGGACTCGCGCCGCTCGCGGTCATCATGACGACGTCATTCACGAAGTTCAGCATCGTGCTCACGCTGCTGCGCTCCGCGCTTGGCGTGCAGCAAGCGCCGGGGAACATGGCCATCTCGGGTCTTGCGCTCGCGGCCACGCTCGTCGTCATGGCGCCGACGATGCACAAGATCGGCGCGTCGCTCGGCGCGGATCCGCTGGAAACCGGCCAAGTCCCGCCGCTTGCGCAAATGGTCGAAGCGGTGCGCGAGCCCTTGGGCGAGTTCATGCTCAAGCACTCGCGTCCGGCCGAGCGCAAGTTTCTCGTCGATGCCGCCAAACGAATCGATCCCGAGCGCGATGCGCAGGAGACCGATTTCACCCTGCTGGTGCCGGCCTTTCTCATCAGCGAGATTTCCAGCGGCTTCGAGGCGGGTTTCCTGCTTTACATCGCGTTTGTGGTGATCGACCTCGTGGTGGCGAACGTCCTGACCGCCATGGGCATGATGATGCTGTCTCCCAGCACGGTTTCCATTCCACTCAAGCTATTCGTGCTCGTGGCTGCTTCCGGCATTCCCAAGCTCATGCACGCTCTCATCCTGAGTTACGCCAAGTGAATACGCTTCCAAGCCTTGCCTCGCTGAGTGCGAACGCCCTCTTGCTCGTGTTCTGGCTTTCGCTGCCCATGCTTGCCGTGGCGACCATCGTCGGTCTGTTGCTCGGCCTGCTTCAGTCCGTCACGCAGATTCAGGACCAAAGCCTGCCGTATGGCGCCAAGATCATCAGTGTCGGGTTGGTGCTGATCGTCGTGGCCCCATGGGCGAACCGCGAAATCGCGCGCCTGCTCGGGCAGATTTTTTCGATGATTGCCGCAGGACGCATGCACTGACCATGAGCTTCTTCGATCAACTCGCGGGCTTTGCCTTCTGCATGATCCGTCCCGGCGTCGCATTGAGCCTCATCCCATTCGGCAACGATGGCGCGCTCGGCCTGGCGCTGCGCGTGCCGCTCGTCCTGATATTCGCCGCGTTTCCCGCCATGCCGGGCTGGCCGGCCCACCTTGTGGAAGCGATCGCGATGGAAGCGCTGATCGGGCTCCTGCTCGGGTTGACGCTGGGCGTCGTCTTTCACGCGGCAGGCGCCGCGGGCGCCATCCTCGATCAGCAAGGCGGCTACAGCATCGGTGCGGTATACGACCCGAACTTCCAGCAGGAAGCGGCCGTGTTCGAGACCCTCTTCACACAATTCGCGGTCCTGACTTTCTTCACTGGTCACGGCCTCGTCTCCGTGTACGGCTTCTTCGTCGATGCGTGGTCGCTTTGGCCGCCGGGCGGCGTCGCACCCGGCGCGCTCGTACGCCTCACCCACATGCTGGCCGAAACGAGCCTGCCAGCGGCGCTCATGCAGGGGTTGCGACTCGCGGCTCCGCTGCTGGGGCTGCTGTTGATCGTCGACATCTCAATGGGGCTCACTGCGCGCCACGCGCGTCGCCTCAATCCGTTTGCGACAGCGCGCTCGGTCAAGGCCATGATTCTTCCGCTCGCGGCAATGCTTTGCGTGCCCGCGCTACTCTCGCGCCTCGAGTCCATGCTTCGCGCAACGCTCCAGCTGGGCTGGCAGCCATGAGCGACAAGACAGAAAAGGCCACGCCACGGCGACTGCAACGCGCGCGGCGCGACGGCGACATTGCCAAGAGCGTGCACCTGAGCACGGCCGTCAGCGGCCTGCTCTGGTGGCTGCTGCTCGTGTTCGAAGCGCCCGCGCTGTTCGCTGCGTGCGTGCGCGCGGTCGGGGCGATCGTGAGCATCGACAGCGCGCATACATTCGCCTGGCAGCTCCGGGCCGTGCTGGCAGCATCGGTCGAACCGGCGCGAACGGGGCTCGTCATGACCGCATTCGGCACGATGGCGATCATCGTGCCGGAGCTCGCCCAGACGCGCGGCCTCGTGGCTTTCAAGCGTATCAGCCCGAACCTGAAACGTCTTAATCCCGTCGAAGGACTCAAGAATCTCTTTGGCCTGAAGATTGTCTTCGACACCGGCGTCATGCTGGTTCAGTTCGTCATCCTGATTTTTATCGCATGGCGATCGGTCACCTCATGGCTTGGGCTCGTGGGCGCGGCACATGCCCTTCCCTGCGCCGCCCTGCTCGATCTCGTCGCGGGCGCCCACGCCCACCTGCTCCTGCTCGTTGCGCTGTCACAACTCGTGCCCGCCACCGCCGACTACGCCTTGCAGCGCGTGTTGCACAAGCGGCGCCTGCGGATGGACAAGGAGGAAATCAAGCGCGAATTCCGCGATGAGCACGGCGATCCGCATGTGAGAGCACGCCGCCGCGCACTCCATCAACAACTGAACCGCTAACATGACTCAAGCCACCTTGGACCGACTGGCCAAACTGCCCATTTTCCTGCAGCGCCACGCCGATATCACGGTCGGTCTCGGCCTGATCAGCATTCTCGCGCTGCTGATCTTGCCCATTCCGGCGTTTCTGCTCGACTTCTTCATTTGCGTGAGCTTCTGTGCGAGCTTCGTGATGTTGTGCGCCACGACCTACGTGCCGCGCGCCGCCGATCTGCCGGGTTTTCCGGCGTTGCTGCTCATGACGACGCTGCTGCGTCTTGCGCTTGCCATCGCATCGACGAAGATGATTCTTCTGCACGCTCATGCCGGGCACATCATCGACGCGTTCGGCCAACTCGTGGCAGGCGGCAACGTGGTGTTCCTCGTGCTCTGCGCGATCCAGTTCATCGTGGTGGCCAAAGGCGCCGACCGGATTGCCGAGGTGGCCGCCCGCTTCACGCTGGACGGCATTCCTGGCCGCCAGATGAGCATCGACGCCGATCTGCGCAGCGGCTTGATCGGCGCCGAACGCGCGGCGGAGTTGCGCGCCGGGCTCGAGCGCGAGACCTACTTCTACGGCTCGCTCGACGGCGCGATGAAGTTCGTCAAGGGCGACACGATCGCGGGCTTCGTGGTGGCGATCGTCAACATCGTGGGGGGGCTTGCGATCGGCATCGCCCAGCGCGGCATGACGTTCGGCGACGCGTTGCACGTCTATACGATCCTCACGATCGGCGACGGTCTCGTCTCGCAGATTCCCTCGCTCATCGTTTCGATCGCAGCCGGCTTGCTGGTCACGCGCGTGTCGCCGGCGTCCGGTGGAACCAGCCTGGGCTCGGATCTCTTTCAGCAACTTTCGCTGCAACCCAAGGGGTTGCTCATGGCGGCTGCGTGCTGCGCGGCACTTGCCCTCGTGCCCGGATTTCCGCACCTGCAGTTCGCGCTTATCGCAGCGCTCGTTGGCGTCACCGCGCTCGTGCTCGCGCAAGCCGGCCGGCGCGCGCAAAGCAACGCGGCCGCGCGCATGCCCGCCTTCGCCCGCGACGGCAGCCGTTATGTGCCGCACCTGATCGACAATGCCGAGCTGGGCACGAGTTCGACCCTGCGGCTCAGATTCGGCAAAGCCGCGTTCGAAGCGCTGCGGCCGGAACCGCTCAATCAGGTACTCGCCGGCTTGCGTCACGACCTGAACATGCGCCTGGGTCTGCCTTTCCCGGGCATCGCGTTGCTGATCGACGCACGGCTCGAGCCTGAGCGCTACATCATCGATGTCGACGACGTCCCTTTCGCGAGCGGAACGTTGCTTACGCAACGAGTGCTCGTCAGCGGTCATGCCGCCGATGTCACGATGGACGGCACGGCAGGCTACCGCCCCGGTTACGAGAAGTCGGTCTGGGTCGAAGCCAGCGCGGCCAGCGCGCTCGACGCTTCGAAAGTCACCATCGGCGCGCCCGACGATGTGCTCGCACACCATCTCGGCGAAGTGTTCGAACGTTCCGCGGCTCGCCTGCTGGGCACCCAGGAGACGCGCTTCCTGCTGAACCGTCTTTCCGGCGAGTTCCGCGAACTCGTTGCGCAGATCGAGCATCGCATCACCACCGTGCAGCTTGCGGGCGTGCTTCGGCAACTCCTGCAGCAACACGTACCGATCCGCAATCTGCGCGGCATTCTGGAAGCGATTCTGCGCGTGCCCGATCAGGAGCGCACGCAGGAGCGCATGGTCCGCGAAGCGCGCATCGAACTTGGGCCGCAACTGGTGCGTGCCTATGCCGACCTGGGCGCATGGGAAATTCACGCGGCCGTGCTCGACCCGGCGTGGGAGCACGAAATGGAGGGCCGTATTCAGCGCGGATCCGACGGCGAACCCTGGTGCGCGCTCGACTATGGCCAACTGAATGCGTTGCGCCATGCCGTCGGCAACGCCGCTGGACCCGTGCGCCTGATGATCACAACGGCCGTGCTGCGTCCGCATCTTCAGCGCGCCCTCGCGTCGCTCGGCATCCGCGTAAGCGTGATCGCCATCGAGGAAGTCCCGCTCGAAGTGTATCGGGTTCGTACCATCGCAACGTTCGTCAAACCATGAAACACGCTGCCGAAAAGACCGGTGAAATACCGATGAGCGCACCTTTAATGCGCGAGCGTCCCACGCTAAGCGGCCGTGTGATCGAGGCGCGCGGCGTGCTCGTGCGCGCGGTGGGCGCTTCGTTGCGCATTGGGGAAAAAGTCCGGCTCGTTCGTCCTGATACGGATGAAGCGCAGGAAGGGGAAGTCGTGGGATTCGCGCAGGACGGCGCGCTCATCATGCCATTTTCGGGGCTGGCCGGGCTCTCCGACATCACGCGCGTGGAAGGCTGCGGGCTCGACTGGCAGCGCCTCGATCCGCGTGCGCTAGGCGGGCGCGTACTCGATGGACTGGGCAATCCACTGGACGGCGGCCCTGCCCCGGCCACCCGCGATGCCGCCACACGCACCGCGACGAGCTCGGTCAACCCGCTGGAACGACCGGTCATCACCGAACCCTTCGTTACGGGCGTGCGGGCGATCGACGGCCTGCTCACATGCGGCGTCGGTCAACGCGTCGGGATCTTTGCGACAGCGGGGGGTGGCAAGAGCACGTTGATGGGAATGATCGCCAACGGCGCGCAAGCCGATAGGGTCGTGATCGCCCTGATTGGCGAACGCGGACGCGAAGTCGCGGAGTTCATTCACGATCATTTGGGCGGGCGGCGTCACCGTGCGATCGTCATTGCTTCGACATCCGAAAGGCCTGCAGCCGAGCGGATTCGGGCGTCGCGGCTCGCATGCGAAATCGCCGCCGGCTTGCGCGCTGCGGGACAGCGTGTCGTGCTGCTATTCGATTCCCTCACGCGTTATGCGCGGGCCTTGCGCGAAGTGGGGCTCGCCGTGGGCGAACCTCCGGCGCGGCGCGGCTATCCCCCGGGCGTTTTCGCGGCGTTGCCGCAATTGATCGAAATGGGCGGCCTCACCCGCGAAGGGAGCGTGACGGCGTTCTTCACGGTGCTCGCGGAAGACGAGGATCTCTCGGACCCCATCGTCGAAGAAGCGCGCTCGCTGCTGGATGGCCATATTCAGCTTTCGTCGCGCCTGGGTGGCGCGGGGCACTATCCGGCCATTGACATACTGCGTAGCAAGAGCCGGCTGATGACGCGGGTCGCGCGCGCCGCACATCAGGCAGGCGCTTCGCAGGTACGCGAGTGGATGGCCCGCTACCAGGATATCGAACTACTGCTGCAGATTGGCGAATACCAGCGGGGTAACGACCCGGTGAGCGATCGCGCCATCGACATGCATCCCGCCATCGTCGAGTTCCTGCGTCAGCCGGCCAACAGCTACGCCCGCTACGACGAGACGCTCGGCGCGCTGCAAGCATTGTGCGCGGCCGCTAACGCGAAACCTTGAAGCCGTGGCTACGCTGTCACAGGAAGCCCAGCAATGGCGCTTGATCGCGCGCGTACGAGGCTTGCGGGTGCAGCGACGCCAGATCGCGCTCGCGCATGCGCAACGCGTCGTGCAAGCCGCGCGTGGCGAGGTTCAGGCGTCCGAGGCCCGGCTTGCGCAACACGCCGCGCAACGCGCCGCCGTGCTGGCGCGCTGCACGCACGGCGCGTTCGACGCCCAGATATGGCGCGCAGCCCTCGCTCAACATCGCCTTGAGGAAGCACGCTTGCGCAACGCACTGGAAGCGGCGCGAGCGGCGCATGCTCGTGCGCTCGCCGAGTTCGCGCAGACCGGCATGGCGTTGCGCCGGGAAACGCTCGCACATGACGACGCGCGCAAACGCGTCCGGGAATTTGCGGCGAAGCTGCGCGACGATGCATGACTCACTCCATCGTGTAACCCCGGCAAGGGCTCAATAGGTGCAGGCGCCCTTCCTGATGCGCCGCCCGTGCTCGATCCACGCGAAGTTCGGTCAGCAGTGGAGCCTGAGTTTTGCCAAAGAAACCGATAGATCGTGCATGTATTAAGATAACTATTCTTATCATAAGGTATCTAATTTTTAATTAAACCTGGTGGCATGAAAACACGTCTCGGCTAGGCCTTCGGCAAGACAAGGTGAGGCATTCGACGGATCGACAAAAATTGGCGAGAATGCCCCGCAGCAGCATTTATCCGGCGCACTCCGCCACGGGAGCTGCCGCTCAATCTGGACACCCCCATGAAACGACTTTTACTCGCTGCGCTCGCAGCCGCTTCGTTCGCGACCTGCGCTCATGCGCAAAGCCACGCGGCCGACTCGCTCGTAACCCCCGCGGGCACCCTGCAATTCGTGCGCGACGACCGCGATTTCGTGGCGCTCCTCGACAAGCGAATTTTCGATCGCTTCGGCGCGAAGACACTCGAGCATTTCGACGAAGTGGGCCACGACGGCCACACGATCACGCGCATGCTCGTGCAGACCGCTTTTGGCCCCGTGCTGTACGACTTTCGCAGCCACCCTCCCCTTGTGAAGCACGCGAGCGAGCGCATGACGGTCAAGCGCGTGTATTGGCAACCCGATGAAGTCGTGATGCAAGGCTCGGACGGCTGGTTCCGCTTCAAAAACGGCACGCTGACGAAGCTGCAATCTTCGACCACCACGTACCACTGATCAGCGCGTGGCGACGTCTCCCTCCCCTCCGGGGTTCCCGTCGCTTTCCAGTCACAGCGGAACGGACTAGCATAAGAATCTCGGGCGCAAGGAGGTGACTATGGCTACGTATGCTGTCGACGGAGTGCGTATCAGCGGTTCTACCGACCGGGTGACGCACGTGCGCTGGGCGCCAATTGACCCTCATACCCATGACTGGCTCTCTCCGCCCAGGATCTCCGAAGTTGCGGACGTCGCGCAAGGCCTGCGCACGGGCGCGGTGGTGTATTCCGTTTTCACGCTGGGCGGCATGAAGTTCCTCGGGCCGAAGATCAAGGCGGTTCCTCACCCCAACGGCATCGATGGAATCGATATGGAAGTCCCCGACGGCAGCGTCGAAAAATCCATGGACGATCTGCCCCGCGTCTAGCGCGACCCGTATGCGTGCCCTCGCGACGCTTCCGGCCTGGGAAGCGCCTGACGCTCGCGCGGCTCGCCTTGCTCGACGGCGATCTCGACGATGCCGAGCAATGGCTCGACTACGAATTCGCGCCGATTCCCTGCCGGCCCGATTTCCGCATGATGCGCGATGCGCGCGTTTTCCGACGCGGCGCCGGGAACCGATAAAATCGCGGTTTGCACGCGCCGACGCGGCGAGCCGCAGATAAACGGCCATCGCCTCGCGCCGCGTCTCTCATTCCAACTCAAGGCATTGCGCCATGGCCCGCATCGAGCTGCATTTCCCCGAAGACCAGTATTACTACTCGACGCACCTCACGGTGCGCGTCACCGACATCAATTCGGCGAACCACCTCGCGAACGACTCGATGATCTCGATGATTTCCGAGGCGCGAGCGCGCTTCCTGTTCGACGCGGGTATCGAGGACATGAAGGATGCCCACGTCAGCATCATCGTCACGGACCTCGCGACCACCTATCGCGCCGAAGCCTACGCGCGCGACCAGTTGTGCTTCGAGGTGGGCATCATGGATTTCAACCGATACGGCGGCGACATCATTTTCCGCATCACGCGGCCTGCGGACGGCGCACTCGTCGCGATGGCGAAGTCGGGGTTCGTTTTCTTCGATTACGAGGCGAAAAAAGTCGTGCCGATGCCGCCGGCATTCCGCGCGAAATTTCCCGACGTCAACTCGGTCGCGTGAAGCGCCGCGCGCATTCAACGCATCTTCAGCGCGGCTGAAACGCGATCACCGCCATGCCGGCCAGCGCGAGCGCCATGCCGGCCCAATCCCAGGGGCTCGGGCGGACGGCTTCGACGCCCCACAGCCACAGTATCGCCACGCAGATATACACGCCGCCGTAAGCGGCGTAGGTGCGTCCCGCCGCGCTCGGATGCAGCGTGAGCAGCCAGGCGAACAGCGCGAGCGATACGGCGGCGGGCACGAGCAGCCAGCCGCTCGCGCCCTCGCGCAGCCAGCGGTACGGCAAATAGCAGCCGATGATTTCGGCAAGCGCAGTGGCGACGAAAAGCAGAAACGTCTTCATGAATGGCGCACAGGCGGCGGTGGCGTCGAGGGGCCACATGGTAGCGCAGGCCGCGCTACCCGGCGCGGCTCAAGGCCGCTCGCCGCGCGCCAGCCGCGTTTCGATTTCCGTGACCACGGGCAGCAGGTCGGCGACGCTGTCGATCACGTAGTGCGCGCCTGCGGCGCGCAGACGTTGCGCGGCGGCTTCGCGGCGCTGCGCGAAGGCTTCCGGCGAGAGCGCGCGCACTTCTGCTTCGGTGAGACCGAACGCGTTGCCGCTCACGGCCACGCCCACGGCCCAGGTGCCGCCGTTGATGCCCTCTTCGATGCCCACTTCGGTGTCGTCCACCTTGATCGCTTCGCGCGCGCGCCACACGCCGAGCTGCGGCAGCGTCCGGTAGATCATGTACGGCGACGGGCGGCCTTCGGGCGTGTCGCCGGTGCACACGATGCTATCGGCGGCGAAACCCTGCTCAGCCGCACCCGGCACGATCTGGTCGATGATCTCGCGCGTGTAGCCCGTCGTGGAGCCGATACGCACGCCGTCGGCGCGCAGTTGCTTCGTCACGGCCGCCACGCCCGGAATCACGTCGCTGTATTGCGCGGCAACGGCCACGTTCTTCGGCACGAAGACGTCGTAGACCGCGTCGATATCGGCTTCGCCGGGCGCATGGCCGTGGCGCGCTTCCCAGGCCCTGGCGACGCGCGGCAGCGCCATCAGGGCCGCGATGTGCGGGCGTTTGGCCATGCCCATCGGGCCGCGCGCTTCCTCGATGGTGATCGGCACGCCGAACTCCCCGAAAGTCTCGACGAACGCCCCCATGGGCGCGCGCGAGCCATAGTCGACCACCGTGCCGGCCCAGTCGAAGATCACTGCCTTGACGTATTTCATTTCCGTTGAGTCCTGGAAGATGCGCGGGATAATGCGCTGCAAAAATTCGTGCTGCTAAAACAGCGTGAAATGCCGCGGGCGGGTCCGACGCCGCGCAGCGCCAGTGCCGGCCTCAGGCCGCGAGCGCCTCGCGGGCGTCGAGCGCGGCGTGCGCCGGTGTGCCGTTGGGCACGCCGAGGGTGCGCAAGGCCGACTCGCACGCTTGAACCACGCGCCGCATGAGCGCCTCGTCGAGCGCGCCGATGCAGCCGATGCGAAAGCTCTCGACGCTCGTGAGCTTGCCCGGATAGATGATGAAGCCCTGCTCTTTCATCAGTTCGTAAAAGCGCTCGAAGCTGAACGACGGATGGGCGGGCGAAAAGAACGTGACGATGATCGGCGAGCGCCACGCTGCGCTCAGCAGCGGCTCGAAGCCGAGCGCGCGCAGGCCTTCGACCATGACGTCGCGATTGCGCGTGTAGCGCGCGAGACGCCCCGGCTGGCCGCCCTCGGTTTCGTAGAGGCGCAGCGCTTCGAGAAACGCCGCCACGGCATGCGTGGGCGGCGTGAAGCGCCACTGCCCGGTGCGGTTCATGACGTCCCACTGATCGTGCAGATCCAGTGCGAGCGAGTGGCTGTTGCCCCTGGCCGCCGCGAGCGCCGCTTTTTTCGCAATGACGAAGCCGAAGCCCGGCACGCCCTCGATGCACTTGTTCGCCGACGAGACGAACGCCTCGCACGGCAGGGTACGCACGTCGAGCGGTACGGCGCCGAAGGCGCTCATCGAGTCGATCAGGAGGCGCCGGCCATGGCGCGCCGTGACGGCGGCAATCTCCTCGACCGGATTGAGGATGCCCGAGCTCGTTTCGCAGTGCACCACGACGACATGGGTAATGTCGGCGTGGGCGGCGAGCAGGCGCTCGACGTCGGCGGCGCGCGGCGGCAGGTAATCGCCCGTATCGTGTACCGTGTGGCGGCGGCCCAGATAGCGCAGCGTGGTGGCAATGCGCTTGCCGTAGGCGCCGTTGGCGAGCACGAGCGCGTGGCCGTCGCGCGGCACGAAGCTGCCCAGCATCGCCTCGACGCAGTAGCTGCCGCTGCCCTGCAGCGGCACGCAGTCATAGTCGCCATTCGCGTCATTCGCGCCGCAGCCGGCGATCGCCAGCAGCGCGCGGCGCAAACGCGCCGTCATGGCGCGGAAATCGGCGTCCCACGAGCCCCAGTCGCGCAGCATCGCGGCCTTCGTCGACGCGGCCGTGGTCAGCGGGCCCGGGGTCAGCAGGTACGGGTCTGCAGGGAGGGTCATGCGGCTGCTCCAGTCGGTGTTCAGCAAGTAAGCCGACACAGTACTGCAGTGCAGCACATCGGTAAAATCGATATAATCGATGTTGGTATTGATAAAACTTATACGAAGAATCGAGCGTCGATGCCGGGCCCGGAGTGCCCGATCCAGCCGGGTCGGCCGGGCTCGGTTCAATGTTCAAACCGGGATTCGACCATCATGCAGTACGCCCAGTTGCGAGCGTTTCACGCCGTTGCCGAGCACGGCGGCTTCTCGCGCGCCGCCCAGGCGCTCTCGCTCACCCAGCCGGCCGTCTCCGACCATGTGCGGCGGCTCGAAGCGGACTTCGGCGTGAAGCTTTTCGAGCGCGCGCCGCGCGGCGTCGAGCTCACCGAACTCGGGCGGCGGCTCTACGCGGTGACACGCCAGATGGTGGGCTGCGAGCGCGACGCGCGGCGCCTGCTCGAAGCCGCGGGTGCGCTGGAGTCGGGGGAACTGGCGCTCGTCGCCGACGCGCCGGACCTCGCCGTCAAGCTGATCGGCGCGTTCCGGCGCCGCTATCCGGGCGTGGTGGTGAAGCTCGCCATCGCGAACGCCACCGAATGCATGCGCCGCGTGCTGGCGAGCGAGGTGGATGCCGCGATCACGGCGGCGCACCAGGTGCACAGCCGCCTGCAGTCGCGCGTGCTGCGCGAGGACCCGCTGGTCGCGGTCGTGCCGGCCGAGAGCCCGGCGGCCAGGAAGCGCCGCATCACCTACGAAGAGCTGGTGCGCGAGCCGATGATCTTCCGCGAGGCGCACTCGGTCACGCAGCAATTGCTCGAAGCGGAGCTGGTGCGCAAAGGCTTGCAGATCGAGCCCGTCCTCTACGTGGACGGCCGCGAGGCGCTGCAGACCGCGATCGCGCAAGGCGTGGGCGCGGGCGTCATTGCCGGTGCGGAATTTGGCGAATCGCGGCGGATTCGCGCGATCGGGCTCGTGGATTGCCAGGTGCGAATGGTGGAAACGCTGGTGCGGCTCGCCGAGCCTTCGTCGTCGAATTTGCTCGACGCGCTCTTCGCCACGCCGCTCGACTGAGCGCAGGCCCCCTCACGACACGACGATCTCCGCCCCCACCTGGTGCAGCAGGTCGCGCAGCGTCTCCGCCTGCTCCATGCGCGTGCCGCGCCGCAGGTGAATGCGCAGCGCCCGCCCTGCGATGCCCTCGACGGGGCGCGCGAGCGTCAGCTCCAGCGCGAGCCCGAGTCCGTCGGGCGCGTCGGCCTGAACGGGCTCGACGATCCGCGGCGTGAAGTTGGCCTGGGCAGCCGCTGAAACGCGGGGCGGAAAGCCGGCGGATGCGGACATGATAGGGACCTCGTCGATGAAAGGTTCGAGCTCATCGTAACCATGCGCGCACGCTGCGCCAAACAAGAAATAGGCGTATGTAAATGAGTCTGTGACGGGAGACGATTGCGCGAGGCACGCTTTGCGCCGCACGCCGCTCTCGAACCCGGATCGACCACGCCCCGCCCAGCAATGGGCGACGCGCCGGCGCAGTGCGTGGCACACTGAACGCACCGTTCCACGTCAACTTCGCATGGGACCGGATCGACAGGAGTCGCTCATGGAACGTCCCTTCACCGACCGCCGCGAGGCGGGACAAATGCTCGCCGCGCGACTCGCGCCCTATGCCGGGCGTCGCGATGTCGTCGTGCTCGCGCTGCCGCGCGGCGGCGTGCCCGTTGCGTTCGAAGTCGCCGAGGCGCTGCGCGCGCCGCTCGACGTGCTGCCCGTGTGCAAGCTCGGCACGCCCTGGCAGCCGGAGCTCGCGATGGGGGCGCTCTCCTCGAACGGTGCGCAATATGTCGACGAAGCGCTGGTCCGCGAGGTCGGCGTGAGCGAGCCGCAATTGCAGAGCGCGCTCGCCCTTGCCCGCATCGAGCTGGGCAGGCGCGAGGCGCGCTACCGCGGCACGCGAGCGCCAGTGCCCGTGGCCGGACGCGTGGCGCTCGTGATCGACGACGGCATGGCCACGGGCGCCTCGCTCAAGGCCGCCGCTTGCGCGCTCGCCTCGCTCGGCCCCGCGCGCATCATCGCGGCGCTGCCGGTCGCGCCGGCCGGCGCGCGCGCCCGGCTCGCGGGCGCCGTCGACGATTTCGTCTGCGTGCAAACGCCCGCGTCGTTCATGAGCGTGGGCCAGTTCTATTTCGACTTCGATCAGGTCGACGACGACACCGTGCGCGATTTGCTCGAGCGCGCGTCGGCGAACGGTTGAAGACGGCCTGGCGGCGCCGGCTGAACGCCACGGATCTCGGCACGACGCCTCCGCAGACATTGCGTGCGCAGCCATCGAACGCCTGACTGGGCGACTGGGCGACTGGGCGGCCACGCAACAGCGCCACCGCGCCGGGAGCCCTCAAAGTACCGGCGTTCAGCGCACCGGATTGGCGGCCTGCTCCCCGACCACGGTCTGCCACGGCCGTACGCGCCAGGCCTTGACGAGGCCCGCCGTCACGTAGGGATCGGCGCGCGCGAACGCTTCGGCGGCTGCGGGGCTATCGCCCTGGAACAGCAGCAACGCGCCGTCCACCGGCTCGGCGATCGCGCCCGCGAGCAGCAGTTCGCCGCGCCCGGCCGCCGCCCAAGCGAGCGCCAGATGCGCGTTGCGGTGCTCGGAGCGCCGTTCGAGGTAGTCGTCGGCGAGGTCGTACATCAAGAGGTAATGCATCGTCTGTCTCCGTCCGGTATCAAGCCATTCCGAATTGAACTGCATGGAACGACCCGCACGACGACAGCCGCGCGGCGTCCCTATGGCGCATTGTGCCCCAGTGCGCGTCAACCGAACGCACCCACGGCTCGTTTTCGAATTGGCTTTGCCATAATGGTTGCGGCGATGGGCAACGATGGACCGAGTCAGCCGCCTGCTCGCACGACTACCGAAAACGTCGATATCCCATGGGAGTGAACGATGAAGATTCAATCCGTCATTGCTGCAATCGTGCTTGGCGGCGCGCTGGCTGCGCCGGCCTTCGCCCAGACCGCCGCGCCCGCGGCAGCGGCTGCCGGCGCCATGAGCCCGAATAGCCAGCAGTCGAAGATGAAGACGTGCAACGCGCAGGCCGGCAGCAAGAAAGGCGACGAGCGCAAGGCCTTCATGAAGCAGTGCCTCTCGGCCGCCGGCGTGCCCGCCCCGACGATGACGCAGCAGGAGCGGATGAAGGCGTGCAACGCGCAGGCCAGCGGCAAGAAAGGCGACGATCGCAAGGCCTTCATGAAACAGTGCCTTTCCACCAAGAGCTGATTTCGACGCTGCCTCGATCCTGTCGCGACGCGTCGCAGCCTTTGCTGCGGCGCGTCGTTTTTTCATGGCGCAGATGTGCCGCGCTTGCCTGGCCGCATTCGCGCACCGTCTATGCGCTCCTCGCCCCTGCGGCCTTGTGCCCGCGCGCCATTTTTCTCCTATGATGGCGCAAGCGGCGCCCCTTCCTTGACACGAAGTCACACCAACGCCATCGGGCCGCCGAATGAACGTTAAAGCCTGGATGATGCCGGTCGCATCGTACGGAGGCGCGGATGGCATGGAAATACAAGAACCGCTGGTTTCGCCGCTGGCTGGTGGTGATCGTTTTCTGGCTCGTGCCGGTGATGACCATCGCGGTGCGCGAGGCTCAGGACGAGATGGCCTATAACCAGACGGAACTTCAACGCGGACTCACCGACTGGACCTTCACCGACGCCGAGCGTGCCGCCGGCGCGCCGCAGCATTGCCGGGGAACGCCCGGGCAGGCGCGCGCGCTGGGCTGCCCCGCCGCCGTGCTCGCGCAGAACGCAGCGGCTCATCAAACCGCGCTCGATGACTACGCGATGCGGCGCGCCACGCTCGTGAGCTATCTGTGGCATGCGTTCGTCGGCTACTGGGTCGTGCCGGCGGCCACGCTGCTCGCTATCGGCATCCTCATCGGCGGGGTGAAACGGGCGCTGCGCCGCCCTCCCGCCACCAAGCCCGTACCGGAGCGCTGATGCGCGCCCCTGGTCGCTGCACTCGCTCGACCGGGCAAATCCAATGCCTGTGCTATAACGGCGAAAGCTGATTCCGTCGTCGGCAAAGTCATGACGGGCGCGGCTTTCGGACATTTCGGAACCCAGAGCGGAGAACCACATGCAAGCACGCCGTTTCATCCTGAAGTCTTCTATTGCCATCGCACTCGCAAGCGCGGCACTCGCGGGTTGCTCGACAACGGGCAATAATCCGCCCACCGCGCAATCGAACGAAGCGCGCCGCCAGTCGATCGATGCGAGCGTCGACGGCACGATGTCGCGCCTCTTCCAGACCGTGCCCGGCTCGCGCGAACTCGTCAGCAAGGCGCGTGGCGTGCTGGTCTTCCCGCAGGTGATCCAGGCGGGCATCGGCATCGGCGGCGAACATGGCGATGGCGCGCTGCGCGTCGGCGGCAGCACGGTCGGCTACTACAGCACGACCGGCGCATCGGTGGGCGCGACCCTTGGCATGCAGTCGAAGGCGGTCGTCTATCTCTTCATGACGCAGGACGCGCTCGACCGGCTCCGGACCTCGGAAGGCTGGTCGGTCGGCGGCGACGCCTCGGTCGCGCTCGTGAAGGTCGGCGCGAACGGCTCGATCGACACCACCACGGCCGTCAAGCCCGTGGAAGTCTTCGTGCTCACCAACAGCGGCCTGATCGGCGACCTCTCGCTCGGCACCACCAAGATCACGCGCCTGAAGCTGTAACCCTCACGCGTGCGCAAGCGGCGCACGTTTTTGCCCGGGTCGGCCCGCATGCGGCCGACCCGGGCTTTTCCTCGCTCTGCTCAGCGTCGCGTCCCGCCCATCAGTTCGTGGACGTGTCGATCACCTTGAAGCGCGAACGCTTGCTCGCGCGGATCACCGCCTGATAGGCCTCGATGTACTGTTGGGCCATGCGGTGCGAGGTGAATCGCTCCTCGAAGCGGCGCCGTACGCCGGCGCGCGGCACGCGCGCAAGGCGATTGACGGCCGCGACGGCGCCAATCTCGTCCTCGACGATAAATCCCGAGACACCCTCGTCCACCACTTCGGGCACCGCGCCGCGATTGAACGCGATCACGGGCGTACCGCATGCCATCGCCTCGATCATCACCAGCCCGAACGGCTCCGGCCAGTCAATCGGGAACAGCAGCGCATGCGCGCCGGAGAGAAACTCGGCCTTCTGGCTGTCGTTGATCTCGCCGACGAACTCGACATTCGGGAGTGCGAAGAGCGGCTTGATCTCGCGTTCGAAATATTCGCGGTCGGCCTCGTCGACTTTGGCGGCGATGCGGATCGGCAAGCCGCAGCGCTGGGCAATGCGGATCGCGGTATCCACGCGCTTCTCGGGCGAGATGCGGCCGAGAAACGCGAGATAGCGCTGCTCGACGGGCTGCGGCGTGTAGAGCGTCTCGGGCAGGCCGTGATAGACGGTCTTGAGCCATTTGGCCTGCGGTATTGGCTGGCGCTGCGCGTTCGAGATCGAGACGACGGGCGCGGTGTTGAAGGTATCGAACACCGGCTGCTGCTCCGGCAAGTCGAGGCGGCCGTGCAGCGTGGTCACGAACGGCGTTTCCTGGCGCTTGAACACCGAAAACGAGTAGTAGTCCATGTGGAAATGCAGCCCGTCGAACTCGTGGGCCTTGCGACGCACCAGTGCCATCAGCAGCATGTGCGGCGCGACGCGATCGCGGGTGCCAGGATCGAGCCGCAGTGCGCGCGGCCACACCGCTTCGAGCTTCGCGCTCGTGACCGAATCGCCGCTCGCGAACAGCGTGACATCGTGGCCGAGATCGACCAGCGCCTCGGTGATGTACGACACCGCGCGCTCGGTCCCGCCGTACAGCTTCGGCGGCACGGATTCGGTCAGCGGGGCGATCTGCGCAATTCTCATCGATGTCTCCAGGA
>Ga0164242_10001472_pt1 | contig 27936 bp, 24 predicted proteins | sample OricomgcompostMG_FD_108783 | JGI IMG/M metagenome (GOLD analysis project Ga0164242, IMG submission 108783) | Miracle-Growth compost microbial communities from Emeryville, California, USA - Original compost - Miracle growth compost (MG) ...
CCGACGTCTGGGTCAGCATGGGCGACGAAGACGAGGAGCGGCGCCGCAAGGACCTCGCCCCGTTCCGTCTCGACGGCGACCTGCTGGCGGCGGCGAAGGACTCGGCGATCGTCATGCACTGCCTCCCCGCCCACCCCGGCGACGAGATCACCGCCGACGTCCTCTACGGCCCTCAGTCGGCGGTCTGGGACCAGGCCGAGAACCGCCTGCACGCGCAGAAGGCGCTGCTCGAGCTGCTGCTCGCGGACTAAAGCGCTCTGGGTCGCTATCGTGGTGGGCTGCCTCGACGCCTAGGCGTCCGGCGGCGAGCTGGCCGTGATGTGCCTGAAACCCGCTCTCTGAGCGGAAATCGGTACCATTGGGGCATACGCAAGAGTTTTGGAGCGGTCAACCACGGAAGGAATTGGCGGGATGTCGCCTGTAGAGACTGAGCAGCAGGATGGACCTTCGGCGCGCACTGTGAGCGCGCTGGTCGACGATGCGGCGGAGCGGCTGGCCGCGGCGGGGATCGAGACCTCGCGCGAGGATGCCGAGACGATCGTCGCGGATGCGCTCGGGCTGAAACGCGAGGATCTCTCGGACGACGTCACCGTCTCCGACGAGGTCGCCGCCGACATCGAGGCCAAGGTGAGGCGGCGGGTCGAACGGCAGCCGCTGGCCTACGTGCTCGGCAAGGCGCCCTTCCGCAACCTCGAGATCGCCGTCGACGAGCGCGTGCTGTGGCCGCGCAAGGAGACCGAGCTGCTGGTCGAGGTGGGGACGAAACTGCCCGAGGGCGCCCGCGTCCACGAGGTCGGCACCGGCTCCGGCGCGATCGCGCTGGCGCTGATGTCGGAGCGTCCCGACCTGGTCGTCACCGCCTCGGACCTCTCCGAGGAAGCGGTCGAAGCGGCGCGTGAGAACGCCGAGCGGCTGGGGCTGGATCTCGACGTGACGGTCGCCCGCGGCCTGCCCGCCGACATCGGCGACGTCGACCTCGTGATCGCCAACCTGCCCTACATCTCAGACGAGACGATCGACCAGCGGACGCCGGAGATCCACGCCGAGCCGCTGATCGCGATCACCGCCGACTGCGGGCCCGACGGCCTCGGGGTGATCCGCGGGCTGATCGAGGAAACGCCGTCGGGGACGCGGATGGCGCTCGAGCACGACACCCATCACGGCCCGGCGATGCAGGAACTGCTGAACGAGGCGGAAACCCTGCGCGACTACGAGGGCAACGAGCGGGTCAGCACCGGCCTGGCGCCGTGAGCGAAGGCGACGCGTCCAACGAGGAGCGCGTCGCCGCCGGCGACCGCTCCGCGGACACCTCTGGAGCGAGCGAGGCGAAACGCCGCGCCAAGGTCGAGCGGCTGCGCGGGGAAGGGGTCGATCCCTACCCGCACAGCTTCCTGCCGCGCGACCACGCGGCCGACATCCAGGCCGCCCACGACCCGGCGGCGCTGGGGGAGGGCGAGCACCCGGAGTTCCGCTACCGGGTGATGGGCCGGATCACCGGCAAGCGCGGCCACGGCAAAATCGTCTTCCTCGACGTCCGCGACGTCAGCGGCACGATCCAGGCGGTCGCCTGGCGCGACAAACTCGGCGACGAGGCGTTCGAGCGGATCGAAGAGCTCGACCTGGCGGACATCGTCGGCGTCGAGGGCGTCCTCTACGTGACGAAACGCGGCGAACTGGCGGTCGCGGTGGAGACCTGCACGCTGCTGGCGCCGGCGCTGAAAGACCCGCCGGACCTCTTCCACGGGATCAAAGACCCGGAGGTGCGCTACCGGCAGCGAGAGTTGGACCTGATCGCCAACGAATCGTCACGGGAGATCTTCAAGAAGCGCTCCGAGCTGACCTTCGCGATCCGCGAGTACATGCACGAGCACGGCTGGACCGAGCTCGAAACGCCGATCCTGCAGCGGCTGACCGGCGGCGCCGCGGCGCGCCCCTTCGTCACCCACCACAACGCGCTCGACCGCGACCTCTTCCTGCGCACGGCGACCGAGCTCTACCTGAAGCGGGCGATCGTCGGCGGCTTCGAGGACGTCTACGAGTTCGGCAAGATGTTCCGCAACGAGGGGATGTCGCCGAACCACAACCCCGAGTTCACGATGCTGGAGATGTTCGTCGGCGGCGCCGACTGGATCGGCGTGATGGAGTTCCAGGAGAACCTCGTCTCGACCGTGGTCGAGAAGGTGATGGGGACGACGGTGGTCGAGCGCGACGGGGTCGAGATCGACTTCAAGGCGCCCTGGCCGCGGGTCGTCCTGCGCGACGAGATCCTCAAGGAGACCGGCGTCGACATCTACGCGGCGAGCCGCGACGAGCTGGCCGAGGTGGTCGGCGACGACGCCGCTCCCGACGACGACTGGGCGGGCCTGGTCGACACGCTGCAGGGCAAGGTGGTCGAGCCGAAGCTGATCCAGCCGACCTTCATCACCGTGCTGCCGATCGACATCTGGCCGCTGGTCAAGAAGCACCCGGACGACCCGAAGGTGTGCGAGGCGTTCGACGGGATCGCCTGTGGCCTCGAGATCCTCGGCGGCGGGACCGATATCAACGATCCGGTCGAACAGCGCGAACGGTTCGCCGGCCAGCGGGCGCGGCAGGAGAGTGGGGCGGAGGAGGATCCGCACCCGACCGACCTCGAGTTCGTGCGGGCGCTGGAATACGGCATGCCGCCCGCGAGCGGCGTCGGCCTCGGGATCGACCGCCTGCTGATGATCATGACCGGGGCGAAGACGCTGCGCGACGTGATCATCTACCCCGCGATGCGGGAGCTCCCCGGCGAGCAGCAGTAGTCGGTCTCTTCTCAGACTGACTTGAGTAAGCCGCCGTCGATGGGAATGGCGACGCCGTTGATGTACGCGGCGCGGTCGGAGGCAAGGAAGGCGACAAGGTCGCCGAACTCCCCCGGTAGCCCCAGGCGCGCCGCCGGCACGGTCTCGCGCGCTTTCTGTTCGGCTTTCTCCAGCGATCCCTCGTTCGCCGCCAGCCGGTCGGTGCCGAATTTGCCGGTGACGACGGTGTTGACGGTGATCCCGTCGGCGCCGACCTCGCGGCTGAGGGTCTTCAGGAAGCCGACCGCCGCCTGGCGCAGCGAGTTGGAGATCGCGAGGTTCGGGATCGGCTCGACGGTCGAGCTGGAGCCGACGTTGACGATCCGTCCCCAGCCGCGCTCCCGCATCCCCGGCAACACCGCCTCGGCGAGCACCCGCACCCCGAGGACGAGTGAGCGGTAGGCCTCCTCCCACTCCTCGATCGAGTTGTCGAGTGGGCCGCCCGGCGGCGGCCCGCCGGTGTTGGCGACGAGGATGTCGACCGGCCCCATCTCCGCCTCCACGTCGGCGACGAGCCGGGGCAGGGCGTCGAGGTCCCCGGCGTCGGCGACGAAGGCGGTGACGTGCCCGTCGATCTCTGCGGCGGTCGCGTCAAGCGCCTCGCGTGAGCGACTGGCGATCGCCACCTTGGCGCCCTCGCGAGCCAGCGATTCGGCGATCCCACGCCCCAGTCCCTTCGACGCGCCCATCACCAGCGCGACGCGTCCCTCGATTCCAAGATCCATGCGCGGAGCCTACGGAGCAGGGGCCGCGGACACCCTGGCGCTTCCTGGCGCGGCGGCGATCATGGAGCGAGCCGCTCGAGCACCTCGCCGTCGGCGGCGACGGCGAGCACGGTCGGCACGACGGCGATCCCGTACTTGCGAGCGAGGTCCGGCCGCTCCCGCACGTCGACCTTGACCAGCCCCTCCGGCTCGCCGGCGAGCCGCCGCTCCCACTCTTGGCATTCGGAGCAGAGTGGATGGGTGAACTCGACGAAGACCTTCTCTCCCGATCCGTCCCCGCCGACCGAGGCCGGAAGATCGGCGGGGTCGATCCGATCGTGGTGCCGCGGCGAGATCCCCCGTAGCCGTGCCGAAAGCCGGTAAATCTCACACCCCGTGCAGAAGTTCGTGACCGCGGCGAGCAGCGCCAGCGCCGCGACGATCGCCCCCAGCACCGTCCCCACCACCGGCGCCCCGACCCACCAGGCGATAGCCGCGGCCCCGAGGAACGCGGTCCCCATCATGTTGGCGAGCCGAGGCGGCCGCGAGTCCTCCAGCTCCCCCTCGCCGAGCCGAGGCTGCAGCACTTCGTAATAGAACCGGCAGGTGAGGCACCACTTCCGCCCGAGCGTCAGTCCAAGCCCCAGCTGCACCGCCATCAAAGCCCAAAGCACCGGCCACCCGAGCACCGCCCCGGCCAGCGCAATCACCCCGACGACGGCCTGGTTGAACCGCGGCGCCCGCGCGTCGATGACCTCCGTATCCCGCCAGGGATCCGCAGTCCGCCCCCGTCCAACCCCCTCAACCGTCGCGCTCACTTCCCAACCGTAGCGCTCAACAATCCCCGGCTCCCCCCAACCCCAGACCCCGCAACGCTCAACCAGCCTCGTGCGGCTATCGTTCCCGCTTGCGCGCCCGTAGCTCAGTGGTCAACGGGTCCCCTCGGGGGCCCAAAGAGCGTCGGTCTTTCAAGCCGAAGGTCGCCAGTTCGAATCTGGTCGGGCGCATTCCTCGCAGTTCCGGGCGGTGCCGGGGATGGCCGGTGCAGAGCCAAGTCTTCGGTCGGGGGCCGGGGATGCGTTCCGGGGCCTTCCTCTCGGTTCCGGCGCGTTCCGCGAGGTCCGTGTCGCATCCGTGTCTCATTTCGAGGAGCGCGGCCTGCCCTATTCGTGCTTCTCCGCGAGCCTCGCCAGCTGGCCGATCGAGACCCCGAGGGCATGGGCGATGTCCCGCACCGTCGCCCAGGTTGGATTCGCGTGGCCGGCCTCGATGTGGGAGAGGGTCGGCAGCGCGATCCCCGCACGATCCGCAACTGCCTGTTGCGTCTCGCCGCTTTTCTCTCGGACCGCCCGTATCGCCATTCCGAGTGCTGGCTGGGGTCGCGAGGAGTTCCGCACGGGCTGCACGATTTCAGACCGGTCAGCGACGAAATCCCCGGTTTAGTACATGTACTAATTCGCTGCTACTCTGAATTCGCCCAGACATAAGCGACCCCCGGCGGTGCGCGAACACCAGCCGAGGGCCTGACCACAAGGAGAGTTAGCTCCTCATGGCTGATCAGAACCCTACGGCCGGCCCAAGGGTCGTGCCGGTCGACCTGCCGGACGGCCAGACCGACATCCTGCACGACGAGCTGCTCGACTGGCTCGCCGGGATCGAGCAGGATCTCGCCCGGTTCCGTACCGACCTACGCGACCCGGAGGCGACCGTCCGAGAAGGGGAGGCCTTCAGGCGCCTCCTCATTTCACTCGACACCCACGAGGTCGAGCTGCCCGACGAGGACGCCCGCCTGGCGCTCGGCCGTGCCGCGGAGGGCTACGACGAGGCGAGCGGATACTCGGAGATCGTCGCCGTCCACGACGCCCTCCACGCGCTGCTCGGCGTCCTCGGCGCCGCCGAGGTCGGGAGATGAGCACGGCGTCCGATCGCGAGCCCGAGGAGGAGGCGCTCGCGGCCTACGGCTTCGCCCGCGTTCTGATCGACAGACCGGCCGGCCAACTCCTCGCCGCGATGAGCGAGGAAGGGTCGTGGATGGTCAGGATCAGGCGCGACGGCGACGAGCCCTGGCGCCTCGCCTGCACCGGCGACGTCGACTCGCTCGCCGTGGAGACGGATCTGCCGCGTGAGGCCCAAGATCGTCTCGTCGTCGGAGACGTGACCGTCGACCTCGAAGGCCTCCGGGTCCTCGTCGCTGGCGAGGAGGTCAGGCTCGCCAGGAAGGAGTTCGACTGCCTCGCCTTCCTGGCGCGGAGCCCCGGCAGGGTCCGGCGCAAGGAGGAGATCATGCGCGCGGTCTGGGGTCGTGACGACCCGGCCGGTCGAAGGACCGTCGACTCGGCTGTCAGCCGACTCCGCCGCAAGCTCGACGCCGCGGGCGCCGGTGTCCGGGTCCTGAACTCCTGGGGCACCGGCTACAGCCTCCTGCCGGGGGTCCGAGCGGATGGTTGACGGGCAGAGCCATGCCGTCGCGGATCGCTTCGGTGACAACCTTCGCCGCGTCCGTCGCCGCGAAGGCCTCTCCCAGGATGAGCTTGCCGTCCGGGCCTCGCTGCATCGGACCGAGATCGGCAAGTTGGAGAACACCGAGCGGGTCCCCCGGATCGACACGCTGATCCGGTTGGCCGGCGCGATGGCCGTGCCGCCGGCGGAGCTGCTCGACGGGATCGCCTGGGTTCCCCGTCCCCGTCGGGGAGGCGCCTTCGCCTTCGGATCCAACTCCAGCCGACGAAGCCAGATCAAAGACGAGCCGAACCGATGAGACAGGAAAGTCGAGGCAGGGAACCCATCCAGCCAAGGGAGAGGAGACCCAGCGAAGGCAGTCAGTCGAAGCAAAGACAGAGGAAGCAGAGGGGAATTCAGAACCGAGCAAGAGACCAACGACAGAACCCCACACACCCCATCACCGACCCAGCCAGCCAAAGAGCGAAAAGCCATAGACACACTACGGACCCCCCTGGTCCGAGCCTGAGCCGCAGCTTCCTGGCCGACAAGGTCTGCAAGGTACGGCGGGTCCGTCGAGCCTCGGTGACCGCCCCCTCGGGCGGCCGATTGTGGCACGGCTCCGCCGTGCGGACGGCCGCTTCTAGGAGGGGGCGGGAGGGCTCTGACCTTCGGTCTCCCGGCAAAGATTTAGGAAGTCACCCGATGCACGGAGCGTTCCCGCTGGACAGGGAGTACATGAGATCCAAAGCTCCCGGCCCAGCCTTCTTCACCGAGCGCACCCTCGCCGCCTACCTCTCGGTCTCGGACCGGACGATCCGTAACTGGATCCGCCGAGGCGATCTCCCGAGCTACAAGCTCGGAGCGTCCCGCCGGATCGACCCCGCGGATGTCGAGGATTTCCTCGCCCGCCATCGGGACGAGGCGGCATGAGGCGCGAGTCGCCGGTCAACCGGCGGAACCCCTCGGGCAAGGTTGTATGGGTCGCCCGGTACCGGGGGCGGGACGGCAGGCACCACATCGCGAAACCGACCTGGAACCGAGGCAAAGGCACCTTCGACCGGAAGGCCGACGCCCAACGGGCGATCGACGAGGCATACGGGCTCTCCGACCGACCCGACACCCTCGGCGACTACTTCGCCACCTGGACCGAGCGCCATCCGCGCTCGGAGCGGACCAACGCCACGAACGAGCATAGGATCGGTCGCCTGGTCGACGTGGAGGTCGAGGGAATCGCGTTGAAGGACTGGCCACTCCGCGAGCTGCGTCGTCGCCATGCCCTGATCCTGGTCGACCACATGTTGGCGACCGAAGGTCGCGCCACAACCGGCGCGGTCGGCAGCCTCCGCTCACTCTCGGCGATGGCCGAGGACGCGATCACCGACGAAGTCTGCGACCTCAACCCTTTCAAGGGCGTCCGCATCCGCGCCAGCGATCCGAGGGCGCAGAAGAAGCGTCGCCCGATCCGCGTCTTCAGCTTCGAGGAGATGCACCGCTTCGCCAGGGCGGCAGGTCGGTACGAGGCGTTGGTCCGGGCCTTCACCGACACCGGCATGAGGCTGGGGGAGGTGCTGCCACTAAGAGCGCAGGACTTCGACGGGGAGGCCATCCAGGTCCGTCGCACCGCCCACGAGGGACAGATCCTCGACGGCACCAAGACCGACCACGGGGAGGAGGGTGCCGGCCGCGTCGTCCCGGTCCCGGCGACCCTGGCATGGATGCTCGAAGCCCAGATCAATCTGAACGGCCCGGAGTGCGATCTGGTCTTCCCGACGCCGAGCGGTGGGATGTGGCGCGAGCGGAACTTCTACCGAGATGTCTGGAAGCCGGCCCAGGACGCCGCCGGGCTGGACATCCGCCCTCATGAGTGTCGACACAGCTACGTAACCCACCTTCGCGCCGCGGGCGTTAACGACGCCGACCTGGCCGAGATCGCAGGCCATCGAGTCGAGACGATGCTTGCGCGGTACACGCACGCGATCGGCGACAGCTTCCCTGAGGTCCGTGGAGTAATCGGTTAGTGACTCGCACGCGGGTTCGGCTCCAGTCCACTATCAAGTCGACGCTCGTCAACGAACATGGATCGGTGCCCTCGCACAGACGGGTCCGGATGGTCCTGGTGAGGCCGAATCACGGGAGACGCAGCGTCGGCTGCACCAGCCTTGGTCGTGCTCGTCCTCAAGACCAGAGTCTCCGAAGCTTGAGGAGGACCAGCCTTGTCACAAACTTGCGCCGAATGCGCAGGAATTGATTAAGTACCGTCGGTGCGCCTGATCAAGGCTAAAGTCAGCGGCTATAAGCGTCTCGCCCAGGATTGTCAGCTCAATCTAGATGCAGATCCGGTCTGCATCGTTGGGCCGAACGCGGCGGGCAAGTCCTCATTTCTCGATGCGCTCCTGCATCTCAACTCGCCGAAAGAGTTTGCAAATACCGAGCGAACTCGAGTGCCCGGCGGACAGACTCTCGAACCGCATATTGAAGCGCGTTTTGTTCTGGATGATGATGACCGTTCGCTGCTGGACGGAATTCCCGAGGCCGCTGAGGTGCGTCAATTTCGGCTCATCCGACGCGCGGCGAATTCCGGTCTCTCGTATAACGCCGAGCCCTATCCTCACCGAGATCTCACCAAGCGGCGGGAGCTGCACGAGCTATTCAAAGAGCTCGAGACCACTGACTGGATTGCGCGTGTTCAGGCCATAGAGCAATCGGCAGAGGCTCCGCCCGAGCCCTCAATCGAAGCATTGTTTTCGGCGGCGACGGAGGTGGTCGCTAGCGAGGAGGAGCTCGTCGACGGATCTGGCGATAACCCCCAACAACTAGATGCTTTGGCCCAGCGCATTGGCCCCATCATTGAGCAGATCCAGCGACGTGCGCTAGCAATCGCGGACGGCGAGTCCTACGAAGGACCGGATTGGCCCGATCTTCCCGACGAGTTGCAGTCACTGTCGACCGACATTGCTGACCTCGCAAGACAGGAACAGGCGGACCATCCGTTGCGGCAGGTTCGTATTGCACTAGAGGATCGTGTGCCTAGATTCCTCAAATTTGATGACGCTGCCAGGTCTTTAGAAACGAAATATGACTTAGGTGGAGACGAACCAGTAGAAGGTCAGGGAATCCACAATTTCCTCGCCCTGGCGGGTACGACCTGGAGTGAGGCAGTTGAAGTCGTTCAACGTGGTGATCCCGGGTGGACCAAGAGCTGGGAAGAAGACCGCGACGCTGAGCTGCGAGCGCAAGCTGCGCGCAAATGGGGACAGAGCGACATCGAGGTTGCGATCAGATTGGACGGCTCGATTCTGTCGATCCTCCTGTCGATGCAGGCACATGACTTCGTCGGCTTCGACGATCACAGCGACGGACTCAAGGCGTTCTTAGCGCTTCGTGCCTTTATCTCCCAGGAGACGGAAGACGGAAGCGTAATGCCGATTGTGCTCATCGATGAGGCCGACCTGCATCTGCACTACGAAGCACAGGCAGACATGATCAGTGTTTTCGAGGAACAAACTGAGGCAGCGCAAATCATCTACACGACGCATTCAGCTGGTTGCCTGCCTCGGGATTTAGCCGGCGTGCGCGCCATCGTTCCAGAAACGGAAGAACGGGATGAAGCGGTGTTCCAGAAGGACCACTCGGAAGCCATTAACCGCTTCTGGACGAAGGGCCGGGGTTATTCGCCTCTTCTGCTTGCGATGGGCGCTGGGGCGTTCGCGTTCTCTGCCACGCAATATGCGGTGATCACTGAGGGGATGAGCGACGCCCTTCTCCTTCCAACCTTGATTCGAGAAGCAACCGGGGACGGGCATCTGCGCTACCAAGCGGTGCCGAGCTTCGCGGAGGCGACCGCCGATGAGATACGACGCTTCGATTTGATCGCTGGACGGATCGCTTTCCTTGCCGACGGAGACGAAGGAGGACGGAACCATGTTCAACGATTACTAGACAATGGCATCGCCGAGGAACAGGTGATCTATCTTGGCAACGACTCACATAGTGGACTATCCATCGAGGATGTACTCGCGAAAGATATCTATCTAAAAGCCCTCAACGATGAGCTCGATGCCTGGCACCGGCTCGAATTTCCACCCTCGCTATTGCCTGAAAAAGGTCGAAGTAAGGTTGTGGAGCAGTGGTGCGAAGAACAGACGGGGCGGAATGGCCAGCCTGTCAAGTTGAGCAAAGTAGATGTGGCTCAGAGAGTGCTGGACCAACGGGCGCCTGGGGTCAGATTACTTGCGAAGGCGCCAACGATGAGAAGGGCGCACGAAAACGTCATCGCGGTCCTTGAAGGAGCCAAGGAGCGGATCAAACAGCTCAGGGAACAGGGTCCATCCGAACCACTGCGGGAATCAGAGGAAATGGAAGAGGATGAGGACGAGCAGTCTTCGGAGGGCGACCAGGTAGTCGTCTAGCGCGGCTGGTGCTGATGAGAACGTTTTGAGACTTCCCCGTGGGGAATAGAGGCAGCTTGTTGCGATCTTCGCCGTGACGGCGTTTCCGATCGCGTTTGACTTACGCGCCAACCGACGAGTTCGCGGGGAAGTGGAGCAGCTGGGACAGACGAGGCTCGCGGTTGACCTTCGACGCTCAAATCAGGTGCGGCCTGCTCTCGATGATTCGCCGAATGCGCTGGTTTACGCTCGAACGATCACTGATGCGAGCGTCGCCGCAGCTGCCTGACCTGCGCTGGCGGTCTCATCCAGGTCGCATCGCCGCCGCATCCCGACTTCCCCAGCCGTTGCCCTCCGTCCTTTCAAATAGGCGGTCAATCTTCTTCTCATCCAGCTATTCGCTGCGCGACAACGCGAGTCACGAGAACAGTTCAACCAGCAGGAAGAGCAAGCGGGGCCTGTCGTCTGCGGGACTCACCCCCCATCTCAAGAGCTAACGGCGCCGTATCTCCACCGTCACTCAAATCACCTAGTCCGCGCGTGGCCTCGCGCACGCTTTCGACCCCTTGGACCCCCTTCTCCTCGAGCTGGCGCTCGGAGATCGAGTGGATACGGTCGGCTTCCTTGCGGAGCGCAGGTACTGCATGACCGAAGGTCATAAGCATTGCCGGAAGCCAGGCATCTAACTCAATGGCTTCTCGTTGACGTCCGTCGTTCAGGAGCCCACGGAGATTCTTGACGACCACGCCCACCTTTCCGAGGCTTGGAGCTCGCTTACGCAGCCAGCCGCTCTCAATTTCACACGCGGCCAAACCCGCAGGACTCCCCATCTCCTCATAGTTCAGGCGTGCGAGTGCGATCAGCCGGGCGACCTCACGAACCGGCGGCCCTTCGCCGGCGCCGAGATGGCGAGCGACCGTTGCCTGGCGGCGGGCGTTCAGCGCGAGGCCCTCCGTGTGGTGGCAGGAGACCAAGACTCTCTGCGCTGATTCCAGCGTTCTCAGGGCCACGTCGAACTCTTCCTTTTGGAACTGAACGGCCCCAAGAGCTGAGGTTGCAATGGCATGGGAAAGACGAAGATCGAACTGTCCGGTCCGCGACAGCGCCTCAGCGAGGATCTCGCCAGCCTGGGAGGTATCGCCCTGACAGCGTTTTACATCGGCCATCTGTAGAAGGCAGTTACAGACCTCTCGCTCGTAGCCGCTTTTCGCAGCTATGGCCTGGGCGCGCCCCAGGCACGCCCAGGAGGCATCAAAGCGCCTTAAAAGACGCAGGCCGAATCCGAATAGAAGCCAGCATTTCGTACGGCCATAATCGTTGTCTAGATCCTCAAAGAGCTGCAATCCGGAGGCTGCATATCGCAGCGACTCTTCGTAGCGAGCTTGTGCTCGAAGATTCTCTGCAAGCCCTACGACCGCCCTTGCCCGACGTGTCTGCCAGGCTCGATCACTTCGGGTCGAATGTTCCCCGAGCTGAGTAAAGAGCGAGATCGCGGCGCACAAATGGCTTGCTTGCACCTCGGCGTTACCAGGACCTAGATCACCACCCCGACCTCGCTCATATTCGAGGAGAGCAATTGCTGGGAGAACCAACTCAGGTTCGACTGGCAACGAACCGAGCGCCATCTTCTCGAGCAATGCAAGCGTCTGTTTACGTTTGCGCGGGTGCCTTCCCTGCCGCTGCGTGATCGCGAGCTCCGCTATCGCCTCCAAGGCTATGTCCTGGGATTCAACCTCTTCTGCCTGGGTGCGAATCTCGCCAAGGCGATCCGCTGCGTCGCTCAAGCGATTGCTCTTACGGCGTATCTCTATTGCGCCCGCCAATGCCTCTCGAAGCAGGCCATCGATCTCTTCGCGCGCAGGAGGACCCGGTATGTCCTCCGTCGCCCCGAACGCAAGGTGCCGACCCACCTCGGACTGCCCTCCTCGGGTTAGCGAGTAGTGCGACGTGCGCCGATCATCCTGATTTTTAATCGCTGCGACCAGACCCTCGGCCCGCAACTCTGCGAGCTTGCGGCTAACCGACTCCTTTCGAGCGCCGACAGATGCGGCGAGCTGAGTCGGAGTCTGCTCGCGCTTGCCCAAGGCAATCAACAGCCGGCGGCGCAGCGGCTCGTCCGCCTCGATTGCTTCAACGTCTTGTCGTTCCCTGCTAAGCGGCTCGTCCGCCGCGAATCCATCATTCATCATCTCCGCTCCTTCTGTCCCATCGTCGGAGGAGGAGTAGTCAATTACCGATCATTGATCTAGTTATATAGCCTGGGTCCCCTGAGCAGGTCCATGAAATTAGGGCTGGGTGCTCGATCACGCTAGATCCAGCTGAATCCAATCGGCAGCGGCAAATTCGGATTGAAGATTCCGAGATTGGGCGCCCCATCGAGCGCGTCCTCGGGGAGTGCGGCCGATTGCTCTGCCGGCTTCTCGAATGGGGCCGAAAGTAGGCACAGGAAAGGCATGCCGCTTTCGTCAAATCGCGTGTTTGCTATCGCTGCGACTCCTTGGCAAATCCCGGCGATCTGGCAAATTGGCGCGTTGAACGAGCCGATCTTTGAGCTCATGGCTGGCACGAGTAGCAGGTTGACTCCGGCACCGACCAGGAGTTCTGGGATCGACGTCTCGAGTAGGTCAGCGCAGATCACCGTCGCGATTCGAGTGAGTTGACCAGATAGGACGGTCAGCGTCTTCTGCTCCTGGGTGATGTCCTCCAGAACCTCTTCGTTCGCGAGCTTGTCGGTCTTGTAGAGGTGGTGCTTGCGCGCCACGGCGACGGCGCGGCCATCGAGATAGGTGCGCGACTCGTTTGCGCGGATTTCGCCGGCCGCTTTCCCAGCGGGCCGCCAGTGCGCACTTCCCGCCACGACGATTGGCGGATATCGGTCGGGATTGTTCGTTAACTCTTCGCCGAGCTCCCCAGGGGTCGGGAGGCTCAACTCGGGCAAAACAGCGATTACGGCGCCTTCCGCTTTCGCGAGTGCAAGCAAGTCAGTGACCGCGGCTGGATCCCAATGTTTGGGTCGTACCCCAAAGAGACGCCCGCTCCTCAGGGGCTCGTGCACGAACTGTCCGCCACCGTTGGGATGCACCGTCGCGATAATTGGGAGGCCCGTATCTGGGCTCCAAGTCAGATCATCGATCCGATCCCGGTGCGAGAAGTCAAGGCAGACGCGCACGGACTCATTGGCGCTGTGCCTGAAGAGGGAGTAGGGATAGGGATCGAGAAGACTCATGTTGTTCAGCTTCACCTGCTCGGTGGTAATGCCGGAGAGAAGCGCTGGAAGCGGTCGCGTGGCGAACGGAACCGGCATGCCGAAATCGAGCAGGACCTGCCCACGGACCGTCTTGAAGAACTCCGGCAGCGGTCTACGGCACAAGCCTCTTAGGACGCCCAAGAAGTCGAGAGGCTGGCGGTTCCGGGCGAGGCGCAGTGCCGCCGCGCCGCCTTCGCCGAGGACCTCGCCGAGCCTCTCTGGTTCTTCGAGTAGTCGCTCCCACTCCGCGTAGCTAGTTGCCCCGACGGCGGTTTCGATCCGGCCCAAAGCAGAGGCGGAGTAGGTCTCGAGCCTCATCTGACGCAGTTCAGCCTCCTGGGAGAGGCACAATTCGCCGAGACGCTGCGCGAGCGCAAGAGGGGACTCGGCCTCGGCTAGGAGCGATGCCAGATCGATCAGTGCCACGCGACGAGCTCCTCCAGTAGGCCCGGTGTTTTCCCGCGAGGCCAGCCAGGCCCCTGCCCGACATCGAGTGCCCGCTACCGCAGTAGTAAGGGCCGCCCCGCTGGATGCCATCCTAAACGGAGGAACTGTTCTTGGCCCAGGTACTGAGCACCATGGGTCTCATCCTTGTCGCATCGGCCTGGCAGAACTGCTTCGCAGAGCCAATGCCCTTCGTCCCTTCAATCCGACGAAGATTGGCTCTGTAGCAGGGACAACCGATCCAGGCCCATTTCCGGGCGGCGCTGACAGGGCGTCAGAACGGTAGTGCAGGGGGCGTCAAAATGGGAGTGTAGGCTGGGCTTTCCTTGGATGTCTGACGTCGCGAATCGCGATGTCAGACGGCTTGGGTCCTTATTCAATGTTGGCTGCGAGGAATTCGGCCGGGGTGAAGACCGGGATTTGTCCGACGAGTTCGAGGAGGTCGTCGTCACCGGAAACGAGTGCTGCGGCGCTGGCGTGTGCCAGCGCGATGAGGTAATCGTCGTCAGGGTCACGACAGTGGATCGGCGGGGGGCCGGACGGGTCGTCGGTGAATGCCGCATCCCGCCGCTGCAGGTCTACGTACTGGTCGGCGGTATCGAGGTCGACGTAGCGGCGGAACTTCTTTCGCCGTAACACCAGTCTGAGCTCGTCGAGGAGGAGAGGCGAGACCACCAGCTCGAAGCTTCCGTTCCGACTTGCGGCCAGCAGTTTCGCCGGAGTGCCCGTAGGGGTGATCAGCGCGGAGACGAGGACGCCTGGATCAAGAACCGCCCTCTTCACGCCTCTCCTTGCGCAGCGCGCGAAGCTCGCTCGCGGCGAGTTTCATGCCCTTCTCCTCGGGGGCGGGAGTGACCTTGGCCCAGATCTCGACGAGGTCGTCGAGGCCGAGGTCGCGACGAATGGCCTCCTCGATTACCTGCGAATCTCGTTTGCCGGTTCGGGCAGCCTTGATCTTGACGGCGCGGAAGACATCCTCGTCGAGGGTGACGGTCGTTCGGGTCTTCGACATAACTGCATTATTGCATCAGGGTGCACCGCCTGGCACGGACGAATCCAGACGTTGGGCGCACGACCAGTTGACCGACGGTGGGAGTCTCATCCGGGTCACATCGCCGCTGCGATCCCACTCCCCAAGCCGACGCCCTTCGTCCTTTCAAGCCGAAGGTCGCCAGTTCGAATCTGGTCGGGCGCATTCCTCTTCCCGCCGTCTCATGCGGAATCCGGCTCTTTGAGCGGGAATCGCGCTTCAGAGCGGATTGCATCTCCCCCGCCAGCTAACTTGGTTCCGAACCCTGCCAGCCGCAGATTGCTACGAAACGTTGTTGCGGAACCCGCCGGGCCTTCGCCGTCGCGGGACGGAAGGTGACCGTCCCGAGCGCCCCGATCAGACGATCTGGCCGAGCGGGTCCGCCAACTGAAACGGCGGGTTCGCGGCCGTTTCGGCAATGCAGCGCCATTGCAACGAGGAAAATAAGCGACGACAAGAATCAGGACCACCGTCGACGGGACTCCCGAGTGAATGAAGGAGAGGATCTCCTACGAGGAGATCGTCGATCTCGCCTACAACGCCCGCCCGCCCGAAGGTGGGCCCGCCAGCCGACCGGCCGACCCATAGAATATCTGAGCAAGGTGGGGGAATCGAGTATACGAAAGTGCCTTGAGGGTGATTCACGGGCCCGGCGCTCGACGCGAACGGCCAGTCGTCGTCCGCCCGGTCCGATCTCGCGATTGGCCCGACGCACCGGCGATGGGAGCCGCTGATGCCCTCCACGACACAGACGGTCGGGGGAGGCTCGAGCGCGGTCGCCGCCTCCTCCCATGCCGCGTGCGCGCGATTCCGTGGAACCGACCCCCTCGTGACCGGCCTCTCCCGTCGAAAACTGGCCGACGTCGTCGGCTTCCCCGACGTAAACGGCGAAATCCCCGAGGCCCGCTGGATGCGCGCGATGACCTTCGAGCGTTTGGTCCGCGACGAACGTTTCGCAAGTCAGGTCGCGACGACGGCCGTCGGAAGGCTTGGACTCGAGCGACCCACAGCGGTGGTGATCGCCGACGCCCACGTGAATCTCGACAACACAGCCTCGCTTCTTGAGGCCGCCCACGTACGCGCCGTGGAGAAGAACCAGGTGAGCTTGATCCACGGTCTGGCGCTTCCGTTCGTCGGGTTCGAGGACGCCCACGCCACCGCGGTCAAGCCGGATTTTGCCGTCGTCGCGAGCAATCCGGACGCAGAGGAATCGGGCTCGTGGCTCATCGTCGGTGATGCCAAGGACTACGAGCGCCTGCGCTCACGGATCGCCGACGGTCGCCTGCTGAAGGGGTTCCTCCAGGTCGCTGTCGGGGCGGAGTCAGCGGCGTCCTGGTCGAAGCTGCCGGTCGGGATGGAGGTCCACCGGTGGGGCGTCCTCGCGGTTCCGCGCAACGCGTTCCTGCAGCCTCAGGCGCTGGTTGAGGATGTCTCAGACCATCGGGCCGAGGTCCGGATGCGGGTGGCGGAGCGCCGGCGAGAGTCCTCGGAGGCCTCCTTCGACAAGGTCTCGTCGGTCGCCGATCACGTGTCCCATCTGAAGGCGACCTTCGATCCGGAATCATGTGCGACCTGCACGCTCTTCGCCTTCTGCCGTGACGAGCTACGGTGCTCGGACGATCCGGCCGATCTCCTGATCGAGATCGGCGTTCCGGAGGAACTTCGACCCGAGGTCGTCGGTCTGGTCGACGGGACCGGGCTGGTTGGGAACGCACCTGCCTCGGTCCTCGCCAACGTCATCGCCACCACGACTGGCGTCGGTCAGTGGACCGGACAGCGTCGCGTCGACCCGGTCGGGCTCCCGGGCACGGTCAACCTTCTGATCGCGAAGTCCGACGCGACGGCCCTCGGACTCCACGGACTCGCGATCCAGCGTGTCTCCGCGAAGGGCCGGGGCAAATGGACGACCTACGTCTACGAGGATCCGCACCACCCAGAAACCCGTCGGGCCGCGATGCGGGTGATCGGAGAGGCACTCAAAGACGCGATGCGGGAGATGCGAAGGGGAGAAAAAGAAGCGCCATTCCCGGTCCATCTCGTCGTCCCCGACCAGATCACTGCCGATGTCCTCGTCTCGATCGCCGACAACCTCGCGGGGATCGAGTTGAGCCGCCTCCGCTGGGACCGAGACAAAGAAGAGGGACGGCCGGCCCTTACCTTCGACGGTGAACCGGCGACGATCCCGCGCAAACTCAGCGGCAAGGAGCGGACGGCCGTCTCCTTCCTCCTCGAGGAGGACCGTGCTCGCGCATTCAAGCTCCGGAGCCCGATGGTGGATCTAAGGACCGTGCTCGCCGGATACCTCGTCGCTGGCGGTCCCAGGGTCAACGCGCTTCGGCTCGATTATCTGACTGCCTGGGCGGATGAGTACGAAATCGACCACCGAGAGCTCTCCGATGAGGTCGAGGCCTCCGCACATACCCCCGGCGCCCGCCTGATCAAGCCGACCTCCGACAAGATCCACGCAGCCCTGACCGGGACCTCCAGTAGCTCAAAGCGGAACGGGGCCGCGAAGCCGAGGGTCTACCGACGCACCGTCGAGGCCGAGCTCGCTTACAAGTCGAAGACGTTCGAGGGGGCACTCGATGCGCTCGACAAGGTCGAGCCGTCCAATCTGCGAGATGCCTACCGCGCGGTGGAGGGGGCGGCCCAGGCGATCTGGCGCCGGCGCCTGGACCTGCATGCGTCCGACCTGGTCCGCTTCGGACGCACCTACCAGTGGTGGCGCAACAAACTGGTGCCATCGATCGAATCGGACGCGAAGTGCCACGACCAGCTGTTGGCCTTGGCAAGTCCCCAGGTGGCGGAGGACACCGCAGCCAACCCGGGCAACCGCGAGATCGCCTTCGCGACCGTCGTCTCCCTTGACCCGATCGTGATCGAGGTCGAGTCTCGGCGGATCGGTGACGGGAATCGGGTGGTGCTACTGCACGTCGACGGCAAGGCCTGCGTGGAGGATCCGGCGGTCGATGTCGACACGACCCCGAAAGGCAGTTTCAAAATCGATGGTCTCTCGATCGGGCCGCTGACGGACGCACGGACTTCCCAGACCGACCCTCGCCATCTCTTCCTCTGGACCCCGCAGGCGGACCCGACTCTGGTGCCTGGCGAACGCCTGATCATCGCCGACTTCCCATGGTTCTCCAAGAACAAAAGGAATCGCCACCTGAACGTCACCCGCGCGGAGATCGACTCCTCCAGCGCGCCGAAGATCGACTGCACCCCGGAAGCCTACGAGGCGGCGCCGCAAAATCACCGATTCTGTTGTCGGCCCCACGAGGTCGCCGAGGCCGAGTTCTCCGATCTGCTTGCCGGGCGCCGCTCCCGGGGCGAGCTCAACCCCGAGACCTGGCCGCCGATCGTCGACGCGGACGAGTTCGAGGTCGAGGCAAGGGGTGCGCCGGTAGGCGAACCGGACGCCGAAACGGCCGTGGCGCCCCCTGAGAACTTGACGATTGACGATCTCGAATGACACCACCGGTCAAATTCAGAGCCGCGCGCGAGGTGGCGTCCGGCGGTGCCCATCACGCTCGTGCCGCCGCGGCGAACACCGCTGTCGTCGACCATGCCGAGGGCGTCCTTCGGGACGCACTCTCGGGAACCGCGAAAGTCGAGCGCATCCTCCTGAAGGCGGCGGCGGGTGCGGGGAAGTCCCACGCCCTGCGGAGGCTGGTCGAGCAGTCGGTCGCCCATCCCGATTCCCCGCGAGTCGCCGTGGTCGCCTTCACGCATCGACAGACCCACGGCCTCGCCGCGCCACTCGGGGAGGGCATCGGGAAAGGGAGGGTCTGTCTCTTCGTTTCCAAAGATCGGTTGATCGACGTTCCCGACGATGTGCGGAAAAAGGTGACGATCGCATCGACGACTTCTGCGATTCCGTCGGACTGTCGGGTCGTCATCGCGACCTGTCACAAGCTCGGCGCCTTCGGAGAGGAGAAAAGGCAGAGCTCCGCACTGGGTGTCGCCAACAACGGCAAGACGCCCTACGACGTCCTCTTTGTCGACGAGGCGTGGCAGATTCCTCACCATCTCTTCGACAAGGTCTTTGGCTACGCGCCGATCACCGTCGGGGTCGGCGACGTGGGTCAGCTTCCTCCGCTCGAGTCCGGTGTCAACCCTTGGCGGGGGGATCCCGGCTACAACCCCTTCAGGGCGTGGCCGACGGACTTCGAGGACGACGAGCACACTTGGTCGCGGGAGTTGCCGACGGTCTGGAGGCCGCCCGCGGCGCAACTTGGGCTCTGGCGGGCGTTCTATCCGGAATGGACCTCACTGGACTGTGTCGCCGGACTCGATGATCGCCGTCTCGACACCCCCGGCCTTCGTGGGGATGCCGCGAAGATCTGGCGACAGGTGGGGACCGGCACGCCGACCCTGCTCGAGGTCGACGGGTTGCCGGCGCCTGAGTCACCCGACGTCGACCTTCCGATGATGGGTGCGATCGAGTCGTTGCTCGACAAATTGTTCGCCTCCGGGTTCAAGCTGCAGAGGGCCGAGTACGACCCGTCGGGGACCCCGACCGGCTACACCACCGAATTCGGGCCGGGAGACGAAACCTCTGACCCCCTGGTCACGATCCTCGCGACGCGGAACCAGGCTGTCGACGACGCGGGTGAAATGGTCGAGCGTCTGACCGACAAACACTCACTGGGTGAACAGGACATCGTCAGCTCCACGGTCGACTCCTACCAAGGCCAGACCAACGGCATCACGGTCGCCGTACACCCGCTCTCGGGCGCGACCAACCTCGACACCTTCAACTCGGCCTTCGGGCGGCTCGCTGTTACCTGCACACGCGCGACGCACGGGCTTCTGGTTCTCGCCCGGCCAGGTCTCGACCTCCTGTTGAACGAGGCGCCGGCGCGTCCGGGAACGCCATTCGGAGAGCCTGGCAACCGGCAGCTCCCCCGCCAGACCCATCAGCGAATCCTCGATACTTTCGTCCGGGGCACGATCACCTACTCCTGACGAGCTCCGACTTCGGCGGCGCAGGCGCGGTCGGTAGTGGCTGATCGGCGGAGTCGTGATCCGGTTACCCCGGCGACCGGTTAGCAGAGCCTCCTCCGTCCGGGCACAGCCCGTTCTTCCTCCGGCCCTGCAGTGGGCCGGGCATGACCGATCCGGATCCCCATCCGAAACCTCCCACCGTCAGACAGCTCAGCTACCTCCGCGGTCTAGGAACTGCTGGTGACGCGAGACCATCGAGAGCGCGGCGGGCTCAGATACGGGCGAAGCGTCCGTCGTACTCGTGGGCGACCCGAGTGATCATGTCGTCGTAATAGAAGACCTCCCCGGGCTGAGGTGCAGGCCAACTGGTGACGAGCGTTGCTGGCGAGCCGTCATTGCTCATATCCACCACTACGATCCCAAGGCCGTCGAACCCAACTTCGTCTCGGTGGGATCTGCGGGGCAACTCTTCAAGCTTCTCGATAATCCCTTGCGCGTCCCGTGGTTGTTTGTGATGAGACACGACATCCCGACGACCGTCTCGCTGGCTCGGGGGACTGATGAACGTTTCGCTGGCATTCACCACCGCGAGCCCCACGGCCAAAGCTTGTTCAGACGCGCCGTGCACCGTTGATTGGCTCGAATTCAGCTCGTCGTACAGCCGAGGTCGAGCCTTTCCATGAGCCGTCATCGTCGCCTTAGCCTCCAACGCCACCAAGATACCGGCGCCAGTAACCGGGCCCTCGACGATTCCTGGGAGGCCTTCCAGTTCTGCTCGCTCGGAAGCATTCAGCTCTATTCCCCACTTCGTAGCAAGGTCCGATAAGCCCACGGTCGTACCTTCAGGCATCGCGCCGGAGGGGCGCGAAATCACAAGGTCGAGTTTCTTCTTCCGCTTGGTGTGGAAATCACGCATGGCGAAGTTGACGCCAAAGATCACCTTCGATTCCGCGGCATGGGAGCGGAAGAGCGAGCTGGTTCTGAGCAGATCGAACAGGACGCCCCAGCATGCGACCTTGCTGTGGCGGTCCGAGCGGGAGTGATACTGCCAGAGCGCCCCCGACTCACCGGTCGGCTGAGCGATCGACAAGCTTCTCACGAGGATGTCCGGCCCATGCATCACGGGCGTGAGACTAGCTTGAGAAGATGACGAGGTTCCGTTACAGATTTACGCGAGTGCCATCTGAGCTTCATCGCTCATGATCGCTAGATGGCGTCGTGCATCGAGTAGAAAATCTTCAGAAATCCTAAGGTTTCCACGCTCCGTCCGGTCCAGAAAGCCAGCCGTAGCGCGGGCGGACAGTGCCTTTGGTTCTTGGTTGAGGAAATCGAGGAGATGAGGCCGAGGCCGCACCACCGGCCACATAGTGACTTCAACTTTTCGACGATTGCCGGCAAACCCCCATGCTGCATGCGGCCAGCGTCCGCCTGCAATCTCCCGGTCGGCTTCGGAGGAATAGGCCTCTTCGGTCTGAATCCTCTCGCCGACCCACTCGGCGACCGGCACGCTGACAGCGTTGCCGATTAGCTTCCAGCGCCGCCCGGGACCTCGCGCATCGGTTATTCCGGCGGGGACGGTCCATCCAGCCGGGAAGCCTTGTAGTCGTTCCGCGTCGATGAGATCGGGGGTTGAGAGGTCGCCGGTGTTTGGGTCCCAAATTGCGGGCGGCGAGGGGATGCCAATCGTCGAGCCCCCCTTCAGCGTTGGAATAGCGTCCACTGCCCAACCAAGCCCTCGCAACCCCTCAGTCCAATAGAAGCCGCAAGCGTGGATCCCGTCGGGGTCTTCCGGTAGGGAAGGTTCGTGATTCTGGTTAAGAAGTGCAGGTCGAGGATCCTCGCTGCGTGACGCGAGAAGGATGACGCGTCGCCTTCTCTGGGGAAGGCCGAAGGCCATTGAGTCCACGACTCGGTATGCCCAGGTCCAACCGCGTTCCTCCAACCGATCGACCAGCGAACGCATCGCCTCGCCTCGATCCAGCGAGAGCATGAAGGGCACATTCTCGAGTAAAAGCCACGTGGGCCCGGGACTGGCCATGTCGAGCAGGCGGAAAACGTGCTCGACGAGTCCTGACTGAGTGCCGCCAATGCCAGCCGTGCGGCCCGCCTGGCTCAGGTCTTGACATGGAAAGCCGGCGGCGACCAGATCGCACTCCGGTAAGGCCGGAAGCGTGCTGACGTCGGTGTGGATCTCGGTGTCCGGGAAATGCGCGTGGAGTACCTCGACGGCGCCGGGGTCGATCTCGCAGAGCAACTCGGTTGAGTGTCCCGAACGTCCCAGCCCGACCTCAATCCCGCCAATGCCAGCGAAAAGGCCCACGGTTCGGAGGCTCGTTCGATTGTCGGACCTCGTCATGGCGACGCAGTCAACCAGAGGGATCGGCGGATCGAACAGACGTTCGCGCATTCGGGGTACCGAGACCTTTATGGATGCGCTGGCGCACGCGTAGTTATCCCTAGCCACCGCAAAGAGGCGCCACTCGCCCGGTGCCCCATCAGGGGAGTGGACGCTACGCTCCTCGAAGCGAGGCCGGAGCCGACGACCAGCTCTTTGACGGTACTGGAGACGAAAGCCTCGTCGGCTGCGGCGCGGACCGCGATCCGGACGCCGACTTTGACGGCCATGCTGAGGAGGTCATTCTCGATCAGCTCGACCTCGCCGAGCGGACGCGGATGTGAGGGGAGCGAGGGGTGGTAGCGGTGGTGGGGCGCAGCGGATCGCGCGGTCAGGCACGGCGAGGAAACCGTCGCCGAGGGTCTTGATCTCCCGGTCACGGTGGAGGGCGAGGTGGCGGCGGACGATGGGCGTCGGGGCGCCCGACGAGGTCGCGCTACGTGGCGTCGGCGAGCCGGTCTCGACGGAGTCGACGATGTCGATGAAGAGGACGGCGGGGAGAGCGTTCGGGCTCGCGGGCGCGGCGGCTGTCGACCACCGCCAAAAGCACCACCTTCGCGGTGCTGAAAGCAAGTCATCTGCGACCGGCGACGCTGTTCTTCGGGGTCAAGGGCGCGAGAGTCTCCGGTGGGCCCGTGAAAGGTCACGACGCAGGTCGGGGGTGACGCCGACGGAGGGCCGCGGCGATGTCGTCCAGGGCTTCGTCGGTGGTGTCGAAGGGCCAGGGAGGAACTCGTGGATCATGCCGTCGTAGCGGTTGAGTTGGGTGTCGACGGCGGAGTCGAGGAGGCGGGTGCGGCTGACGTTGCCGTAGCGGCCGGCGAAGTCGCGGATCGATTTGTTCGAGCGGCGGAGGTCGAGGTCGGGGTAGATGAGGAGCTGGAAGGCGATGTGGGGGGCGCCGGCGTCGCGGGCCTTTATGGCGACTACCGCGGCGAGGTTGCCGCCGGCGCTGTTGCCCGCTACGGCGATGCGGGTGCGGTCGACGCCGATCTCCTCGCCGCGCCGCGACACCCAGTCGGTCGCGGCGAAGGCGGCATCGGGGGCGGCCGGGTACTTGTGCTCCGGGGCGAGGGGATAGTCGACCGAGACGACGGCGCTCCCGGTCCTGTTGGTCAGGCGGCGGGCGAGGCCGTCCTGGGAGTCGAGGTCGCCGAGGACGAAGCCGCCGCCGTGGAAGAAGGCGATCGCCGGCGGGGCGGCGTTGACGGCGCGCATGCCTGCGCGCACCTGCTCGGGTTCGAACTGGTGCAGGTCGGCGAAGTTGGTCGCGCCGAGTCGGTCGAGGTGCTCTTGGACCTGGGGATGGAGCGGCTGGCGCCCTCCGCGCTGCGCTACTACGAGCGGCGCGGGCTGATCGAGAGCAGCGGGCGCAACGGCCTGCGCCGGGTCTTCGAGCCGGAGGTGCTCGAGCGGCTCGCCCTGATCGACTGCGCCCAGGCGGCCGGGTTCACGCTCGCCCAAATCGCCCGCTTCCTCGTCGCCGCCCCCGACGACGCCGAGCTGCGCGAGCGGATGGCGGAGAAGCGCCGCGAGCTGGACGGCGAGATCGCGCGCCTTCAGCGGATGCGCGACAGCCTCGCCCACGCGGAGGTCTGCACCCACGCGCCGCTGGTCGAGTGCCCCGAGTTCAAGGCCCGGATCGCCGAGATCGGGTGACCCGGGTCCCAGGGGCTCGGGCCCGAGTCGCAGCTCGCGGGACCCGCCGGATCAGGCGCTCTTCGTCCCCAGCGGCTTCGTCTTCGCCTTCCCCTTGTTCTTCCGTTTCGGCTTCGGTTTGGGCTTCGGCTTCGCCCGTTCGACCTTGAACTTGAAGACGAGCTGAGTGGTCGCGCCGCCGCCGGGGCCGAAGGAGCGGAAGCGGAAGGTGTGGTTGCCGACGCCGACGCGCGCCTTCATCGGCGCGGCGCAGATCTTGGCGGGCTTCGCGTCGAGCTTGCAGCGGTACCAGAAGGGGCCGATGCCGGAGCCGGTGAAGTTGAAGGAGACGGTCGGGGCCGGCGTGCGGACGCCGAGGTGGATCGTCTTCTTCGGCCGGTGCAGCAACTGGTTGGTGGGCGGCGGAGGGGGCGGCGGCGGTTCGGGCAGGCCGGTCGCGGCGGGCTGGGTGGAGATCAGCATCTGGCCGAATTTGCCCGCCGCGACGCAGAGGGTTTCGCTCGGGCAGGAGAGGCCGAAGAGGGCGTTGGTGACGCCTTTGATCAGGTGTTCGGTGAGGAAGGTTCCCCAGCCGCCGCCCGGGTTGGTGCTGGCGCTGACTTCGCCGTTGTTGCTGGAGAGGACGCAGAGGGTCGAGCTGGGGCAGGAGGCGGCGACGATCTGGAAGCGGCGCTGCAGCGGGCCGAAGGGCCAGGCCGCGGCGCCGCCGGTCGGCGCGGTGGAGACGACGGCGTTGCCTTCGTTGCCGGCGACGCAGAGCGTTTCGCTCTGGCAGGTGAGGCCGAGGACCGGGTTTTCGCCCCCGGGCGCGCCCTGGGACACCCACGCCGTGGGACCGCCGGCGGGGTTCGCCGTCGTCCAGATTTCACCGTTGAAGGCGCTTGCGGCGCAGAGGGCGCCGGTGCAGCTGATCGTCCGCAGCGGCGGGTCGGTCGGCAGCACGGTCCGGGTCCAGGCGGCACCGCCCCCGGTCGGGTTGGTCGAGGTGAGGACGAGCCCTCCGCTCCCGACCAGCACGCAGAATTCGGCGCTCGTGCAGGCGATGCCGAAGAGCGACTTGGCTTTCGGGATCTTCGCCGGCACGAAGGAGCTCGGCCCGAGTCCGGGATTGGTCGACGTCCAGACGCCGCCGCTGAAGTCGACCGCGACGCAGAGGGTGGAGGTCGGGCAGGAGATCCCGCGCAGGTTGCCGTTCAGGTTTTCGCCGAGCGCGACGTGACCGACGCTCCAGGCCGAGGCGCCCGCGGTCGGCGCGGTCGACTGGATCATCACGCCTTCGGCGCCGACCCCGAGGCAGAAGCCGCTCGCTTCGCAGTGCATGCCGAAGATCGTTTCCCCGTCGCCGAGTTCGAGGTTCGTCTGCACCCAGGGGGAGGCCGCCGCGCTCGCGGCGCCGAAGCCGGCGAAGCTTGCAAGGACGGCGAGGAGCACGATCAGTCGACGCATGCGGCGCATTCTGCCCTGACAACACGCGTCAGCGCGAAAGAACTCGACCAGGACCCCGGTCCGAAAGAAATTTCCCGGCCCGAGAAGGATTTCGCGTTTGGGCGTCGACGTGCAGGGGTTCAGGAACGCGATTTCCGTGCCGATTGGGCCAAGGTGAGCCAAGGAACGCGCCTGAGCCGTCGTCTCTCCGTCCTACTCGGCCTCGCCGCCTTCGCCTTCCTGCTGCTCGCGCTGGCCCCGGCCGCCCACGCCGAATCGGGCGGTATCGCCTCGAGCTACTCGGGTGAAACGGTCGAAACCCCGGCGATCCCCGCTTCCACCGCGGAAACCGAAATCCCCGGGGTCGAATCGCCGAGTGGCGTCCCGACCCCCAGCCCGACCGTCCCGCAGCCGACCGTCCCCGGCGCGCTGGCGACGCTGCGCGGCACCAAGGCGATCGCCCCGGCCTCGGCGCCCGCCGCGGTCAAGCGCGTGATCGCCGCCGCCAACCACATCCGCACCACCCCTTATGTCTGGGGCGGCGGCCACCTCGCCTGGCGGTCGACCGGCTACGACTGCTCCGGCTCGGTCTCCTACGCGCTGCACGGCGGCAAACTGCTCGAATCGCCGCTCGTCTCCGGCTCCTTCGCCAGCTGGGGCGAACCGGGCCCGGGCCAGTGGATCACGATCTACGCCAACAAGGAACACGTCTACATGGTCGTCGCCGGCCTGCGCTGGGACACCGGCGGCGACATCGCCGGCGAAACCGGCCCCCGCTGGCACGCCGAACCGCCGTACCCGAAGGGGTTCGTCGTCCGGCACCCGGTCGGCTACTGAGCGGCGCCCCGCCATCCGTCGGGATGCCGAGCCTCGCGATCGGGTAAACCGTCGCGGAACCCCCGCGACGAAGGAGACCCATGCGCTATCGCAAGCTCGGCAGTTCTGACCTCGAGGTATCGGAGATCGCCCTCGGGGCGTGGCTCACCTACGCCGGGGGAATCGAGCTCGATCAGACCCGCGCCTGCACCGACGCCGCCTTCGACGCCGGCATCAACTTCTTCGACACCGCCAACGTCTACGGGCGCGGCGCCGCCGAGACCGCCTGGGGCGAGATCCTCTCCGGCCGTCCCCGCGACAGCTACATCCTCGCTACCAAGGTCTGGGGGCAGATGTCCGACGACCCGGACGACCGCGGCCTCTCCGCCGCCCAGATCGCCAAGCAGATCGACGCCTCGCTGGCCCGCCTGCAGACCGACTACGTCGACCTCTACCAGGCCCACCGCTTCGATCCCGACGTGCCGATCGAGGAGACGATCGAGGCGCTGCGGAAGGTCGTCGCCGAAGGCAAGGCGCGCTACCTCGGCTTCAGCGAGTGGACGGCGGAGCAGATCCAGGCGGCGCTCGAGATCGCCGGTCCCGACCTCTTCGTCTCCTCGCAGCCGCAGTACTCGATGCTCTGGCAGGCGCCCGAGGCCGAGGTCTTCCCGCTCAGCGCCGCCAACGGGATCTCGCAGATCGTCTGGTCGCCGCTCGCCCAGGGCCTCTTGACCGGCAAGTACCGGCCGGGCGAGGCGCCGCCCGCCGACTCGCGCGCCGCCAACGACTCGATGAACACCTCGATGACGCTGGTCATGAACGACGCCAACCTGGAGGCGGTCGACCGGCTGCGGCCGATCGCCGAGGGGGAGGGCATCAGCCTGGTCGAGCTGGCCCTGGCCTGGGTGCTGCGGCGCGACGAGGTGGCGGCGGCGATCGTCGGCGCGTCCCGTCCCGAGCAGGTCCACGCCAACGCGGCGGCCTCGGGAATCGAGCTCTCCGCCGACGTCCTCGCGGCGATCGACGAGGCGCTCGGCGACGCGCCGGTGAGGGAGCCGCGCCTGGCGCCCTTCGCGCAGGCCGGGGTCAAGCACCGCGCTTGACCCCGCAAACGGCGGAAAAGCGGACTAAACGTTACAAACTTTCTCTTGTAAACAGACACTCATAAAGCTAATTTCGGCGCATGGGAGTCCCCCGGCTCTTAAGGGTCAACCGTCCTTTCCGCGATTTCTGGACGGGACAGACGATCTCGCTCTTCGGCGACCAGATCGCGCTGCTGGCGATCCCGCTGCTGGCGGTGATCACCCTCCACGCCGACGCCGAGCAGATGGGGCTGCTGGCGGCGGTCGAGCTGGCCCCGAGCCTCCTCTTCGCGATCCACCTCGGCGCCTGGGCCGACCGCCACCACAGCCGGCGGGACCTCCTCGTCGTCGCCGACCTCGGCCGCGCGGCGCTCCTCTTCGTCGTCCCGGTCGCGGCGCTCCTCGGCTTCCTGACGATGCCGCTGCTCTACGTCGTCGCCTTCCTCACCGGCAGCTTCGGCGTCCTCTTCATGGTCTCCGAACAGACCGTCTTCACCTCGCTGGTGCGGCCGCGCGAGTACGTCGAGGCGAA
>Ga0164242_10001473_pt1 | contig 27935 bp, 25 predicted proteins | sample OricomgcompostMG_FD_108783 | JGI IMG/M metagenome (GOLD analysis project Ga0164242, IMG submission 108783) | Miracle-Growth compost microbial communities from Emeryville, California, USA - Original compost - Miracle growth compost (MG) ...
GGCGTCACCTTCGACATCCTCCGCGACGCGCTGGACCAGGCCCACAAGGGCCGCCAGTTCATCCTCGGCAAGATGGCCGAATCGATCGACGGCCCGCGCGAGAAGCTCTCGCCGCACGCCCCGGCGATCGAGTCGATCAAGATCGACCCGGAGAAGATCGGCGCGGTGATCGGCACAGGTGGCGAAACGATCCGCGGCCTCTGCGAGGAGTTCGAAGCGGAGATCGACGTCGAGGACGACGGCACGGTGCGGATCTACGCGCCGACCGGCGAACTGGTCAGCGGCGTGGTCCAGCGGATCACCTCGATGACCAAGGAGGCCGAAATCGGCGACCGCTACGAGCAGGCGAAAGTCGTCAAGACGACGACCTTCGGCGCCTTCGTCGAGCTGGTCAAGGGCACCGACGGGCTGCTCCACATCTCCAACGTGAAGCCGGGGGAGAGGGTCGACTCGGTCGACGACGTGCTCTCCAGCGGCGACCTGATCGACGTCACCGTGGTCGAGGTCGACAAGGAGCGCGGGCGGATCGGCCTGCGCCTCTCCGACGACCCCTCGGTGGCCGGCAAATCGCCGGAGGAACTGGCCTCGGTCGGCTCCGGCGATGGTGGCCGTCGCAACGGCGGTGACCGCGGCGGCGATCGCGGCGGGCGCGGTCGTGACCGTGATCGCGGTGGGCGCGGCCGCGAACGGGAGCGCCGCAATTGAGCGCTCGCGTCACCACCCTCGACTCGGGCGTCCGGGTTGTCACCGAGGAGGTTCCCTCGGTGCGCTCGGTCGCGCTCGGGCTGTGGGTCCGCACCGGATCGCGTAACGAGACCCCGGCACAGGCCGGGGTCTCGCACTTCCTCGAGCACTTGCTGTTCAAGGGGACCAAGCGCTACTCGGCGATCGAGATCTCCGAGCTCTTTGACGGGCTCGGCGCCTCGGTCAACGCGGCGACCGGCAAGGAGACCACGCACCTCCACGCCCGCTTCCTCGACGAGCACACCGAGGAGGTCTTCGACCTCTTCGCCGAGATGTTCCTCGCCCCGACCTATCCCGAAGTGGACTCCGAGCGCCAGGTGGTGATCGAGGAGATCGCGATGTACGACGACGAGCCGCAGGACCGCGTCCACGACGTGCTCGCCGACGCCGTCTTCGGCTCCCATCCGCTCGGCCGCCGGGTGCTCGGCGAGGCCGACGTGATCGCCAACATCCCGATCCCCGACATCGAGGCCTACCGCGCCAACCGCTATGCCGCCTCGGAGATCGTCGTCGGCGCCGCCGGGCACCTCGACCACGAGGCGATCGTCGCGCTGGCCGAAAAGTACGTCAACCCGCCCACCGAGGGCGGCGGCGTCGCCCCGCGCACCGCGCTCACCGAGCCGCCCCGCCTCTGCTTCCTGGCCAAGGAGACCGAGCAGTACCACATCTGCTTCGGGGCTCCCGGCATCGACCGCGAGGACGACCGGCGCTTCCCGCTCGCCGTCCTCGACGCGATCTTCGGCGGCTCGACCTCCTCGCGGCTCTTCCGCGAGGTGCGCGAGAAGCGCGGCCTGGCCTACTCGGTCGGCTCCTACAACGAGCAGTTCACCGACACCGGCCTGGTGGCGACCTACGTCGGCACCCGCGAGGACAACGTCGAGGAGGCCTGCGCGATCATCGGATCGGAGCTCGCCCGCCTACGCTCCGAGCCGGTCACCGCGGAGGAGCTCCACCGCGCCAAGGAGAGCGTCAAGGGGAGGCTCGTCCTCTCCTCCGAGTCGACCGCCGCGCGGATGACCCGGATCTCCCGCGCGGTGCTGTTCGGCCTGCCGATCGAAAGCCTCGACGAGATGCTGGCCAAGGTCGACGCGGTCGAGGTCGACCAGCTGACCGAGCTGGCCGCCGAGCTCTACGCCGCCGACAGGCTCTCGGCCGCCTGCGTCGGCGCCGACGAAGACCGCTTCCGCGCCGCGCTGGCGCCGGTCTCGGAGGCCTTGGTCGCCGCATGATCAAGGTCGCCGTCTCCGGCGCCGCCGGACGGATGGGTGCCACCGTCGCAGGCGCGGTCGAATCGGCCGAGGACCTGACGCTCAGCGGCAAGGCCGACCCGGCGTTCCGGACGCCGCTCGCCGCGGTGCTGGAGGAGGCCGACGTGGTCGTCGACTTCAGCGTCCCGGCGACGGCCCTGGAGAACGTCAAGGAGTGCCTGGCGGCCGGCGTCCACGTCGTCGTCGGCACCACCGGCTTCGATCTCGACGAGGCGAAGGCGGCCGCCGAGGCGTCCACCGCCAACTGCTTCGTCGCGCCGAACTTCGCGATCGGCGCGGTGCTGATGATGGTGGTCTCCCAGACGATCGCCAGGCACATGCCGGACGCCGAGATCATCGAGCTCCACCACGACAAAAAGCTCGATGCCCCCTCGGGGACGGCGGCGCGGACGGCGGAGCTGATCAACGCGGCGGGGGGGAAGGTGCGCGAGCCGATCCACTCGATCCGCCTGCCCGGTCTCGTCGCCCACCAGGAAGTGATCTTCGGCGGTCTCGGCCAGACCCTCTCGATCCGCCACGACTCGATCGACCGCTGGTCCTTCATGCCCGGCGTCCTGCTCGCGGTGCGCAAGGTGGGGCAGTTGCCCGATCACTTCACCGTCGGGCTCGAGAAGCTCCTCTAGACTGGTGGCGATGAAGCAGATTCAGGGAGTCCTGACGGCGATGGCGACGCCTTTCGACGAGGCGGGCGCGATCGACCTCGACGCCGGCCGCCGGCTGGCCACGCACCTGCTCGAACACGGCTCGCACGGCCTGATCATCGCCGGCTCGACCGGCGAGGGGGCGACCCTGACCGACGGCGAGACGATCGAGCTGCTGCAGGCGGTCCGCAAGGAGGTCGGCGACGACGTCCTGCTGATCGTCGGCACCGGCACCAACGACACCCGCCACTCCTGCGAGCTGACCAGGATGGCGGCCGACGCGAGCGCCGACGCCTCGCTGGTCGTCGTCCCCTACTACAACAAGCCCAACCGGGCGGGCATCCGGGCCCACTTCGAAACGGTCGCCGCGGCCGTCCCGGACCTGCCGATGGTGATGTACAACATCCCCTCGCGGGTGATCATCAATGCCGACGTCGAGCTGCTCGGCGAGCTTGCCGCGGTCGACAACATCGTCGCGGTCAAGCAGGCCAACGACGACGAACTGGGGCCGATCGAGGGCCTCGCGGTCCTCGCCGGCAACGACAACACCTTCCTGCGCGTGCTCGAGTTCGGCGGCGCGGGGGTGATCGGCGTCGCCACCCACGTGGTCGGCGACCAGATGCGCGCGATGTGGGACGCGGCGCAGGAAAACGACTTGAACCGGGCGCGGGAGATCGACGCCGAACTGGCCCCGATCTACAGGGACCTGTTCGTGACGACCAACCCGATCCCGCTGAAGGCCGCGCTCGAGATGCTCGGCCTCGCCCCCGACCGGCTGCGCCTGCCGCTGGTCTCCGCCGACCCCGATGAGCGGGCGGCGGTGCGGGCGGCACTGGAGGGCGTAGGCCTCTCCGTCGCCGCCGGCTGAACCCAACTTCGAAGAGAAAGAGTTACGACAGTGCCCAGCAAGACACTTCGAGTGCTGCCTCTCGGCGGCCTCGGCGAGATCGGCAAGAACATGACGGTGGTCGAATACGACGGCCGCATCGTCATCGTCGACACCGGCCTGATGTTCCCGACGGCGGAGATGCACGGCATCGACCTCGTCCTGCCCGACTTCGCCTACCTGCGCGACCGCGCCGAGGACATCGAGGCGATCGTCCTCACCCACGGCCACGAGGACCACGTCGGCGCGCTGCCTTACGTGCTGCGCGAGATCGGCATCCCGCCGGTCATCTACGGCGGCATGCTGACGATCGGCATGGTCCGCTCGAAGCTCGACGAGCACAAGCTCGGCGACAAAACCCCGCTGCAGGAGTTGCCGGCGGGGGAGAAGGTGCGGCGCGGGCCGTTCGAGCTGGAGCTGGTCCACATGACCCACTCGATCCCCGACATGCGCGGCGTCCTGATCACGACGGAGCTCGGCTCGATGCTGATGACCGGCGACTACAAGTTCGACCAGACCCCGGTCGACGGGCGCCCGGCCGACGTCTCTCGCCTCGCCGAGATCGGCCGTGATGGCCTGCTGCTGCTGGCCGGCGACTCGACCAACGCCGACCGCCCAGGCGTCGCCCCCTCGGAGTCGAGCGTCGGCCCCGGCCTGCTGCAGCAGTTCTCCCGCTGCGAGGGGCGCATCATCGTCACCTCCTTCGCCTCCAACATCCACCGCGTCCAGCAGGTGATCGACGCCGCCGTGGCGCTCGACCGCAAGGTCGCGCTGGTCGGCCGCTCGATGCGCAAGAACTTCAACATCGCCTCCAACCTGGGGATGACCCGGGCGCCGCAGGGCGTCTTCATCCAGCCGCGGGAGATCGAGAACTTTCCCGACGAGAAGGTGATCGTCATCTCCACCGGCAGTCAGGGGGAGCCGCTCTCGGCGCTGCGCCGGATGGCCAACAACGACCACCGCGACGTGCAGCTACACGCGGGCGACACGGTCGTCTTCTCGGCCACCCCGGTGCCCGGCAACGAGCGCGCCGTGAACGAGACGATCGACCGCATCTACGAGATCGGCGCCAAGGTGATCACCGCCAAAGACGCGCCGATCCACGCCTCCGGCCACGGCTACCGCGAGGAACTGAAACTGATGCTGAACCTGACCAAGCCGCGCTACGTGATGCCGGTCCACGGCGATTACCAGCGGATCCGCCTGCACGCGGAGCTGGCCGAATCGGTCGGCGTGCCGGCGGAGAACATCTTCAAGGGCCGCAACGGCCTGCCGCTGGAGATCGACGCCGACGGCGCCCGCTTCGGCGAGGACCAGAAGGTCGGCACGATGTACGTCGACGGCGTCAACATCGGCGACCCCGACGACGCGGCGCTGCGCGACCGCCGCGAGATCTCCGCCGACGGCATCTTCATCGTCGTCGTCACCGTCTCCGGCGAGGACGGCGCGATCGTCGCCGACCCGGAGGTGATCCTCCGCGGCGTCGCCTTCCTCGACGGCGAGCAGGGCCTCCTGGACGACCTCAAGGACCTGGTCGAAGACTCGCTCGAAGACGCCGCCGAGGCCGGCACCCGCGAGTCCGACCTGATCCAGGAGGACCTCCACGAAACGATCGGCAAATTCGTCTGGCAGCGCATCCGCCGCCGCCCGATGGTCCTGCCCGTCGTCATCCAGGTCTGAGACGCGAGAGGCGGCGCCGCTACGAGGAGGCCTGGCCCGGCCTCTGAGGCGGTCTGGGCCAGCCTCGCAAGGACGCAGGGAAACGAGCCGAGGGGAGCGCACTCCAGTGCGTGACCGAGGTGAGTGACCGAGGACACCGCGAGGCGCCCCCAGACCGCCTCAGAGCAAAGAAAAAGCCCGCCGGGACAGTGTCTGGGGAGAATCCCGGCGGGCTAGTGTCTCGTCCACGGGGGAATCTACGCAGTACGGCTAAAGCGACCCTAAAAGATTGAGGATGAATGCTTTTTCGCGGCCCGGTCACCGTCGGCGATCGGGATGCGGGCGCGGAAGAGGGCGCCGCCGGACGCCGATTCGGTCGCTTCGACGCTGCCGCCGTGGGAGCTGGCGACGGCGCTGACGATCGCCAGGCCGAGGCCGGTGCCGGCCCCACGGGCGGTGTCCGCCGGCCCTTCACCGCGGACGAAGCGATCGAAGATCTGGGTCCGCAGCGCGACCGGGATGCCGGGCCCGTCGTCGGCGACTTCGACCACCGCGTCGTCGCCCTGTTCGGAGAGGCGCAGCTCGATCGTCGCCCCCTCAGGGGTGTGACGGGCGGCATTGTCGAGCAGGTTGAGGATCATCCGGTGGAGCTCGTCGGCGCTGCCTTCGACCCGCAGCGGCCGGTCGTTGTCGATCTCGAAGTGGCGGCCGCCCATCAGCGGCGCCGCCTCGAGCGCCGCGTCGCCGGCGATCTCGGCCAGGTCGCAGCGCCGGTGGGGCGCCATCCGGCCCGCGTCGGCGCGGGCCAGCAGCAGCAGGTCGGAGACGAGGCGGCTCATCCGCCGCGAGGAGCGCAGCGCCGAGTCGACCATCTCGCGGTCTTCGGCCTGTCCCGGGTCGCCGAGCGAGGCCTGCAGCAGCTCCAGGTTGGCGAGCACGCTGGTCAGCGGCGTGCGCAGCTCGTGCGAGGCGTCGGCGACGAACTCGCGCTGCTGCTGCAGCGCCTGCTCGCGCTCCGAACGCGCCGCGTCGAGCGAGCGGAGCATCTGCTCCAGCGTCTTCGCCAGTTCGCCGACCTCGTCTTCGACCGGCGGCGCCGGCATGTGGTGGGAGGGATCGCGGGTCTCCGAGATCTCGCGCGCGCTCGCGGTCAGCGCCGCGATCGGCCGCATCGCCCGGCTCGCGATCGCCACCCCGGCCATCGCCGCCAGCACCGTGCCGCCGAGGATCCCGAGCGCGATCAGCAGCCAGATGCGGTCGATGGTCGCGTCGACGTGCGAGGTGCTGCGGCCGTACTGGACGTAGCCATTGCCGCTCAGGACGGCGGTCTCGATCCGCATCCCGTTGCGTTCTATGACGCCGACTTCGTGGGGCGCGGGGCCGAGGCCCGCCTGGTTGTGCTGCCCGACCTCGAGGCCGCGGCGGTCGTAGACCCGGATCCTCGCGTCGTCGGTCGCCACGTACGGGGCAAGTTCCCTCGGCACGACTTCCGGTTCGCCCAGCGCCGTGTAGTAGATGTGGACTTCGCGCTGCAGGCTTTCGACCGCGGTGCGCACCTCGTCGTTGAAGTCATCGCGGATCCGCGTGGTGGCGATCTGGCCGATCGTGCCGCCGAAGATCAGCAGGATCACCAGCGTCAGGCCGGAGGAGACGGCGGCCAGGCGCCAGCGGACCGGCCAGGAGCGGGGATGCACGAGTCGCCGCGCCCAATTCGCGGTGCTGCTGCGCGCGGCGGCGACCATCAGTCTTTGAGCACGTACCCCGCGCCGCGTTTGGTGTGGAGAAGGCGGGGCTCGCCGCCGGCCTCGAGCTTGCGACGCAGGTTGGAGATGAAGACGTCGATCGTGTTCGTCGCCGCCATCGGGTCGTAGCCCCAGACTTCGTCGAGCAGACGCTCGCGGGAGACGACGAGACGCTCGTTGCGCATCAGGAACTCGAGCAGCTCGAACTCGCGGTTGGTCAGCTCGATTTCGCGGTCGCCGCGGTGAACCTCGCGCGTGTCCGGGTTCAGTTGCAGGTCGCCGACCTCCAGCGAGGCGGCCCCGCGCGGCGGCCGGCGGCGCAGCAGGGCGCGGATCCGCGCCAGCAGCTCCTTGCGCTCGAAGGGCTTGACCAGGTAGTCGTCGGCGCCCGAGTCGAGGCCGGTGACGCGATCCTCGGTCTCGGCGCGGGCGGTCAGCATCAGGATCGGCACGTCGCCCTCCATGCGGAGGCGGCGGCAGACCTCGATCCCGTCGAGGCCGGGCAGGCCGAGGTCGAGCACGACCAGGTCGGGGACGAACCCGACCGCGACGTCGAGCGCCTCGACGCCGTCGGCGGAGGTACGCACCTCGTAGCCCTCGTTGCGCAGCGAGCGGCGCAGGACGTCGGCGATGTCGGCGTCGTCCTCGACGACGAGGACGCGGCCCCCTTGCTGGACCTCTGGATCGGTGCTGAGCATGCAGCGATGTTAAACGGGTTTGAAGCCGACGAGCGCCGCTTTTATTGCGAATTTAGAGGGGGTTTGCGGGGCGGACGGAAAGCCGTACAGGGGAAGCCGCGCCGGCGTCGAAACCGGACCCGTGTTCGTACGACAGAAGCGCTCCCCCGCAAGCAAACCCAAAGGCAAAGCGAAAGCGAAAGCCAAACGAGGGAAAGCCGCCAGGTCGCGCGGCGGGATCTCGCTCTTCGACGGCCTCGAACAGCGCCATCTCGACTTCATCGGCCTCTTCCTCGTCGCGGCGGGGATCTACCTGCTCTTCGTGCTCTTCTTCGGCTGGGAAGGGGGCAAGGTCGGCTACGGGATCGAAACGGCGCTCGAGTACCTCTTCGGCTCGGTCGGCGCGCGGATCTTCACCCTGCTGATGCTGGTCGCCGGCGGGATGATGCTGACCGGCACCTCGGTCTCGGCGCTGGCGCGGGGGATCGGCCACACCCTGCGAGCGATCTTCTTCGGCGGCGCCAAGGCGAGCGAAGCCACCGCGCGGACGGTGCGGGCGAGCTCCGAGGAGGTGCGCCGGCGCAAACAGGCCCGCGACGAACGCACCGCCGAGACCAAGGCGGCGCGGACCGACGTGATGAGCGACTACCCCGACGAGGACGACGAGAGCTTCGCCCCGACCGTGGCCCTGGCCGCCGACGACGACCGCGACGACGACATCTTCGCCCCGGGGATCTTCGACTTCAGCGACTCCGCGGAGCCCGAGACGGCGGAAACCCAGGTCGTCTCGCAGGAGCCCGAGCCGGAGCCGGAGCTTCCCGAGCCCGAGCCCGAGCCGGCGCAGCAGGTTCTGCAGGAGACCGGCGAAAGCTCGTCTCCCGGGACCACCCCCCAGGGCAACCTGCGCGGCGTCACCACCTCCGAGGAGATCGACTACTCGCTGCCGTCCCCGCGCGTGCTCGAGCGCGGCAAAGGCGACAAAGGCCCCGACCCGAAAGACCAGCAGGCCACCGGCCGCAAGCTGATCGAAGCGCTCGGCCACTTCGGCGTCGACGCGAAGATCATCGGCGTCGTCAGCGGCCCGCACGTCTCGCTCTTCGAACTGCGCCTCGCGCCTGGCACCAAAGTCAAGAAAGTCACCGAGCTCGCCAACGACCTCGCCTACGCGCTCGCCTCGACCGAGATCCGCATCCTCGCGCCGATCCCCGGCAAACAGGCGGTCGGGGTCGAGGTGCCGAACGCGAAGCGGCGGATGGTCCGCCTCGGCGACATCTACCAGGGGCGCCCGCAGAAGGCCTCGCCGCTGGTCGCCTGGCTCGGCAAGGGGATCGACGGCAACGCGGTCTGGACCGACATCGCGAAGATGCCGCACGTGCTCGTCGCCGGCACCACCGGCTCGGGCAAGAGCGCCTGCGTCAACGCGATGCTCTCCTCGATCCTGATGGCGGCCTCGCCGAACGAGGTCCGCCTGGTGCTGGTCGACCCGAAGCAGGTGGAGCTCAACCACTACGAGCACGTCCCGCACCTCTTGACGCCGGTGGTGACCTCGCCACGGCTCGCCGCCAACGTGCTCGCCAACCTGATCGTCGAGATGGAGACCCGCTACGGCGTGATGTCGCAGGCGCGCGCCCGCAACCTCGAGGAGCTGAACCGGATCCGCCGCAAAGCGGGGGAGGCGCCGCTGCCGCACATCCTCTGCGTGATCGACGAGCTCGCGGACCTGATGATGGTCGCGCCCGCCGAAGTCGAGGACTCGATCATCCGCCTGGCGCAGAAGTCGCGCGCCACCGGCATCCACCTGGTGCTGGCGACGCAGCGCCCCTCGACCGACATCATCACCGGCACGATCAAGGTCAATATCCCGAGCCGGATCGCCTTCGCCGTCTCCTCGCAGACCGACTCGCGGGTGATCCTCGACCAGGGCGGCGCCGAGTCCCTGCTCGGCCAGGGCGACATGCTCTTCCGCGGCGCCGGGACCTCGAAACTGGAGCGCGTCCAGGGCGCCTTCATCACCGAGGACGAGATCGCCAACATCACCAACCACTGGGCGCGGCAGGGCGAACCGGAGTTCGAGGAGGAACTGCTGGAGACGCCCGAGGGCGCCGACGACGGCGGTGGTCGTGGCGACGACGACTTCGACCCCGACTCCGACGACCTGCTGGACGAGGCGATCCGCCTGGTCGTGCAGACCGAAACCGCCTCGGTGTCGATGATCCAGCGCCGCCTGCGGGTCGGCTACACGCGGGCCGGCCGGCTGATCGACATGCTCGAGCGGCGTGGCGTGATCTCCGGCTACGAGGGCTCCAAACCGCGCCAGGTGCTGATCACGCCGGCCGACCTGGCCCGGGTGGTCGGCGGTCCAGGGAGCGGCGGCGGGTCGCCGGAGCCTTCTCCGGTCGGGGCCGACGGCGGCGGCGAGGCTTCCTGACCGACGCGGTCCGGTAGTTTCGCCCCCGTGAAGGAGGGCGTCGTCAGAGCGGGGATCGTGGTCACCGGGACCGAGGTGATCACCGCTCGCATCACCGACATGAACGGTCCCTGGGTCTCCGAACGGCTGGCCGAGCTGGGGATCGAGGTCGCTCACATCATCGTCGTCGCCGATCGCGCCGACGACCTCGAGCAGGCGCTGCGGTTCCTCGACGCGGAGGGGATGGACCTGATCGTCACCAGCGGCGGCCTCGGGCCGACCGCCGACGACCTCACCGCGGAGGTGGTCGGTCGCTTCGCCGGGCGGGAGATGCTGCTGGACGCCGACATGGAGGCGAAGATCGCGGCGATCCTGCGGCGGTTCGCCAAAACGCGCGCCTTCAAGGTCGACGAGGCGGCGGTGATGGACGCGAATCGCAAGCAGGCGATGGTGCCCGACGGGGCGGAGGCGCTCGACCCGGTGGGGACCGCGCCGGGGCTGGTGGTGCCGTTCGGCGACGGGCCCACGCGGGTGGTGGTCGTCCTGCCCGGCCCGCCGCGGGAGCTGCGGCCGATGTGGCCGGTGGCGCTGGAGACCGACGCGGTGAAGGCGGTGCTGGAGCGGACGACGCCGCTGCACGGGCTGACGATGCGGATGTTCGGCGTGCCCGAGTCGGAAGTCGCGAAGAGCCTGCGCGAGATCGAGGAGGACGACGGGGTCGACGTCGACGCGATCGAGGTGACGACCTGCCTGCGGCGCGGCGAGATCGAGATCGACGTGCGCTGGCGCGAGGAGACCGAGGCGATCGCGATGGCGGTCCGCGACGGGCTGGCGCGGCGGCACGAGCGGGAGACCTTCAGCCTCGACGGCGAGACGATCGACGAACAGGTGGCGGCGCTCCTGAAGGGGCACCGGCTGGGGCTGGCGGAGAGCTGCAGCGGCGGCCTGCTGGCGGCGCGGATCACCGACGTGCCGGGGGCGTCGGATTACTTCGCCGGGAGCGCGGTGACGTACTCCTACGAGGCCAAAGAAGAGCTGCTGGGGGTGCCGAAGGAGCTGCTGGAGGAGTTCGGCGCGGTGTCGCCGGAGGTCGCCGAGGCGATGGCGAAGGGGGCGCTGGAGCGCTTCGGGGCCGACGTCGCGGTCTCGATCACCGGGATCGCCGGGCCGGGAGGGGGGAGCGAGGAGAAGCCGGTCGGCTACGTCTGCTTCGACGCGCGGCTCGCCGACGGCACCGCGATCGCCCGCAGTCCGGTCATCCCCGGCAACCGCGCCGACATCCGGGAACGCTCGGCGTTGGTCGCGATGCACCTGCTGCGTGATCTTTTGCGCAGCTAATTTCACGAAGAATTTGCGATGCGGTGTTGAGCCGTTCCTATTTCCGTCCTAGCTTGGCTGCATGGCAAGCGCGGAGGAGGAGAAACCGAGGCGGCAGCGGCTGCTCGTCGCGCTCGACCTGCCGGACAAGGTCCGGTCGGGAGTCGCGGCGTGGGGGCGGGGGGAGCTGGTCGACCCGGCCCTGAAGCCGGTGCGGCCCGGGTCGCTGCACGTCACGCTCGTCTTCCTCGGCCACCGCGAGGCGGCCGAGGTGGAGGCGATCGCGGACGTGGTCCGGGAGACGGAGTCCCAGATGGTCCTCTCGAAGCTCGAGGACCCGATCCCGCTGCCGGGGCCGAGGCGCGCCTCGGTCTTCGTCCTCCCGGCGCCCTCTCCGGCCACCGGCGACCTCCAGCGAGAGCTGGAGGCCCGCCTGGCCGAGGAGGGCCTGCACGAGCCCGAGGAGCGTGATTTCCGGCCCCACGTGACGGTCGCGAGGGTGCGATCAGAGGGGCGCGGATCGCGGCGTCCGGCGGCCGTCGCAAGATGGCCCCGGGAGCTCCCGAAGTCGCTCAAAGAGCCGTTTTATTGCGTCCGATTGACGCTTTACCGTTCTGAACTCCAGCCGGGGGGCTCCCGATACGTCCCGCTGGCCCAAGTCGAGCTGCCCAGAAGCGGGCAGCAGTGAGGCGAGATCTGAGATGGCGGAGAAAAAAGTGAACCTGAAAGACGCTTCGGCGAAAGAGGCGAAAGCGAAGGACGCCGCGCTCGAGGCGGCCGTCAACCAGATCGAGCGCGACTTCGGTGCCGGCTCGCTGATGCGCCTCGGCGACAAAGGGACGATCAAGGTCGACTCGATCCCGACCGGTTCGCTCGCCCTCGACCTCGCCCTGGGCATCGGCGGCGTGCCGCGCGGCCGGATCGTCGAGATCTACGGCCCCGAGTCCTCCGGAAAGACGACCTTGGTGAGCCACATCATCGCCCAGGCCCAGGCCCAGGGCGGCGTCTGCGCCTTCATCGACACCGAGCACGCGATCGACCCGGTCTACGCGCGGGCGATCGGCGTCGACACCGACGAGCTGCTCGTCTCGCAGCCGGACTACGGCGAGCAGGCGCTGCAGATCGCCGACCGGCTGATCGCCTCGGCGGCGGTCGACGTGGTCGCGATCGACTCGGTCGCCGCGCTGACCCCGAAAGCGGAGCTCGACGGCCAGATCGGCGACACCACGGTCGGCCTGCAGGCACGGCTGATGTCGCAGGCGCTGCGCAAACTCGCGGGCTCGCTCAACCGGACCAAAACCGTCTGCATCTTCACCAACCAGATCCGCGAAAAGATCGGCGTCCAGTTCGGCTCGCCGGAGACCCAGCCGGGCGGCCGGGCGCTGAAGTTCTACTCCTCGCAACGGCTCGACATCCGCCGTATCGAGACCCTCAAGGAAGGGACCGAGGCGGTCGGCAACCGGGTGCGCGTGAAAGTCGTCAAGAACAAGGTCGCGGCACCGTTCCGCCAGGCCGAGTTCGACATCGAGTACGGGGTCGGCATCTCACGTGAGGGCGGCCTCCTCGACTTCGGCATCGAACAGGACCTGGTGCAGAAATCGGGCTCGTTCTTCTCCTACGGCGAAGTCCGCCTCGGGCAGGGCCGCAACAACGCCAAGCAGTTCCTCAAAGACAACCCGGAGCTGTCGCTGGAGATCGAAACCAAGGTCCGTACGGCGCTCGGAATCGGCGACACGCCTGCCGATGCGGCTGCCGACGACGCCGCGCCGATCACCGAGGCCCAGGCCGCCTAGAGCGGCCTGGTTCCGGTCAGCACGCACCAGCTTCCCTCAGACCAATAGGATTCGCGCCGCCTGATGTCCAACGAAACTCTCTTCTTCATCTGCGGCGGCATTCTCGCCGCCTCCGCCGTAACCGTCAGCTTCGTCGGCCTCAAAGGCGGCGACAACTTTCCCGGCAAATGGATGCCGGTGATCATCATCTGGTTCGCCGCCTTCGCCGTCCTCTCGGGCACCTTCGCCGTCCTCCACGGCAAGGACGAGTCGCGTGAGCATGACGCCAGGTACTCCAAAGCGAGCGAAGAAATCCTGAAACGCGAGACCACCGGCCCGTTCGAAGAAGCCGAACTCGAAAAAGCCGAAGAAGAAAAAGCGGCCGAAGGCGGCGGCGAAGAAGCTTCGGAAGGCGGAGAAAGCTCCGAAGAAGCTGGTGAAACGTCCGAAGAAGAAGGCGAAGAAGCGTCCGGCGAAGAAGCCGAAGAAGGCTCGGAAACCGCCGCCGGCGGCGACGCCGAAGCGGGCGCGGTCGTCTTCTCCGAAAATTGCTCCACCTGCCACGGCGCCACCGGTCACGGCGGCAACGGCGGTCCGGACCTGACGACGATGCCACTCGCGCAGACCGAAGAAGGCGCGATCCAGCAGGTCACCAACGGCGGCGGCGGAATGCCCCCGTTCGCCGGCACCCTGTCGGAAGAAGAAATCGAAAACGTCGCCGCCTACGTCGTTCACGAAATCGTCGGCAAGTAGTTCCGGTCCCGCCGCGCGGCGCAGCTCCCTCGGTACCCTGAGCGCGTGAAGCGCTTCCACGTCACCACCTTCGGGTGTCAGATGAACGTGCACGACTCCGAGCGGATGCGGGGCATGCTGACCTCGCTCGGCTACGAGGAGGCGGCGGAACGCTCCGAGGCGGACCTGATCCTCTTCAACACCTGCTCGATCCGCGAGTCGGCCGACAGCCGCTTCATCGCCCACCTCGGCGAGGCGAAGCGGCTGAAGTCCGAAGACCCGAGCCGCACGGTCGGCGTCGGCGGCTGCTGGGCGCAGTCGGTCAAGGACGAGGTCTTCGAGCGTTTCCCCTTCGTCGACGTCGCCTTCGGCCCCGGCCAGATCCACAAGCTGGCCGAGTTCCTCAACTCGGACTCGCTGACCGCGCAGGGGTACTTCGAGTTCGAGGACTTCGCCGGCCACCTGCCGACCCGGCGCGAGCGCGAGTTCCAGGGCTGGCTGCAGATCGCCCAAGGGTGCAACTGCCGCTGCTCCTACTGCATCGTCCCCTCGACCCGCGGCCGCGAGGTCAGCCGTGACCCGGCCGAGCTGATCGCCGAGGCCGAGGCGCTGGCCGCCGACGGCGTCCGCGAGGTGACGCTGCTCGGCCAGAACGTCAACAGCTACGGCCGCGACCTGCCGCGCGAGTCCCGCGTCACCTTCGCCGAACTGCTGGCCCGGGTCGACGCGGTGCCGGGGATCGACCGCATCCGCTACACCTCGCCGCACCCGAAGGACATGAAGGAGGACGTGATCCGCGCCCACGCCGAGCTGCCGGCGCTCTGCGAGCAGATCCACCTGCCGCTGCAGTCGGGCTCCAGCGCGGTGCTGAAACGGATGCGCCGCACCTACGACCGCGCCCGCTACATGGACCGCGTCGCGCTGATCCGCGAGCACGTCCCGGACTGCGCGATCACCACCGACATCATCGTCGGCTTCCCGGGGGAGACCGAGCGGGACTTCGCCGAAACGCTCGAGGTGGCGGAGGAAGTCGCCTACGACGGCGCCTTCACCTTCGTCTTCAGCCCCCGCCGCGAAACCGAGGCGGCGACGATGGACGGCCAGCTGCCGCACCCGGTCAAGGTCGAGCGGATGGAACGGCTGGTCGAGGTGGTCCAGCGCAACGCCACCGAGCGCGCCCAGCGCTTCATCGGCCGCACGATGGAGGTCCTGGTCGAGGGCCCGAGCCGCACCGACCCGACCCGCCTGCGCGGCCGCACGCGCCACAACAAGGCGGTCAACTTCGAAGGCGTCGCCGCGGCCGGGGAGATGGTCGAGGTGGAGATCGAATCGGCGACCTCGCAGACGCTCGCGGGCATCGCGGCGCGGCCGCTCTCGCCGCTGCTCTAGTCGATGGTCCTGGCCATCTTCGGCCCCACGGGAGTCGGCAAGACCGGCGTCGCGGTCGAGCTGGCGAAGCTCCTGCGTGAGCGCGGGGAGGACCCGGTCGCGATCAACTGCGACGCGCTCCAGGTCTACGAAGGGCTCGATGCCTTGACCGGGGCGGCGAGCGCCGCGGAGCGTGAGGTGCTGCCGCACGAGCTGCTCGGGATTGTCCCGGTCACCGCCGATTTCTCGATCCGCGAGTACATGCCGCTGGCCCACCGGGCGATCGACGAGGCGCTCGCCGCGGGCCGGACGCCGATCGTCGTCGGCGGCACCGGCCTCTACCTGCGCGCCGCGCTCGCCGACCTCTCGCTGCGCAAGGTCCCCGCCTTCGACCAGGAGTCCGAGCTGTGGTCGGGGGAGACGCGCCACCCGACCCGCCTCTTCGGCCTCGACATGGAGCGGGCGAAGCTCTACGCGCGGATCGACGCCCGGGTCGAGACGATCGTCGCGTCAGGCGGCGAGGAGGAGGCGCGCCGCGCCGACGCGCTCGGCCCCGGCCGCACCGCCCGCAAAGCGCTCGGCCTGAACGAAATCCTCGCCGGCGACCTGGAGACGATGAAGCGCCGCTCCCGCAACTACGCCCGCCGCCAGCTCACCTGGATGCGCAAAATCCCGAACCTGACGACGATCGACCGCACCGACCTAACCGACGCCGAGACCGCCGCCGGCATAGGGTCCGCGCCATGAAATTCGAGAAGTGGCAAGCGCTGGGCAACGACTACCTGATCCTCGAGGCGACCGAGCTCCCCTGGGAGCTGACCGAGGCGCGCATCGAGTGGCTCTGCGATCCCCATTTCGGGATCGGCTCGGACGGTATCCTGCTGCTCTCGCGCTCCGACGACCCGGAGTTCGTCGCCGCCCTGCGGATCTTCAACCCCGACGGCTCGGAGGCCGAGCTGTCCGGCAACGGCGCCCGCGAGGCGATCCTCTACCTGCGCCGCCACGGCTGGACCGACGCCGAGGAGTTCGCGATCTCCACCGTCGCCGGGCCGATCCGGCCGACGATCACCGGCGAGCTGACCTGCTCGGTCGACATGGGCAGCGCCTCGACCACCTCCAAGGACTTCCCCTCCGGCGGTCCCGACGGCAAGGGCACCGTCCGCTCGGCCGGGCGCGAGTGGGAGTTCCAGCACGTCTCGATCGGCAACCCGCAGTGCGCGATCCTGGTCGACCCGGTCGAGCTCGCCGACCTCGACCTCGACCTGATCGGGCCGGAGATCGAAGGCTCGACGCTCTTCCCGAACCGCACCAACGTCAGCTTCCTCAGCGTCGACGGCAGCCAGGTGCGCGCCCGCATCTTCGAGCGCGGCGTGGGGGAGACGCTCTCCTCGGGCACCGGGGCCTCGGGCGCCGCGGTCACCGCGTTCCTGAACGGGGCGCCGAGCCCGATCACCGTGGAGCTCGACGGCGGCGAGCTGACCGTCGCGATCTCCGCGGACCTCGAGGTGCGGCTCGACGGCTGGGCCGAGCCGGTCTACGCCGGCGAGGCCTCCGCCGAGCTGCTCGCCGCGCTCGCCGAGCAGGACTGACCGCCCGGCTCTCCCGCCCGGCCTTCCGTTAGGTTTCCGCGCCCATGGCCATCGCAGATCCCAGCGCCCGCGTCCAGCAAATCCCGCCCTACATGTTCCAAGAACTGGAACGGCGGATCGAAGAGAAGCGCGCCGCGGGGATCGACGTGATCAGCCTCGGCATCGGCGACCCGGACATGCCGACCTACCCTTACATCGTCGAGGCGATGAAGGCGGCGCTCGACGACCCGGCGACGCACCAGTACCCGTCGAACCGCGGTCGCGCCGACTTCCGCCAGGGCTTCGCCGACTTCTACGCCAAGCGCTTCGGGGTGGAGATCGACCCGGAGAACGAGGTGATCCCGGCGATCGGCGCCAAGGAGTGCATCTACAACCTCTGCAACGCCTTCCTCGACCCGGGCGACGTCGCCCTCGCCTCCGACCCCGGCTACCCGGTCTATACCGGCGGCCCACTGCTTAACGGCTCCGACTCGTTGCTGATGCCGCTGGTGCCGGAGAAGGGCTTCGCTCCGGACCTGAGCGCGATCTCCGCGGCGGACGCCGCCAAGGCCAAGCTGATGTTCATCAACTTCCCCAACAACCCGACCGGCGCGATCGTCCCCGACGGCTTCTTCGAGGAGGTCGTCGACTTCGCCCGCGCGAACGAGATCCTCGTCGTCCACGACAGCGCCTACACGGAGACCACCTACGACGGCTACGTCGCGCCGAGCTTCCTGGCGACGCCGGGGGCCAAGGAGGTCGGGGTGGAGGTCTTCTCGGTCTCCAAGGGCTACAACATGACCGGCTGGCGCTGCGCCGCGATCCTCGGCCACGCGGGCGCGATCCAGACCTACTGGCGGCTCAAGACCAACGTCGACTCCGGCCTCTTCGAGGCGATCCAGGTCGCCGGCGCCGCCGCGATCGCCGGCCCGCCCGAGCCGCTGGCGGAGATGAACGCGATCTACACCCGCCGCCGCGACCTCGTCGTCTCCGCGCTCGGCGCGATCGGCGTCGACGTCACCCCCCCGAAGGGCACGATCTACGTCTGGGCCCCGGTCCCCGAGGGCCACACCTCGACCTCGTTCGCCGAGACGGTCCTCGAAGAGGCGGCCGTCGTCGTCTCCCCCGGCTCGATGTACGGCCCCTCCGGCGAGGGCTTCTTCCGCATCAGCCTGACCACGCCCGACGACCGCATCGAAGAGGCCGTCGAGCGCATGCGCACCCATTTGACCTGACGCGCCGCGAGGCGCCCCCACGCCGCGTCAGGCTTCGCGCTCGGCCTTCTTGCGCCAGTAGCGGTCAAGGCCGCCCCACTGGTTTGCAACGGGGGCGGCCTGGTCGACCTGCTCCTCGGCGGCGCCGGTGCGGGCGGCGATGCGGCGGCGCAGGTCAGCTTCGTACCCCTCGCGCGGAAGGCGCCGGGCGAGGTCGGCCTCCTCGGCGAGCGTCTCGCGGAGCGCCGCGATATGGGCAGCCGGCTCGTCGACCGCGCCGAAGTGGGTGAGGACGAGGCGCTGCGGATCCCAGGCCTCGATCAGGCGCAGGGACTCCTCCCACGCCTCGAGGTCAATGTCCGGGGGCGGGGTGGGGGCGATGACGAGGCCGGTGTCAGGGATGCGGACGCCGGCGACATCCCCGGTGAAGGCGGTACCGGTCTCCTCGTGCAGGTAGGCGACGTGATGGGACGCGTGGCCGGGGGTGTAGGCGACCCGCATACCGCGCACGGTCTCGCCGCCGCTCAGTCGCGTCACGTTCTCCTCCGGCACCGGCAGGATCCTGCCCCAGAGGCGCTCCATCTCATCGCCGTACAGCCGCTCGGCCGAGGCCAGGAGGCGGGAGGGGTCGATCATGTGCGGGGCGCCGCGCTCGTGGACGTAGACCGGCAGGTCCGGCCAGCGCGCGACCATCGCCCCGACCGCCGCGGCGTGGTCGAGGTGGATATGGGTCAGCAGGATCGCCTCCGGCCGCTGATCCCCGATCTTCTCCAACAGCGTGTGGAGAGACGACTCGGGGCCGGGGTCGACCAGCATCCCGTCGACCTCCCAGCAACCGATCACGTGGGGACGGCCGAGGTGCTCAACATCGATCACGCGCATGGCTGCGAAGACTATTGGTGGCCGGTCGTCCGAGGTGGTGCGGCCGTCCGAGCTCGGTCCCGGAGGGAGATGCAGGGAATGTCACAGGGACGGCACGATCTCCACCCTTCCGTCACAGGTCCTCAACAACCTGCCGAGTGCGGTCGACCTGCGTGAACCTATGGGTAACGCAGGTCGACCGCGCTTCGGCGGCGCATGAGGATGTGTGACGTTCCCGCACTCTTGGTCACGGGACCTGCGCACTTCGTGGCATCTCCCGCGCCTCCACCCGGCGCTCGTGACGAAGTCTCATCACTTCCCCATGGACCCGGCCTTCTCGATGGCGGCCACAGCCTGCCAGGGCCGCCATCGAGAAGGCCGGGCGTTACTCGGACGGCCGCACCCGCCCCGAACACCGGCGTCGGGCACCGGCTCCCTCCGGGCACCAGCTTCAGGCGATCCCGACGCCCACTACGCCGCGGTGCTCGCCGGCAGGCGGCCCTCGGCCTCGAGGAGGTCGCGGAGGCCGGTCTCGAGGTCGCGCGGCGCGTAGCCGAGATCGCGGGTCGCCTTGTCGTGGCTCGCCCAGAAGGTGACGCCGTCGGCGGAGGAGATCAGCTCGCGCAGGTTCGGCGGTTGGCCCATCACTTTTCCGACCAGAGGACCGATCGGCGTGAGCGCCTTCATCAGGCCGGTGGGGAGGGCGTACCTGGGCGCCCTCTTGCCGGTCTGGGCGGCGACGATGCCGATCGCCTCGCGCACGGTCGTCGCGGGGCCGCTGAGTATGTACGCCTCGCCGGGCTTGCCCTTGTCGAGCGCCAGGAGAATGCCGGCGGCGACGTCCTCGACGTGAGTGAGGCAGATGCCCAGCTCGGGGAAGGGGATCAGCGGCATCTTGCCGCCCAGGAACTGGTCGAGGAGGACGCCGATCGAGGAGGTGTCGCCGGGGCCGTAGACGCCGCCCGGTTGGACGATCACGCAGGGCAGGCCCTCGCCGATCAGCCGCTTGGCGACCTGATGGGCTTCCCACTTCGTCTTCTCGTACTCGGAGGTGAAGTCCTCCGCCGGGTGCTCGTAGCTCTCGTCGACGATCTGGCCGTGGGTGTCGCCGAAGACACCGACGGTGGAGACGTAGACGACCCTCGGCACCCTCGCCTCGAGCGCCGCTCCCAGCACCCGTTCGGTGCCGCCGACATTGGCTTCGCGCATCGACTTGCGCTCGCTGACCGGGATCCCCACCTCGTAGACCGCCGCCGCGTGGATCACCGCGTCGCAGCCCTCGATGCCGGCGCGGATCGCCCGTTCGTCGTTCAGGTCGCCCGCGACCAGCGTGCAGCCGAGCTCCTCCAGCGCCGCCCCTTTGGCCGGATTGCGGACGAGTGCCACGACATCGTCGCCGCGGGCGCGCAGTTGACGCACCACGGCGCCGCCGATGAATCCCGTCCCTCCCGTGACGAAGACCTTCACGCGACAACCCTAACCGGCCACGGCGGCGCCGTACAATCCCTCCGAGTGAGTGAATCGAGAACCGGCCGGAAGACCGAGACGCGGTACGCGGCCCAGAACGGCAACGGGGCGGGGGTCGTCAACAGGCGCGCGAAACAGCGGGCGCTGGCGATCGGGATCGTCGACGGCCGCGAGCACGGCGAGCCGCTCGCCGAGCTGACCGAGCTGCTGCGGACCGCGGGCGTCGCCACCGTCGGCATCGCCACCCAGCAACGCCCCAAGCCCGATCCGGACCGCTACTTCGGTCGCGGCCGCCTGGAGGAGCTGAAAGCCGAAGTCGCCGCCGCCGACGCCAACCTCGTCGCCTGCGACGACGAGCTGCTGCCGCGCCAGGAGCGCAACCTGGAGACGGCGCTGGGCGTGCCGGTCGTCGACCGCACCGCGGTGATCCTCGACATCTTCGCCGACCACGCCCACTCGGCCGAGGGCAAGCTGCAGGTCGAGCTGGCCCAGCTCGAATACAACATGGCCCGCATGCGGGGCCTCTGGACCCACCTCGAGCGGCTCGGCGGCGGGATCGGCACCAGGGGCCCGGGGGAGAGCCAGATCGAGACCGACCGCCGCCTCGCCCGCGACCGGATCGCGGCTCTGCGCCGGCGCCTGCGCCAGACCGAACGCAACCGTGGCGTGATGCGGGCCGAGCGCGAACGCTCCTCGATCCCCCGCGTCGCCCTCGCCGGCTACACCAACGCGGGCAAGTCGACCCTGCTGAACGCGCTGACCGGCGCCGAGGTCGGCGTCGCCAACCGGCTCTTCGAGACGCTCGACCCGACCACGCGAAGCTTCGAGCTCTCCGGCCGCGAGTACCTGCTGACCGACACGGTCGGCTTCATCGAGAAGCTGCCCCACCAACTGGTCGAGGCGTTCAAGGCGACGCTCGAGGAGACGACTCTGGCCGACCTGGTCGTCCACGTCGTCGACGCGTCGGAGCCGGAAGAGCGGCGGATGCTCGACATGCGCGCGGTCGACGAGGTGCTGGAGGAGATCGGGGCGGGGGAGAAGCCGCGCCTGCTGGTCCTCAACAAGATCGACCTGCTGACCGAGGACGAGCGCCACGAGGTCGAGCTGGCCCACCAGGACGCGGTCCTCGTCTCGGCGATGACCGGCGACGGGCTCGAGGACCTGCGCGAGCGGATCGAGCGCGCCTTCGCCGAGACGCTGACCGAGGTCGAGCTGTTGATCCCCTACAGCCAGGGGGGCCGCCTGCACGAGCTGCACGAGCTGGCCGGGGAGCTGGAGCGGACCGACGGCCCGGACGGCGTGCGGGTCCACGCACGGGTCCCCTCGGCGGAGCTGCATCGCTTCAACGATCTGGCAGTCGCCTGAGATCGCCTCGATCCGGGTTGAGCCTCTAGGCTGCGCGCCATGGAGCTCCGAGTCGTCAAGCTCACCGACAGCGCGGTCGTCCCGACCCGCGCCCATCCGGGCGACGCCGGGCTCGACCTTTACTCGACCGAGTCCGCCCACCTCGGACCGGGCGAGCGCTGGTCGGTCGGCACCGGGATCGCGGTCGAGATCCCCGAGGCCCACGCGGGCCTGGTCCTGCCGCGCTCGGGGCTCGCGCGCGAGCACGGGATCGCCCTGGTCAACGCTCCCGGGCTGATCGACGCGGGCTACCGCGGCGAAGTGCGGGTGCTGCTGCTGAACACCGATCCGGCCGAGACGGTGCGGATCGAGGCGGGCGCCCGGATCGCCCAACTGGTGCTGACGCCGATCACGCTCGCCGACCCGGTCGAGGTCGCGGAGCTGTCCGACTCCGCCCGCGGCGACGGCGGCTTCGGCTCCACCGGCCGCTAGATGTAGTTCCTCACCACGTTGTTCATCCGGGCCTCCTTTAAGGCTGGGGGTGTCGAAGCCACCAGACCAAGGAGAACCCGGATGAGGATCCACCGTAACGCCCGTAGCTGCCCGAACTCCCGCCGCCTGCTCGTCAGGCGCATCGAGGAGGAAGGCTGGGCGCTGATCCCGGCGGCCGAGGCCGCCGGGATCAGCGGGCGGACCGCGAGGAAGTGGCTCGCCAGGTGGCGGGCGGAAGGTGAGGCGGGACTCCTCGACCGAAGCTCGGCACCGAGGAGGAGGCCGACCCGCCTCCCGGCGGACCGCCTCGAGGCGATCGAGGCTCTGCGCCGCCTGCGGATGACCGCCGCCGAGATCGCCGAGGTGCTCGGCATGGCGCTCTCCACCGTCTCACGGTGGCTGCGGCGGATCGGCCTCGGCAGGCGTGGCTCCCTGGCCCCGCCCGGGCCGCCCAACCGCTACGAGCGCAGGAGGCCGGGCGAGCTGGTCCACGTCGACGTGAAGAAGCTCGGGCGGATCGGACCCAACGGGGCCGGGCACCGGGCCACCGGGCGACGCCTCTCCAATCCCGGCCGCGTCGACGGGGCCGGGACCGTGCGACGGTCGGTCGGCTGGGAGTTCGTCCACGTCTGCGTCGACGACGCCACGCGCCTGGCCTACGTCGAGGTGCTGCCCGACGAGAAGGGCGCCACCGCGGCAGGCTTCCTGAGGCGGGCGGTCGTCTGGCTCGCCTCGATGGGCGTCACGGTCGAGCGCGTCCTCTCCGACAACGGCTCCTGCTACCGCTCCCGCATGCACGCCGAGGCCTGCCGGGAGCTCTCGATGCGCCACCTCTTCACCCGGCCCCACCGGCCGCGGACCAACGGCAAGGCCGAGCGCTTCATCCGGACGCTGACGAACGGCTGGGCCTACGGCGCGATCTACGGCTCCTCCGTCGAGCGGACCGCGGCGCTGCCGGGATGGCTCGACCATTACAACTTCCGCAGAGGACACGGCTCCCTCGGCCACAGGCCGCCCGCAGCCCGGCTCGCCGAGCTGGAACAACCTCGTGAGTAGCTACACCTAGACGTCGGCGTCGACGATCCGGCGGAGGATCTCGACCGAGCGCTCGATCGTCGCCAGGTCGGCTTCGGGCATCGCCTCGAAGGCCATCGCCAGCCAGCCCTCGCGGGCGCGGCGGTCGGCTTCGATCCGGCTCTTGCCGGCCGCGGTGAGGATGACCAGGGCACGGCGGCGGTCGTCGGGGTCCGGCTTGCGTTCGACCAGGCCGTCGGCCTCGAGGTCACCCACCGTCTGCGCCATCGACTGCGGGCGGATCCGCTCGGCGGCGGCGAGGTCGGAGACGCTCTGCGAGCCGCAGCGGTCCAACCGTCCCAGCACCGAGGCCTGATTGAGCGGGAAGAGATCCTCGGTGCGCAGGCGCCGGATCAGCTGCCCGATCACGCCGCGCAGGTCGGCGGCGAGGGCTGCGGTGTCGATCTCGGTCTGCGCGGACACGCGTAAAAGGATATCGGAATTCGACAGGCGAACTGAACAGGTTGCCTGTGTATCATGAAGCCATGGTCTCAGCGGCAACCGCGAACGGGCACGGCGCCCCCCACGACGACAAGTACAAGTGGGTCGCGCTCTCCAACACCACCTTGGCGATCCTGCTGGCGACCCTCGACGCGTCGATCACGATCATCGCGATGCCGGACATCTTCCGCGGCATCCACCTCGACCCGCTGCTGCCCTCGAACAGCTTCTACCTGCTGTGGATGATCCTCGGCTACCTGGTCGTCACCAGCGTGCTGATCGTCAGCCTCGGCCGGCTGGGGGACATGTACGGGCGGGTGCGGATCTACACCCTCGGCTTCGTCATCTACACCTTCGCCTCGCTGATGCTGGCGATCGACTGGCTGACCGGCACCGACGGCGCCCTCTTCCTGATCGTCTTCCGCATCGTCCAGGGGATCGGCGGTGCCTGCCTGCTCGCCAACTCGGCCGCGATCCTGACCGACGCCTTCCCCGCCAACCAGCGCGGCATGGCGCTCGGGATCAACAACATCGTCGGCGTCTCCGGGATGTTCGTCGGCCTCGTCCTCGGCGGCCTGCTCGCCCCGGTCGACTGGCGCCTGGTCTTCCTGATCTCGGTCCCGGTCGGCCTCTTCGGCACCGTCTGGGCCTTCTTCAAGCTGAAAGAGCTCAGCACCCCGAACCCCGGCAAGATCGACTGGTGGGGGAACGTCACCTTCGCCCTCGGCCTGGTCCTGGCGATGGTCGCGGTCACCTTCGGGATCCGCCCCCACGGCGGCTCGCCGACCGGCTGGGGCAGCCCGCTCGTCCTCACCCTGCTGGCCCTGGCGGCGGTCTCGCTGTTCGCCTTCGTGCAGATCGAGCGCCGGGTCGAGGAACCGATGTTCCGGCTGCCCCTCTTCAAGATCCGCGCCTTCACCTTCGGCACGCTCTCGACCTTCCTCGCGGCGGTAGCCCGCGGCGGCCTGATGTTCATGCTGATCATCTGGCTACAGGGCATCTGGCTGCCGCTGCACGGCTACAACTACACCGAAGCACCGCTCCTCGCCGGCATCTACATGCTGCCGCTGACGATCGGGATGCTGATCGCCGGACCGGCCTCGGGCTACCTGTCGGACCGCTTCGGCGCCCGCGGGTTCGCGACCGGGGGGATGGTCGCCGCCGCCGCCAGCTTCGCCGCCCTGACCGTGCTGCCGGTCGACTTCTCCTATCCCGTCTTCGCCGGGATCCTCGCCTTCAACGGGATCTCGATGGGGATGTTCGCCTCGCCCAACCGGGCCGCGGTGATGAACAGCCTGCCGCCCGACGCCCGCGGCGCCGGCGGCGGCATGAACCAGACCTTCCAGAACTCGGCCCAGGTGATCTCGATGGGGATCTTCTTCACCCTGCTGATCATCGGGCTGGCCTCGACCCTCCCGCACACGCTCTCCAGCGGCCTCGAAGCGCACGGCGTCAGTCCGGTGAAAGCGCACGAAGTCGGCGAAACGCCGCCGATCTCGGTCCTCTTCGCCGCCTTTCTCGGCTACAACCCGATCGAACATCTGATCGGCACCGGCACCCTGCACGAACTGCCGCGACATGCCCAGGCGGTGTTGACCGGCCACAGCTTCTTCCCGAGCCTGATCTCGAAGCCGTTCAGCAAGGGCCTCGACACCGCCTTCGGCTTCGCGATCGTCGCCTGCCTGATCGCCGCCGCGGCCTCGCTGATGCGGGGGGGCCGCTACACCCACACCGAGCCGAGCGAGTCCGCCAAGGCCGCCGCGGCATCACAACCGATACGAGAACTAGAGGAGTCACATGCGAGTTGATTGGCACGGGCAGTCGGCGTTCACGCTCGACGGCGAGGCGGCGACGGTCTTCATCGACCCCTGGGGCGACATGTCGGCCGCGGCGGCCAACGGGATCACCTGGGACTACCCGGCGATCGTCTCGCCCGACGCCACCGACCTGCTGATCGTCACCCACGAGCACGCTGACCACAACGCGGTCGAGGTGATCACCGGCGAGCCGACCCTGATCCGCTCGCAGGCGGGCACCCACGAGTCGCCGCTCGGCAACGTGGTCGCGATCGCCTCCGAGCACGACGACGCGGCGGGGACCGAACGCGGCCCGAACACGATCGTCGTCTTCGAGCTCGACGGCATCCGCGTCGCCCACTTCGGCGACTTCGGCCAAGCGGCCCTGCGTCCCGAACAGCGCGCCCACCTCGACGGCATCGACCTGCTCTTCGTCCCGGTCGGCGGCGGCTTCACGATCGGCGGTGCCCAGGCGGCGGCGATCGCCAAGGACCTGGGCCCGTCCTGGGTCGTGCCGATGCACTACAAGACGCCGAAGATCAGCTTCCTCGAGACCGAGGACGAGTTCGTCGAGGCGATGCCGAATACCGAACGCCTCTCCTCGTCCTCCTTCGAGACCGGCGACCTGGAGAAAGGGGACGGCCCGATCGTGATCGTCCCCGCGGCGCCCTGAGCTAGACGCCGGCGGCGGCGCGGGCGCTCGCTTCGGCGGCGCGCTCGAGCTCGTCCGGCAGCGGGTCCAGCTTCGGACGCTCGCCGTAGCGGCGCTCCAGCGCCAGTTCGATCAGGTGGTCGGCGAGCCAGGCGTTCTTCGGCAGCAGGGGGCCGTGGAGGTAGGTGCCGACCATGTTTTTCTCCCAGACGCCCTCGAAACCGTCGCCGCCGTTGTTCCCGTGGCCTTTGACGACGCGTCCGAGCGGGCGGGCGCCGGCGCCCAGGTAGGTGCGGCCGCCGTGGTTCTCGAAGCCGGCTAGAAGGCGCTTGACGCCGCCGAGCTCGGTCTCGATCGCGACGTTGCCGATCAGCCGCGGGCCCTCCTCGCGCACCGTGCGCAGGTCGGCGAGGCCGAGCCCCGGCAGCGTCTCCTCGCCGAGCTGGTAGCTCTCGCCGAGCAGTTGGTAGCCGCCACAGACGGCAAGGACGACGGCGCCGTCGTCGACCGCCGCGGCGAGGGCGGCGCGCTTGGTCTCGACCATGTCGGCGGCGACGGCGCGCTGATCGCGGTCCTGGCCGCCGCCGATGTAGAAGAGGTCGTGGGCGGCCGGGTCGACCGACTCGCCCTGGCCGGCGCCGCCGTAGGCGAAGCCGATCCCACGCCACTCGCAGCGCCGCTGCAGGAAGAGGATGTTGCCGCGGTCGGCGTAGATGTTCATCTGGTCGGGGTAGAGCGCGAGGACGCGAAGCTCCATCACTCCTCCTGGCCGAGGACGACGACGGTCGAGCCGACGTGGTCCGCGGTGGGCTCGACGTAGAGGCGTTCGACCGCGACCAGGCCGACCTCGGCCGCCTCGGCCTCGAGCTCGTCGGCGGTCAGCGTGCAGATCGTCACCGAGTCCGGCTCGTCGGTCAGCTCGCCGCTGGGGGCGACCTTCTGTCGCAGTCGGTGGACGTGGATGTGGTCGGGGCCGACCACCGCTTCCAGCGGCAGGCTTGAGTAGACCCAGCCGTCGACCTCGCGCACGTCGGGGACGAGCGGCTCGCCGTCCTCCTCCGGCTCCGGCATCCCCTCGACCATCGCCGCGGCGACCCGGCCGCCGGGAAGCAGCTGCTCGGCGATCGACTCGAGGCAGGCGCGGCGCTCGGCGCGGTCGGCGAGCATCTGCAGGAGCTGCATCGGCGCGAGGGCGAGGGCGACCGGTTCGGGGAGCGTGAAGTCGCGGGCGTCGGCGAGCAGCGGCGTCACCGGGAGGCCGGCGGCGCGCTCGGCCTGGGCGGCGATCAGCGCCTCGTCGTGGTCGAGACCGATCACCCGGTGGCCGCGGCGGGCGAGGTGGATGGCGAGGCGGCCGGTGCCGGCGCCGAGCTCGAGGATCGGGTCGCCGCAGCGGGCGGCGAGCTCGTCCCAGACCTTGAAGTCGGCCGAGTAGGCGCCGCACTCGACGTCGTGCCAGATCGCCGCTTCGCTGGTCGACGCGCTTGCTTCGGGCGGGCGCTCCGCGCTCACTGCCAGAACTCCTTTGCGAGCCCGCGGTCGGCGAGCAGCTTGCGCAGCTCGAGCAGGGCGGTGTAGGTGGGGAGGGCGAAGAGCCGGCCGTCCGAGGCGGCGACGGCGGCGTCGAGCGAGGCCGCGATGTCGGGCTCGACCGCGATCCGATCCTCGGGCCAGCCCGCGTACTTCAGCCGCAAGGCCATCTCCGGCGCGCGCGTCCCGGCGCAGGTGACCCCGCGAACCGAATCGGCGAGCAGCTCGAAGTCGGCGTCCCAGACCCAGGACACGTCGCGCCCGTCGGCGATCCGGTCGTTCA
>Ga0164242_10001474_pt1 | contig 27926 bp, 27 predicted proteins | sample OricomgcompostMG_FD_108783 | JGI IMG/M metagenome (GOLD analysis project Ga0164242, IMG submission 108783) | Miracle-Growth compost microbial communities from Emeryville, California, USA - Original compost - Miracle growth compost (MG) ...
CGAGGCCCAGCGTCCACGGCAGGGCCTGACCGATCACGTCGACGACGGGTGTCGGGTAGTACGTGACGGAGAGGCCGAAGTTGCCCGTGAAGATCTCCTGCAGGTAGTGCCAGTACTGCACGACGATGGAGTCGTGCGTCTGCCCGAACTGCAGTTCGAGGGCGTGTCGCGCCTCGGGAGGCAACGGGGCGAGCCGCTGCGTCTTCGCGATGATGACCTGAACCGGGTTCCCCTTCACCATGCGGGGAAGGAAGAAGTTGAGAGTGATCGCGATCCATCCGGCCAGCAGATAGAAGACGATCTTTCTCAGGTAATAGCGCATCTCGTGGTCCTCGGTGGGGACGGAGGGTGCCGGCGGGACGCGCGCTCCAAGGGCGGCCCGCCGGGGCATCCGTCAGGAACGGGGCTTCAGCTTCTTGGCCACCCAGCCGACGTTCTGAGCGATCCAGTTCGAGGGGTTCGCCCACAGGTCGTCGGTCGTCGGCCAGCCGGTGAAGTGCTGATCGCGATACGTGGTGACCGCGCCGTTCTGCGACAGCAGGATGTACGGCTGGTTCTGCGCGAAGTACGTGCCGAGCTGCTGGTACGCCGACGCGACGGTGGCCTGATCGTCGGTGGACGCAGCTGTGTTCAGCAGCTTCTGCACCGTCGGGTCGGAGAACCGCGCGTAGTCCGCTGACGCCGTCTTGCCGATCGGAGCGCTGAGGTCGGAGTTCAGCGCCGTGTTGAACTGCTGGAACGGCGTCGGACCGGTCGCGATGCGGTCGTCAAGCACGTCGAAGTCACCGGTCGCCTGAGCGGTCGAGTACGCCCCCAGCGACATCTGCTTGGACGTCGCCTTGATGCCCAGCTTCGCAAAGTCCTCGACGAGCAGTTGGTTGGCGGTGATGGTGTCGGTGTATCCCGTGACGGTGGCGATGTCGAAGGTGATCGGCTTGCCGTCCTTGCCCAGCAGCTCGCCCGAGGAGTCCGTCTGGTAGCCGGCGTCCGCGAGAAGCTTCTTCGCCTCTGTCACGTCCTCGGTCATCGTCTTGCCCTTGTACTGCGGCGCCGTGTACTGGGCGTCGCGCGGCTGCAGCAGGCTCGTCGGGTTGGCCGGAGTGTCTGTGCCGCCGAAGGCCTGCTTGATGATCGCGTCGCGGTCGATCGCCAGGCTGATCGCCTTGCGGAACTCCACGTCGTTGAAGGGCGCCTTCGTGAGGTTCATGATGAGCACCTTCACGTCGGCCGGGATCACTGTGTCCTTGTTGTACTTCGGGTCCTTGTCGAGGAACGACTTCTTCACGTCTTCGAGCGCGATGCCCGCCCAGTCCACCTGACCCGCGTTGAGAGCGTTCAGGCCGCCGGTGTTGCCGTTCTCGGCGACGAACCGCAGGCCGGGCACCGAGGGCTCGCCCTTGACGTAGTAGTCCGGATTCTTCACGACGGTGAACGACTGGCTGGAGTACGTGCCGAACTTGAACGCTCCGGTGCCGACGGGTTTCGTGTTGAGGTACTTCGCCGGGTCTTTGACCGACTTCCAGAGGTGCTCAGGCACGATGAACGTCTCGCCGAGCAACGGGAACTCGTTGGTGTAGTCCGGCTGGGTGAGCGAGATCCTCACGTGCGTGGCATCCGTCGCCTTCGCTCCCGCGAGCTTCAGACCGTACGTGTTCAGGGCCGGCGTCGACTTGATGAGGTTGTAGGTGTACGCGACGTCGGACGCGCTGAACGGCTTGCCGTCCTGCCAGGTGACACCGCTGCGGAGCGTCACGTCGTAGGTCGTGCCGTCTGGCGACACCGCGAAGCTCTTGGCCAGCCACGGCTGCGGCGGCTCGTTCTTCGCGGTGTTGTAGTAGAACAGCGGCTCGTAGACCGATCCGAGGATCGCCCCTGTGGGGCTCCAGTACACGCTCGACGAGAACGGGTTGAAGTTCTGCGGGATGGCCCCCGGGTTGCCGGTGTAGATGTTCACGTAGCGACCGGACGAACCCGACGCACTGGATGACGAGCATCCGGCCAGCGCGAGCGCGGCGATCGCCACGCCGGCGACGGCGGTCGCCAGCCGGCGACCTCTCTTGCCCAAACGCACTTGCTTCTCCTCACTGCCGATCTCGGATCGGTCGTCGCGATTTCGTATGGCTCTCGTGCGGGCGGCCGACGCACGGCAGCTCGAGCGAGTTCGAGTGACGGCGCAACGGCGCAGACCGCGTTGGAGGTCAGCATAGGTTTGGGTAGCTAGAGGTAGCAAGAGGTATTTGTATTTGTGCGTATGACAAGTCAAGCTGTAGACCAACAGCGGACCACATCGCTATCGTGACGACTACCGTCACCTGAGGAGGTTTGCGTGATTCGAATCGGACTGCTGGGCTCGGGCTTCATCGCCGACACGTATGCGGACGCCCTGCGCGACGTGCGGAACGCCGAGCTGGTGGCGAACTTCTCGCGCGACCTCGACCGGGCACGCGAGTTCGGTCGCCGATGGTCCATCGCCGACCAGTACGACGACATCGAGCGGCTCTGCGCCCGCGACGACGTCGACCTCGTCGTCATCGCGCTGCCCAACGAGGCGCACGTGGAGGCCGTCGGCATCGCGGCGCGGGCGGGCAAGGGGGTCGTCTGCACCAAGCCTCTCGCGCGCACGGGGGATGAAGCGGCCGAGATCGTGCGGATCGTGCGGGAGCACGGAGTGTGGCACGGTTATGCCGAGAGCTCGGTGTTCTCACCGAACATCGCGAAGGCGCATGAGATGGTCGCCGCCGGAGCCATCGGCGAGGTGCTGACCATGCGGGCGAGGGAGGCGCACTCCGGCCCGCATGCCGCCCACTTCTGGGACGCCGAGACGGCAGGCGGCGGAGCGCTGCTCGACATGGGATGCCACACCGTCGAATCCGCGCGGCACTTCTTCGGCAAGGAGAACCCCGTCACCGAGGTATTCGCGTGGGGCGCCACCATGGTGCACGGCGACAAGACCTCGGGAGAGGACACGGCCGTCGCACTGCTCAAGTTCGCCGGCGGCCAGCTGGCGACCATCGAATCGTCCTGGATCGAGAAGGGCGGCATGGCGCTCAGGCACGAGTTCGTCGGCACCGCAGGGCGAATCGTGACGGACACCTCCAACACGCCGGTGTGGGGCTTCATCGAGAACCCGGGCGGCTACCTGGTGGAGAAGGCGGATGCCGAGACCGGCTGGGTCTACCCCGTGCCCGAGGAGGCCCGCGCCTACGGCTTCAGCCAGGAGATGCGTCACTTCGTCGACTGCTTCGCCGAGGGCAGGCCGCCGTCGGAGACCTTCGACGACGGGCTGGTCGTCAACCGCATCATCGACGCCTGCTACGCCTCCATGCGGTCCGGCGTCTGGGTGAAGCTGGGGGCGGAGTCGTGACGGAACAGGCGGCGCAGGGCTTCAGGATCGACTACCCGGATCCGCTCTGGATGCAGGCGGTCGAGTCGCTGCGCGAACAGGTGGTGTCAGGAGCGCTTCGCGCGGGCATGAGGCTTCCGCCGGAGCGCGAGCTCTGCCAGCGGCTCGGGATCAGCAGGGTGACACTGCGCAAGGCGCTCGCGCATCTGGTGGAGGAAGGTCTTGTGCGCTCCTCGCACGGGCGCGGCTGGTACATCGCAGGCGAGGACCGCAACGAGTGGCCGAACAGCCTCGAGTCGTTCAGCGAGACGGCGGAGCGCATGGGCCTGATGCCGAGCTCGCTCGTGCTGGTCTCGACATCCGCTCCGGCCAGCATCGACGAAGCGGAGACGCTCGCCATCGCTCCGGGCACCGTCGTGTTCCGGCTCGACCGGGTACGCATGCTGAACGAGGTGCCGATCGCGATCGACTCGTCGTTGATCCCGCTCTCGCTCATCCCGTCGGCCGACTCCGTCGACTTCCGCACCGAGTCCCTGTACGAGACGCTTGCCTCGGCGGGCCTCGATCTCGCCAACGCCGAGACGACCATCGAGGCCAGGCCGGCGACGGAGGATGTCGCGAAGCACCTCGGCGTCAGCGTCGGAGAGCCGACGCTGGTCATGCACCAGCTCGTGCGGTCACGGGCCGAGCGGCCCATCCTCGCCTCGACCATCCGATATGCAGGCGACCGCTATCGGCTCCGCACCTACTTCGCCCGCGGCGGAGCGCACGGTGCGTTCGGTGCCGAATAGGAGCCCATCGGGCGCCGACGGGGGTCGATCGCCCACGCTGCCGGATCCGCTTGCGCCGGCTGGCACAGAGTGGATAACCTTTGGTATGTAGTGGTCCGGTGGCGGGATGCCGCCCCACTCCAGACGAATGCAGGAGACATCCGTGAACACCGCTTCCTCCCTCTCGACGGGCGTCGCCGCCGCGCTCGCCTCCCTCCGTGGCTCGGAGATCGAGGCCAGCGTGGCGCTTCTGCGCCGCGAGGGCCTCATGACGCCGAAGACACACGTGGCCTACTTCGGGCTGCTCGAACAGGACAAGCGCACCCTCCTCACCGAAGGCCCGCAGCCGCGACGGTTCAGGGCGATGCTCGTCGACATGTCGAGCGGGGTGCAGCACGATGCGGTCGTGTGTCCTGAAGAGGATCGCGTCGTCTCTGCCAGGGTGCTCGATGTCGTCGCCGACGGCCAGGTGCCCGTGGTGCTCGATGAGTTCGCACTGGTCGAAGAGGTCGTGCACCGAGATGAGCGGTGGCTCGCCGCGATGCGCAAGCGCGGGCTCACCGACATCGCGACGTTGCGCGTGAACCCGTTGTCCGCGGGAGTCGGAGGAGAAGGCGAGCACAGCCGGCGCATCCAGCGCTGCTTCACGTTCGTGCAGAAGACACCGGATGACCTGGGCTGGGCGCATCCCGTCGACGGCGTGACCGTAATGGTCGATGTGGTGACCCGAGAGGTGCTCGACGTGATCGACTACGCGGACCTTCCCGTGCCGCAGGAGGACGGCAACTTCCACCTCAGGGAGTGGGTGGACCAGCCGGAGAGGGAAGGTCTCAAGCCCATCGAGATCAGTCAGCCGGAGGGCCCGAGCTTCGCGATCGACGACGACGGCGTCATCGACTGGGCGGGATGGCGACTCCAGGTGAGCTTCGACCAGCGCGAAGGCCTCGTGCTGCACAACGTGTCGATCGCCGACGGAGGCGTGCAGCGCCCCGTGCTCTACCGGGCCTCGATCGCGGAGATGGTGGTGCCGTACGGCGATCCCGCGCCGCAGCGCTGGTTCCAGAACTTCTTCGACTGCGGCGAGTACCTCCTCGGCGGGTTCGCCAACTCGCTCGAGCTCGGGTGCGATTGCGTGGGCGAGATCACCTACCTGGATGCCACGCTCGCCGACAACGCGGGCGGAGTGCGCGTCATCCCGCAGGCGATCTGCATCCACGAGGAGGATGCCGGAATCCTGTGGAAGCACTTCGACAACTGGAACGGATCGAGCGACTCGCGTCGCAACCGCCGGCTGGTCGTGTCGTTCTTCGTCACCGTCGGAAACTACGACTACGGCTTCTACTGGTACTTCTCGCTGGACGGCAACATCGAGTTCGAGGTGAAGGCCACCGGAGTCGTGTTCACGTCCGGATACCCGGGAGCCGGATATCCGTTCGCATCGGAGCTCGCCCCCGGCCTGGGAGCTCCGTACCACCAGCACCTCTTCAGCGCTCGACTGGACACGATGATCGACGGCGCCGAGAACGCGGTCGATGAGCTCGAGGCCGTCTTCGTGCCCCGCGGGCCCGATAACCCGACCGGCACGGGCTTCACGCAGTCCGTGACGAGGCTTCGCACCGAGAAGCACGCGCAGCGGCTGGCGGACAACGCGAAGAACCGGGCCTGGCTGGTCACGAACCCCTCCGTGCGCAACCGGCTCGGCGGTGCGGTCGGGTACGTGCTGCAGCCCGAAGGCAGACCGGTGCTGCTCGCGGATGCCGAGTCCGACATCCACAAGCGGGCAACGTTCACGACGAGACATCTCTGGGTCACGCCGTACGAGCCGGACGAGCTGTACCCGGCGGGCGACTTCGTGAACATGCATCCAGGAGGAGCCGGCCTTCCGGCCTGGACCGAGGCTGACCGGAACGTGGACGACACGGACATCGTGATCTGGCACACGTTCGGACTGACCCACTTTCCCCGTATCGAGGACTGGCCGGTGATGCCCGTCGACACCGCGGGCTTCGCTCTGCGGCCGCACGGGTTCTTCGGGCGCAATCCCGCTCTCGACATTCCGGAGAGCGACCACTGCTCACCTGGAGCCTCGCACCACCACCATGAGGGAGGACACTCGTGAGCGCGCTCGGCGTACAGCTCTACAGCGTGAGGGAGCGGCTCGGCGGCGAACTGCCCGCGACTCTGGCGCGCCTCGCGGAGCTGGGCTTCAGCCACGTCGAGCCGTACGACATCCTGACCGACACCGCCGGACTGAAGTCGGCCGCATCGGCGGCCGGGCTGCGGATCGCATCGGTGCACGCCAAGATCACCGAGCTCGACACGCAGTGGGTGCTCGACGCGGCAGCAGAGCTCGGTGCTCGGACGGTGATCGTGCCGTGGGTCGCTCCCGCCACGTTCACCGACGCCGATGGCATCGCGATGCTCGCCGACGCCATGGCCGACGCAGCAGACCAGGCGGCGGCTCGTGGCATGCGCGTCGGGTACCACAACCACGACTTCGAGTTCGCCACCCTGGTGGGAGGCCGGCCCGCCTATGACCTCCTGGTGGAGCGCCAGGACCCGCGCGTCGTGCTGGAGCTCGACACATTCTGGGCCAGTGTCGGCGGCGCTGACGTGTTCGAACTCCTGCCTCGACTGGGAGAGCGGGTCCGACTGCTGCATGTGAAGAGCGAGCCATACGACGGCAGGCATCCGATCGCCGGAGTCGACGTGTCGCAGCGCCTCGGTGAGGTGCTCGCCCTGGCGCGACCGAGCCTCGAGCTCCCCGTCGTCGAGGTCGTGGTGGAGGGCGACGTCTTTCCCGTGCTCGCCAGGAACGCGGAATACTTCGCAGGGCTGGTGGCGGCATGAGGCCGATCGCGCCCGTCGGCGTCGGTGTGATCGGCGCAGGCAACATCTCCGACGAGTACCTGAGGACGCTCACCGCCGCACCGGATGTCGAGGTGCTCGGCATCGCGGACATCGACGTGGTGCGAGCGGCCGAGCAGGCGGCTCGCTACGGCATCCGGTTCAGTGGCGGCGTCGAACAGCTGCTCGTCCTGCCGGGCGTGGAGCTGGTCGTCAACCTCACGATCCCTGCCGCTCACGCCGACGTCACGCTGCAGGCCATCAGGGCAGGCAAGCACGTGTGGGCGGAGAAGCCCATGGCGCTCGATCGCTCCGCCGCACGTCGCGTGCTGGCCGAAGCGGATGCCGCCGGCCTGCTGGTGGGCAACGCGCCGGACACCATTCTGGGCGAGGGCATCCAGACGTCCGCAGCGCTGCTCGCATCCGGCAGGATCGGTGCGCCGCAGACCGTGCTCACCCTCATGCAAGGTCCGGGACCCGATGCGTGGCACCCCCGCCCGCAGTTCCTCTTCACGCGCGGCGCCGGGCCCCTCTTCGACATCGGACCGTACTACGTCACGACGCTCGTGCAGCTGCTCGGTCCGATCGAATCCGTCTTCGCGCTCGGGCATCGGGCGCAGCATGAGCGTGTCGTGGGATCGGGACCGGATGCCGGCACCCGCTTTCCGGTCGAGGTCGACACGCACCTGAGCGTGCTCACCCGGTTCGCCAGCGGAGTCGTCGGAACGTCGGTGTACTCGTTCGACTCGGCTCAACGCCGCCAGCTGTTCGAGATCACGGGAAGCTCCGGCGTGCTCCGGGTACCGGTGAGCGGCTTCGACGGCGACACCGAGGTGCTTGACGGCGACGACAGGTCGACGGCGTGGGCGAGCGTCCCTCCCGAGGGGGCACGCAGGCAACGCGGCGCCGGAGTCGTGGATCTGGCGAGAGCGATCCGCTCGGAGGGCGAGTCGCGCGCGAGCGGCCGGCTGGCGTATCACGTGCTCGACGTGATGCTGGCGATCGAGGAGTCGACAGCTGCCGGCTCGCCCGTCTCCATCGAGAGCACGACGACCGCCGTTGCGCAGGTGCCACCCGAGTGGGACCCGAACGCGCGCACCGCAGGCAGCAGGGATGAGCAGATGGAGGCTCGAGGATGACCAACGGGTACGTGCCGTTCGCACAGGCTCGACGAGAGCAGAGCGCGCTGCTGGAGCTGGCCGTGCCGCGCGTCGTCGAGCAGGTGCGCACGCTCGCCGCCGCGGGTCGGCTCGCAGGGCCGGGGCCGGTCTTCGTCGGCATCGGGGCCAGCTTCGCCGCCGCGGGCGCTCCGGTCTGGGCGCTTCGCTCGCGCGGCATCCACTCCTGGCGGCTGGGGGCCGGAGATCTGCCGGTTCCCTATCCGCACAGCGACCACCCCATCGTCGGCGTCTCGCAGAGCGGGCGGAGCGCAGAGACGCTCGCTGTGCTGGAATCCATCCCGGCCGAGCAGCGCATCGTCGTCGTCAACACCGACCCGTCCCCGATGGCTGCGCTCGGCGCGCCGACGGTGTCCCTCGGCAACCTCGACGACAGCTACGCCTCGACCATCGGATACACGGCGACCGTCGCAGCACTGGGCATCCTGGCCGACGCCTGGAACGACGGGCCGATCGATCCGGGGTGGATGCGCCTCGGTGAGACCTTCGCCGCGGTCGACGAGGTGGCGCGCGCCAGGGCGGAAGCACTGGCCCCGCTGTTCGAGTACGCCACATCGGCGGACTTCGTCGGTGCGGGTCCAGCGGCGGGATCCGCCGAGGCCGGAGCGCTGCTCTTCCGTGAGGTGGCGCGCATCCCCGCCACCGGAATGAGCACCCGCCAGTACCTTCACGGTTCTATGGAATCGGCAGGAAACGGGGTGCACATCGTGCTCGGCGACGGCAGAGAACTCGACATGGCACACACGCTCTCGGACGCGGGTCACCAGGTGATCCTGCTGTCTGCCGAGTCCGTGAAGGAGACGGCGACGCTGCATCCGATCGCCGTTCCTCGGAGCCCCGCCGCCCAGCGAGCGGTGCTCGAGGCGGCGGTGCTGCAGTCTCTGGTGCAGTCGGTGACGGCGATACGCGGGCTGGACATCGAGGAGTTCGTCTTCCACAACGCGGACACGAAGGTGCCGACGGGGGAGGAAGCATGACTGACGTGCTGGTCGGGGTCGACGCCGGTGGATCGAAGTGCGCCGTGCGCGTCGAGACCGTCGACGGGCACCGGATCGCCGACGTCGTGTACGAGGCCGAGGACTGGGCGGCCGAACCTGCCGCCTCCGCGGCGGCGTGGCTGCGCGACCGGGTGGACCGCGCGACCGGCGGCGATCACGTCATCGCCATCGGAGTCGGAGCCCAGGGATGCGACAGCGCGGCGCTCGCGGCCGAGCTCAGTCGTGAGCTCAGCGCGCTCGGATCCCCCGCGCTGGTGGTCAACGACGCGGCACTCCTCGTGCCGGGTGCGGGGCTCGATTCCGGCATCGGCGTCATCGCCGGCACCGGATCCATCGCGGTCGGCACGACCGCTGCCGGGGAACCGGTGCACGCCGGAGGCTGGGGATGGGTGATCGGCGACGAGGGCGGTGGCGCCGCCCTGGTGCGCGAGGCGGCGAAGGCCGCGCTGGCGGCTCACGATAGAGGGGAGCCGGACGACGGCTTGCTCGCCACCCTGCTGGCGGAGTTCGCCGTCGCCGACGCGGAACGACTGGCGCGCGCCGTGAACGACGACCCCACGATCCCGAACTGGGCGCCGAAGGCCCCGAGCGTCTTCCGTGCCGCGGACGGCGGCTCGGCGCTCGCCGTCGCCGTGATCGAGGACGCGGCGGATGCTCTCGCCGACATCGTCGATCGGGTGAAGGCGAAAGGCGCGCTCGGCGAGACGGTCGTCGCGGCGGGCAGCGTCATCGCATCCCAGCCGCGTCTGCTCGAAGGGCTGCGGGAACGGGTGGCGCTGCGGCATCCGGGACACCGCGTCGTGCTGCTCGACGACGAGCCCGTCGCCGGCGGCGTGGCTCTCGCCAGACGGATCGCGGGCTGAGCGGCACGCCACGTTCGGCGATGGCCGGCTCGTGATGGCCGGCTCGTTGCCTCGGTTGCTACTCACAGCACCGACAGACGGCGGACACGAGACAGCGGAACGAGATCCGCGACGAGACAGGTCCGCAATACGACAGATCAGTCAGAACAAGACAGATCAGGCAGAACAAGAAGGAGAAACCAATGACGGACACACTCTCCGCGGCCCTCGACACCGGGTATCGCGCGCCGGCCGCCGTCTACATCGACGGCGCCTTCGACGCAGCCGACGAGTCCCTCACCGTGCTGGAGAAAGCGACGGGTGCGCCACTTGGCCAGGCCGGCCTCGGGTCGCTCGCCGACCTCGATCGTGCTGCCGCCGCTGCACGACGAGCGCAGGCGGACTGGGCCGAGCAGCCGTACAACGTGCGGGCCGAGCTCGTGCGCACGGTAGCGGAGCGGCTCGCGGCCCGCGCCGACGAGTTCGCCGACCTCATCGTGCGTGAGACGGGATCCATCAGGGGCAAGGCCGACTACGAGGTCGGGGGTGCCATCGACGAGCTGATCGCGGCGGCAGGACTGGCCGCACGCCCTCGCGGGGAGCTGATCGTCTCGCATGACCCAGGGCGCACCAGCGTCGTCGAGCGAATCCCGGTCGGCGTCGTCGCCGTGATCACCCCGTGGAACTTCCCGCTCATCCTGGCCATGCGCGTGATCGCGCCGGCGATCGCGCTGGGCAATGCCGTCATCCTGAAGGCGTCGCCCGAGACGCCCATCTCGGGAGGACTGGCCATCGCGTCGCTGTTCGCGGAGGCGGGAGCGCCCGCCGGACTGTTCCAGGCCGTCTGCGGCGATCTCGCCTTCAGCCAGGCGCTGACGACGCATCCGCTCGTCGATATGGTGCACTTCACCGGATCGACGGCCGTCGGGTCGATGATCGCGGGTGCCGCGGGAACGCTACTCAAGAAGGTGTCGCTCGAGCTCGGCGGGAACAACGCACTCGTCGTGCTGGACGACGCGGATGTCGATCGAGCCGCGATGATCGGGGCGTGGTCGTCGTCCCACTACCAGGGGCAGACCTGCATCTCCGCCGGGCGGCACATCGTGCACGAGAGCCTCGTCGAGGCGTACGTGGAGAACCTCGCGGCGCGAGCCGCACGCATCACGGTCGGCGACCCGACGGATCCTTCGACCGGCATCGGGCCGATGATCAATGAACGACAGGCCCGCCGGGGAGAGCTGCTGCTGCGCGAGGCGGTCGAGCAAGGGGCGACGGTCGTGGAGGGCGGTGCTCGAGAGGGGCTGTTCTTCCGCCCGACGGTGGTCACCGGCCTCACCCGCGACATGCGGTTGTGGACCGACGAGGTCTTCGCACCGATCGTGCCCGTGATGTCGTTCGCCACCGACGAGGAGGCGCTCGAGCTCGTCAACGACACCCCGTACGGCCTCGTCAACGCGGTGCTCACCGCCGACGAGTCCCGTGGCGAGCGCTTCGCCAGGCGGGTGCGCAGCGGCATGGTGCACGTCAACGACGCGACACCGACGGACGAGGCATCGGCGCCGTTCGGCGGGCTGGGTGCGTCGGGCCTCGGGGGTCGGGCGGGCGGCGAAGCCAACCTCGAAGAGTTCACCGAGCGCAAGTGGATCAGCACGCAGCACGGCACGCCGCAGTACCCGTACTGACGTCTGCGCGGCGCGGCGTCCTTCTCCCAAGGAGTCGTCGGTGAGCGGCGGGTCGGAGACGCGGTCGGCATCGGGGGCGCGCGCGGCACCTCGCCTTGCGCTCCACCTCACCGAGGGATGCGTGCACGCCGCCATGCTCATCGCGCTCGTGCCCATGCTGGTCGGCGACGAGCCCGCTGCGATCGCTGCCGGACTGGTGCTGGTGGCGGCCGCGATGGCGCTCGCGCCGTTCTGCCGCGGCTCGGATCGGATCCTGGTGCACACGATCGACCTGCTCGCCATGGGCATCGCCGGCGTCGCCTGCTGCATCGCCTCGTCGTCAGGTGGCGGGGCGATGACGATGGCAGGCGGCGCGATTGCGATGGGACCGGCCGGCCCGGGCGGAGTGCTGCTGGGCGCGCTGGTCGCCGCCGTATGGGCCGTTGCGCGCGTGGCGCTCGCCGTCCGTCGCGGGCCGCATCGCTGGCAGGTGCTCACGGGCGTGGTGACCGCGGCGTGCTTCGTCGTGATGCTCGTGGTGTGACACCGTGGCTCGCCCGGCCGGTCCGCGACCAATGGGGGTCGCGAGCCGACGCTTCCCGCCCGGTCAGTTCAGCGCGATCGCGGTCCAGGAGACGGGCGGCAGCTCGATGGTCAGCATCCCGTCGTCGAGAGTCGCCGTGCCGTTCGCGGCCGGGGCGACCCGGCACTGCGCCTCGAGCGTGTTCTTCGCGTACACGTCGGCGTCGGACAGGGTCGTCGCTTCGGCGATGCGCGAGAAGCCCAGGCTGCGCACGTCGATCGAGAGCTGAGCTGGCTCCGTGAGGTGGCGATTGACGAGGAAGACCGCGGCGCGATCCTCATCGACGGTGGCGATCGCATCGACGACCGAAGCGTCGCCATGCTGCGCGGTCTCGTACTGCGGCGACTGGATCACCGGCCGCAGCACGTCACCGGATGCGAGCCTGCTGGTGATCGAGAAGGGATAGAACGTGGTCTGCCGCCAGGCCGGCCCTCCCGGCTCGGTCATGATCGGCGCGATCACGTTGACCAGCTGGGCCAAGGACGCCGATGTGACCCGGTCGCTGTGCTTCAGCAGCGTCATCAGCATGTTGCCGACCACGACGGCATCCGCCACCGTGTACACGTCCTCGAGCTGCCGCGGCGCATAGCGCCACTCGTCGTACGTCTTCTGCGACTCCTGGTGGGCCTTGAGGTACCACACGTTCCACTCGTCGAAGGAGACGTTGATCTTCTTGCTCGACCGCTTCTTGTATCCGACGTGGTCCGCAGTGGCGACCACGGTGTCGATGAAGTAGTCCATGTCGATCGCGGAGGCGAGGAACGAGCCGAGGTCGCCATCCAGCTCCTCGTAATAGGCGTGGCACGAGATGTAGTCGACGTAGTCGTAACTGTGCTCGAGCACCGTGCGCTCCCAGTCGCCGAACGTGGAGATCGCCGAGCCCGACGAGCCGCACGCGACGAGCTCGAGGTCTTTGTCCGCCATCTTCATGGCCGCGGCCGTGCGCGCGGCGATCTTGCCGTAGTCGTCGGCCGTCATGAATCCGGTCTGCCACGAGCCGTCCATCTCGTTGCCCAGGCACCACATCCGCACGTTGTGCGGTTCTGGCGATCCATTGGCGATGCGCAGATCCGAGAGAGTGGTCCCCGAAGGATGATTCGCGTACTCGAGGAGGTCGAGCGCGGGCAGGATGCCTCGCGTGGCCACGTTGACCGCCAGCATGAGCTCGGCGTCGATGAGTCGCAGCCAGCGCGCGAACTCGTCGAGGCCGACCTGGTTGGATTCCAGCGAGTGCCAGGCGAGATCCCTCCGCACAGGACGCTGCTCGCGGGGACCCACGGAGTCCTCCCAGCGGAAGCCGGAGACGAAGTTGCCTCCCGGGTAGCGAATGGTCGTGCTGCCGAGCTCCTTGACGAGCCGAACGACGTCGAGGCGGAAGCCGTCTTCATCGGCACTCGGATGCCCAGGCTCGTAGAGCCCGTCGTAGACACAGCGTCCGAGGTGCTCGACGAAAGAGCCGAAGGTGCGGCGGTGGACGGGAGCGATGACGGCTCTCTTGTCGAGCTCGATGTGGGCGCGGGGCACAGCAGGGTCCTTTCGGAGTGGGAACGGTCGGTCGTCGACCGGAGTGTCGTGATTCGGTGCTGAGACAGCGGCAGAGTTGTGCCCCTGCCGTTACTGCGGCAGGGGCACAGTCGAGGGCGCGGGATCGGTGCGATGCGACCTCAGCCCTTGACCGCTCCGGTGAGCCCGCCCACGATCCGCTTCTGGAAGATCGCGAAGAAGATCAGGGCGGGCAGCATGGCCAGCGAGGTGAACGCGAGCACGGCTGCCGTGTCCTGCGAGTACTGCGAGGAGAACGCCTGAACGCCCAGCGGCAGGGTGAAGTTCGCCTGGGAGTTCAAGATGTACAGCGGCAGCACGTAGTTGTTCCAGCTGCCGATGAACGACAGGATCGCGACGGTCACCACGCCAGGCACGGCCAGCGGGATGACCATGCGGAAGAAGAACCCGAGCCGGCTCGCGCCGTCGATCGACGCCGCTTCCTCGATCTCATTCGGTATGGCCCTCAGGAACGGCACCAGGATGATCACCGTCGTCGGCAGTCCGAAGGCGATCTGCGGAATGATGATCCCGAACAGGTTGTCGACGAGACCGAGATCCTTGACCACCAGGTAGAGCGGCGTGATCGCGATCACCATGGGGAACATCAGCCCTGCGGCGAACAGCGAGTACATGGCGCCCTTGAGCTTGAAGTCGTACCTCGCGATCACGAAGCTCACCATGACGCCCAGCACGACCACGCCGATGGTGCTCAGCAGGCCGACGATGATCGAGTTCGCGAACTCGCCCCAGAATGTCACCGAGGTGAGGACCTTCGCGTAGTTCGTGAACACCCACGGCGAGGGGAACGCCGAGGGGTTCGTGGAGATCTGCGAGTTGGTTCTGAACCCGCCGAGCACGATGTAGACGACGGGCGCCAGGCACACCGCGATGAGCAGAAGCGCGATGAAGTACGTGACCGGATTGCCCCACTTCTCCGGCCGGTCCGAGCGGCGATCGGTCCCGGGCTGCTTGGCAGGGACGGCGGTGGTCGCGGTCATCAGTGGACTCCTTCCGTGACGGCGCCCCGCAGGTCACGGCGCAGGACGAAGCGCTGGTAGACCAGCGCGATGACGAGGGAGATCAGGAACATCACGACGGCGACGGCGCTGCCGTATCCGTAGTTCCCGGCGTTGCGGCCCTGGGCGACCATGTAGATGGCCATGGTCGAGGTGCCTGCCGTGCCGGAGACGTACGCCCCCCAGATGATGTAGACCAGGTCGAACAGCTGCAGCGACCCGATGATCGACAGGAACGCCCAGATGCGGATCGTCGGCCCCAGCAGGGGGAGAGTGATGCGCCGCTGGATCTGCCAGTACGAGGCACCGTCCAGCTGCGCCGCCTCGAAGAGCTCCTCGGGTATCGACTGCAGGCCGGCGAGCATCAGGATGACGGCGAAGCCAACGTACTTCCACGAGATGATCGCCATCAGGGTCCAGATCGCCAGATTCGGATTGGCGAGCCAGTCCGCCGCCAGGAAACCGAGGCCGAGCTGGTGCAGCAGGTCGTTGACGGCGCCGTTCGTCTGCAGCATGAGGCTGAACCCGGTGCCGACGATGACCTCCGAGATCACGTACGGCACGAAGATCAAGATGCGGATGACCGAGCGTCCTCTGATCTTCTGATTGAGCAGCAGCGCCAGCACGATGGCCAGCGGTCCCTGGATCACCAGGGAGAGCACCATGATCCACAGGTTGTGCCAGAGCACGGCCTGGAACGCCGGATCGGTCAGGATCAGCTTGTAGTTGTTCAGGCCGACGAAGTCGGTCGGGGCGCCATACCCCTTCCAGCGGTAGAAGCCGTAGAACGCGGCGAGCACGACCGGGAAGATCACGAACGCCAGGAACACGATGATGGCCGGCCCCGACAGAAGGGTGATCTCCAGCCGCATCCGTGCGCGCCCGCGGCGACGAGGCTTCGTCGCGCGCGCGGCCGGGAACGCGGATGAGACCACGTCCCCGGCCTGAAGCGCGCCCTGCGCCGCACGGCTGCCGGCCGTGGCGGTACCCAGGGTGTCTTTCATCGGAGTCCGCTCAGCCCTTGGCCGCAGCGTCGTTGACGGCCTTCACGATGCCCGCGGCGTTCGTCTTGCCCGCCATCAGGTTGACGACCGCGGTGTTCAGGGCGTTGCCGACGTTCTGGCCGTACTCCGTGTCGAGGAAGTCGACCGCGTACGCCGCCTTGTTGTACGCCTGCAGCGACGAGACGTTGTAGCTCTCGGTGACCACGGACTGCGCATTCTTGTTCACCGGGATGGTGTCGAACGCCTTGGCATAGGCCTTCTGCTGATCGGTGGTGAGCAGGAATTCGAGGAAGTCCTGGCCTTCCTTCGGGGCGTTCTTCGACAGCGACATGCCGCCGCTGACGTTGCCCATGAGGGCGCTCGGGTCGCCCTTGCCGCCCGCGACTGCCGGGAACGGGAACCAGCCGAGGTCGGGCAGCGGTTTCTGGTCGGGCGTCAGACCCGCGAGGGTGCCCGGCTCCCAGGCGCCCATGAGCTCCATGGCCGCCTTGTGGTTGGCGAGCAGACCGGCAGACGAGCCGGCGCCGGTTTGACCCGGCGTGGTCAGGAAGCCCTCCTGGAACGGCTCGGTCTTCAGCAGGGCAGCGACATCCTCGCCGGCCTTCGTCCAGCAGGGGTCGGCGAACTTGAGCGTCTTGGCCACCTTGCTGATGGTGTCCTGACTGCACTCGCGGATGGCGAAGTTGTAGTACCAGTGCGCGGCGGGCCAGGCATCCTTCGCGCCCACCGCGATCGGTGCGACGCCGGTGGTCTTCAGCTTGGCGACATCGGCGTCGAGCTCGTCCATGGTGGTCGGCGCCTTCGTGATGCCGGCCTTCGCGAACAGGTCTTTGCTGTAGTAGATGCCCTCCGGCTGCACCGTCATGGGCACCGCGTAGATCTTGCCGTCGATCGTGTTCGCCTGGAGGGCGGCGCCGGCGGCCTTCTTCGTCGCGCTGTCGAGGCTGAGGGTCTGAAGCTGGCCGGCGTCGACCATGTCCTTCATCTTGCCGCCACCGCGCTGCATGAAGACGTCGGGTGCGGAGCTCGAGTTCAGCGCCGTCTGCAGCTTGCCGTCGAAGTCCTCGTTCTGAATGCCCTGAAGCTTCACCGTCACGTTGGGGTGCAGCTTCTGGTAGTCAGCGGCGGCATCCTTCCAGTACTGGACGCCGGGGCCGGTCGTGGCGTTCTCCCACACCGTGAGCGTCACCTTGCCGTCGGCCGAACCGCCGTTCGACTGGTTGCCGGCGCAGCCGGTTGCCAGAAGCGCAACCCCCAGGCCGATCGCGACCACGGCCGCGCTGCGTGATTTCCTCGTCATCGTGGAAACTCCTTGACTCATCATCATTGATCGGGTCGGTGCAATTAGTTTGCGCAAAGTATCGCCGCACTGAGACACCGCACGTCATGGTGACACCACGATCACGGGTTAAGCAAGGCGATACTTTTCGCAAGTTATCGAGTCGTTATAGCCTTGTTGCATGTCACCTCGCCCGGCGGGAACACGTCCGACGCTGGCGCTCGTCGCGGAGGCTGCTGGAACGAGCGTGCCGACGGTCTCGAAGGTGCTGCGCGGCGGCACGGACGTCTCGGCCGAGACGCGCGCACGGGTCATGGATGCCGTGCAGGCCGTGGGCTACATGCGCAAGCCCGGCAGCAAGGTCGAGACAGCACCGGATGACACCGGTCCCTCGGATTTCATCGACCTGGTCGTCACGCACTTCGAGGGCTCGTGGGCGAATCTCGTGCTGGCCGGAGTCGGGCGCGAGGCAGCTGCAGCAGGGCTTGATGTCGTGCTCACACTGGCCGACGATCCCGACATCGACTGGGTGTCCAAAGTGCTGCGTCGCCGCACCATCGGGACCGTGGTCGCGCTGGTCGACCCAACCTCCCGGCAGTTCAACACGCTCACCGCGGCGGGCGTGCCTGTCGTGCTCGTCGAGTCGCAGAGCACACCGCCGCCAGGAGCCGCCAAAGTGGGTGTGGCCAACTGGGACGGCGGGCGGCTCGCGGCAGAGCACCTGCTCCTCCTCGGCCACCGCAGGCTGGGTGTGATCGCCGGTCACGCGAGGCACATCTACAGCCGCGCGCGGGTGGACGGATTCCGCGCTGCCGCCGACACCTCGAACCTGGGCCGGGCGAAGGTGTCCGTCGCGTACGGCGCGTGGGAGACGGATCGAGCGGCGGCCGCGACCCACGAGCTCCTCGATGCCGACCCTCGCATCACCGGCATCTTCGCGTGCTCCGACCCCATGGCGCTCGGCGTCTACGCGGCGCTCGCCGAACGGGGGCTGCGCATCCCCGACGACGTCAGCGTCGTCGGTTTCGACGACCTTCCCGAGGCGCACTGGATCAGCCCGACGCTGACGACCATCCGCCAGCCGACCACCGAGCTCGGAGCAGCGGCGGTCAAGCTGCTGCTCGACCTGGCGAAGGGCGACGACTCGATCGTCAGGCTCCAGACGCGGATGGAACTGACGACCGAGCTCGTCGCCCGCGCGTCGAGCGGACCCGCTCCGCGACCCTGACGCTTTGCCCGCCCCGCCCCGCCAGGTAGCGCCGGCGTCGACGGCGCAGGACGACGGCACCGGTGTCGACGGCGCCGGACGACAACCGGACGGCAACACGGACGCGTTGGAGGCGTGGCCGGTCAACCGGCCCGCCGCATCCGCAGGGCGCCGTCAGGGGGTGAACGGGGTGAGGCAGAACGGATGCCCGGCAGGGTCGAGCAGCACCACCCAGCGCGGGTCGGGCTGCACGGGGGCGACGGTCGCGCCGCACGCGACGGCGAACTCCGCCTGCGCCGGGAGATCGAGGTCCGGCCCGCTGATGTCCAGGTGCACGATGGCGGTGCCCGGCCAGCGAGGCCGCTCGTACGGCTCGACGCGCTGGGCGATGAGCGTCACCGATCCCGCTCGCACGGCGGCTGCCGCCGGGGTCTGCCAGAGGATGGATCCACCGAGCAGCTCTGCGTAGAACCCGGCGAGCGCTCCGTGGTCGGCGCAATCCAGTGAGACCGCCGCGACGGCCAGGGTTCCACGACGATCCGGCATGGTCCGACGATACGTCCGCTCCGGCTGCTCGCGCGCCACCTGCACGCGTGACGCGAGGGTGTCAACGCCTGGAAACCTCCCGCCGATCCGAATGGGGTGGATGCCGACTGCGCACGCGAGGGAGGGACTCACATGTTGGCGATGACGTACCGGGGGCCGTACAAGATCCGGGTGGAGGAGAAGGACAGGCCGCGCATCGAGCATCCGGGCGACGCGATCGTGCGCGTCACGCTGGCCGCCATCTGCGGATCCGATCTGCACCTGTACCACGGCATGATGCCCGACACGCGCATCGGCCACACGTTCGGGCACGAGTTCATCGGGGTGGTCGACGAGGTCGGAGCCGACGTGCGGAATCTCAAGGTCGGCGACAGGGTGATGGTGCCGTTCAACATCTACTGCGGCAGTTGCTACTTCTGCGTGCGCGGCCTGTACTCCAACTGCCACAACGTGAACCCCAACGCCACGGCGGTCGGCGGCATTTACGGCTACTCGCACACCACCGGCGGCTACGACGGCGGTCAGGCCGAGTACGTGAGGGTGCCGTTCGCGGATGTCGGGCCCGCGATCATCCCCGACTGGATGTCGGACGAAGACGCCGTCATGCTCACCGACGCGCTGCCGACCGGCTACTTCGGTGCGCAGCTCGGCGACATCGCGGAGGGCGACACCGTGGTCGTCTTCGGGGCGGGGCCGGTTGGGTTGTATGCGGCGGCGTCATCCTGGCTGATGGGCGCCGGCCGGGTGGTCGTGGTCGACCACCTGGACTACCGCCTCGACAAGGCCCGGGACTTCGCGCACGCCGAGACGCACAACTTCACCGACGTCTCCGACATCGTGTACACGCTCAAGCACGCGACGGACGGCCTCGGCGCCGACGTCGTGATCGACGCGGTCGGGGCAGAGGCGGACGGCGCCGTGCTGCAGCACATCACTGCAGCGAAGCTCAAGCTGCAGGGCGGCTCGCCGGTCGCGCTCAACTGGGCTATCGATTCGGTGCGCAAGGGCGGCACCATCTCGGTCATGGGGGCGTACGGCCCCCTCTTCAGCGCCGTCAAGTTCGGGGACGCCATGAACAAGGGCGTGACCATCCACACCAACCAGTGCCCGGTCAAGCGGCAGTGGCCTCGGCTGTTCGAGCACATCAGGAACGGATACCTGAGGCCGGCGGACATCGTGACGCACCGGATTCCGCTGGAGCACATCGAGGACGGATACCACCTGTTCTCGGCGAAGCTCGACGGGATCATCAAGCCGCTCGTCGTTCCGACGGCAGCGTGAGAGAGGAGCCGACCATGCCGTACATCGCCAGCGACCACGCCAAGCGATACGACCCGGAAGCCCTGCGTCAGCGCATCCCGGGATGGGGCGTCGACAGCGATCCGGCCGACCGGCCGTCGCATCCTCGCGAGCTCGTCGATGCGGGGGAGACCGGCGCTCACTGGACGCTCCCGGTGCTGCAAGAGCCACGAGAGGGACGGGAGCGCTCGATCGAGCACGAGATGCTCACGCCCGTCTTCGGCACGGCGCAGCCATTGCACGGGCTGTCCGGGATGATCCGCAGGTTCGCCTACGACAACTACAGCGAAGGGCAGACGGCCCACTGGCTGCTGCTCGTGCTCGGCGACCGGGTGGAGTCGGTCGGGGCGCACCTGAGGTCGTTCGCAAGCTCGCGGCCCGACAACCCCATCACGCAGACGGGCATCCTCGCGGAATCCGGTCGGCACCCCATCGCTTCCCGGTACGGCGTGGGCCGTGCCGACGTCAAGCACAGCTGGCTGGACCCGATCATCGTCGCCGGTCCGTGGGTGCTCGCGGGCGTGCTTCTGGCCAGGTCGGTCGTGCGGCTCAGCCGACGGTAGCCCGCCTCGTCGAACACGTCAGAGCAGGGCGAGGCGGCCGACCATGCGGTCGATGCGGTTGCGGGGGCCGACGAGACCCAGCGCGTGGTAGTCGAGGTCGTCCGACCCCTTCGCCGACACGCTGCGCAGATAGTCGTCGTAGACGCGGGTGAGCTGCGCGTCGACGGGCATGTCGACGATCAGCACGTCGTCGGACGACGCAGCCTTCCTGCGGATGCTCCTCAGCTGATCGCCGGTAGCCGCGAGCACCGTGCATCCGGCCCACGGCAGGCCGGGATGCGACACGCCCTCCGCGTCGATCGCGTCGGGTCCGAGCAGCCCGTCGACCGCGCGGCCGGTGACCGCCGCCACACACGCGGCGGCGTTCACGGCGCGGCCCGTGTCGAGTCCTCCATCCACGACGACGACCCACTTCAGACGCGCGGACCGGGTGGGCGCCGAGGTGTCGATCTCGTCAGCGGTGAAACCGAACGATGGCATGGTGATGGGACCTCCTGCGGTATGGATCTCGGGATACATGCAGGAGGATAGGCAGAACGGTGACGATGTAGCGCATCGACCGCATTTAGTACGAAAGGAGCCCGGGCATGGCGGAACTGGACGCACTTGATGCGGCGATCCTCGCCGAACTGCAGTCGAATGCACGGCGCACGAATCGGGACATCGCGGCGGCCGTCGGAGTTTCGCCCACCACGGCGCTGGACAGGACGAAGTCGCTCGTCGCGCGCGGCGTCATCCGAGGCGCGCGTCTCGAGCTCGACCTGGCCAAGCTGGGCAGGCCCGTGCAGGCGCTCATCAACGTGCGCGTGCGCCCGCCATCGCGAACCAACATCGAGGCCTTCCGGGACTGGGCGGTCACGCTGCCCGAGGTGCTGGGCCTCTTCGTGATCACGGGCGACGACGACTTCGTCGTGCACGTCGCCGTGCCCGACAACGACAGCCTGTACACGTTCGTGATCGACCGGCTCACCCAGCGCAAGGAGATCGCGAACGTGCGCACGACCGTCGTGTACGAGCACCTGCAGAACCCTGCGCCTGTGCCCCGGCCGCGCAGGAACGGTTAGCCGGCCTGCGAAGAGACGTCGATCCTGCGCGTGCTGGACCGGGCTGTCGCCGGGTCGGGGGATGCTGAGGTGATGGACGACAAGCGAGCGGCGGGCGTCTGCTGCTCACCGGGATGCGGTGACCCTGTCTCCGCCGATGCGCCGGTCCCGCTGTGCGAGCGCCATCTCGCGGCGGCGGCCGACTGGGCCGGTGCGGTCTTCGGTGTGGAAGACGTGCTGCCGTCGCCGTGCCTGGCCTGCGGATCCCGGGTCGGAGTGCGGTATCCGTCTGGATGGGTGTGCGCCAGCTGCGAATGGGTGCACGGGGAGGTGCCGGAGGAGACGGTGCTTCGAGCCCGCGTGAACGTCGTCTACTACCTCAGGCTCGACACCCGCATCAAGATCGGAACGACCGGCAACCTCGGTCAACGGATGCGCAGGCTCTGGCACGACGAGCTCGTCGCGATAGAGCCGGGCGACCGCCTGCTGGAGAGGTCCAGGCACGAGCAGTTCGCGCGGTACCGGCTCGGGCCCAGCGAATGGTTCGAGCGCTCGCCCGAGATCGCCGACCACGTGGCGCGGCTGAGCCTCGGCGCCGGCGATCCGTGGGCGCTGTACGCACGGTGGGTGAGCGAGTCGATCGCCGCGCTCGGCTGACGCGGAACGCGACAGGACAGGACCCGGCGGGCTCACCCGTTCAGGTCGCAGGAAGACGACGGCGGGAGGGCACGGGTTACGGGGCGAACGTCACGATCGTCGCCACGACGATGAGCGTTCCGACGATGCCCGTAGCGAGACCGATGGTGAACCAGCGGGCTCTGCCTGGCACGCGTTCCGGCGGTCGTGGCAGGCCCGAAGTGGCGCCCTCGCCGGGCTTCATCGTGATCGGGCCGGGGTTGCCCGGTCCCATGCCGAGGCTCATGGGACAACGCTACGCCTCCTGTCTCGTCGCGATCCGCTAGGCCATCGCGAGCGAGGCGACATCACGCACGGCCGCCGCGAACGCGTCCGGCGCTTCGAACGGCAGGTGGTGGCCGGCTCCGGCGACCTGCCGGTGCAGGCGCTGGCCCGTGAAGCGAGCGGCATCGGCCGTGCCGTCGGTGGCGGGGAAGTTGCCGTCCGCCGTCCCGTCGAGCGTGATCGCGGGCACCGGGATGACGGGCGATGCGGCGAGCAGGCGCTCGACGCTCTCGTACTCGGGCGCCCCGTCTGCGTAGCCGAGCCGGTGCCGGTACGAGTGGATGACGACATCCACGTAGTCCGGATTGTCGAACGACCGCGCCATCGAGTCGAGCAACGCGGCGTCGAACGGCCGGTGCGGAGAGTTGCGGCGCCAGATGACCTCGGCGATGTCACGTCGATGCTCGCTCAGGCCCCGCCTGCCGCGCTCGGTCAGGAAGTAGAAGAAGTACCAGAGGCCCGCCTCGATGTCGGCGCGCACGGGCCGTTCGGCGGCGGCGATGTTCTGGATGAGATAGCCGTTCACACTGACGAGGCCCGCCACCCGGTCCGGCCAGACCGCCGCGGCGACGCACGCGGCGCGGCCGCCCCAGTCGTAGCCCGCGAGGATCGCCTTCTCGAGCTGCAGCGCGTCGAGCAGCTCGGCGACGTCGGTGCCGAGCGCTGCCTGCTGTCCCGACCGCGGGGCATCCGTGCGCCGGAACCGGGTGGGACCGTGACCGCGCAGGTGCGGCACGATGACCCTGAAGCCGTCGGCGGCGAGCTTCGGCGCCACGTCGCGGTAGCTGCCGACGTCGTACGGGAAGCCGTGCAGCAGAACCGCGGCCTCGCCGTCCTCCGGTCCGAGCGCGTGGTAGCCGACGTCGAGCGTAGCCGTGCGGGCGGTGTGCAGTTCGCCGAGTTCAGGCATCTGCCGGGTGTCCTTCTCGAGTGGGTGCGTTGCCGTCCGAAGGGGGCGGCGGAGGGCTGCGGTGCCCGGGCAGGGCATGGCCGCCCGGGCACCGCGAGGTCAGGCGCTGAGGGCGTCGACCGCTTCGGCGATCACGTCGGCGACCGCATCGGGGCGGGAGACGCTGAGCGCGTGCGAACCTCCGGAGACCTCCCGCACGCCGCGGCCCTGTGCCCGCTCCGCGCCCGCGCGGTGCTCGGCGACCGGGATGTTGAGGTCTTGGTCGCTGAAGACGAACCAGGACGGCGTCGTCTTCCACGCGGGAGACTGCGTGGGCAGCGGTTCCGTGAGCGCGGCCTGCGTGACGGGTCGCTGGGTGGCCGCCATCAGCTCCGCGACGTCGGCCGGCACGTCAGCGGCGAACTGGTGCCGGAACAGGTCCGGCCTGATGACGAACTCCACGCTGCCGTCCGCCAGCTGGTGCTGTGCGAGCGCGTCGCCGAGCGTGCTGCCGGGGAACTCTCCGGAGAGCTCGAACGCGGTCTGCCCGTGATCGGGCACGAACGCGTTGACGTAGACCAGGCCGATGACGGCGGGGTTGTCGGCCGCGGCCTCGGTGATGACGAAGCCGCCGTACGAGTGTCCGGCGAGCACGACGGGTCCGCCGACGGAGGCGATCACGTCGCGCACGTAGGCGGCGTCGGAGGCGACGCTGCGCAGCGGATTGGCCGCGGCGAACGCCTCGATGCCGCTGCGGTGCAGGCGCTCGATGACGCCGTTCCAGCTCGCCGATTCGGCGAAGGCGCCGTGCACCAGCACGACGGTGGGTTTCTGAGCATTCATGGTTCGTTTCTCTTCCTCTAGTGGATGGGTGTCTCGGGCTGAAGGCGGTGGATGTTCCTGGCTGATTCGCGTCGTGTCAGTCGGTGCCGAGCGCCTTGCGGAGCACATGGACGGCCTGCTCGACGGCGGCCGTCGTCGCGGCGCTCGACCGCAGGGGGTTCAGCATCATGAAGTCGTGCACGGTCGCGTCGTACCGCACGAGAGTGGTGCGCACGCCGGCCTGGATGAGCTTGCGACCGTAGGCCTCGCCCTCGTCACGGAGCACGTCGTTCTCGTCGACGACCACGAAGGCCTCGGGGAGCCCGGAGAGCTCCTCCGGTGTCGCGCGGAGCGGGGATGCCGTGATCTGGGCACGAGCCGCGGTGTCCGGCAGGTAGGCATCCCAGAACCAGGCCATCGCCTTCGCGGTGAGGTAGACGCCCTCGGCGAAGTCGCGGTAGCTCTCGGTGTCCTGGCCGGCATCCGTGACCGGGTAGTACAGGGACTGGTGGCGGAACGTCACGTCGCCGCGCTGCTTGGCGAGGATGGCCAGAACGGCCGCCATGTTCCCGCCGACCGAGTCGCCCGCGACGACGAGCCGCGAGGCGTCGAGTCCGTGCTCGCCGCCCTCGGCGACGATCCACCGCGCAACGGCGTAGCCCTGCTCGATGGCGACCGGGTGGTGCGCCTCGGGGGAGCGCGTGTACTCCACGAAGACGACTGCGGCCCTGGCACCGACGGCCAGTTCTCGCACCAGCCGATCGTGCGTGCCGGCGTTGCCGAGAACCCATCCGCCGCCGTGCATGTAGAGGATGGCGGGAAGCGTGCCGCTCGACCCCTGGGGCCGCACGATGCGCACACGGACGTCGCCGACCTCGGCGGGGACGGTGAGCCACTCCTCGTCGACGTCGAGTTTGTCGATCGGGGCGGACTGGAGATCGTCGAGCACCTTGCGCGCGGCGTCGGTGCTCAGCTGGTAGACGAAAGGCGGGGTGGATGTCGCGTCGACGATCTCCTGCGCCTCACGCTCGAGAGCCGGTTTCTGCATGGTCGTGATTCCTTCGATTCGTGCCGGATGTCGATGAAGCCCGAGCCGTGGCGTGCGGTCCGGACTGCAGCTATGACCGCGGTGCGCAGCAGCCTGTGACGGGAAGCCGAGTATTCGTCGAGACCGTTGTGGCGACCGGGCCGGTTGTCGCCTGCGACTCCTCATCCTCAGATTCCTCGTCGATTCGGGCACCTAAACGCCCCGTGCCTGAGGCAGGAAAGGCGTGCGGTCAGCGGCACCGGTTCCAGTGCGCGAGCTTCTCGGCCGCCATCACGATCCACACATCGCACACCCGATCGCTGTCGGCGTCGAGCAGGATCGCGGCGGCCACCTCGTCGTTCCTCCGCGCGATGAGCCCGGGTGTGCCGTTCATCGATCGGAGCTCGAGCTCTCGCGGCCCGCCGCCCAGGGCGAGGTCGATGAGCTGCAGAGCCTCGCTCACCCCGTTCGCGGCCGACCCGGTTCCTGCGACCTCGCCGCCGCTGTCGACGACGACCCGCACGTCGTCCGAGAGCAGCGCGGCGAGGAGGCGGGCGTCGCCTGAGGCGCAGGCCGAGCGGAAGGCTTCGACCAGAGCCGGTTTCGCCGGCTCATGACCGACTCGCCCGCTCGATGCTCCGCTCATGCGTTCGTTCCTCACCGACACCATCGTCATTGTGCTGCACGGGCACCATCCGGTCCTCGAAGAAGAACTCGGACAGCCTCGCTCGCACTCTGTCTCCGAGATGCAGGTGCCCGTCGTCGTCCGGATGCGCAGCGATCGGCACGTAGTCTCCGGCGCTGCTCAGACGCAAGGCCTCAGGGGCATCCACCGGCCGATGGATCTCCACGTACTCGCCGCCGGGGAGTCGCACGATGCGCCCGGTCTCGTAGCCGTGCAGGAGGATCTCCTGGTCTTTGCGCTGCAGTCCGATGGCCACCCGCCGGGTCAGGATGAATGCGGCGATCGGCCCGACCACGAGGGTCACCTGAAGCAACACCACGACGGACTCGACCGAAAGCCCGAAGTGCGTGGCCACCAGGTCGGCGCTGCCCGCGCTCCACAGCACGCCGTAGAACACCACGCCTGCCACGCCGATCGCGGTGCGCACCGGCACGGTGCGCGGGCGGTCGAGCAGGTGGTGCTCCCGGTGGTCGGCCGTCACCCACTCCTCGGCGAATGGATACACCAGCACCGCGAGCAGGAACAGCCCGACTACCGCGAGCGGAACGAGCACCGAGAACGACCAGGTGTGGCCAAGCCAGACGAACTCCCAGCCGGGAGGCACGAGCCGCAATGCGCCGTCGAGGAACCCGGTGTACCAGTCCGGCTGGCTGCCGGCCGACGCGGCTGCAGGGTCGGAGGGTCCGTAGAGCCACACCGGGTCGACCGTGACGAACGCCGAGACGAGAACGAGCATCCCGACCACGAGCGCGAACAGGCCGCCGTTGCGCGCGGCGTGGTTCGGCCACAGCGGAACGCCGACGACGATCCGCTCGCTTCGCCCTTGTGCCGGGAACTGGGGCGGTTTGTGGAACCACGCGCTTCGGGCCCGCAGCACGAGCAGCAGCACGAGGAGGGCGGGCACGACGGCCACGTGCAACGGGTAGAGGTGCTCGATGATCGAACCGGGGAACTCGCCGCCGAACAGCAGGGACGAGAGCCAGGTGCCCATGACGGGGATGCCGAGCACGATGCCCTGCGTGATGCGCAGGCCGGTGCCGGAGAGCATGTCGTCGGGCAGCGCGTATCCGCTCCAGCCGCCCGCCAGGGCGACGATGAGGATGCCGAACAGCAGCACCCACATGCCCGTGCGCGGCCGCCGGAACGCTCCGGTGAAGAACGTGACGAGCAGTTGCAGGATGATCGCGGCAGGCAGCAGGAGCGCCGCCCAGTGGTGCGCCTGGCGCAGGAGCATCCCGCCGCGCACGTCGAACGACAGGGCGAGCGTCGAGCGCAGCGCCTGCGACATCGTGGATCCGTGCAGCGGCGCGTAGCTGCCGTCGTACCGCGTGAGAGATCCGGACGGCTGGTAGAAGAACATCAGCGCGATCCCGGTGCCGAACACCACGACGACGCACGCGAGGGTGACGATGCCGAACAGGTTCGTCCAATGCACGGGGGCGTGCCGCCGTCGCAGCTCCTCCCGGAACGCGATCACACGGCGTCCGGTGACGGAGTCGGAGATGGCGCGCGACATCCGCTGCGTGACGGAGGCCCGTGGCCTGCGGTTCACGCGCATCAGAGGCTCGGCTCGTAGACGCGTGCGCGTGCGGGGTCGCGTCCGCTCTCCGAGTGGGAGGCGGGCACGGTGGCGTGCGTTGCCGAGGTCCGATCGTCGCTGCGGGAGGCGGCGACGCGGCCTCCGTCGAGGAACGCTCGCCGCGGATGCTGCACCGAGATGAGCGAGATGATGTCCCGGCCGAAGAACACGGCGCTGGCCCACACCAGCAGCACACGCACCTTGCGCTCCCACGTGGGGATGGCCAGCACGTGGTATCCG
>Ga0164242_10001475_pt1 | contig 27925 bp, 29 predicted proteins | sample OricomgcompostMG_FD_108783 | JGI IMG/M metagenome (GOLD analysis project Ga0164242, IMG submission 108783) | Miracle-Growth compost microbial communities from Emeryville, California, USA - Original compost - Miracle growth compost (MG) ...
CGGGCAACACGGTCACGACCGCGAAATCGAACTCCAACCTGACTCTGACCGGCAACAACAACACGATCAAGGTAACCGGCACGGGCGATGTGGTGACCGTGCATGGCACGGGCGAGACGATCAATGCCTCCAATGCGACGATCTACAAGGGGAACACATCGACCGTGACGATCAACGGCACGGGCAATACGGTGATCACTTTGGGCGTGGCGCCGATTGTTCTCGATCTCAATGATGACGGTCTCGAACTGACGCCGGTTGGATCATCGGATATAGTGACGGCTGCAAGCAATGGCGCTCTGACGCGCCTGGGTTGGGTGGGGCCGACGAACGGTATTCTCGTGACCGATCGCAATGGCGATGGCCAGTATGGCAACGTCAATGACATCTCGTTCACGAAAGACCTCATCGGTGCGCAAACTGACCTCCAGGGCCTCGCTGGTTGGGACAGTAATGGCGATGGCGTCATAAATGCCCAGGACTCCGGATGGTCGCAACTGAAGGTCTGGGTAGATGCCAATGGTGATGGTGTATCGCAAAGCGGTGAAGTCAAAACGCTCGATCAACTGGGCATCAGCTCTATCAGCCTGAAGCGTACCCTGACCGGTAACGATGGCGCCATGACAACCGATTCCTACGCTTCCGCCACTTCAACCTTCACCCGAAGCGATGGCACGACAGGCGCGACCTACGACGTCACTTTGGGTCAGGAGATTATGACGAACAGCGGCTGGAACCAGGCGCTCACAGCCAATATGCCAAACCTGACCAATTATGGCCAGATTGGCGATTTAGCCAATGCTGCGGCAACCCAGCCTGGTTCAGTCAGTCTGCAGGATGTCGACTTTACTGGCTTGGACGGTGTAGATCCGATTACCTCCGCTATCTGGGGTAATTATCTTGATCCCACGTTGAATGCGGCGCGCAAGGCGGCTTTGGCGTCAGGTCAGATCGGCGATACGAGTTGGATGCAGGATAATGCCGTCACAACGATTGACCCGAATCGGGGTGCGCATCTGGCCCTGTCGCGTATGCAGGTGCTCGATCTTGATCTGACCGGCTCCGGCCCGCAAACGATTGACCTCGGCGCCAGTGCGGTGAAACAGGATGTGGGCCTTACCGGTAATCCTGAAAACGTAGGCTGGGTTGGGGCCGGCGATGGCCTGTTGGTGGTCGATGCGGTCGATGACGGCAATATCGATGCTCCGACCGAAGCGACTTTCCAGAACTGGACGCCGGATGCCAAAACCAGCCTGCAGGGCTTAAGCGCGTTCGACACCAATGGCGATGGGGTGATTGACGCTGGTGATGCCGTCTTCGATCATTTACGCATATGGACAGATGCCAACAGCGATGGCGCATCACAGGCCGGGGAATTAAAAAGTCTGACAGATCTGGGGGTGCAGTCGATCTCGCTGCAGGCCGACTGGCAGACAGCAGATACCAAGACACTGGCGCAAAACCAGATTTTGACGTCTTCGGTCGTCACCATGACCAATGGTTCGACGCACGAAATGTACGATATCGCCCTGGCCGTGCAGTCGGGCGCATCGACCGATACCAGCACGCCTTCGACCCCCTCGATGACCGCGACAACACCCGCACCCGCTGCGATGCCGGGGGCAAGCGATGTGACGGGATCATCGACAGATCTCGGCCGTCCGCAGGATACGCTGTCGACCACGCTTGACGATGGCGCAGGTCAGATCGGCGCCAGCCGCGGCAGTGACGGACCGTCGGGCGAGGTTGTGAACGCCGAGCCTTCGGGCGCGGACAATGCATCCGGCTGGTGGCAGAATTCGGGGCAGAGCCTGAGCGACGCCATCAACAGCTTCAATATGGACGCGGACAACCAAACCGCTTCACCGACGCCGGCGACGGTCGCCGCCAATGACGCCGCCATGGTGCAGCGCCACCTTCTGCTGCGTCAGGCCATCGCCGGCTTTACCGTGCAGGGCGCAGCCCCTGCGATCTTCAATCGCCAGGGCAGTCTTGACACTCAGGCCACGCTGGTCACCCCGGTCAAGACCACGACACCCGGCGCTTCAACATCAGGCCTTGCGGCATAAAAGACTTATCGTCTGTCCGATCATGCTTTAAGCAGGGACGGACAGATTTCGATAAAAGGATATTGTGTGAATACCGAATCCCCTAAAATAGATCAGCCTCAACAGGCACAGACACCCAAAACCGTTGCCCAGATGCTGGGTGAGATCGTCTGGCTGATGAGCCAGTCAGCGGTGCACAAGCAATTGTTTATCGGCGACCTCGAATGGTTTTGCATGCCCGCCATACTCGTTGAACAGTTTCGCATTTTCTACGGCCCGCAAGCGCCGGCCGCCGTCGCTCTGTGGGCCAGCGTCTCAGACGACACTCAGGACCGGCTCATGGCGGGTGGCTACAAGCTGCGTCCCGATGAATGGAAGAATGGCGAACATCTCTGGCTGATCGAACTGGTGGCTCCCTTTGGGGCCGTTGACGAAATCATGACCGATCTCAAGGCCAGCGTCTTTGCCGGCAAGGGATTTAAGTTCCATCAGATGAACGCACAGGGTCAGCGGGTCGTCACGACCGTCGAGCCGGAAACGCCCGTTTCGAGCCTGAACTGAAAAAGCCCCAGGGGAAGGGGACCATGAAACATCTCAATTGGATGGCGGGCGTGCTGTCGGGGTTATGCCTGGCTGGCTGCGTAAGCCTGTCGCCGACCGTGCAGGCACAGTTCTCGCAGATCGTTTTCGCTGCGCTCACCCGGTCGCCCGACGCACTTCAGAGCGCCGCCGATGCCGGTGATGGACATGCCCAACTCAGCTATGCCCTGGTGCTGCAATATGGCCTGAATGGCGCAACGCCTGATGACGGACAGGCTGGATATTATCGCCAGATGGCGACAGCCGCGCGCGGTTCGACGACGTCCGCCGTCTATGTTCCCGGCTATAGAAAGGCGCCCGGTCATACACAATTGATCACCATGCCGCAGTATGATGTGACCGAGCGTGAGGCGCAATCCGCACAAGCCTGTGCCGAATTGCTGGCCGAAGGCGCCGAAGGGCGCGATGTTGCCAACAAGACCGAGTCCGGTGTGTGTGGCGGCCCACAGAATTATGCGCGCCTCGCAGGCCTCTGGCAGCGTGCGCGTTCTCAAAGATAAGAGCCATCAGGTAAAACAGCGTGAAATACGGATGGATTGTTCTTCTGCTGGCTTCACTGACAGCTAACGGGACTCGAGCGGAAACCCTGCAGGACGCTCTGATAGCGGCTTATAAAACCAATCCCGATCTGCAGGCGCAGCGCGCAAGACTGCGCGTCACCGACGAAACCTATGTCCAGACGCTCTCGCAGTTTGGCCCGACGGTTTCGTACCAGATTCAGTCTACCTATGATCGCGATCACCTGTCGAAATCGGCGCGTAATCAGGCGCGCGCCTCCACGCCCAATCTGCCCGATTACAGTGAGCAGAACAGCTATTCGGGACAGTTGGTCATCAGCCAACCCCTCTATACCGGCGGGCGTCTTTCGGCCGATCTGAAGGCCGCCGACGCTCAGGTACGGGCGGGCCGTGAGGCCCTTCGGACAACCGAAGCCAATGTTCTGTATTCCACGATCCTGGCCTATGCCGATCTGCTGCGCGACCAGGAAGACGCCGATATCCGCAAGCTGAACCTCGACATGTTGCAGCATCAGGTCGATGAAGCGCAGGCGCGGCAAAAGGCTGGTGAAGTCACCCGCACCGACGTGGCGCAGGCACAGGCGCAACTGGCTTCTGAGGAAGCGCTCTATCAGGCAGCTCTTGGGCAGGTGGACATAGATGCCACCAATTACGCCGCGACGGTCGGCTATCAGCCCGGGAGGCTGGCGCCCCTGCCGGAATTGGTGGGCACGCCCACTTCACTTGAAAAGGTTCTGGCGGCGGGCGAACGCGACAATCCTGACCTGCAGCAGGCCTTGTTCGTAGAGGAAGAGTCCCACGCCAAGATCTATTCGGCGCGGTCAGCGCTCAGGCCAAGCGCCAGTCTGCAAATTCAGGATGGCGAACAGGGCCCGCTGGCGCCGTTCGACAATCGCGACCTCAATCGCGGCTTGGGCGTCACCGCATCGGTTGTCATTCCTTTGTATTCGAATGGGCTCGCCCGCTCTCAGACGCGCCAGGCTATAGATCAGGATGCCGCCGACGCCATGACGGTGGATGAGGTGCGCCGAACCGTCATCAAGAACCTGTCGACGTTATGGGTGCAGAGGCGGGTAGCCTTAGCCGCCGTCGATACTCAGGCCCGGCAAGTCGAAGCCGCAAAGATCGCATTCGAAGGCATGCGTAAGGAATATACGGCTGGCGAAAGGTCGACGCTCGATGTGCTGGTGGCCGAAGAAACCCTGCGCGATGCCGAACTGGCGCTGGTGTCGGCCCGGCACGACGCCTATATGGCCGGCGCCGCGCTATTGCAGAATATGGGCTGGCTGGAAATCCGCAACCTGGTCGTCACGGATGATCTTTACCCGGCGACGGCCCATCTTCATGCCATTATGCCAAAGATCAGGGTTCCATGGCAGACACCGTTGCAAAAGCTCGATAGTACATCTGTTCCCAAGATTCAGACAATGGCTGCCCCATCGGTTATAACAAAGCCATAAATCAACAAGGCTTTCGACTCTAGTTTTGATAACGTTTAATGTAACGACGCGTCTTCGAAAGGTTGTGAGCGTCCGGCGACCGCATTTTGTTGAAGGCGCGGTATGAGCGAAACTTCCGTCAGAAGTTATTCATTTGGGGGTTCTCGGCTGATTCGTGCAAAAAGTCCCGCTAAGCAAGTGTTTGATTCTATTTGGAAAATCGGGCTTATTGCAGCATAAGTAGCTGAATTTATTCAAAAACTAGGTTTTGCGACGGGAAACCGCCGCGTTCTGACTTGGTTCCAGTAGAGTAGGGCGGTGCGCCCCCAAGTCGAACTTGAACATGCCTCGTAGATTGAAATGGGCGTGCGCGATCGGCGCCACCTTGCTGATAATTTCATCCGTTAGAGTGTCGGGGTCGGCGGCACGGGCGGTTTCAATGTGAAGCGTGTTCCACGACATCAAAATATTGGCGATCAGAGATAACGCACCCGAAATTGCTGCCAGCTGATCTTCGGTTCGGCCGCGCTTTGGACCAAGGTCGCCATTATGAATGGCCCGTTCCATAAAATGAACGGACTCACCCTGGTTTAGCAGTCTCAGAATGGTTGTTCGAAACGTCTCGTTTCCAAGATAATCACAGAGGTAGATGGTTCGGAGGATTTTGCCGAAAGCGTCTCCGGCCTTGAAGATCGCGTCGCCCCGTGAGGCTGACCCAAACCGGTCGAGGGCGAAGGTTGCCGAGCACCGGCCAGATTTAACCGAGCTGACGAGCCGCAGGAAGTCGTCCCAACCCTCATGAATGTCAGCCATCCGCACCGTTGGGCTGGCTATTTCCGACAAGTGGACCGGCACGCTAAACCGCCGTGGCACATAAAGTTTTCGGTCCTTCAAGTCAGCCAACCGTGGGCAGAGGTCGAACCCCAGGGTCTTGGCGAATGCCATGCCGATCCGCCGGATCACCCCCATATCCATCTTTGTCTCAAGCTGGAGGGCGCGGACGGCAAGCGTCTTAATCCGCGCAAGGCGGATCTGAAGCGCTGGCGCGACGGTTTTGCCGCCTCGTTACGATCTCACGGCATCGAAGCCAATTCCAGCAGTCGGCTCGCCAGGCTCAAACGCGACCTAGGCAGGGAACGCGGCGCCCTGGCTATGCTGGATGAAGGGCGGCGGCGCGAACGGGGAGGGGCCTCGCCGGAACGCATTCAACGGGCTGCTGATTTGGAGAAGAGCCGACTTGAATATTATTATGCTGTCACGCGCACCTTGTCTGAATCGGAACATCCGGGGGATGGCGAGTTAGCCTTATCCCTGGCGCGGACCGTGACTGAGCAATTGAAAAAGCTGTCGGTCAATCGGTCTCCGTCTCGAGATGCACGGGAGCAGGACCGGTGACCGTGAATGCGACGGTGAGAGATCTGGCTGAATCGATCGCTTCCAAACGAGCGACAACGGATGGTGGGCACTTCCGGAGTTGGCCCTGAGGCGACATCGTCTAAATTCTCAGTTGCCCAAAAAGCAGACGTTTGATGATTAAATTCTTCACATTCTTTGAGCCGTCTGAAGCGGGCTTATGTGGCGCTAAAGCTCAACTTAACGTCTTGCGTTAAGTCGTGTTGACGGGCTGGAAAAGATAGCGTAAGACTCGAGTATGGAAATTGAGTATGTCGACAAAAGATTGGCTCTCATTGAGACGTCTAGGGCCTCCGAAACTTCACTGCCTGTGGCCGTGATTCAGGCGTTTCGGCGGCGGTTGCCACTCGTTAAGGCCTCTCCAGACGTCCAAACTATGCTGAATTGGAAAAGCCTTGGTTTGCGCGCACGAGTTGAGGGCACTGGAGAGTATTTAATCAGTCTGTCGGCTCACTGGATGATGATTTTACAAATAGAAGAAAAGAATGGCGCGATGACTGTAGCTATAAGGGGAATCGAAGAGCATGTGCGGGGAGCGGCGTAATGGCCGCATTGAATATCGTCCAAATCGAACCGCCAGGCGTTTTTCTTAAGATGGAATTAGAGGAGCGTGGCTGGTCTCAGCGTGATCTGGCGTTTATCCTCGGACAAACCGAGCAACAATTGAACACGTTGCTATCTGGAAAACGTGGCGTCACGCCGGATATGGCCCGGTTGCTTGGGGATGCGTTCGACGTGCACCCGCAGTTTTTCCTTAACCTCCAAGCTCAGTACGACTTACAGAACGCGAAGGACCCCGATCCAGCGGTCAAAACGCGGGCTCAATTGCAGGCATCGTTCCCTGTCCGTGAAATGATTCGTCGTGGATGGATATACGATAGCGAAGCTTCGTTGCTCGAACTTCAAATGAACCGCTTTTTGGAAGCTGCAAATGACAGTACGTGTGGCCAGGTAGCGTTCGCGGCCAAAAAAACACATTATGACGAAACACCTCCGCATCAGTTGGCTTGGGTTTTTCGTGTTCGCCAGCTTGCAAGACAGATGTCGATGGGCGCATTTTCTATTGAAGCTTTGCGGAACGCACTTCCAAAGCTTCGGTCTTTAATGATCGATCCCGAGTCAATTTCCGCAGTGCCGGAGATTCTTGCAAGTTGTGGTGTACGCTTCGTAATCGTCGAAGTCCTGCCCGGTGCTAAAATTGATGGGGTGTGCACTTGGCTGGACGACGATACTCCCGTCATTGGTCTTTCTACCCTGCACGACCGGATAGATAATTTCTGGTTCGTTCTACGTCACGAAATCGAACATGTTCTGCAAGGCGATGGGAAACGCACCATAGGGATTGTGGATCATTTGTTGGGGGAAGGTGCGACAATTGGGGAAACGATAAGTGAAATCGAGCAAATCGCGAATGATGCGGCTGAAAGCTTCGGTGTGACGAAGGAAAAAATGGATTCCTTTTATCTCCGGAAGAATCCTTATTTCTCAGAGCGAGATGTCATTGGATTTGCCGCCCTTATGGGCGTTCATCCCGGAATCGTTGTCGGGCAACTTCAGAGACGTATGAAGCGACACGACTACCTGCGCCGATACCAAGTTCAGGTTCGGAAGTACCTTGTGACATCTGCTGTAGCTGATGGATGGGGACACTCGATCCAGGCAGATCTTTAACCCTTAGGCGAGCTCAAATGGCTACATTTTCTGAACAAATGCGTGCAATTTTCGACCGCTATCGTGACGAGGTTGATCCTTCACCAGTCTCGCTCGACGATGTGGCGGCGTGGGCGCTTATGAACAACCTTTATCATCCAGCGCCTCGCGATGTCGCCAAGCTTTGTCGTGACGACTTGGCGGATAGCCTTCGCCAGGAAAAACGCGTGGATGAAAAAGGACGAAAGTATCGCGCTAAACACTCTGTACGAACTACGGCGGACGGGCTTCAGCTGAGTTTATGGGCCGATATCGACAGCGCTCCGCGGGGCTTCATGGAGAAATCGTTCGCTCAACGCCGAAAGTCGATCGTCGATGATTGTTTCCAGGTGAAGCAGGACGTGGACCATTTCAATGACCACAATAAAGCGGAAGAGCCGATTCAAATCATTTTAGACTTCTCTGACGATGTCGCTGAAATGGAAGCTGCCGCTCGGCAGCAGCCCGACGACGACGCGGCGTAACATATCTCGTTGACACTCCCCTCGATTCAACCTCGAATTTACCTATAATTGTATGGCAAGATGTACAGCACCAGTAGAAGGACACCGCTCAGCAAGCGCTGCGGCAGCCTGTCCCGCATGTCGTGGCCGTTATGGCCGTTACGGTAGTTATGGGGGATATAGCTCTTCATCGTACTCGACTCCGACGTACTCCTCTTACTCTTCACCGTCTCCCTCTGCCTCGTCGAGTGTCGGTAGCGGCAGAAGCAGAAGTGCTAGCCGCACTTCGAGGCCCAGGTGGGCGCGAGCCGGCTCGACCGTCTGGTATACGGCTACCGAAGTTCAGGAGCTCGAACCTGTCCGGGCAAATATCGAGAAGCAAGTATCCCTTGACCTCAGAGACATCTTCCTTTGTCATGCGTGGGATGATCGGCAGGGGGCCGCGAAGGATCTGTACGACATGTTGAAAGTACGCGGCGTCAAAGTCTGGTTTAGCGAAGAAGACATCCGACTTGGCGTGCCGTTCCTCCGCGAAATCGACAAAGGACTGGCAAAATCACGCGTTGGTGTCGTGTTAGTGACGCCCAATTTCTTGAAGCGTATTCGAGGCGAAAGCATCGCCGATAAAGAGCTTTCGGTCCTTTTACAGCAGGGGCAACTTGTTCCGATTATGCATGGTACGACCTACGAAGCGCTTCGTGAAGTTAGTCCCATGCTCGCGTCGCGCAATGGCCTCAGCACGGCGGAAGACAGTTTGGCCGATATTGCAACTAAGCTCTCCGATCTCGTCGCCGTCTAGATTTGGGCGTGAACTAATCATCGGAAGCGCAATGACCATAAGGTGTGAGGTCTCGCTCTCTTGTTCAGCCTAGTCGCTTCGGCCCGCCCACGATCAGCCAATAAGCGCGGCGCCTCCGTCCGCTTCGGAGCGAAAAATCGTTACCCGTCACAGAGACAATTCGATTTCTGCAATGGGGCGCGCTGACGACTTTCGAGCCAGGCGCGTTTTGGCCCGAAGCCGAAATTGGCGGTCATGCGTCGAGCGCAAAAGCAGAGGTGGTTAACATCTTTAGTCGTTTTCAGCGTTGGCGCCACCGCTCTTTCGGAAGCTACGGTTGCATTGGATGCCAGTTGTTATGATCCCTGCGCCTTCGGCGCCCAACGCTGCATTATTAAGTCCCTTGCCTCGTCGAACTCGGGATCTTCACTAGTTATCTGAGTTCGAAAGACCACCCGAGGCCGGGGCATAAGCCTTCGATCCTGAGCCGTGAGCTCGCCATCGATGGCGCGCCGGATATGGGCTGGTATATCTTTTGATGCGGTCGGGCGCAATCCATCCGTCGTCTTCGCCTGGCCGCCGCTCAGCCGTTCATTGACGGCGGCTGCGACGAGATCGGGATGAAAACTTCTAAATCCAAGAAGCGTACGTGTCTCGAATTCATCCCGAACCACGAAGCTGGCTGTGCGGCGAAAGGGAGCTCGATCGCGTCTCTTAATAGTTGGCCAGCACAGGAAATCGTGCAGAGTCATGAAGTGTGGGCGCCATCGTTCGACCTTCTTATCCTTGATTTTACAACCGGTCTTTACGACCGCGTGCACTAGGTCACCAAACACAATATTAACGCCTTCGATGGCGGGGAGGCCGGCCTCAGCGGCCTTGAGGGCTGAGGAAGGGTGATAAAACGCATAGATGGGGAATGTCGCCGTGGCGCCAGAGGTTGAAGTCGAATGGCTCATCAGAGTTTGGGCTTGGGTGCCCGGCGGGGTGCCATGATCAAGATGCTGGTAGTAATAATAACTCTTTGCCGGGGTAACTCGTTTGGCATACTGAGCCCGCTTTGCCTGAATGATCAGCCGAAAATATTTGCATCCGCCGACTTCCTGAGGCGCTGCAAAAATCCACTCCATGTCGCCGCCGGTCTTAACTTCGTCCGGATAGTCGACAGTTATTCCCTCCGCCACGAAGGGTACGAGGGCGGCCATGAGTTGATCGGTCACGCTCTCTTCGCGGAAATTCCGGGTCAGGCATTTATCGCGTTCTAGGAACTTGGCCGCATGTTTCGGAAATCGTTTTGACAGCTCGCACAGCATATGTCCCCCTCGATGTGTTATTTACTCAGGTGCTTCACCTTCATGACGCAGCTCTTGAACCTCGGCAATAGCGTTCTGCTGAAGGTCAGATCTCGGCGCAAATCAACAGTTTACGCTTACGTTCGTTGTGAGATATGTGCGATAAAATTCTGAATTTGATGTGGCGTCACCATAATTCGGGCGAGTGGTGGGGCAACGGGCCTCATTCGTCATCTGGAACTGTTGAATTTGCAAACGAAAACGACAACTGGAAATCAATGGGAACGATCGACAAGTCGACTCCATCTTTTGCAAGATGAACATTGATGCCTCTGTCGGAGCCAGGGATAGCAAACGTCTTGCCGGGGGTGGTTAAGGTCCCCAATAGAGCGAATGGCACTCGCAGTATCTTGTCGCGATATTCTTCTTTTATCAAGGTAGCGAAATCGACGTCGACGAGTTCTTCCTGTGGCTCACCCGGCTTTGGCAGACTTGTCTCGACCAAGAAAATTCCGCGATCGAAACCTCCGACACGATCGCGCTTCTTGTCTGCTATCTCGATGACCCGGGCCTCATCAACGCCTATCTGGTGCATCATTCCGCGCAGAACTTCGTAAATGTCAGCCAACTCCTCTGCGGATGTGTCCAAGTTTTCCGCCTCGGCCAACTCCTGAGCTTCCTCAATCAGTTTTCCGGCCAAAAGCCGTAATATCTCCGCCGGCTTAAGATTCGCGAAAACGAAGCGTTCCCTACGAGAGCGGATTCGTTCTGGAATATTGTCGCGTACCAACTTGTGATATTTTATGAGATTGCGAGAACGAAATGCACGACGTTCGAGCTTAAGATGTACCGGTACTTTGCCATGCAATTGATAGTACGGATGGGAGAATGGCGAACCGGAATATATAACGGTTGCATCGAGGGTTTTCGCGACTTCGATAATTGCCGCTAAAAAACTCGGCTCCCTGATGAGTTTCGGCGTCGGTCTAATATCAATAGCGAGTTTTTTTCCGGCAGGCAGCCGGGTGCTTGCCGCCCTAGCTGAGTCTAAATCATCAGGCTTGGTGACCGGTATTATGAGGTAGTCTTCGCTACGCACCTCCACTGACGCGGGGGTCTCGTATTCGAAGGTTCTGTACCAGGGAACGCAGAGCTTTGTACCGTCATTTGCTTCAACGCCCGCAAACCACATTATAGCGACCGTCCTACCAAGGCGTGTGCCAATAGCGTGAGACCGCCTCGCGATTTCCCTGACCTCAGACTGTTTCAAGCATTGGTGACGGGCGATCGAATTCTTGACTTCTCTCAAGCACCAGTCGCCGTCAGGTTGTGCTCATAGGAAATTAGTCTTGTATGCCGGAGATTCTATTACGTCCTCAGTGAGCAGATGGACTTCCCATGAGTCATATGGATAGTATTGGAGGGCATCAGGAAGCCCCCAATTCGCATGAATTTGGATGTATGGCGAACCGGGGTCATAGAGCGCCCACGCGCCCGATCTTGCCCCCATGAATTTGTGAACTACAAACGCAAAATCGTCGACTCCGTTCCCTTTGGTCTCGATCTCCAGAAGTGCGTTCTGGAGCCATTCGATCGCCGCTTTGCTGCCTATACAACCAGTGGTCACCGGCAGGTTCGTAGTTTTCGGCGCCTCCACCTTAGACGTGGTGCGTATCATTGCAAAGGTATCGCAGAGCTCGTCGAAATCCAAAGCTAAGTCGGTGCGACGTTGGTCGTCCGACAAAGCAGTTGCAGCTTCCGCAGCGGTTAGAACAAATAGCCTCTGCGGCGGAGGCCCTGCATCCGACGCCAAGTCGTCGATAATCTTGAGCTTGTCCCAAAGTCGGATGTCATGGTCCTCAGGAACGCGCAATACCTTCGGGAGGATCGAAGGCGCCGCTAACCGGTTGAGGATCGAGAGTTGTTCGGGATCGGTGCCCGTATCGTTGTCGGAATCCAAGTCGAGTTGGAGCAAATAAAGCCGATCGTCGGCGATACCCCATTCCAGAAGCATTCGATCAGCCTTCTGAACGGCGGCGAACCGATCATTTAGCCATCGGCACGCACTTCCAAACACTCTACCTCGGTTCGGCGCCGCACGAAGATCCAACGGTCGTCGGGGATCGAAGGGCGGATCTCTCTGCGTATTAAAACGTTCGAGGGCCAAGGCGGAATATTCTGTCTCCGGCGTGAGGGACCATTGCTCACGGGTCTTACTCAGTCGGTTCAGATTGCCCAGCTGACCCTTTTCAGAGACCTGAACAAATCTTTGCAACACAATCCCGACCTTCAAATCGGCTCGAATGGAAATTGCGTGTGCATGGATCGATATGATCGAAGCCAACACCTCGTTGTCAGACGGAGGAACCGGGTGAGAAATGCTTTCGTATGTGCCACGGTCCCAAATCGTCTCACCAACAATGCTTGAACGCACGATTATCGGCATGCCCGACAATTCTACAGGCACGCTAAAGCCGATGTCGTAGCCGTCAGCCAGCAGAGCGACGTCCTCGGCGGATAGTAGTACGTATTCCGCCGTCCACGGTGTCGGAAAGACAGTAAGATAGGCACCCTTCGTGCCATATTTCAGACTGAGGGTCTCCAAGTCCGAAATGAGCGCGCCCGCGGGTTTCGGCCGGAAAACCTCAATCACTTTTGCTCGACCTTGCCAAAAATTGCGTTTGCGACGTTGGTCAGGAGGCCGCTCACACCGTCGGAGAAGTAACCGCTCAGGAAAGCGAGAATCAGGTCCCTGGGAAGGTCGCTCGCAGCGACACTTATCTCTCCAATCATTCCTGCTTGAGACATAGACACAACTACTAAGGCAAGAATACCGCCTGTGAGAGGAACAAAGACCCGCCAAAGGCGCCGGTCGATGTTCCAATTGCCGTGGGCGACTGAATGAAAGAGCCACTTGATGGCGAACAGCGCGCTGCCGAGGTTTCCGACGAAAAAAACCAAAATATCGTGTCGGCGGAGCATCCATGGCGAAGTCGACGGATTCGCTGTTGGGTCTGGTAGTGTTAAATCGCGCGAGTAGAAAAAGCTAACTGCCGCAAAAAATCCCCAGACTAAAAGATACCCGCCAAGCAAGCGGGCCTCGAATGCTATTTCCCTTTTAGCCTCTGGCTCGTGCCACCGAGTCTTCCAATCTCCGATGGCGCGCCCATCGGTATTCCGCAAAGGAACTTTTGAAGCGGGATTCACATTCGGATTGGGCGCGTCGGTCATGCGGCTAGTGGCGCCGACCGGTCGAACTTTTCGCGTGTGGCGACGATGTTTTCGATAAACGCGTGGGACTTATAGTCCCATTTCTCGGGGCAACCCCAATGACTTGCGATGACTCTCCGGAACCGTTGGGAAATCGGATTTCGAGGCGAAGTCTCAATGGCTGCGACACCCCTACGCCAAGCCATATAGTAAGACGCCCGTGCCGGCAGCTCTTCGAGGGTTGTACGAAGGTCTTGACCGACCGTCGGCACAGCCAAGTCTTTAGCTAACGCATCCCACAGAGGGGCAATTGTTTGCTCCGTCCCGAAGACAACGTGCACATGGGAATGATCGACACCACAGCCAACTACTGAGCCGACTTCTGAAGCCCCATGTTCAAAGACGACATAGTCATCGTACCCAATTTTCCCACAAACCTGTTGAATTGAATTAGTGAGTTCGCCTGCCAGCGCTTGGCTTTGAGATCCAAAGTTGAAGGAGTGCCTTTTGGGAATGAATAGCAGCCAGTTCGGAACGATCATGCCGAGGGTAGGCACAACTAATATGTTTTCGCTTTCACGAACCGGTATATCCCACAACGGCAGGCCGGATGTGGCGGTGATGAGATTTGAAAATCTAGTCTGGATGGTCATGCAAATCTCCCGAAGCTAGAGCTTCGTCCATGTGACGCATTTGGAAGTTACGCCAATCTAGCGCGAATTTCTATAAGGGGCTTCCTGTTAAGATTTCAAGTTTCGCGGCTGGCTGTGCAAAAGTTTCTGCGCCCATGCCCAAATGGCTTGAGAAGATATAGGGCGCTGAGTGATTTTCCACCCAAATTGAAGACGTAACGCCCGAAAAGATTCGAAGGCGGACGCACCATTCCAACGATGCGGCTTTGGAAGCCGATGCCGACGGGCCGACCGTCATCTCTAAAACAGCTTACGTAAGCTTGTTAGCCCATGGCTACCTCACTAACTTCTACAGCGCACTTCCCATAATGTTTATTAGGCGATGTACGCTTTGAAGGCGTACACATTGACATTTGATGCGCTTCATGGCATGTGAAGATTTCTTGGAGATAAGCCATGCCCCGACCCGCCATAGATGATAATAGCCGACTGGCAATCCGGTTAAAGCCGTCGGAAAAAGCTGTCATGATGCGTGCTGCCGCCCTTGAGCACACGAACCTGACCTCCTTCATTCTGAACACGGCGCTCGAAGCCGCCCAGTCGGCCATTGACCGTTTTGAGCGCATTAACCTCTCGGAAAGAGACAGTTTACGCGTGCTTGAGCTGTTGGAAAGCCCGCCCGCTCCAAATGACAAGCTGAAGGCAGCAGCAAGAGCGCTGCCGAAGGCATGACCATTCCAGGATGGCATGAGGAGCCTATTGGCCGTCACCACGACCGCAAGTCTTTCGATTGCGGCAATGTCGAACTCAATCGGTTTCTCTGGGAACATGCCTGCAAAAACCACGAGCAAGGAGCGTCCAAGACTTTTCTGGCGATCCAGAATGATGATGGCGCAACGATTATGGGCTTCTATTCCCTAAGCCCGGTATCTATCGAGTATGACCGGGCGCCGGCGGTCGTCACCAAGGGCTTGCCCAGATACGACGTCCCGATGTTTCGATTGGGACGCCTTGCAGTCTCCATAGAATTTCAGGGGAAAGGTCTCATGGGAGGGCAGCTTCTTCTCGCCGCAGGCCGACGATGTCTTCGTGTCGCCGAGGAAGCTGGAGGCGTCGCCATGTTCATTGATGCAAAAGACCATCGTGTAGCCGCCTGGTATCAATCCTATGGTGCGGAGCCTCTGAAGGATCGGCCCCTGTCCCTCGTCCTACACTTTCAAACGATTAGATATGCTTTGGCTGAGTAATCCGATCTATCTATTCCAGATAGACCGTAAGGGATGTTGTGCGCTGTCCACACCATCACTTTTTGCACGAATCAGCCGAGAACCCCTTACCTTAGAATATTGTAACCGCAATCAATGGATGAACCTGTCACCCTCCCCTGCAGATCGGCCTTTGACGCAAAAAATCGAGTGAAGGTGGCGATCAAACTTGCCCCAGACCTCGTTCAGCAGAACACTGTGGGTCAAGACCTTGCTGGCATTGCGGCCCAGGACGATCAGAAGTTTATACTCAAAAGGCGTGAGGTGGACGTCCTCCCCATCGATCCACACGCGGCGCGCGTCGGTGTCAATCAGCAAACCGTCATAGTCATAAACGAAGGGCGCGTCGCCACTTGTGCGATGCGCATGGCGTAAAGCCACCTTGATGCGGGCTACAAGTTCGCCGGCAGAAAAGGGCTTGGTCAGATAGTCGTCCGCGCCCAGTTCGAAGGCCTGGACCTTGTCGGCTTCCTGACCGCGCCCCCACTCCCGCACCTGCTTTATAATCTCCATGCCGTCCATATCAGGTAGCCCGTAGGTCGAGCAGGATAAGGTCGGGAGTTTGCGACACGATCTTCTGCAATCCCTCCTTGCCGGTCGCAGCTTCCAGAACGGTCATGCCATTCGTGCTAAGACTGGTGCGCAGGAACTTGCGGATGTCGCCTTCATCTCCGATCGAGAGCACACGGGTGGCGTCAGGCATGAGCAGAGTCTTTCAGGAGATATGCAGATCGGAAGCGTGAAGATGAAGCTGGCGCCGTTCGGCGCGCGGCTGCCGTCACGGCTGTCCAGAGTCTTGTTGTTCTTGGCATAGATCATGCCGCCGTGCGCCTGAATGATGCCGCGGCAGATCGCCAGCCCCAGCTCCGTGCCGCCAGAGCGGTCCGAACGCAGCTTCTGGCCCTTCTGGAACTGTTCGAAAATCCGCGCTTCATCTCCCTCTTTCAAACCGTAGCCGTTGTCGGAGACGCGTACATCTATACTGTATAAATAGCATACGGGCGGCGTCTTGGATTCGAGATCGACAACAACCGTGAGAAAGTCGCGATCTATGGCAATTATCTGGCGAAGACAATCCTGTCTGGGCCTTTCACCCATTTACCGTTTCCAAGATTAGCTGTCGCGCTGGCGGGGATGGTGGCTGTGCCGCTGCGTCCTTTCCGTTCCACTTCGATATCGCCAAACCGCTGCGGGTTGACTGAAAAGATTCTGCCGCTCGGCTCGATGGGGTCGATGCCAAGTACGCCTTGGGAAATAGCCATGACCGGCGCCGCGCCAGCCCCCGCATGGCACAGGCTTCAACCGTATTTGCGGCTGTGCATGCTCAATTCTTGGGTCCGGTTCGCCGACAACGATAGCCCAGGCCGTTCTGGCGGGGATACGGACCTGCCGCCGGTGTCGCTTTCCTGGATTTTTCACGGGGCTCGTCATTAATTCGGCGGAAGCCTGTCCGATGGCGACCCGGATCGCCGTAACATTGCCATTTTCCTGGCCCATACGGCATGGCTCAGGAAAATTCATGTTCGATCGCCGTCAACTCTTAGCTGGCACAGTCGGCGCCGTGTTTGCACGGCCTGCGCTCTCATTCACAGCCGATAAAAGCGACGCGGCCTCTGCTCTTGCATGCATCAAGGCTGCTTTTGGACGCCACAGCGCCAGCATTCAGCATTTCGACCGCGCGGCCGTTGCCGATTTTAGTTTAGAGTCGTCCGTGCCGCGGTTTCATCTTGTCGATCTCGATGCGGGACGCATTCAGAGCTTTCTCGTCGCGCACGGCAAGGGGTCAGATCCAGACCATACGGGCTGGCTTAAATCGTTCTCCAACAGGACCGGCTCAGAGGCGACGTCCGAAGGCGCCTATCTTACCGCGGACGCTTATGAAGGCAAACATGGCGCGTCCCGCCGTTTGATCGGTCTCGATGCGGGCAATTCCAATGCGCTTTCACGCGCCATCGTCATTCATGGCGCCTGGTATGTAAACGACGAGATGGCTCATGCCGGCAAACTTGGCCGCAGCCAGGGCTGCTTCGCCCTGTCGGAGCGCGACCGCGCGGCGGTCATGGAGGCGTTGGGACAGGGCCGTATTATAGTGGCCACCCGGTTGCAAGGCTAAATATTGCCGCCCATATTTCACAGAATCTTGTTTTTACTTTCGGCCAGAGAGCGAATAATTTCATAAGGTTCACCAAAGCCGCCGCCCGGCGCCCAGCGTGATCGGATAATCTGGATCTGTTGGGAGAGTCTGCGATGTTTCGCCCGCTGATACTGGCTGCCCTGTTGTCCATAAATGCGCCCGGTGCGTTGGCGCAGGACGTTGCGAACGAAGTCCCGACCATTCTGCGATTTAACCCTGGTCAGAGCAGCCAGGAAATCCGGGGTACGATTGCTGGCTACCAAGGCGCGGTTTATGCGCTGAACGCCCGCTCCGGCGACCGGGCGGACATCCGGCTTGACGGTCCCCGCAATGTCTCGATTTATCAAAATATAACCAGTCCATCAGGCCGCACCGTCTTCAACGGCTCCCTGAGCGGCAGCCGGTTCAATGGAACCTTGAATGAGAGCGGCGTCTATCGTGTCCGCGTATATCTGATGCGCAATGACGCCCGCCGCGGCAAACGCGCCGATTTCAGGCTTAATATCCGTCTGGACTCCACGGTCGGCCCCGGCGGTCCGACGCCGCGTCCACCATATGGCCACGGCCCCAGTTTCGATTGCCGAAAAGCCAGCGGGACCATCGAAACGGCGATCTGCCGCAGCGCTTCCTTGTCGGAACTCGATGCGCGTCTGGCCTTCGTCTATAAGGACGCGCTTGCCGGCGCGCCGCCCAACAGGCGTTACATCCTTCAAAACGACCAGAGAAATTGGCTGCTGACGCGCAACGACTGTGCGCGCCGTCCGAATGTCGCTGTTTGCCTGGACAAGGCGTATCGCAGCCGCATCGGCATATTGGAGCCTAAGCGATGAGGGGCGCGCTCAACCTGAGCCTGCCGTTTCTCCTAACCTTGGCGGCCTGCGCCGCCGCCCCCGAAGCACCGCCTGCCCCGCGATATGGAATATGTGCGAAATTACCGCGTTGTCGATGGACGGCTTAATCTGGGCCTGGCCGCGGATGGCGGCGTTTACACCTGGGAACGCATTACGCCGTAGGCCGGCGAAGAGGATGCATTGCGCTTTATTGTCTGCGTCATTGTGGCGGCTGCCGTCTCAGGGTCGGCAATGGGCCGGGGCATCAAGGTCTCTTCGCCGGTCGAGCTTGCCCGTCAGGCGGACGCGCTTAAACCCGGTCAATGGGTCTGGGCGCCGGAAATCGCGCCTCAGGGCCCCTTGCTGATCTACGTCGATCTGTCGAAGCAGATCGCAACGGTTTACCGCAACGGCGTGCGCATAGGCGTCAGCACCGTATCGACGGGCAAGCCGGGCCACGAAACCCCCACCGGCGTTTTCACCATCCTGCAAAAGGATGCCAACCACCACTCCAGCACCTATAAGAACGCCCCCATGCCGTTCCAGCAGCGGCTGACCTGGGATGGCGTGGCGCTGCATGCCGGGGGACTGCCGGGTTATCCGGAAAGTCACGGCTGCGTGCATCTGCCTTACAGCTTCGCCCGTGAGCTTTTCCGAACGACGGCGCTGGGCGCTACGGTCATCGTGTCCGGGAATGCTCAGCATCCGGTCGGGACGGACGGCGGGCAGGTTCTTTCCCCTGTTGTCGGCGGCGCTGTGCAGGCGGATAGCTATTGGGCGCCGGAAAAGTCGCCTTGGGGGCCCGTAACGATTATCCTGTCGCGTAGCGATCAAGAAGCGGTCGTGCTTCGCAACGGTATCGAAATCGGCCGTTCATCGGTCTCCCTGCCTGTCGACAACGATCTCACCCACGTCCTGACCCTGACTTCGGTCAAGGGCGGGGCGCCGCAGTGGATTTATGCCGCCGTCGCCGGTCATGCCGACGAAGGCGGGCGCCCGCTGAACGAAGCGGTCCGCAACCGTGTGCAGGCGCCGGAGGATTTCTATGCGAAAGTTTCCGCCATCCTTCAGCCCGGCGCTACGATTCTGGTCACCAACGCCCCCCTCAGCGCCGGCGCGACCGGAGAAAAGCTTACGGTTTTAACCGGAGAGCCCGGTTCGACGCCGTAAAGTGGACTTACCCGTTATTTCTCCTGCACATTCCAAATCGAGGTTTTCATGAAAAATCTGCCTGTTGTTTTGCTGACGGCCCTGCTCTGTGGCGCTCCAATACCGGTAATGGCCGCAAACCTGCTGAATATGCCAGAGGGGCCGCTTAGCGACACCGAATGGCGTCTGGTGTCGTTCACGCCGTCAAACGCCGCGGAAGCATCCTTTTCTCCGCCAAAAGGCGCCAAATACACGATGGTCTTAAAGACGAAAGGCCGCGTCACGTTCCGTTATGACTGCAACACGGCGCGCGGAATCTGGAGCAGCGTTAATCCTGCGGACGGCCGAGGCACGCTGACATTTGGGCCGCTGGCCATGACCCATAAGGCCTGCGAAAGCACGGCCTTCAACAAGCGAATTTCCGGCGATATCCGTGAAACCCTGGGCTACAGCCTCGACGGCGCGCTCCTGACGGTCCGCACCGCGAGCGGGATCTATCTTTGGCATAGGCTGGATTAGCGTTTCCCCAAAAAGCAGCTTCCCTTTTTGGATAAGGAAGAGCGACCAAACAAAAGATGTGAAAGGCATTCAGAATGGTATTACCGGTGCTTCTGCTCACTATGGCGCTTGCGGCGCCCGCGCCGTATGACGACGATCACGGCGACGACATTCAGCTCCTCTGTTATGGCGAGGCTGAAAAAATGACCACCGAAAGTCATAGCGGCTATCAATGGGACGACGCGCAGCACAAGTACGTGCCCAAATCGTCAATCGAAACCGGAAAAACCGATTTCGACGCCTCCCTGAATGTTTCGATTCAGGGCGACCGGGGCTCGATCCGTCTGCCCGAAAGCCTTGTCCCGCCGATCCATAGCGGCAGCCATGACGGCTGGTGGGATATCGATGACCTGATCGTCGGCCACAATGAAATCCGCGGCAAATTCCGCCTGAACGGCCTGAACAAACCGACGATCGTCATCGACCGCCGGAGCGGCGCCATCACCATCGACGGCATGATCAAGTTCAGCGGCCGCTGCGAACCCGATGACGGCCATCGTCGCTTCTAATTCCGGGGATACTCCATGAAAGCCATCCTACTTGCCGCCGCCGTTCTCGGTCGCGACCTACAGTCTGACCGCCAAGATCGTGCATTAGCGCGCGTTCCGCTGCATCGGCGGGCCGACCGGATCAGCGGGCTTCGGCTTCAGCGCGCCCCGGCGGATCAAGTATCCGATGCCGATCAGCAAGACCACGGACGTCATGACGCTGCCCTCGGGGCCGAACTGGCCCCCCGTTATCCACCACGGCGCCGGAGCGCGTTGCAGGTCAACCAGAAAAGGCGAGACATCCACCTTCTGACCGCTGACCTCAAGCCCGAAACCGGCGCCGAGTAGAAAATTCCAGGCGCTATGCCAGGCGCAGACACCCCAGAGCGAACGCTCGAGGATCGCGTACAGACTAAAGAAAACTCCCACCAGAACGATGTTGATCAATCCCATAAAGAGTTGTTTCGACGGAGCTATGTTCGAGGCGTGCAGCAGGGAAAACAAAATCATGCTGATGCCGATGCCCCAGTAGATACCGTGACGCGAAGCGATGACCTGCATCAAATAGCCGCGCATCGCGACCTCTTCCGCCGCGCCTTGCACCACGAACCCGAAAAACACGGCCGCAATTGGAACAAACGTCATGACAGTCGGATGTTCCCAGGCGCCGAAACCTTCGAACCTGTAGCCTCCCAACAGCCAGACGCCGCCAACGGCGGCAGCGGCAAAGCCAAGGCCGATCAAAAGCCCCCGGGTGTAGCGCGTGACGGCATGCGCGTTGAAGCCGAGCGTCGCCGGCCCTGCCCTCTCGAAAAGCCAGTTCCACAGAAGGAAAACGACGGTTATGGGGGCGAAGGTAAGCAGGAGGAGGACATCGGAGCGCCAGTCGACCCCCGCATCCAGCGGCATATGCAGCATCAGCATGGCTATGGCGCCGGGGGACTGTCCGATGAAAAGGAACAGGACCGTCAACGGGATCGCCGCCAACGTCCACGTCCGGCGTCGTTTCGGTGTTCTCTCTGCAAACAGATCTATGCCCGGCATGCCTTCGCTCCCCGATTACCCGCCCGTGACGATCTTATCCCGGAAGATTATAACCGCTATCTGCATAAATAGACTGGCCGATAATAAACCGGGCCGACCTCAAGGTGAAAGCTATGATAGTCCACGCTATGACGTTCATCAGCATCTTTACGACGCAACCACCGGGCGGCGAACCGGCGCCGGTTCCGCCCCCCGTGATTCAGTTTCATGCGGATTGTCAGCATGCCACCTACGCCACCGATCAACTCGTGTGCAGTGTCGCCGATTTGAAGACACTGGATGGCGCCTTGGCCCAGGCTTTTCTGGAAGCGCGGAAACTTAAAGGCGCCGGGTTAGATGCCGGGCAGGCGGCCTGGTTTCGGAAACGTAGTCTGTGCGCCTTCCGGCCGGATCAGGAGCAATGCACACGAAAATCCTACCTTAACCGCATACGCGCGCTGAAACGTCTTCAAAGACGCTGAACAAACGTCCGTAGAAAACGTCTCTTTTCCGGTTGCTTCTGATTTGCGTGAAGGCAGTCGTATCGGAAGGCGGCGATACGCAATGACTGGCCTGATGCTGGCCTGAAACGATCCGCCACGCTATGGTCCATAAGCCCCCAGCCGGAGACAGCCGTGGATTTTCTCAAGATTTTGCGCTCCCTCGAAGAGTTTCTTTACGAGGCCATGACCTGGCTGATCTTCTATCCGCGGACATTTTGGCGAATACTTTTCACCCCCATGCAAATGGTCGCCTATGCGCGAAAAGAGAACGACGCCAAGGGCGATGTGCGATTCGCCGACGCGATCAGCCCGCCGCTCTTTCTCATGCTGACGATCGGCCTCTCGCACGTACTGGAGCTTATGAGTCATAATCAGGTTGCGCCGATGAGCAACATCATCGGGCAAGCCGTTTTCGGCAACGAACAGAACCTGCTGATCTACAGGTCGATCGGGTACAGTATCTGGCCGCTTATCTTTGCCGCCGGCATGCTCAGGCGGACAAAAGTCGCGTTGAATCGCGAAACCCTTCGCGGTCCTTTTTTCGCGCAATGCTTTCTTACGGCCCCCTTTGCCTTGTCGGAAAATGTCGGGGTGCTCCTGATGCGGGGAACGCACAAGGGTTTGCAAATCGTCGGCGCCTGCTTAGCCGCCGCGGCCTTCCTCTGGTACCTCGCGGTGCAAATACGTTGGGTGCGCCTGCGTCTGCAATGCGCCTATTTCCGCGCAGCCGGGATCAGCGTTCTGAATATCGGGCTTGGCGGCGTCGTGAATCTCGCCCTGGCTGTCGCCATGGCGCTCTGACGCGCGGCGGGGCGCCTTCAGCCCAGAATATTGTAACCGCTGTCCACATAGACGGTTTGGCCGGTGATAAAGCGCGCCTTGTCCGACAGCAGGAAAGCAGCAGCCTCACCGACCTGCTCAATCGTCACCAACTGATGCAGGGGCGCTGACGCGGCCGCCTTTTCCATCAGCGCATCGAAATGGCTAAGCCCCGAGGCCGCGCGCGTTTTCACCGGTCCGGTGGACAGGGCGTTGACGCGGATGCCCTTGCTCCCCAGCTCGACCGCCAGGTAGCGTACGCTGGCCTCCAACGCCGCCTTGACCGGCCCCATCAGATTGTAGCCCGGCACAACCTTTTCCGAACCGTAGAAGCTCATGGTCAAGACCGCCCCGCCTGCGCTCATCAGCGGCTCAGCCTGCTTGACCAGCCGGATCAGCGAATGACAGGAAATATCCATCGCCAGCGTAAACCCTTCGGCCGAGGAGTCCGTCACCCGCCCCTGCAAGTCGTCCCTGGGCGCGAACGCGATGGAGTGCAGCAGGAAATCCAACCGTCCCCACCTCTCCCGGACAGCCTCGAAAACCGCCTCGACCTGAACCGGATCGCGCACATCCAGCGGCAAGGCGATGTCCGCGCCCACGGCTTTGGCCAGAGGCTCGACATACGGCCGCGTCTTATCGTTCTGCCAGGTGATCGCCAGTTCGGCGCCCTGCGCCTTCAGGGCCTGTACGCACCCCCAGGCCAGCGACTGGTCATTGGCCAGCCCGACGATCAGCCCCTTCATGACGCCTCCAGTACGGCGCGGGCCTGAATGGCCATTTCTTTTTCTTCGTTGGCGGGGATGACCTGCACCTCGAAATCGCCCAGCAGCTCCAGCCGTTTTACGATGGCTGCGCGCACCGGAGCCGCGTGTTCGCCGATCCCGCCTGTAAAAACGAAACCATCAAGCCCGCCCAGCAACACGGTGAGCGACGCCGCGAACTGAGCGGCCTTCAGCGCGAAATAATCGAGCGCGAACGCTGCGTGCGGATCGGAGCTGCCCAAAAGCACCTCGACGTCATTGCTCAGGCCCGACAACCCTTTCAGCCCGGATTCGTCATACAGCATACGTTCGACGGCCTCGGCGCCCAGAATGCGCTGGAGATAGAGGACCGCGCCCGCGTCGATGGCGCCGCTGCGCGTGCCCATGGGCAGGCCGTCGAGCGCCGTCATGCCCATGGTGCTGTCGAGGCTGCGTCCGCCCCGCATGGCGCACAGGCTCGCCCCGTTGCCAAGGTGTGCGGCGATGACCCGTCCGGCGTACAAATGCGGGTGCGCCTGCGACAGCGTCCGGGCGATCCAGGCATAGGACAGGCCGTGGAAACCGTAGCGCTTGACGCCCTTGTCGTGCCATTGGCGCGGAATGGCGAACCGGGTCGCCAGATCGTCATGACCGGCATGAAAGCCGGTGTCGAAGCAGGCGATATCCGGGACATCGCCGACCAGCCGTTCCGAAGCCACGATGGCCGCGATATTGTGCGGCTGATGCAGCGGCGCCAACGGGATAAGGGTTTCCAGATCGCGCAGCACCTGCGCCGTCACCCGCACGGGCTGCGTGTAAAAGCCGCCGCCATGGACGACGCGGTGGGCCACCCCTCTCATGCGCCAGCCGTCGTCATGGCCGTCGATAAAATCCAGCACGGCCTTCAGGGCGATTTCGTGGCCCGCGCCCGGCGGCAGGTCTTTGGAAACCTGATCGCCGCCCGCCATGGCCGATAGATGCGCATCGCCGCCGATGCGCGTCACCTGGCCTTCAGCCAGCACGCTCAGGTCGTCGAACGCAAAGACCTGAAACTTCAGACTCGACGATCCGGCATTGAGAACGAGGATCACCCCGATCATTTGAGACGGCCGGTTTTGCGAGCCTCGGCCAGCAATACGGCCAGCGCGCACGACAGGAGCCGCGTGCGCAGGCCGTCGGCCCGGCTGGTCAGGATCACCGGCGTCCGCGCGCCGAGCACGATGCCCGCCGCATCTGCGCCGCCAAGAAAGATCAGTTGCTTGGCCAGCATATTGCCGGACTCGATTTCCGGCGCCAGCAGGATATCGGCCTCCCCCGCCACGGCGGAGACGATGCCCTTCTCCTTCACCGCCGCCGGGCTGATGGCATTATCGAAGGCCAGCGGTCCGTCGATGAGCGCGCCGGTGATCTGCGCCCGATCGGACATCTTGCACAGGGCGGCCGCATCAAGCGTCGCCTGCATCTTCGGATTGACGGTCTCGACCGCCGCCAGCACGGCCACCTTGGGAAGGGCCTCGCCGCCAAAGACGACATCCCACAGACTGACCGCGTTTTGCACGATATCGGCCTTCACGGTCAGGTCGGGATCGATGTTGATCGCCGCGTCCGTGATGATGAAGGGCTTAGGATAGCTCGGTATGCTCATCAGAAAGGCATGCGAAATGCGCCGCTCGGTATGCAGGCCGGAATCGGGTCTGACGATGGCGCCCAGCAATTCGTCCGTATGCAGCGAGCCCTTCATGATAGCGTCGACCTGCCCCAGGGCGGCCAGGGACGCCGCCTGCGCCGCCGCATCGTGGCTGTGTTCGGCATCCATCAGCCTCCAGCCGGAAACATCGATATCCGCCTCGTGCGCCGCCGCCAGGATGCGCGCCCGCGGACCGATCAGCACCGGGACGATCAGGTTTTCAGTCACCGCATCGGCCACGGCTTCCAGAACATTGGGCTTTACGGGATGGACGACGGCGGTCCTGACCGGCGGCAGGTCGCGGCATTTGGCGATAATCGCGTCGTATTGATTGGTCATCAGCCGTTTCCCTTGTCATTGGCGATGATCCACGCCGCGATTTTCGGCCATGTCTCGGCCAGGGTTTTACGGCCCATGAAGAGGCCTATGTGGCCGCCCGGCACAAGCGCGGCCTCCACCTTATTCTCCGGCGCGCCGATCAGCCGTTGCGCCGCAAAGACCTGCTCCTTCGTGGTGATGTCGTCACTTTCGCCCGCCAGCAGGAAGGTCGGGGCGACGATATCCTTCAGGAACAGCTTACGCCCCAACCCGACGAACTCGCCCCTGGCGAACCGGTTTTCCTTGAACAGTTCGCCGATCGCCTGAAGATAATAGCGTCCAGGCAGATCAAGCGGGTTCTCATACCAGCTTTCGAACTTTTCCGTCCGGCTGATATAGTTCAGATCGGTCAGGTTTTGGTACAGGCGGAAATACTTATCGGCGTATTGCTCCTCGGGATGCATATTCTTCCAGCCGGCGAGCATGAACTTGCCCGGCATCAGGCCGCCACCCATGGCGACCATGTCTTCATAGGTTTTCATCGGCAGGCTGTGGGCCATCCGCTTGATCGGGCCGTCGCCGGCGTCAGTATCGATGGGAGAACCCGCCAGGACCAGGCTTTTGATCTTGTGCGGAAAGCGCGCCGCCAGCATGGCGCTGAGCCAGCCGCCCTGACACAGGCCGATCAGATGCGCCTGCCCGCCAAGATCATCAACAGCGGCGTTGAGCTCCGCCAGATAGGTGTCGATGCTGAAATCGCGCATGGCCGGAGTCGCGGACTTCCAGTCGGTCACCGCCACGCGCTTCAGGCCGTTTTTCATCAAGGTTTCGACCAGGCTCTGCCCCGGCGCGTAATCGGCAATGGTTGCGGAATGGCCGGCGTAGGGCGCGTCGATCAGAACCGGCGTTCCGTCGCTTTCTTGGGCGCCGAAATCCCTCAGGCGCATGGTCGACATGTCAAGCCGGACCGTGTTGGGCGTCGCCCAGGTCGGCTCTGGCGGATGATCGATCTCTTCCGCTTTTTCCAGAAAGTCGAGATTGCGCTCCCAACCCCGCCATATTGCCGCGAACGGCCAGAACATCGGAACGCTGTGCTCGATCTCCGGAGCCGTGGCAGGCGCTTCAGGGTTGGCGGTCATCGCAGCCTCCGCTTGAGTAAGGGCTCAATACATGGCCGAAAACCATGACTCCACCAATACATTGCTGCACCGCACACGTAAAATTTACCGCCTTTATGGCCGGCCGGTATTTTTCGGCCTCGACAGACACTTTCGCGACGCCCTCTATGCTTTGGACTCCGAGGAGAGACTGATGCTGGCCAGAGACTTCATGACGCCCGATCCTGTGAGCGTTTCACCGGAAACACCCGTTCGGGAAATCGCACGCCGGCTTCTTTCGCGTAACGTCAGCGCACTGCCCGTGCTCAACGCCGACCACGAAGTCATCGGCATGGTCAGCGAAGGCGATCTTATCCGGGGCGCTAATCTCGGGTCGCCGGAGACAAATACGGGCGCGGCGCGCAAGGATTGGTGGCTGTCCATTCTGGCCGAAGGCGAGCCTGTGGCGACAGCTTTCCTGCAGTCCATCTCGCATGAGCGGACCGCGGAACAGGTCATGTCCTCGCCGGTGATCACGGTGACGGGAGGCGCCGATCTTGGCGAGGTCGCGCGCCTGCTTAACGACTACCATTTCAAGCGCGTACCGGTCATCGAGGGCCGGAAGCTGGCCGGGATCATCAGCCGCGCCGACCTGTTGCGCGCCTTCATCACCACCAATCCGTCCAGACCGGCGCCTTCGGGTGGATTCGACGGGCTGCTGTCCGAAGCGGCGGCGGCGCTGGGGAAGTACCTTCCCCACGAAAGTGACGCCCCCTCGCCTGCCCCCGTCTGCGCCCCCGTCCCCACCACCCCCGCGGCCAAGGACTTCCGCGGCCTGATGGCCGACTTCGAACAGCAGAAAATTCTGGATCGTCTGGCCGCCAAACGTGCGGCTATCGAAGCGCGCAAAGTGAAGATCAAAGACATGATCGACACCCACGTCACCGACAAGATATGGTCGGAGATCATGAACGGCGCGGCCGCGGCGGCGAGCCAGGGGCTGAAAGAACACCTGCTCCTGCGCTTCCCCAATGACGTATGCACCGATGGCGGCCGCTCGATCGATCAAGGCGAAGACGAATGGCCCTCCACCCTGAGCGGGGAGCCGGCGGAAATCTATCTGCGCTGGAAAAACGAACTCGAACCCAAGGGCTTCCGACTAAAGGCTCACACTATTGAGTATGTCGATGGTTTCCCTGGTGATATCGGATTGTTTCTGAACTGGGCA
>Ga0164242_10001476_pt1 | contig 27917 bp, 26 predicted proteins | sample OricomgcompostMG_FD_108783 | JGI IMG/M metagenome (GOLD analysis project Ga0164242, IMG submission 108783) | Miracle-Growth compost microbial communities from Emeryville, California, USA - Original compost - Miracle growth compost (MG) ...
ACCTCGGTCGCGTTGGCGACGATCTGGCTGTCGGCGTTGTCGGCCATGTAGTACGTCGATGGCGGGGAGCCGACGAAGACCTGCAGCGTGCCGTGACCGAGCGCCGCTGAGCCTGCGGCATCGGAGCCGACGGTGACGAAGTCGACCTTGCTGGAGTCGGCGCCGTTCTGGTCCATCATCAGCTTCAGCACCGAGGTACCGGTGGAGGAGATGGCAGCGTCCTTCGCGCCCTCGAGGCCCTTCAGCCGCTGAGCGAGCGGCGCGCCGGAGGTGATGTCGTGCTGGCCGGCCCAGTCCTTGGTGGCGACGATCTGGACCGAGACGCCGTGATCGAGACTCGTGACGGCCTGGAGCTTCACGCCCTGGCTGGCAGCGAGGAGCAGGGCCGTGGAGGACAGGGTGGCGAACTGGATGCTGCCGCCCTGGAGGGCCGCGGTCGCCTGGCTGCTGCCCTGCAGCAGCGTCGTCTTCACGTTGACGCCGGCGTCCTTGAAGTAGCCCATCGCCTCGGCGACGTCGACCGCCGAGAAGCCGATCGTGTCGACGGCCTTGCCGATGGTGACGGTGGGCAGCTTGCCACCCGATGCGCTGGCCCCGGCGGCGCTGCTCCCGCAAGCAGTGAGGCCGAGGCCCGCACACAGCAGGACGGAGGAGAGCGCAGCTGTCAGGGACCGGCTGCGGCGTTGGAGCGACATGGGAGAACCCCCTGGAGGAATGCCTGGACTCGTCGTTCGGGCCGGCTCTGGAAGGCCGACATCAAGCGACGCTAGTGGCGCACCTCACAATGGTCAATCCATTGAAACAACATTTTCCAAGACATTTCGGAATCTGCATTCCGTGGCATGATGCGAAAGTCGAGTTACGTAAGCGATGTGAACGATCTGACGGCGCTCAGAGGTTTCCGCATCAGACCGCGAGCGGAGTAGGTTGCAGCCATGCCCGACCAGGACACATCCCTGCTCGCCCAGGAGCTCCGCGTCGCCGTCGGCCGGGTCGCGAGGCGATTGCGCCGCATCTCGGCAGAGGAGGACGCCCCCGGCTCGATCAAGTTCAACGAGCTGCTGGTCCTCGTCCGCCTCGCCCGCGACGGCGCTTCCTCACCGAGCGACATCGCCCGCCACGAGCAGGTCACCTCCCAGGCGATCGCCGCAGTGGTCCGCAACCTCGAGGCCGCGGGTCTCGTGACACGCGACGCCCACAGCACCGACGGGCGCCGTACGCTCGTCACGATCACCCGCGCCGGCCGGGCCGCCGTCCGCAGCCACGACCAGGCCGCGATGGAGGCGATGGTCGAGGTGCTCGGTGAGTACTACTCCTCCGGCGAGATCCGCAGGCTCGAGTCCGTGGTCCCACTGCTCAACCGGCTGGCCGACCTCATCTGAGTACGACGAAGGGCGCCGGTCGGATCCTGGATCCGGCCGGCGCCCTTCGTGCTGCCAGGCGTACGGCGTCAGCCGACGTCGTCGAGTCCGCGCAGGGCCAACGACCCGACGTGGTAGCGCCAGACGACCTGCTCGTTGAAGGCCGACCCGAGGTCGGGCAGGTCCCCCCGGTCCTCTTCCGGTACGTCGTCGGGCTGGCCGCCCAGTCCGGCGACGGCGACGGTCACCCGGGCGAGCTCGTCGATGTCGAGTGCCCGGAGCACCGCTTGGACGGGGTTGCTGCCGACGGTGACCACGCCGTGACCGAGCAGGAGACAGGCCGCACCGTCGCCCAGTGCAGCGGCGAGTGAGCGCCCTGCCGCTGAGGTGCGCACCAGACCACGGTGCGGCCAGACCGGGATGCCATCCGCCGCCATCCGGAAGGCAGGGATGTTGAACGCCCCGACGATCGGGCGCAGCGGCCGGTCGGCCAGGGCTGCGACGACGGCGTTCACAGGGTGGGCGTGCACCACCGAGTCGACGTCGGGACGAGCACGCAGGATCTCCGCGTGGATCGGATACTCGTTGGGCAGGCGATAGCCCTCGCCGACATCGCCGTTGTCGTCGAGCCCGACCAGGCGGATGTCGTCGGCCTCGGTGAAGAGGAGACCGCGCTCCCGCGGCCCTCGGCAGCGCACCAGCACACGATCTCCCCCGCCGGGCATGCGCACGCTGACGTGGCCGAGGATCGGCGTGGTGGCACCGGTCGCCGCCAGGATGCGGCAGCCGAGCGCTACCGTGCGCCGCAGCTCGAGCAGCTCCGGGGCGTCGTACTCCACCATCAGATGACGAACGACTCGAGCGACTCCGGCGCGAAGAGCTGCTCCGGGGTGCGCAGCGTGCGGGAGAGTCCCTGCTCGTGGTGGTAGCGCAGGAAGGTCTCCAGCACCCGGCGGTCGCCGTCACCGAGGCCGTAGGACCAGAAGTCCTGGCCCATCAGCGCGCGGGCCTCCTCCAGGTGCACCATCAGCCACGGCTCCATGAAGCGCAGCGCCGAGGCGTCGTAGATCCGGGCGTAGGCCTGCGCCTTCGCCTCGACCAGCGCCTTGGTCAGCGACTGGGCGACCCAGCGGTGCTTCTCATAGACGTCTCGGCGCAGCGCCACCACGTGCATGATCGGGAAGATCCCGGTCGACTCGTAGTAGGCCTTCTCCGCCGCGACCGTGTCGGGGAAGAGCCGGCGCACCCGACCCGAGCCGTCCGCGAAGCTGCTGGGGATCCGAGGGCCGAAGAAGGCGTCGATCTCGCCGTCGCCCAGCATCTGCGCCAGCGTCTGGCCGGGGCCGATCGGCGAGACGGAGTACGGCACGTCGACCTTCCCCTTCTCGATCCGGCCCGGCTTCTCCTGGCCGCCGGTGTGGAACGTCGAGGCGTCGATGGGCAGGTCGTACTCGTCGGCCAGGATGCCGCGCTGCCACACGCATGCGGTGAGCTGCACCTCCGGCATGCCGATCCGCTTGCCCGCCAGGTCGGCCGGCTTCTCCACGCCCGCGTCAGCGTTCACGAACATGCCGCCGTGCCGGAACTGGCGGGAGGTGTAGATCGGCAAGGCGACGAACGGCGGCTCCTCGCCGTCGTCGAGCGCGTTCAGCGTCGCGGTGTACGTCGACAGCGACATCTCGGCGACGTCGAACTCGCGGTGCCGCAGCATCCGGAAGAACGTCTCCTCGACCGGCAGCCGCAGATACGTGAGGTCGACGCCGTCGACCGGGACGCTGCCGTCCTCCACGGCGCGGGTGCGGTCGTAGTCGCCACAGGCGAAGGTCAGCTGGAGCTTGCCCATGCCGCTCACCGCCCCTGCGCCGCGAGCCGGCGGTCGAGCGCCGGGTAGACCCGTCGGGCGTTGCCCTCGGTCACCGCGGCGTAGTCGGCAGCGGACAGCCCCGCACCGTCGACGTACTTCAGGGTGTCGTCCCAACCGATGCCGGTGGCCGGGTCGGCTCCGCGCACCGCACCGAGCATCTCCGAGGCGAACAGCAGGTTCTCCGTCGGGATCACCTCGGTCAGCAGGTCGATGCCGGGTTGGTGGTAGACGCAGGTGTCGAAGAAGACGTTGCGCAGCAGCTCGCCCGGGTCCTGCCAGCCGTTGCGCATCGACAGCCCCCGGTAGCGCCCCCAGTGGTAGGGCACCGCGCCACCGCCGTGCGGAAGCACGAGCCGCAACCGCGGGAAGCGCTCGAAGAGATCCGACTGCAGCAGCTGCACGAAGACGCTGGTGTCGGCGTTGAGGTAATGCGCGCCGAGGGTGTGGAAGTTCGGGTTGCAGGCGGTCGAGACGTGCACCATCGCCGGTACGTCGAGCTCCTCGATCACCTCCCACAACGGGAACCACGACTTGTCGGTGACCGGCTTGCCGGCCCACGTTCCCGACGGGTCGGGGTTGACGTTGACGCCGACGAAGCCGAGCTCGGAGACCGTGCGCCGTACCTCGGCGATCACGCCGCCGAGCTCCCCACCAGGGGTCTGCGGCAGCTGCGCCACCGGAGCGAAGTGCTCCGGGAAGAGCTCGCCGACCCGGTGGACGAGGTCGTTGGAGGCGCGCGCCCACGCCTCGGCGGTGGCCGGATCGGGCACGTGGTGCTCCATGCCGGACGCCTTGGGCGAGAAGAGCATGACGTCACCGCCGCGCTCGGAGAGCACCTTCAGCTGATTGTTCGCGACGCTGTCTCGAACCTGGTCGTCGCTGATCGCCGCCAAGGTCGCGGTGGCCTGGGCAGGGTCCTCGAGGTGGGCCAGCTGAGCGTCGCGGAAGGCCTGCAGCTCGCCCGGTGCCGTGGTGTAGTGGCCGTGGATGTCGATGATCACGCCTGCTGCTCCTTCGTCCAGGTGTCGTAGTCGACGTAGCGCGTGCCGGCCTTCTCCAGCAGAGGCCGCATGTTGTTGACGTCGAGCGCGATCTCGCCGGCGGCGTACCGGGCTCGGGAGACCGCCTCCTTGTCCTCACGCGCCTTCGCGGCGGCCAGCACCTCGGCGGCCTTGAGGCGGGGTACGACGACGACGCCGTCGTCGTCAGCGAGCACCACGTCGCCCGGATGGACGAGCCGCCCGGCGATGCTGATCGGGACGTTGACGTCACCGATCGTGCCCTTGACGGTGCCTTCGGCCGAGACGGCCTTCGACCAGACCGGGAAGCCCATCGCGTTGAGGTCGGCGACGTCGCGGACACCCGCCTCGATCACCAGGCCACGCACGCCGCGGGCCTTCAGCGAGGTGGCGAGCAGGTCGCCGAAGTAGCCCATGTCGCAAGGAGCGGTCGGCACCACGACGAGTACGTCGCCGGCCGAGCACTGCTCGACAGCGACGCCGATGGTGGTGTTGTCCCCGGGCGCCACCGTGACGGTGACGGCGTTGCCGGCGACGCGGGTCCCCGACTGGATCGGCGTGATGTGCGAGCCGAGCAGTCCGGTGCGGCCCTGGGCCTCGTGGACGGTGGCCACGCCGTACTCGGCGAACGCATCGAGGGTGGCCACCTCGGTGCGCGGCGGGTTGGTGACGACGACACTCATCGGACAGCTCCGCCGGCCTGGCCGATCATGTCGGGCATCATCGAGATGTGGATCGCGTCCTCGTCGGTCTCACCGGCGAGCACCCGGATCGCGTGGTCGACCTGGTCGATGCCGTAGCGGTGGGTGGCGAGCTGTTCCAGCGGGTAGCGACCGGAGGCCAGCTGGGCGACCGCCAGCTCGCAGGCCTTGAACGAGTGGCCTCGGGCCGACTTGATGGTGATCGCCTTCTCGGTGACCTGCTTGACCGGGAAGTCGGGGAACGCGGCCAGTTCGCCCTGGATCAGCAGGGTGCCCTCGCGGCGCTTGAGCACGTCGATGCCCAGCAGGACCGGGGCGGTGCCGGCGCGCGACGTGCAGTCGAGCACGTAGTCCAGGCCGCGGCCGTCGGTGAGGTCCATGATCTTCTCGCGCGGGTCCTCGGTGAGGACGTCGATCACCTCGTCGGCGCCGAGCTCCTTGGCGAGATCGAAGCGGCGCTTGTCCCGCGTCGTACCGGACATGATGACCTTCGAGGCGCCCGCCTGCTTGGCGGCGACCAGCTGGGAGAGCCCCTGCTGGCCCGGGCCCTGGATCAGGACGGTGTCGTTGTAACCGATGCCAGCGGTGAGCAGGGCCCACTCGATGCCGTTCGAGAGCGGCATGACCAGACCCGCCTGCTCGGCGGTGATGGTGTCCGGGATCTTGTGCATCACCGCGTTCCACGGCAGGTACATGTACTGCGAGAAGCCGCCCCACAGCGTGCCCTGGAAGTCCGCCGAGGTGTAGCCGAAGCGCCGGGCGTCGGGGTTGGTGCGCCAGTCGGTCGCCTCGCAGTGGCGGTACTCGCCGATGCGGCACCACTCGCAGTTGAAGCAGCCGACATAGTGCTCGAGGAAGATGCGATCGCCGATCTCCACGTTGTGCCGCTTGAGGAACTTCTCGCCTGCGTCGGCGATGACCCCCACGTTCTCGTGACCCATGATCACCGGGCCCTGGGTGGCAGGGCTGGTCGGTGGGTTGCTGTAGAGCTTCACGTCGGTGCCGCAGATGCCCGCGACCTCCACCTTGAGCAGCGCGGAGTCGGCATCGATCTCGGGCCGATCGAACTCGCGCATCTCCGTCGTCCCGGGGGCGGTCCGAACGGCCGCCAGCACCTTCTGAGTCATCGACGCTCCTTCATTGGCAGAATGGTCTTACCAACATACTATGACGCGTGAGGTGGGTCACCATCTCGCGCCGAATTCGCCGCCCACCCGACCGCAGGAGAACGCGATGCCCGAGCTCTTCACCCTCACCCGCGCCCAGGGCGCCAACCAGGCACTGATCGACCACACGGTCGCGCCCGAGGGCTGGACCCTCCGCTTCGCGGATGAGCCGGTGCTGGTCAAGGGCTTCCGCAAGATGGTCCGCACCAACGAGTACGACGTCGCAGAGCTCGCCGTCACGACGTACCTCACCGCCAAGGAGCACGGCGCGAGCTTCACCGCGTTGCCGATCTTCATCGTCCGCGACTTCCACCACGGCAAGACCCAGGTCCTCGCGGACGGGCCCATCAAGAAGGCCGCCGACCTGGCCGGCAAACGCGTGGGCGTCAACCGTGGCTACACGGTCACCGCAGGCGTCTGGGCCCGGGCCGCGCTCGCCGACGCAGGTCTCGACCTCTCCTCGGTGACCTGGGTGCTCTCCGGCGACGAGCACGTCGCCACCTACGCGCCGCCGGCGAACGTCGTCTCCGCACCCGAGGGACGCTCGCTCGAGGATCTCCTGCTCGACGGCGAGCTCGACGCCGTGATCAACGCCGACATCAAGCACGACGGCGTCGTGTCGCTGCTCCCCGAGGACGCCACCTGGGACTCACTCCGGGAGACCGGCTTCGTCCCGATCAACCATCTGGTGGTGGTGCGCGACGAGCTCCTCGAGGCCAACCCCGGGCTAGCCACCGCGGTGTTTCGGGCCTTCGCCGAGGCCAAGCGCCCCTACCTCGAGCAGCTCCGCAACGGCGAGGGCGAGGCCAAGCAGGACCGGCTCCTGCGGCAGGCCATGGAAGTCACGGGCGGCGCCGACCCGCTGCCGTACGGCGTCGAGGCCAACCGGGCCGTGCTCGAGAAGCTGATGGAGAACGCCATCGCGCAGGGCATCCTCACGAAGCCCGCCACGCTCGAGGACGTCTTCGCCGCCGAGACCTTCGACCTGGTCGGATGAGCCGATGCGGATCGTGATCTCGTCCGACCACTGCGGCGTCGCCCTCAAGCCGAAGGTCATCGCCGCGCTCACCGCCACGGGTCACCAGGTCCACGATCTCGGCGTCGACGCCGACGCGGGCGAGGTCGACTATCCGCCGCTGTGCACGGCGCTGTGCGACGAGATCCTGGCTGGGAACGCCGACGCCGGCATCGTGATCGGCGGCAGCGGCGGCGGCGAGTCGATCGTCTGCAACCGGCGGCCCGGGATCCGCGCCGGGATCGCCTGGTCGACCTGGGCCACCGAGATCTCGCGTGGCAACAACGACGCCAACGTCATGCTCATCCCGGCCAAGGCCCTGGACGACCACACCGCGCTGGAGCTGGTCGATGTCTGGCTGCGGACGCCGTTCAAGGGCGGCGTCCACGCCGAGCGGCTGGCTCAGATCGACCGGCTCACGGCACCGGGAGCGCAACGCGAGGCATGATCGGCATCGCCGTCGGCACCTGCGCGCGAGCGGTCTCCTCGAGCGCGGCTCCGGTGACGAGGTGGAGCAGCCCCCGCAGCGCGTTGCCGTGCGAGACCACCACCACGGTCCGGTCCGCGGCCAGTTCCGGAGCCAGCACGTCCCGCCAGTACGGCGTCATCCGCGCGGCGACGTCGGCGAGGCTCTCGGCCCGGATCAGGCGGGCCTCGGGCGTGGCCTGGTAGCGGCGGTCCGCCAGCTGCTCGCCCAGCGCATAGGTGCTCGCGAGCGGCGGCGCCACGTCGACCGAGCGGCGCCAAACCTCGACCTCGTCGTGACCGAAGCGGCGCCGGGCCGCCTCCTTGGCCAGGCCCTGGAGGGCGCCGTAGTGCCGCTCGTTGAGACGCCAGTCGCGGGTCAGCGCGACGTCCCACCCGGCCGCCTCGGCCACCAGGTGAGCGGTGTTGATCGACCGGCCGAGGACCGAGGTGTGCAAGGCGTCGGGTCGCAGCGCCGCCAGGCTGCGGCCGGCGTCGTACGCCTCCCGCATGCCCTGCTCGGTCAAGGGCATGTCGAGCCAGCCGGCGAAGATCTCGGCGGCGTTCGCCGTGGTCTCACCGTGGCGGAGCAGAACGAGCCGGCCCATCAGTGCTCCTGGAGAAACGCGAGGATGCGGGCCGGGGCGGTCTCCGGCGTCTGCTCGACGACCGGCACGTCCCAGTAGTCGTGGACCGGCAGGCACTCCTCGAGGTAGCGGGCCGCCGAGGGGGCGTGCGAGCTGTCCTGTCCCGGCACGATCAGTGCCGGAACGTCGAGCACCATCAGGTCCTCGGGCTCGACGCCGGGGACGGTGTCGCGGTCGAAGAGGCCACGGACGGTGCCGGTCACGACGTGCTCGTAGCGCACCGGGTCGGTCCCCGCGAACGTCGCCGCGAACGTGTCGTCGGTGCGCAACGGCGCCGCCCAGGGGCCCACGCGCGGGTCCTTGCTGAAGCCCGCCGTGGTGCTACGAGCGAGGTCCACCACCGCCTGCATGCCGTGCTCGGCGACGAAGGCGAGGTGCTGGGTGAACCGCCGGTGCTGCCCCATCCGGTACTGCGGTCCGCCGGCCGGGGAGAAGAGCACCATGCTGCGCACCCGCTCCGGTGCCGCAACGGCCAGCGCGGCGGCCGTCGAGCAGCCGACGCAGCCACCCATGGTGTGCACCCGGTCGAGGCCGAGGTGGTCGATGAGGCCGATCGCCTGCTCGACGTACCGCTCCCACGTCAGGCGCTCGAGGCGACCGCCCGACCGGCCGGACTCGCGTCGGTCGAAGACGACGCAGGTGTACGCCGAGGACAGCGCGTCCACGAAGCCGAGGTCGCGGTAACGGCCGAAGCTGGTCCAGTTCTCGAGCGTGGAGTCGAAGCCACCGGGGCTGAACATCAGGAGCGCCGGCCCCTCGCCGACCGTCTCGTAGCGGGTGGGGATGCCGTCGAGGTCGACGATGGGCACGGCTGCTCCTTCTCAGGTTGGTGCTGTGGGCGTTACTTCTGACGGCCGAGCGAGGCTCGCGGGATCCACCGTGGAACGGAGCCGCGATAGGCGACATAGTCGGCGCCGAAGTGCGCCTCCAAGCGGGCCTCGTCGGCCTCGGCCCGGGCGTCGAACCACGGGATCGCATGAGCCAGGTAGCCGACCGCGACCGGCGACCTGGTGACGAGCGCCAAGCCGGTCAGATAGATCATGTGGCCCAGGTACATCGGGTTGCGGGTCCGGGCATAGATCCCGTCGGTGACCAGCCTCTCGGGGAACCCCTGCGACATCCCTCGAGGGCCGCCTGCCTGCTTGACCCGCCGGTCTCCGACGAACCGGTACTGCAGGTAGCCCCAGAGGAGCAGCGGCACCCAGAGGAGACGCAGCCTCCGCCGACTGGCCGCCTGCTCCACGAGGGTCGCCGCCGGCGCCCAGAGGAAGGTCCGGGACGAGGTGGACGACGGATCGATGCGCATCTGGCCTCCTGACCCTTCCTTCTCGGGCTGATCCTGGTGGGTGACTACTTCTGGCCGCGAAGCTTCCGGGCTCCGCGGATGTCCGAGGCGCATTCGACGAGCGCGTCATAGGCCACCTTCGCCACGTTCGCGTAGGTGTCGGGCTCCTTGTCGACGTTGCCGGCGCTGTAGCCGATGGCGGCCGTGATCATCCGGATCCGGCCGTCGAGCCAGGGGCCGCCACCGAAGCCACCGAGCACCGGGATGCCCACTGCCTCGACGACCGCCGGACCGACCACCGGTCCCGAGTTGGTGAAGTTGAGTGCGACGGCGCCCGCGGACTCGAGGCGCTTCGCCTCCGCGATCAGCTCGTCGACCATCTCGTCGGGCACGTGGACGCCCTCGGCGGCCTGGTAGTCGATGCCGTACTTCAGCGAGGTCTGCGGGGTGATCCCGAACTGCGGGAAGACCGGGATGCCGGCGCGCGTGATCGCCTCGACCGCCTCGGGGTAGTCCGAGGCTCCGTCGAGCTTCACCAGATCAACCCCCGCCTCCTTGACCAGCCGGATGGCGGCCCTGACGGCGCTGTCCGAGCCCTCCTGGAGTGGCCCGAACGGGAAGTCGACGCTGAGCAGCGCCCGCTTGACCCCGCGCCGTACCGCCTTGGCGACGACGAGCATCTCGTCCATCGTGATCTCCAAGGGGTGGGGCTGGCCCCACAGGTTCACCCCGACGGTGTCGCCCACCGAGACGATCTCAGCCCCGGCACGGTCGGCCAGCTGCGCCATCTGGTAGTCCCAGGCGACGAAGCAGACGCTCTTCTCCCCCGCCGCCTTCATCGCCTGTAGGGAGGGAACGGTGACCTTGTCGGTGCTCGCACCCGCGCTCATGCCCGGATCGCCGTCAGTAGCTCGACGAGGTCGTCCTGGTCGGCGGGGACCAACAGGATCCGCGCGTGCGGACGGATCGCAGCGAGGGTGTCGCCGCTCAGCGTGCCGTCGCCCGTGAGCAGCAGGCCGGCCGTCATGATCGAGCGCTCCCGACAAGCCGCCCCCACGGCGGCCACCGCGGCGGCGTTGATGCCGTCGGTGGCCACCATGATGACCGAGTCGGAGTGCTCGACCTCGGCCTCGATCAGCCGGTGTTCGCCGGCCAGCGTGACGAGATCGGTCGGCGAGTCGGACGCGGTATAGAACTGCGCCTGCCCCCACGGCCGTTCGGCCACCGCCCGCACGACCTCGGCCGCGGCGGCGTCGAAGGCCACGACGCGCGTGGAGCGCGCGTAGGCCAGCGGATAGTCGATGCGGTACGCCGCCTCCTCCGCCGTGGTGGCGCGAGCGCAGCTACTCACCAAGATCGGCTCGACCATGACTCAGACCGTGGTCTGCGCGACGCCGGGACGGGCGACGAACGCCTCGCCGATGCCCTCGACGAACGGCTGGTCCGCAGGGAGCACGATGGCGACCGAGCGGATCTGCTGGTGCTCGGGGATGTTGCCGACGGGCTCGGTGCCGTTGTCGCGCAGCGCCTCGGCGGCGCGACGCAGCTTCTGGCGCGCCTTGATGATGCCGGCATCGGTGGCGACGAGCCGCTCCTTGGTGCGGTCGACGATCGGGCCCATGCTCTCCTGGAGGGAGGAGTCCTGGATCGCGATCCCCTTGACCCCGGAGAAGAGCTCACCGGTCTTCTGCTTCTCGCGGTCGATCAGGTAGTCGTTGTCCTTGTTCGCGACCGGCCGGTACGTGCCCGGGATGTTCTCGCTGTGGACCCCGGCGCCGGCCTTCATCGCCGCGACCTCGGCATCGGTCAGCTCACGAGCGGGGTGATAGTCGAAGCTCCAGGCCCAGCAGTTCTCGTCGTCGATCGGGACCCAGAAGTGACCGTGCATCGGGTGGTCGCCGCGCGGCGGAACCATGGTGAAGTTCGGCAGCACCCACGGCGTCACGCGCCAGTAGTACTGCCCGTCCTCGGCGTTGCGGCGGGCCCCGATCAGCAGGCCGCCCTCGTTCTCGACGACCTCGAAGAACGGCTTCAGGTCGCTCTTGTTGTAGTGGTTGCCCTTCGAGCCCTTGAACAGCGGGTCGGCCTCGAGGCCGGCACCGCTCGGGCCGCCGCCGTGCAGCCAGGTGACGTGGCTGGAGTCGATGCCGCCCTCGAGTGCCTGGAGCCAGTTGCACTCCTGGAGCCGCTTGGAGGTGAAGGTCTGCTTCTCCGGCACGGTCGCGAACTCCCAGGTCGGGAGCGGGGGCTGTTGTGCCGGGTCACCGAGGTAGGCCCAGAGGATGTCGCCGACCTTGACCAGCGGGTACGAGCGGAGCTTGACGTTCTTGCAGAACTCGGAGTTGTTCAGCTCGCTCGGGACATCGATGGCCTGGCCGTTCGCGTCGTACTTCCAGCCGTGGTAGGGGCAACGGAGCCCGCCCTCCTCCACGCGGCCGAAGAACAGCGAGATGCCGCGGTGCGCACAGAACTCGTCCATCAGGCCGTACTCACCCTCAGGAGTCCGCACCGCGATCAGGCGCTCGGACAGGATCTTGACCCGCACCGGCGGGCAGCCGTCCTCCGGGAGCTCCTCGGTGTGCAACACCGGCTGCCAGTAGCGACGGAACAGCGCACCCATCGGGGTGCCGGGACCGGTCTGGGTGAGCAGGTCGTTGATGTCGGGACGCAGCATTGCCTAGTTCCTCTCGCTTCTCTCAGTGCTCTTGGGCTTAGTGCCACGACTCGGGGCGCGGCTCGACGACGATGCCGTCGAGCTCGTCGGTGACGTGGATCTGGCAGCCGAGGCGGCTTGCCTCGGTGAAGTCGCTGACGCCGAGGTCCAGCATGTCGGCCTCCAGTTCCCCCGGGTCTCCCACAAGCTCACGGAACGGCTCGCGGACCCAGACGTGGCAGGTGGCGCAGGAGAGCTGTCCGCCACACTCGCCGATGATCCCGGGAACGCCGTTGCGGACAGCGGCCGCCATCACTGACTCCCCAGGCTGAGCATCGATCACCTGCTCATCACCCTGGGCGCTGACATAGACAACCTTCGGCACAAGATCCTCCTCGTAATGGTCTAACCATTGTGCCGCCGAATTGTGACCTACGTCAACCCACGAGTATTCGACTGCGCCGTACGGGAAACTTGGCAGGCATGGCCCATCTCGCAGCTCCCGACAGCCGCGCCCATGACCCGAAGTGGTGGACCCTCGCAGCGGTCTGCACCGGGGTGTTCATGCTGCTGCTGGACATCACGATCGTGAACGTCGCACTGCCTGACATCCAGGAGCAGCTCCATGCCGACCTGTCCGGGCTGCAGTGGGTGATCGACGCGTACGCGTTGAGCCTGGCCTCCCTGCTGCTGACCACCGGGTCGCTCGCCGACCTCTACGGCCGCCGGCTGCTCTTCGTCATCGGCACGGTGGTGTTCACCATCGGCTCGGCGGCCTGCGGCGCCGCGCAGAGCATCACCTTCCTGCAGCTGTCCCGGGCGTTCCAGGGCATCGGCGGCGCGGCGATGTTCGCTACCGCACTGGCGCTGCTCGCCTCGGCGTTCCGGGGACGTGACCGCGGCGTCGCCTTCGGAGCCTTCGGCGCGACCACCGGCGTCGCCGTGGCCATCGGACCGGTGCTGGGCGGACTGCTCACCTCGGGGTTGTCGTGGCGGTGGATCTTCTTCGTCAACATCCCGATCTGCGCGATCGCCCTCGCGATCACGGCGATCAAGGTCCAGGAGTCGCAGGACCCGCGTGCAGGACGGCCGGACTGGTTCGGCTTCGTCAGCTTCAGCCTCGCGCTGGGCGCCCTGGTCTACGGGCTGATCGAGGCCGGTCGCCCTGCGGTCGGCTGGGGCGCCGCCCGCGTGCTGGCCTGCCTGGCGGTCGCCGTCGTCCTGCTGGTGGTCTTCGTGATCGCCGAGCTGCGGTTGCGGCACCCGATGTTCGACCTGGGGCTGCTGCGCAAGCCGACGTTCGTCGGCGGCCTGGTCGCCGCCTTCGGCGTCTCCGCCTCCGTGTTCTCGCTGCTGACCTACCTGGTCATCTACGTCCAGGACGTGCTCGGCTACTCCGCCGTCGCGACCGGCGTGCGCTTCCTGTTCCTCTCCGGCGCGTCGTTCGTCGCGGCGGCGCTGGCCGGGCGGCTGACCGAGCACGTGCCGACCAAGCTGTTGATCGGGCCGGGCTTCCTGATCCTGTCCGTCGGACTCTTCCTGATGCTCGGCATCGACGCCCACTCGACATGGAAGCATCTGATCCCTGGCATGCTCGTCTCCGGCGTCGGCATCGGGATGATCAACCCGCCACTTGCCTCCACTGCCGTCGGCGTGGTCACGCACGAGCGCTCGGGGATGGCATCGGGAGTGAACTCCACCTTCCGTCAGGTGGGCATCGCCACCGGTATCGCCGCTCTGGGCTCGATCTTCGCGACCCGCGTGTCGGACGGCATCTCCTCGCGGCTGAGCGGCGGCCCGGCCTCGGCGTACTCCGGGAAGGTGGCGGAGGCCGTGACCGGCGGCCAGCTCGGCGCCGTGGTGGGTCACGTCCCTGCCCAGGCCCGTCAGCAGGTCTCGACCGCGGCGGTGGACAGCTTCACGCACGCGCTGGACCACATCGTCCTGATCGCCGCGATCCTCGCCCTGGTGGCAGGGCTGGCCAGCCTGCTCCTGATCAGGCAGAAGGACTTCGTGTCGGGGTCGGGCTCGCCGGATCCGTCCTGACGCCGAACTCGATGCCCTTGGCCTCCCGACCGACGAGGGTGATCACGGCGACCAGGATCAGCACCGGGACGATCGTCACGATCAGCGCGAACGGATACGAGTGGGTGCTGGCCAAGTGCTCCTGGATCGGCAGGTTGAGCGCCGCCAGCAGGTTGCCCAGCTGGTAGGTGACGCCGGGGTAGAAGCCGCGGATCGCATCCGGCGAGAGCTCGGTGAGGTGGGCGGGGATGACGCCCCAGGCACCCTGCACGCAGACCTGCATCAGGAACGACCCCAGCGCCAGCCATCCGGCCGTGCTGGAGAGCGCGAACAGCGGCACGATCGGCAGCCCGAGGACGGCACAGAAGGCGATCGTGTAACGCCGGCCGTAGCGCTGCGACAGGGTGCCGAAGATCAGTCCACCGATCAGCGCGCCGATGTTGTAGATGATCGCGATGACCAGCGCCATCGTCTCGGAGAGGCCCGCGCCACCGCTGTCGGTGGCCTTGAGGAACGTCGGGTAGACGTCCTGGGTGCCGTGGCTCATCCAGTTGAACGCGGTCATCAGGATGATCAGGTAGATGAAGCGGCGGATCACGGCGCCGTTGAGGAAGATGTCACGGAAGCTGGTGCGGGTGACCTTCATCGTCTCGCGGCTCTTCTCCCATACCTCCGACTCCTCGACGCGCGTCCGGATCAGCAGGCTGACCAGTGCCGGCACGATCGAGAGCGCGAAGAGCCAGCGCCAGGACAGGTCGAGCGCCTGGCTGAGGATCAGATAGGCCACCGCGGCGAGCAGGTAGCCGAAGGAGTAGCCCTGCTGCAGGAGGCCGGAGAAGAAGCCGCGCCGCTCGCTTGGGATCTTCTCCATCGCCAGGGCCGCGCCGAGTCCCCACTCGCCGCCCATACCGATGCCGTAGAGGAAGCGCAGCACGATCAGCACCGTCAGGTTGGGCGCGAAGGCGCACAGGAACCCGACGATCGAGTAGAACAGCACGTCGACGATCAGTGGGATACGGCGGCCGACCCGGTCGGCCCACAGTCCGAAGATCAGTGCGCCGACCGGTCGCATCAGGAGGGTCGCGGTGGTCAGGAACGCCACCCTCTCCTTGGAGACGTCGAAGTCCTTGGCGATGTCGGCATAGACCAGCACCACGATGAAATAGTCGAAGGCATCCATCGTCCAGCCGAGCAAGGCGGCCAGGAACGAGTTGCGCTGGTCTCGGTCGAGCGGGGTCCGGGTCGTCGCTGCGCTGGTCACGTGTGCTGATTACCCCGAAGCGGTGTTGCGCATGTGGCGCGCGTCTCAGCGGTGTTGTCGGGCGTCAGCCGTAGATCAGGGCACCACCGTGGCGGGGCAGGCGCAGGACGCCATCGGTGTACGTCGCCCCGCCCGGTGTCGCGAACAGCAGCTCCCCGCTCCCCGGGTCGAGCTCGAGCGTCGCCGGCACGTGGCCGAAGTTCGCGACGACGAGCGCGTTCCCGCGCTGCAGCGTGAAGACGCCGGATCCGTCGTCGGCTGTGCAGTCCACGTGCGTGAACCTCGGGTCCGTCAGATCGGGCAGGCGACGCCGCAGTTCGGCAAGCCGCCGATAGACCGCCAGCATCCGCGCGCCGCGTCCTTCCTCGGGCTCCGACCAGTCCAGCTTCGAGCGCTCGAAGGTCGCGGGGTCCTGCGGGTCCGGCACATCGCTCGCGTCCCAGCCGTGCTCGGCGAACTCCGCGATCCGGCCCTCGGCCGTCGCCTTCCCGAGCTCCGGCTCGGGGTGCGAGGTGAAGAACTGGAACGGCGTCGAGGCCGCCCACTCCTCGCCCTGGAACAGCATCGGCGTGAACGGGCCGCACAGGGTCAGCAGTGCCGCGCAGGCGAGCTGGTCATCGTCGAGGTGCTCGGTGAGCCGGTCGCCGCGGGCGCGGTTGCCGATCTGGTCGTGGTTCTGGCTGCACACCACCAGCCGCCAGGTCGGCATCGTCGCCCGATCGATCGGCACACCGTGCGGGCGGCCCCGGAACGACGACCATGTCCCGTCATGGAAGAACCCCCGCTCGCAGACCTTCGCCAGCGCCGATAGCGGCGCGAAGTCGGCGTAGTAGCCCTGGGTCTCCCCGGTCAGCGCCACGTGCAGGGCGTGATGGAAGTCGTCGCTCCACTGCGCGTCGAGGCCATAGCCGCCGGCCTCCTTCGGCGTCACCATCACCGGGTCGTTGAGGTCCGACTCGGCGATCAGCGTCAACGGCCGGCGCTGGTGCGCCGAGAGCGCCGCCACGTCGGTGGCGAGCTGGGCGAGCAGGTGCGGTCGGGACGCATCCGACAACGCATGCACGGCGTCGAGCCGGAGTCCGTCGACGTGGTAGTCGTCGAGCCACATCCGCACGTTGTCGCGGATGTAGGCCCGCACCTCCCGCGAGCCCTCGCCGTCGAGGTTGACCAGATCACCCCAGGTGTTGCGGCCCTCCTTTAGGTAAGGACCGAACAGCGGCAGGTAGTTCCCGGACGCTCCCAGGTGGTTGTAGACGACGTCCTGGATCACCCCGATCCCGGCAGCGTGGCAGCCGTCGACGAAGCGCTGGTAGGCCTCGGGCCCGCCGTACTCCTCGTGGACCGCGAACCACCCGACCCCGTCGTAGCCCCAGTTGTGCGTGCCGTTGAACGCGTTGACCGGGAGCAGCTCGATCAGGTCGACGCCGATCGAGCGCAGGTGGTCGAGCCGCCCGAGAGCCGCGTCGAGCGTGCCCTCCGGGGTGAAGGTGCCGATGTGGAGCTCGTAGATCACCGACCCGGCCAGCTGCCGTCCGGTCCAGGCTTGGTCGGTCCAACGGAAGCTGGCGGGATCGTAGGTTCGCGAGCGCTGGTGGACGCCCGCCGGCTGACGCCGCGACCGGGGATCGGGCCGAGGCGTGTCCTCGTCATCGATCAGATAGCCGTAGTCCACCTCCTGGCGCGCGTCGGGCACGGGCTCCGCGGGTGTCCACCAGCCGTCGGAGCCCGGGGTCATCTCGACGATCGCATCGCCCACCGACAGTTTCAGGGACTCGGGACGAGGCGCCCATACGTCGAACGGTCCACGCGTCATGACTCCTCCTGGACGAGCAGCGCCACCGGGTACGTCGCCAGCACCTCGGCGAGCCGGCCCGAGCCAACCGCTGCCCCGGTCAGCGCGTCCCGCCAGCGGCCCTCGGGCAGCTCGATGCGGGTGCTGCCCCAGCCGCCCCGCGCTGCCAGTCCGACCGGCAGCCGGGTCGCGACGGTGACCGCGCCTCCCCGCGAGAACGCCACGACATGGTCGGCCGCCTCGCCGACCGCCCGCACCGGGGAGTAGGTGCTGAACAGGGCCGGCCGGTCGCGGCGAAGCATCAACGCGCGCTGGGTGAGCAACAGCTTGGCCACACCCGGGTCGTCCAGTCCGTGCGGCGCGGCGGCCCCCGCCCCGGCCTCGACGGCCGCTTGCAGCGCGGCGCGGTGCGAGAAGTCGACCGGCCGCCGGTTGTCCGGGTCGACCAGGCTCTGCTCCCACAGCTCGCTGCCCTGATAGACATCGGGCACGCCCGGCATGGTGAGCGCGATCAGCTTCGCCGCCAGCGCGTTGCTCCAGCCGGCATCGACCACGTGGTCGAGCAGCTCCCGGAACACGCGGGCCACCTCGGCGTCGTCGTACAGCGCGTCGACGGCTGCGTGCACAGGACCCTCGTAGGCCTCGTCCGGCTCGGTCCAGGTGGTGTGATCGGCGGCCTCCCGCATCGCCTTCTCGGCATAGGCGTGCAGGCGCTCGCGGCTGATCGGCCATGCCCCGAGCGCCGCCTGCCAGAGCAGCGCACCGAAGCCGGGGTCGGGCAGCGGCACCAACGCCAGCAGGCGCTCCAACGCGCCCGCCCACACGGTCGGGATCTCGGCCAGCACCGCGATCCGGGCGCGCACGTCCTCGCCGCGCTTGGTGTCATGGGTGGAGGTCGTCGTCATCGCGTCGGGCCAGTAGCGCTGGCGCTCCACCATCGCGGCGTGGAAGGCGGGTACGTCGACCGCGAAGATCGACGGATCACCGCCGACCTCGTTCAGCGAGGTCAGCCGAGACCAGCGGTAGAAGGCGCTGTCCTCGACGCCCTTGGCCATCACCATCCCGCTGGTCTGCTGGAAGCGCTTGCTGGCCGCCAGGTCGGCGCTGGTCAGCCACGGCTCCAAGGCGTCGAAGGTGGCCTTCAGATCCGGGCGCCGCGACCGGGCGAGCGCGAAGGCCTCGTCGAGGTACTCCCGGCCCTCCGGCAGGTAGGAGCGGTAGACCGGGAAGCACGCCATCAGCTCCGCGACGGCGTCCTCGGCCCGGAACGCCGGCACCACCGGCAGGTGCCGCCGGAGGTCGCGCACGATCCGCTTGACCTCCGAGCGCAACATCCCGTCGGCCACCTCGCGCTTGCGCTCGTGCACCAGCTCCGGCCAGTCCACCGGCGCGCCACGCAGCCGCGTCTCCAGCTCGTCCAACGGACCCTGGCCGGCCGGGTCCGTGAGCACCCGGTCGATCACCCCGAGTACGTCGTACCCCGTCGTGCCAGCCGTCGCCCAGGACTCCAGCAGGTCCTCGCCCGGCTCGAGGATCTTCTCGACGAGGACGTAGGCGCCGCCGGTGAGGGCGGCCAGGTCGGCGAGGTACTTGCGGGGGTCGCGCAGCCCGTCGGGGTGGTCCACGCGCAGGCCGTCGACCAGTCCCTCGGCGAACCAGCGCCGGATCTCGGTATGGGTCTCGAGGAAGACGTCGGGCTCCTCCACCCGGACGGCGGCGAGCGTGTTGACCGCGAAGAAGCGCCGGTAGTTGAGCTCGTCGTCGGCCGCGCGCCACGAGACCAGCTCGTAGTGCTGCCGGCCGTGCACGGTGTTGGGATCGGCGCCGTCGTCGGCCGTCCCGGGCGCGATCGGGTAGAGGTTGTCGTGGTAGGCCAACTCCAAGCCGTCCTCACCCTCGACCACACGAAGATGGCCGATCCGGTTGCCCGGCAGCAGGTCGTCATCGCCGACGACCGGGATACGGAGTCGCTCGTGGCCGGCGTTCCAGTCGATGTCGAAGGCGGCCGCGTGCGGCGACTCGCGGCCCAGCCGCAGCACGTCCCACCACCACGGGTCGTCGCGCGGCGTGGCCACGCCGACGTGGTTGGGCACGATGTCGACCAGCACGCCCATGCCCAGCCGGCGCGCCTCGGCGGACAGTGCCGCGAGCCCCTCGGCACCGCCTCGCGACTCGTCGATGTGGTCGTGCGCGACCACGTCGTACCCGTGCTCGCTGCCGGGCTCGGCCGCCAGCAGCGGCGAGAGATAGACCCAGTCGACGCCCAGCGCATGCAGGTAGGGCAGCACGTGCGCAGCGGCGAACAGGTCGAACTCAGCGGTGATCTGCAGCCGGTAGGTGCTCGCCGGCACCCGCATCGCGCTCACCACCCCGGTCACCGGCCCTGCAGGGCGGCGACGGAGGCGGCCGCGGAGTGGTCGGGCGCAGGCTCCTCCTCGTGATGCTGGCGCAGGACCACCACACTGCGCGACGCCAGCTCGAGCGTCGTCCCCGCCCCCACGGCATCCGGTACGCCGGAGCCGTCGGCGCCGGTGTCGATCACCACGTCCCAGGCCTCGGCGTACTCCTTGCCGGGGAGGGTCGCCTGCGCCTGGCCGTCGGCGTTGAAGTAGAGCAGGAAGTGGTCGTCCACCACCCGCTGTCCGCGGGAGTCGGTGCCGGGAATGCGCTCGCCGTTGAGGAACATGCCGAGGGCCTGGCTCTCCGGGTTGTCCCAGTCTCCGTCGGTCATCGGCGCCCCGGAGAGCTGCAGCCAGACGATGTCGTCGAGCTGGTCGACGTCGGCGTCGATGCCAGTGAAGAAACGGCGCCGCCGGAAGGTCGGGTGCGACAGACGCAGGTCGATCAACGCCGCGGTGAACTCCAGCAGCGGCTGGTCGGCGTCCTCCCAGTGCACCCAGCTCAGCTCGTTGTCCTGGGCGTAGGTGTTGTTGTTGCCCTGCTGGGTGCGGCCGAGCTCGTCGCCGTGCAGCAGCATCGGCACGCCCTGCGAGAGCAGCAGCGTGGCCAGCAGGTTGCGCTGGGTACGAGCGCGCGCAGCAAGGATCTCCGGGTCGTCGGTCGGACCCTCGACGCCGTGGTTCCAGGACCGGTTGTGGCTCTCGCCGTCGTTGTTGTCCTCGCCGTTCGCCTCGTTGTGCTTCTCGTCGTAGGAGACCAGGTCGTGCAGGGTGAACCCGTCGTGAGCCGTGACGAAGTTGATGCTCGCGAACGGCTTGCGCCCCGAGCGCTCGTAGAGGTCGCTGGAGCCGGACAGCCGGGAGGCGAAGTCGCCCAGGGACGGCTCACCACGCCAGAAGTCGCGGACGGTGTCGCGGAACTTGCCGTTCCATTCCGTCCACAGCGGCGGGAAGCCGCCGACCTGGTAGCCGCCCGGGCCGACGTCCCACGGCTCGGCGATCAGCTTCACCTGCGAGACGACCGGATCCTGCTGCACCAGCTCGAAGAACGACGCCAGCCGGTCGACGTCGTAGAACTCGCGCGCGAGCGTCGCCGCCAGGTCGAACCGGAACCCGTCGACGTGCATCTCGGTCACCCAGTAGCGCAGCGAGTCCATGATCAGCTGAAGGCTGTGCGGCTGGCGGACGTTGAGGCTGTTACCCGTGCCGGTGTAGTCCATGTAGTAGCGCAGGTCGTCCTCGACCAGGCGGTAGTAGGCCGGATTGTCGATGCCCTTGAAGCTCAGCATCGGCCCGAGGTGGTTCCCCTCGGCGGTGTGGTTGTAGACCACGTCCAGGATCACCTCGATCCCAGCCGCGTGCAGCGTCTTCACCATCTGCTTGAACTCCTGCACCTGCTGGCCGGGCTGGCCCGGCTGGCCGCCGGCTCCGGAGGCCGAGCCTCGCGAGGCGCTCCCATAGTCGGCGTGCGGCGCGAAGAAGCCGAGCGTGTTGTAGCCCCAGTAGTTGCGCAGGCCCTTGTCCAGCAGCGTGCTGTCCTGCACGAACTGGTGCACCGGCATCAGCTCGATCGTCGTCACGCCGAGCTTGCGCAGGTGCTCGATCACGGCCGGATGCGCGATCCCGGCGTAGGTGCCCCGCAGCTCCTCCGGTACGTCGGGATGCAGTTGGGTCAGGCCCTTCACATGGGCCTCGTAGATCACCGATTCGCCGTACAGGTATCCCGGCCGGCGGTCGCCCTCCCAGTCGAAGTAGGGGTTGACCACCACGCCGCGGGTCATGTGCGCGGCCGAGTCGTCGTCGTTGCGCTCCTCGGGTGCGTCGAACCGGTAGCCGAACAGACTCTCGTCCCCGTCGATGTCGCCCCACGTCGCCTTGGCATAGGGATCGAGCAGCAGCTTGGCGGGGTTGCAGCGCAGCCCCTTGCTCGGATCCCACGGTCCGTGCACGCGGTAGCCGTAGCGCTGGCCCGGCTGCACGGTCGGTAGGTAGCCGTGCCACACGTAGGCATCGACCTCGGTCAGCTCGACGCGGGTCTCCCCCGCCCCCGACCGCCCGGCGTCATCGTCGAACAGGCACAGCTCGACGCCCTCGGCGATCTCGCTGAACAGTGCGAAGTTGGTGCCGTTGCCGTCGAAGGTCGCTCCGAGCGGATACGGCTGCCCCGGCCAGATCTCCACATGCCCTCCCGTTGCGTTGGTCGTGCACTGAGTACCCCGACGCGACGGGTTCAAGGCTTCACGGTGTGTGTTTCACACCGGCTGTCGCAGGGTTACGGGCGGCTTATCCTTCGGCGTCGCGCACTCGCGCACCGCCATTCCCGCCCGAGGGAGTACGACGCAGGCGACCGAGCCCGGCGCCGCGACCAGATCGAGCCGGTTGAAGTGCGCCCACATGTCGGCGCGCGCGGCGGCGATGACACCGACGGCGACGCTGGGCAGGGACCGCACCGAGCTGAGATCCATCACCAGCGAACGGGTGTGGTCAGCGGTGAGCAACCTCAACTGGTGGCGGAGCTCGGTGGCTGCACGCTCGTCGACGTCGCCGGAGACGGTGAGGGTGCGCGTGGCGTCGTGATACGCGCAGGCGAAGGGCTGGCTGGCCATGGCCCCTATGTGCCCCGGGTGTCTCCACCTATGCGCAGGCCATGCGTCCAGATTTCTGTGGACGGTCGGGCGGTTTCGGTCTGCTGCCGGGCGCTGGCCGGGGGTAACACGCTGTTACACGCAGTAGACGGTCGACGCATCGACCGTCTACCCGGGCGGACGACGTGTTACCCGCAGCATCAGCGTGTTACCCGGCCTCCCAAGCCCACCACCACGACGACCGATTCCATCCACAGCTTGCCCTTCCCGCCCCGTAATCCACAGCCTCCACATCGCCGGTCGCGACAAGAGGCTCTGCGTTCCAGGCTCCCGCCATGAACGCAAAGGTCCTTGGCCACATGGCAAAGCAGCGAGGTCTGGTCACCCGGCGCCAGGCGATCGCGGCCGGTATGAGCGGGCGGGAGATCGATCGCCTGGTCGCGCTCAAGACCTGGGTCATCATCCGCCGGGGCGTGTACGCCGACGCTGAGGTGGCGAGTGCAGCGAGAACGATCGGAGACCGGCAGCTGCTGCGTGACCGCGCGGCCTGCCTACGGATCTCGGTGCCGTTCGTACGGAGTCATGAGACGGCAGCACTCGAGCTCGGCCTCGGCGTACTCCTGCCGCCGCCAGAGGCGAGGCTGACTCACGTCACCCGGCCATGCGTCGGAAGCCACCTGCGTCATGGGGTGAAGCACCACCTCGCGCCGTACCGCAAGGAGGACGTAGTCGAAGCCAATGGCTTCGCTGTCCTCAGCCCCGCCCGCACCGCGATCGACATCGCACGGGAGCACGGATCCCCGTACGGCGAGGTGGCCATCGATTCCGTTCGCTGGAACGGCACGTCCGTTGTCGAGTTGGAGAACATTCTCGACACCATGCTCACCTGGCCAGATCACCGTCGCACTCTCACGTGCCTGCAGAACTCCTCTGACGGAGCCGAGCGGGTGCCCGAGACGCTGATGCGTCTCCTCCTTGAGGAGATCGGTCTCGGGCCAGTCGAGACACAGTTCGGAATGCGCGACGACAGGCGTGAGGCGTGGGCTGATGCGCGGGTCGGACGGCACCTGTTCGAGTTCGACGGAAGGATGACGTATCAGCGTGCTGATCTCCGACGGCCACTGATGCGCCCGGAGGACGTCGTCTTCGAGGAGAAGAACCGCGAGGACTGGTTCCGCGGCTACCGCCTCGGCATGTCGCGGGTGATCTGGTCTGACGTCTGGGGACCCGGCCGGGAGCCAGCCAAGGAACGCCTCAGGCGGGAGGCCGATCAGACGGCGACCTTGTTCGGCACGTCGGTCGACGACCTGGCGCCGTACATCATCCGCGATCGGCGCCGGGCTGCCTGATGGGGTGGCCGCTGACCACTGCCGGCACTGGCCGGGGTAACACGCTGTTACACGCAGTAGACAGTCGACGCATCGACCGTCTACCCGGGCGGACGACGTGTTACCCGCGGCAACAGCGTGTTACCCCAACCCGCGCACCACCGCCATCACTCCCCCAGCGCCGCCTTCTCCGCACCGATCGTGGTGTCGTCACCGTGTCCGGTGTGCACGACCGTCTCGTCCTGCAGCGCGAAGAGCTTCGCGCGGATCGAGGCCTCCAGCGTCGGCCGGTCGCTGTAGGACCGCCCGGTCGCACCCGGGCCACCCTGGAAGAGCGTGTCGCCGGTGAAGACGCAGCGAAGCTCCGGCGCGTAGAGGCACACCGCGCCCGGCGCATGCCCGGGGGTGTGCAGCACCTGCAGCGTCGTCCCGGCGACCTCCAGCACCATGCCGTCGGCCAGGTCGAGGTCCCACAGCTCGCCGTCCACGTCGTCCGGGCCGCCGTGGGTCAGCTCCCACAGCGGTCGGTCGTCGGGATGGAGCAGGATCGGCGCACCCGAGCCGTCGTTGACCGCCACCCGCAGCGCCGGGGCCACCCGGACATGGTCGTCGTGCGCATGGGTGCAGACGATCGCCTTCACCTTCCGATCGCCGACCACATCGAGGATGCCCTCGACCGAGTGCGGGGCGTCGATGACGAGGCACTCGCTGTCGTCGCCGATCACCCAGACGTTGTTGTCCACGTCGAAGGTCTCGCCGTCGAGCGAGAACGTCCCCGACGTCACCCCACGGTCGACCCGGACGGCGCCGGTCACAGCACGACCACCGAGCGCAGCACGTCGCCGTGGTGCATCTTCTCGAACGCCGCCTCGATGTCGCCGATGCCGATCTCCTCGGTCACGAACGCATCCAGGTCCAACCGCCCCTGCTGATAGAGGTCGATCAGCATCGGGAAGTCCCGCGAGGGCAGGCAGTCGCCGTACCAACTGGACTTCAACGCTCCGCCGCGACCGAAGACATCGATCAACGGCAGGTCAGGCACCTTCATGTCAGGAGTCGGTACGCCGACCAGCACCACGGTGCCGGCCAGATCACGGGCATAGAACGCCTGCTTCCACGTCTCCGGGCGCCCGACCGCCTCGATCACCACGTCGGCACCCTCCGCGCCCTCGTAGTACTTCGCACAGATCTCCTTGATCAACGCCACCGCGTCGTCCTGTGAGGAGTCGACGATGTGGGTCGCGCCGAGCTTCTGGGCCTGGGCGAGCTTCTTGGCGTCGATATCCACCGCGATGATCGGGTTGGCGCCCGCCAGGGCGGCACCGGCGATCGCCGCCACCCCGACGCCACCGCAGCCGATCACGGCGACCGACTTGCCACGCGTCACCGCGCCGGTGTTGATCGCCGCGCCGATGCCGGCCATCACGCCGCAGCCCAGGAGGCCGGCCGCGGCTGGCCGCGCCTCGGGATCGACCTTGGTGCACTGGCCGGCCGCGACCAGCGTCTTCTCCGCGAACGCGCCGATGCCCAGCGCCGGCGAGAGCTCGGTGCCGTCCTCGAGCGTCATCTTCTGGGTGGCGTTGTGGGTGTTGAAGCAGTAGTGCAGGTCGCCACGCTTGCACGCCCGACACTGGCCGCAGACCGCACGCCAGTTGAGCACCACGAAGTCACCCGGCGCTACGTCCGTGACACCGTCGCCGACCGCCTCGACGACGCCAGCGGCCTCGTGTCCCAGCAGGAACGGGAACTCGTCGTTGATGCCGCCCTCGCGGTAGTGCAGATCGGTGTGGCACACGCCGCAGGCCTGGATCTTCACCACCGCCTCGCCCGGGCCGGGGTCGGGGATGTTGATCGTGACCAACTCGACCGGGGCGCCCTTCGAGCGGGCGATGACACCTGTGACCTGCTGCATGACGCATTTCCTTCCGCTGGGGACTCACCCACAGCATGCCGCAGCCGCGAAGGCGAGTGGCCGACGGCCCTGCCCGTTGGCGCGCTGCTCCTCAGAAGGGGAACGCGCGCCGCGTGTGCTGGACGCTGATCCAGTGATCGGTGGTGAACTCCTCGATCGCCCAGTCGCCGCCGAAGCGCCCGATGCCCGACTCCTTCTCCCCGCCGAAGGCGTTGTGCGCCTCGTCGTTGACCGGCTGGTCGTTGACGTGGGTCATGCCGGCCTCGACCCGCAGCGCGAACCGCACACCGCGCTCGACGTCCCCGCTGAACACCGCACTCGACAGGCCGAGCTCGGTGTCGTTGGCGATCCGTAGGGCGTCCTCCTCGTCGCGGGCCCGGATCACCGTCGCGACGGGCCCGAAGACCTCCTGCCGCGCGGTCGCGACGTCGTTGTCGCCGAGGAGCACGTGCGGGGGTACGACGGAGCCCACCGGGCCGGTCGGATCGCCGCCGAGCGCAACCGTCGCACCCTGCCGCCGGGCCTCCTCGATCTTGTCCCGGATCGAGCCCACCTGGCTGTCGTTGATGATCGGCCCGATCACCGTGGCCGCCTCCCTCGGGTCCCCGACCGGCAGCGCCCTCGCCCGCTCGACGAACCGGTCGACGAACTCGTCGTACACGCTGGTATCGACGACGATCCGGTTGATCGCCATGCAGATCTGGCCCTGGTGCAGGTACTTCCCGAAGACCGCTGCGTCGACCGCCGCCTCCAGGTCCGCGTCGTCGAGGACGACCAGCGGCCCGTTGCCGCCCAGCTCGAGGGAGAGTCGCTTGAGCGGCGCCTTCTCCGCGATCCCGCGCCCCACGGTGGTCGAGCCGGTGAAGGACACCACCCGGGACGCCGGGTGCTGGACGATGGCGTCACCGATCTCGCTGCCGGCGCCGATCAGCACCGAGAGCAGGCCGTCGGGCAGACCCGCCTCGGCAAGGATCTCTGCGTGGAGCAGGCCGCCGGTCACAGGTGTGTCGCCGGCCGGTTTGAGGACCACTGCGTTGCCGCAGGCCAGCGCCGGCGCGACCGAGCGGTTGGTGAGCTGCAGCGGGAAGTTCCAGGGGCTGATCACGGTGACGACGCCGACCGGCTGGCGGTAGATCCGGTTCTCCTTGCCGGGGAGGTCGGACGGCATGATCCGGCCGGCGATCCGGTGCGGCACCGAGGCTGCCTCCAGCAGTCCCGCCACCACGAGCTGGTGCTCGGTCTCGGCCTTCACCCGGGTGCCGCCGGCCTCGGCGATGATCCAGTCGACCACCTCGTCGCGGCGTGCGCGGAGGATCTCGGCCGCACGGCTCATCACCGCCGCCCGCTCCGCCGGCGGCGTCTCCCGCCATGACGCAGCTGCCTGCTCGGCCGCGGCGTAGGCCTGGTCTACGTCCTCGGCGTTCGCCTGCCGGATCTCGAGCAGCGTCTCACCGGTGTAGGGATCGCGGTCGGACTTCGACCCCTCCGCCGAGCCCTCGCGCCACTCCCCCGCGATCGGCATCCGGTCGAAGCGGTCATAGCGTGCAGGTACGTCGGTCATTGCGCCTCCTCGGACGACTGTCGGACGAGTCCCTCCACGGGTACCCGACAGCGTCAGCGGGACACGCGCGGAGTCACCCTCAGAGCGCAGTCGCGGCCGCGTGCAGATCCGCGACCAGCGCCTGGTAGGCCGCCTCCCGGTCATCGCGCGCTCGCAGGATCGCCGAGGGATGGGTGGTCGCCAGCACCCACGGCGTCTCCTCAGCCGAGGCGAGGGGAAAGCGCTCCTGCGGCCACTCGCCCAGCCGTCCGCGGAGCTCCCCGACCCGGAAGGACGGCCCGTAGAGGGCCTTGCCCGCCGTACCGCCCAGGAGGACCACGCCGTCGGGACCGACCGTCTCGAGCTCGGAGACCAGCCACGGCGCACACGCCTGGACATGTCGCACCGCGGGAGCCTTGTGCAGTCGCCTCTTGCCCTGCCTGGTGAAGCGGAAGTGCTTGACCACGTTGGTGACGTAGACCTGTTCGCGGTCGAGCCCGGCATCCGCCAGTGCCCGATCGAGCAGTCTTCCGGCCGGCCCGACGAACGGCTCGCCCTCGACGTCCTCCCGGTCGCCGGGCTGCTCGCCCACCAGCATCAGTCGCGCAGCCGGTACGCCGCGGCCCGGCACCGCCTGGGTCGCATCACGGTAGAGCTCGCAGGCGGTGCACGCCCTGATGTCCTCGGTCAGCTGCTCCAGGTCCGTGGCCATGAGGAGCAGGTACCCGCCATCGGACGACACAGGAAACGAAGACGTGACTCGGATAGCGTCCCGCAGGTGACGATCATGCCCAGCGACTACGCGAAGCTCATCCGCGCGGCAGGCGCCCAGGAGCCGATCGAGGCGGTTCTTCGCTCCCTGACCGAGAACGGCTCGGCGTGGGCAGCCCTGTTGACGA
>Ga0164242_10001477_pt1 | contig 27917 bp, 21 predicted proteins | sample OricomgcompostMG_FD_108783 | JGI IMG/M metagenome (GOLD analysis project Ga0164242, IMG submission 108783) | Miracle-Growth compost microbial communities from Emeryville, California, USA - Original compost - Miracle growth compost (MG) ...
GAGGACGAACTCGACGCGGTCAGCCGCGGCGAGGAGGAATGGCGTCCGCTGATGGCCGGGTTCTGGAAGCCATTCAAGGCGCTGGTCGACGACAAGATGGAAACGGTCGATCGCAGCGAGGCGACCGGCGCACGCCTGCTGGGCGACGATCCTAAAACCGGCAAGCCGGTATCCGTCCGGCTGGGGCGTTACGGGCCCTACGCCGCGCTGGGCGACAAGGACAGCGACGAGAAGTTGCAGTTCGCATCGCTGCTGCCCGGCCAGAGCATGCACACCATCACGCTGGAAGAGGCGCTGGAACTGTTCAAGCTGCCGCGCCATCTCGGCGAGGATGCGGATGGCGAGGAAATCTCGGCCGGCATCGGCCGCTTCGGGCCATTCGTCAAGAAAGGCAAGCTGTACGCGTCCATCAAGGGTGACGAAAGCGCCTACACGATCACGCTGGATCGCGCGAAGGAATTGATCCGCGAGAAACAGGAACTGATCGCCAACCGCGTCATCGCCGATTTTGGCGACGGCATCCAGGTATTGAATGGCCGCTACGGTCCCTACATCACCGATGGCGAAAAGAACGCGAAGATTCCCAAGGACCGCGACCCCAAGTCGCTGACGCACGACGAGTGCAAGGCGCTGATCGAGGCCGCGCCGGTGCGGCGGGGACGCGGCGCGTTCAAGAAAACCGCGGCGAAGAAGGCCGCGGAAAAGAAGGCACCCGCGAAAAAGGCCGCAAAGAAAGGCACGGCGAGGAAGACGGCTGCCAAGAAGGCCGCACGCAAGAAAACCGCCACGAAGAAAAAAACCCCTGCAAAGAAGGCGACGGGCGCCCGGCCAGCGGCGTCGCCCGAAACGGAAACGCCGCCCTTCGACGCTTGAGCCATGCGCGTTTTCAACATCGAGGAAATCGAAGCCGCCGCCGCGGTGTTGCGCGAAGGCGGCGTGCTTGCGTATCCGACCGAAGGCGTCTATGGACTCGGTTGCGACCCGGACAATCGCGGTGCGTTCGAACGCCTCTTCGCGATGAAGCGCAGGCCGCCTGAGCAGGGCGTACTGTTGATCGCGGCCGATTTCGAACAGATCCGGGATTGGATCGACGACGTTCCGCATGCCGTCCTGGAGCGGGCACGTGCGTCCTGGCCGGGCGCCCACACCTTCATCTTCCCGCGCTCGTCGCGCGTGCCGGGGTGGATCGCGGGCGGCCACGCCGGCATCGCCCTGCGCGTCACCGCCCACGCGCCTTCCGCCGCGCTGTGCCGGGCCTTCGGGGGGCCGATCGTTTCCACCAGCGCCAATCGCCATGGGGAGTCCCCGGCACGCAGCGCCGCCGACGTGGCTGCGATCTTCGGCGGCGAACCGGACGGTGTCCTCGATGCGCCACTGGGCGGACTCGACGGGCCTACGCCGATCACGGATGCAGTGACCGGCGCTATCATTCGTGCGTAGGGGGCTTTGTGCCGATCTCGCGAAACCGTTCAACGCCGCCGGCCCATGGGTCATGGGCACGGCCGCGCCTTCGCATGGCAGCCTTGCGGGTACGTGGTGACATGAGCCTCGCGGCTTCCACGCGGGGACCGGCATGTCGTTTTGTTCCATAGGGGACGGGGGAGCTTCCGTTGTCGAGCGTGCATCCATCATCGCCAGGCCCGTCGCCGGCAGCGTGGCGAAGCTTGCTGGCGAATACATCGAGGCAGCGGGTCATCGCCTGGCGCACGGGCGAGGCAGTCACGGTGGCCCGATTCCTGGCCGACGTCGCGGCGTTGGCGGCTCGGCTGCCCGCGGCGCCGGCGGCGGTCAACCTGTGCGAGGACCGCTACGCCTTCCTGGTCGCATTCACGGCGCTGTTGGTGCGCGGGCAAACCAATCTCCTGCCGCCTTCGCGCGCGGCCCATGCGGTCGACGCCGTGCTGGCGGCACACCCCGGCAGCTACGCGCTCGGCGACGTGGCGCTCGATCCGGCGCCTCCCCAGTATCTGCATTTCGCGACCGGTGCCATGGCCCCGGCCGCGGAGGTGCCGATGCTGATTGCCGGGAACGTGCCGGCAGCCATCGGCTACACCTCGGGTTCCACGGGCGCGCCGCGGGACAACCCCAAGCATTGGGAGAAACTTGCGATTTCCAGTGGCCACAACGATGCGTTGTTGCGTGCGCTGGCGGGCGGCGATTACCACGTGGTCGCGACGGTGCCGCCGCAACACATGTATGGACTCGAATTCTCGGTGCTGTTGCCGCTGTTCGGCCACGCTGCGATCCACGCCGGCCGGCCGTTTTTCGCGGCGGATATCGCGATGGCGCTGGCGGAACTGCCGCAGCCGCGGATACTGGTGACTACGCCGGTCCACCTGTGCGCGCTGCTCGAATCGAACCAGCCACTGCCGCCCTTTTCCGGCATCGTTTCGGCCACCGCCCCGTTGCCGCCGGCGCTCGCACGCGCCGCGGAGACGCGCTTCGGCGCACCGGTCCAGGAAGTGTTCGGCTCCACCGAAACCTGCGTGATCGCACATCGCCGCACCGCACAGGTCGAGGCCTGGACGCCGTATGACGGCGTCACGTTGCATCCGCAGCCCGACGGCACCCGCGTGGAGGCGCCGCAACTCCTGCAGCCAACGGTGCTTGCCGACATCGTCGAGCTCGACGACGCCGGGCGCTTTCGCCTGCGCGGGCGCAACACCGATCTGCTGGAAATCGCCGGCAAACGCGCGTCGCTGGGCGACCTCACCCACAAGTTGCTTGCGATACCGGGCGTGCGCGACGGGGTGGTGTTCCAGATGGACGACACCGACGCGATGGGCGTGCGTCGCATCGCCGCACTCGCGGTTGCGCCGGGCCTCGAAGCCTCGACGATCCTCGACGCATTGCGCCGCGAAATCGATCCGGTGTTCCTGCCGCGTCCGCTCAAGCTGGTGGAGGCGCTGCCACGTGGCGAAACCGGCAAGCTGCCCCGTGCGGCCTTGCTGTCCGCCATGGCCGGTTAAAATGCGCCGCTCGTTGGCTGCGCGACTACACCCATGAAGATCCTCGTCATCGGCTCCGGCGGGCGCGAGCACGCACTCGCGTGGAAACTCGCGCAGTCATCGCGCGTGGACGAGGTGATCGTCGCACCCGGCAACGCGGGCACCGCGCGCGAATCGCGCATGCGCAACATGAATGTCGCGGCGACCGATCTGGATGGATTGCTGGAACTGGCGCAGGACGAGCGCGTCGACTTCACCGTGGTGGGTCCCGAAGCGCCGCTGGTCGCGGGCGTGGTGGACCGGTTTCGTGCCGCGGGCCTTCGCATCTTCGGGCCGACCGCGGCGGCGGCGCAGCTCGAAGGTTCCAAGTCCTTCACCAAGGATTTTCTCGCGCGACACCACATTCCCACCGCACGGTATGCGGTGTTCGCCGCGCTCGAGCCGGCGCTCGCGTATATTCGCCGGCATGGCGCGCCCATCGTCATCAAGGCCGACGGCCTTGCCGCGGGCAAGGGCGTGGTGGTGGCGGGAACGCTGGCGGAGGCAGAGCACGCTTTGCGCGACATGCTCGATGGACACGCGTTCGGTGACGCGTCGGCACGCGTCGTCATCGAAGAGTTTCTCGAAGGCGAGGAGGCCAGCTACATCGTGATGGCCGACGGTGTCCACTGCCTGCCCATGGCGTCGAGCCAGGACCACAAGCGCGCGTGCGAGGGCGATTCCGGCCCGAATACGGGCGGCATGGGCGCGTATTCGCCGGCACCCGTCGTGACGCCCGGGGTGGAGCGCCGCATCCACGCGGAAATCATCGAGCCGACCCTGCGCGGCATGGCGGAAGAAGGCGCGCCCTTCACCGGATTCCTGTATGCCGGTCTGATGATCGACAAGGCGGGTGCGCCCAAGGTCATCGAGTTCAACGTGCGTTTCGGCGATCCCGAGACGCAGCCGATCATGCAGCGCCTGCAGTCGGATTTCGCGAGCCTCGTCGAAGACGCGCTCGACGCCAGACTCGACCGTGCCGAGGCGGAATGGGACCTCAGGCCGTCGCTGGGTGTCGTGATCGCGGCGCAGGGTTATCCCGGCAAGCCGCGAACGGGCGATGCGATTTCGGGACTGGATGGCGATTTCGAGGCCGGCGTGAAAGTCTTCCACGCCGGCACGAAACTCGCCGATGACGGCAGTGTGTCCACCGCGGGGGGGCGCGTGTTGTGCGTGTGCGCACTCGGCAACGACCTGGCGCAGGCCCGCGACCGCGCCTACGCGGCCGCCGGGCGCATCCACTTCGATGGCGCGTTCTATCGCCGCGACATCGGGCATCGTGCGCTGGTGCGGAAAACCTGACCGGTTTGCCCTTCTGACTCGCGGTCATCGTCGCAGTGGAAAGCGCTTCGGCTTTGGTAGGCTTGTGCGCCACGAGGGGAGTCCATGAACCAGTTCCGCTTGCTCGGGAAGCGCCGCTTCGCGCCGTTCTTCGCGGTGCAATCGCTGGCCGCGTTCAATGACAACGCGTTCCGCAATGCGACGATCGTGCTGGTCGGATTCCAGTTGGGCCTGAGCACGAGCCAGATCGGGTTTTATTCGAATCTGGCGCCGGCGCTGTTCATCCTGCCGTTCTTCCTGTTTTCGGCGAGCGCGGGGCAACTCGCCGAGAAATACGAAAAGCACACGCTGATCCGCTGGGTGAAGATGTTCGAGATCGCGGCGATGTGCGTCGCGGCCTGGGGTTTCCATGCGCGCAGTCCGGCGCTGCTTTTCGTCGTGCTGTTCCTGATGGGGCTGCACTCGACGGTGTTCGGTCCGATCAAGTACGCGATCCTGCCGCAGGTGCTGCGCCGCGAAGAGCTGGTGGGCGGCAACGGCCTGGTCGAAACGGGCACGTCGATGGCGATCCTGGTCGGAATGATCGCGGGTGGGACGGCGATGGCGTCGCATTTCGGCTGGGTGGCGGCCGCCGCGCTGGTGATCGCCGTCGCGGTGCTGGGACTGCTCGCGAGCCTCGCGATTCCGCGCGTGCCCGCTGCGGCGCCAAATCTTGAATTCAACTGGAACTTCATCGCCGAGAGCGGGCGGGTGCTGAAGCTCACGGGCAAGCAGCGTGCTGTATTCAACTCGATCCTCGGCATCTCGTGGTTCTGGTTTTTCGGCGGCGTGGTGACCGCGCAGTTGCCGAACTACACGCGCCTGTATCTGGGCGGCGGCGCCAGCGTGGAGATCCTGGTGCTGGCGTTGTTCTCGATCGGCGTCGGCATCGGATCGCTGCTGTGCGAGCGGTTGTCCGGGCACAAGGTCGAGATCGGGCTGGTGCCGCTGGGCGCGCTCGGAATGACGGTGTTCGGCATCCTGTTGTACTTCGCGCGCCACGCGCCGCCGGGTTACAGCGAGATCGACTGGCGGGCGTTTCTCGGCATGCCGGGCAACGGCTGGATCGCGCTGGACCTGACCCTGATCGGCTTGTTCGCGGGTTTCTTCATCGTGCCGTTGTTCGCGCTGGTGCAAAGCCGCACGCCGCAGGGCGAACTTTCGCGCGTGATCGCCGGCAACAACATCATCAACGCGGTGTTCCTGGTGGTCGCGGCGGTGTTCGCGTTCGGGATGCTGGCAGCGGGACTGACGATTCCGCAACTGTTCCTGGTCACGGCGCTCCTCAATGCCGCGGTGACGCTGTGGATCTTCCTGCTGGTGCCGGAATTCCTGATGCGCTTCGTGGATTGGCTGCTGATCAGCGTGCTGTACCGGGTGCGCGCCACGGGTCTCGAGAAAATTCCGGAAGGCCCGGCGCTGCTGGTCTGCAACCACGTGAGTTTCATGGACGCGCTGATCATCATGGGCAGCGTGCGCCGTCCGGTGCGCTTCGTGATGTACCACAAGATATTCCGGGTGCCGGTGTTGAGCTTCGTGTTCCGCGCGGCCAAGGCCATCCCGATCGCGGGCGCGAGGGAGGATCCCGGACTCCTCGCGCGTGCGTTCGAGGCCATCGACGCGGCGCTGGCCGAAGGGGAACTGGTCTGCATCTTTCCCGAAGGCGGCCTGACGCCGGACGGTGAAATCGCGCCGTTCCGGTCGGGGGTCGAGAAGGTCCTCGCACGGCGCCCAGTGCCCGTGATTCCACTTGCATTGCGGGGCTTGTGGCGCAGCATGTGGAGCCGGCGTGATTCGAAGCTCGGTCGCGCGCGGTTGCCGCGGCGCTTCCGCGCCCGCATCGAGCTTGCCGCGGGTTTGCCGCTGGATGGCGCGGCCAGCAATCGGCAGCAGATGGAAAATGCCGTGCGCGCGCTGCGCGGCGCCGAGGCCTGATATCACTGCGCCATCCGGCGCGCGGTGCGATACTGCAGCGTTCCCGCTCGCCTGCCGCCAGCATGACCGAACCGCTCCGCATCGCTACCCGCAAGAGTCCGCTCGCCCTTTGGCAGACCGAACACGTCGCCGCGCGATTGCGCTCCACGCATCCAGGACTCAAGGTGGAGCTGCTGCCGCTGTCGACGCGTGGCGATGAGGTGCTGGACCGCTCGCTGGCGGAGATCGGCGGCAAGGGGCTGTTCCTCAAGGAACTGGAGGTGGCACTGGCCGAAGGTCGCGCCGACCTGGCGGTGCACTCACTGAAGGACGTGCCGGCGAAGCTCGATGCGCAATTCGCGCTGGCTGCGATCCTGGATCGTGCCGATTGCGCCGACGCGTTCGTCAGCAATGATTGGGCTTCGTTGGACGACCTGCCGCGCGGTGCCCGCGTCGGCACCTCATCGCTGCGGCGCAGCGCACAGCTGCGCGCGCGTCGGCCGGACCTCGATATCGCGGACTTGCGCGGCAACGTCGGGACGCGCCTCGCAAAGCTCGACCGGGGCGAGTACGCGGCGATCATTCTTGCGGTTGCCGGCTTGCAGCGGATGGGCTTTGACGCGCGCATCCGCTCGCGTCTCGCGCCGCCGGACTGGCTGCCGGCCCCGGGTCAGGCAGCGATTGCGGTGGAAACACGCGCGCACGACGCGCGCGTGATCGAATTCGTGGGCAGGCTGGACCACGCACACACGCGTCGTGCGGTTGCTGCCGAGCGCGCACTCAACGCCGAACTGGGCGGAGACTGCACGATGCCATTGGGCGCCTGGTGCGAGATGCGCGCGGACGGGACGCTGCACCTTCGCGGGTTGCTGGGCGATGCGCGCGACGGGCGGCTGCTGCGGGCGGAGGCGACCGGCGAAGACCCGGTCGCACTCGGCGCGGCCGTCGCGCGGCTGCTGGTGGCGCAGGGTGCGGAGACATTGTTGCAATCACACGGCTGATTGCTTGCCGCGTGCCACTTGTCCGCTCGCAAGAGCACGAAGGGCGTTCACGCGACGTCGTGCTCCGGCCCCCGGTTCCGAAACCTATGGCGTGCTCCCGAAGCTGTACACCAGATTGGTGGTGAACAGGCTGTCGAGGTGCTTGGTGCCCGGCACGATGCTGGAGTTGTAGCGGTTCTCGTACGCCACCTTCAGCGCCAGCGTCTTGGTCATCGCCACCGCGATACCGATGTCGTTCTGGTAATACTTGTTCTCGCTGCCGATTTCGGCGAGGAACGTTTCCTGCAGGCTGGCACTGTCGGTCAGCGCGAGTTTGTAGTTGATCAAGCCGCGGCCGATGGCCTCGTCCTGCACCGGCGGCGTCACGGCCGTACTCACCGGTGGCGTGACGCTGGTGTCGACTTCGGTGTACGTCTGCGGTTGGTAGCGCTTGAAGCCGGGGCCGGCTTCGAACGACAGCTCGCTGCGCGCATTCTTCAGCACGATGTAACCGAAACCGACCGAGGCCACTTCCTGCCAGCGGTTGGGCGCGAACTCGTCGTGGTCGTAGCGCGCGGCGCCGATCAGGTACGAACGCGGGTTGAACTTGTAGCCGAGCGAACCGCCGACATCGAAATGATTGGCCGTGGTCTGGTACCTGGCGGTGTGGCCGACCACCACGCCATCCTGGACGATCGGCGTCTTGACGTTGCTCTTGGCGCGGTTGGCGTCGAGGAAGAACGCGTCCTTCCAGATGTCGTCTTCGTAGGCCAGCTTGAACTTGGCGTCCGCGTTCAACGACTTGGTATTGCCGGTTGCGTTGGCGAGGCCGAATTCGCCGCTGCCGCTCCAGTGGGAGGAATCAGCGGGCGGGTCGGCCAGACCCAGGGTGGGGATGCACAACGCGGAAATCGCCGCGACCGCGGCGAGGCGGAAGAATTTCATGCATGACTCCGATCTTGCTCGCTGAAACCCGCAAGGCTGCGGGCCGGGCACTGAATGCCTGTTAAATTTGTGTGATGAAGAGTGGGGTCGCTGCGCGGCCTTTCAAGCCTGCGGGGAGGGAAAGAACGCGGCCACCGCGTGACGCGCCTCGGCGAAGAACAGCCAGCGTTCCACGAACAGTCCGGCAATGGCGGCAAGCGCCGCCACGGGCGCCAGCCATGCCGCGCCGCTGGCCAGCGCCACCGTGATCGCCAGCGCGGGCGCCAGCCCGAACAACACCAACGCGATTCGCCGCAGGCGTGCACCATGTTTGCGTGCAAGCACGAAGGCCATTTCCCGCGTGAGGTAGCTCTCTTCCGTGACGGGGCCTTCGAAAGCACGCACCCGCCCCAGCGCTTCCAGCCCGGTCGCATGGCCTGCCGTATTCACGGACAGGGCGTCGACGCATTTCCAGTGATCGACCTTGATCACGGCGGCGACGATCGCCAGGCCCAGCAGGGCCAGCGGGAACGCGAGGCCCATCATCAGGCCGGTCGTGAGCGCCAGCCACGCCCACAACCAGAGTCCGCCGGACAGCAGCGCGAACATGAAGTAAAGCGGCAGCACCTGCCGCGTGCGCCAGGCGGCGATGGTCTTCAGCGAACGATAGATGTTGGCGGTGCACAGGATCGTCGCCAGCGCGCCGAGCGCCAGCAGCGCGCCCGCGATGCGCAAACCGGTGCCGGCGTGGCCGGTGAACGCAAGCCACGCCATGGCGAGCATCGGCAGGTACGTCACGAGCGAGGCGATGCCCTCGCGCGACAACCACGACGAACGCCATTGGCTCAACGCGCGCCACGCGCGTTCGGGACGGCCGAGATGGGCGGTCGAAGCCAGCAGGCCTGCGCTCACCAGCATGAACCCGAAGCCCAATGGCACGAGCACGCCCATTCCGGAAAACGGGTAAATCCCGGCCGCCAATGCGAGTCCCAGCAGGCACCACAATCCGTAACCCGCGCCGCTCATCACCGTGAAAAAAATCACCGACAGTGCGGGCTTCATCGCGACAGCGCCTTGTCCAGCCAGCGCAGCAGGGGCGGAAGCTGCGCAGTGTCGAGTGCTTCTTTGGCGGGATTCGTTGCCGTCGCTGCTGCGGTGCTGCCGTCGCGGCGCGGCCGCGGCGGCAGGTAACGATTCACCGGCCGGTAGCCGAATTCCGGCATCAACGCAAAGCCTTCGCGCTCGGCGACCGCCTTCGAAACGTTGGAGTCGGGGTCACCGAGATCGCCGAACATGCGCGCGCGGGTCGGACACGCCATCACGCAGGCCGGCTGGCGGTCGCGTTCGTCCAGCGTCTCGTTGTAGATCCGATCCACGCACAGCGTGCACTTCTGCATCGTGCCGCGCCTGGAATCCTTGCGGCCGGTGTCGGAGGTCGCGGCCTTCGGGTGCGGCAGCGCGATTTCGCGCGCGCCATACGGACACGCCCACGCGCACAACTGGCAGCCGATGCACTTGTCCTCGTCGACCAGCACGATGCCATCCTCGGCGCGCTTGTAGCTGGCGCCCGTCGGACACACCGTCACGCAATCCGGTGTTTCGCAATGCAGGCATGAGCGCGGGAAGTGGACCATCTGCGGGACCGGCGCCGGATTTTGCAGCCCCATCGGGTCAAGCGGGCGACCCTGCGCCGCCGGCGCAGGATGGGGGTCGTGGATGCGTGAAGCCGTCGATTCGTACGAGGTACCTGCCGCCTGCGGCAGCACCTCGTACGTATGCACGCGGTTGAACCACACCCCGTGCGGTTCCGCGCCGTACGGGTCATCGTCGGGCAGCGGCCCGAACTGGCCGCCGTCGTTCCATTCCTTGCAGGCGACCGCGCAGGCGTGGCAGCCGACGCAGATGTCGAGGTCGATCACCAATCCGAGCTTTTTCTTCGCGGGCGCGGGGAGGCTCGTCATGCCGCGGCCGTCCCGCACACGTTGTGCGTGCACCAAGACAGACCGACATCCATGCCCTTTTCCGCGCCCCTCCCAGGGGCGCGGGTAACTGCTCTTTGTTTGGCCAAAGAGAAGTTGCCAAGAGAAAGGCCACCCCGGTGCGGCGTTTTTCGTCCATCGATGGACGAAAAATCCGTGCGGGCCGGCCGGGCTTGCCGACGCGCCATCCCTGGCGCGGCGGCAAGCGGGCGCAATCCATTGCGCTCGCGCTTCGCGCGCGTTCGCTTCGCTCCGCCCTTCGGGCCTTTTCGTCCGGCCCCCACCGCAGCACAGGGGCCCCGGAAAAGCTCTGCTTCGATGGCGGCCATCCGGGCCTGGCTCGAGCCGAGACCACGCAATCTGCCTTGCGACGAGTGCGCGCAGGAGGCGCGCCAAGCAGGGGTCCCTCGAACACGGTGAGCGGACGCCGGATCAGTCCGAAGGATGGCGCGCAGGATGGACGCCAGTTCGCCGCAGGGCCATGGATGGCCCGTCGGCGAACCCCGGCGGCCGCTCACGGACCCGCAGCCCATGGATGGGCGGAGGGCGTGTTCGCGGGGTGGCCTTTCTTTGGGCCACTTTTCTTTGGCCATGCAAAGAAAGGTGGCTCGCCCGCCCGGGAGGCGCGCGAAAAAAGACAGGGATGTCGAATCGGCATCGAGCACAACGATCAAAACGGCCAGATCTTCGGAATCAGGAGCATCGACAGGGCGCAGAACAGCGCAATCAGCGGCACGCCGACCTTGGTGAAATCGAGGAAGCGGTAACCGCCAGCGTAATACACCATCGTGTTGGTCGGATACCCGACCGGCGTCGCGAATGAAGTCGCGGCGGCGAACGCGACCGCCACCACGAATGGACGCGGGTCGGCGTGCACCGCGTGCGCGACACTGGCGGCGATGCCGACCATCAGCACCACCGACGGATTGTGGCCCATCAATTCGGTCAGCAGCGCGGTGAGCACGTACACCATCGCGAGCGCCGCAATCGGGCCGTGATTGCCGACGATGTCGAGCGCACCGTTGACCACCACGTGCGCCAGCCCGGTTGTCTCCATCGCGATGCCGAGCGGCAGGATAGCACCGAGCAGGATGATGATTTTCCAGTCCATGCCCTGGTACACGTCCTTGCGGCCGAAGCAGCGCGTCAGCGCCATCGCGGCCACGCCGCAGATCGCGGCGATGGGAATCGGCAGCCAGCGCAGCGCGGAAACGATCACCACGGCCGCCATGATGCCGATTGCAACGAACGCCTTGTAACGCGGGCGCCGCGCATCGTCGCGTTCGTTCAGCACCACGAAACGGTCGTCGCGGCGCAGGCGTTTCACCGCATCGGCCGGCAGCAGCATCATCAACACGTCGCCGGTCTGGAATGCGACGTCGCGGATCTGGTCCCGCAACAGGTGCCCCCGGCGATGGATGCCGAGCACGGTCGCGTCGTAGCTGGGTTGCAGGTCGAGATCGCGCAGCGTGCGATCCTCGGCGGTACTGGCCGGTGCGATCATCGCCTCGACGAGTACGTTGGCCTTGTCGCCGTTCTCGGCGTGGGTGAATTCCGGATTGATTTCCAGGCCTGCGTGCTTGCGGAATTGTTCGAGCTTGTCCCATTCGCCGCGCACCAGCAGCACATCGCCCGCACTGAGCTTCTGGGTACGCGGCGACCACATGTGCTGATCGCCCCGCAGCAATTCGAGGGGGTATACGCCCTGTTCCCCCAGCCGCGCCTCGGCGATGGTCTGCCCGACCACGGTGGAATCGGACATCACCTTCAGTTCGGTGACGTACTTGCCTACCTGCAGCGGACCGGAAATGGCGTTGTCGAGGTGCTTCGGCAGCAGCCAGCGCCCGATCACCATCAGATAGATGATCCCCGCCACGGCCAGCATCACGCCGAGTGGCGTGAATTCGAAAATCCCGAACGGCTGCAGCCCCTGCTTCTGCGCCAGCGAGTCGACGAGCAGGTTGGACGAAGTGCCGATCAGCGTGCACACGCCGCCCATCTGCGCCGCGAACGCCATCGGCATCAAGACGCGTGCAGGCGAGGTATTGGTGCGCTGGCAAACCCTGAGTGCCAGCGGCAGGAAGGTGGCGACCAGCGCCGTGTTCTTGATGAATGCGCCGAGTGGCGCGATCGCCAGCATCATGCCCAGCGACAGCAGCCATGGATTGCGGATGCGCGACAGCAGGTTGATGATCGGATCCAGCGCGCCGGAGCGTTCGATGCCCAGCGCCAGCGCGAACATCGCCGCCACCGTTACCGTCGCCTCGTTGCTGAAGCCCGACAGCGCCTGCTCGGGCGAGACGATCCCCAGCGCCACCAGCAGGCCCAGCGTGATCAGGGCCACCAGGTCGACGCGCACCCTCTCGCTGGCGAACATCGCCATCGCGACCACGATGATCGCGGCAGTGGCCCACGCCTGCCACGTCATGGGCGGCGATGCTCCTGTATGACGGGCAATTGCGGCACCTTCATCTTCCCCGAGTCCCCCGAATCTCCCGCGCGTGGATGGTGGTGACATGCGCCACCAGTCTGCCGATTGTGCCGCGGATTATGCGCATGCGGGTAAGCGCGGCGTTATTTCCAATGAACCGGTCGAATGCGGGCGCCGCCTTCAGGCGCCGATTCGCTCCAGCCGATGTCCCGGGACCCGCGGCTCCGGATCGTGCTCCAGCCGCACCTTCAGGTCGAACCAGGCCGCCTGGCCGGTCACGGGATCGCCGTTGCCGTAGCGGGGGTTGCGGGCCCGCTCGCCGATCAGGTGGTTCAACAGGAACCCGTCCACGAATTCCGGCGCATTGTTCCGGAGTTTCCAGGCGCCACGCTTCTTGCCGATGGCGTTCCATGTCCACACCGTACCGGGGGCGGTGGCGGCGTGCGCGCGCACCTGCACGCGTATGCGCGCGCGTTCCGATGCAAGCCATGTCCAATCGCCGTCCTCGAGCGCGTGCTCCGCCAGGGTACGGGGGTGCACGTACAGCACGTTGCGTGCCGCGATCTGGCGCAGCCAGCGGTTCTGCGAACCCCACGCGTGGTACATGAACATCGGGCGCTGGGTAATCGCGGAGAGCTTGTAGTCGTTTTCCTCCGGTGCCGGGGAGGGTGCCTGCTCCAGTGTCTCGTACCAGAAGGGAACGGGATCGAAATATCTCGCCACCCGGGTGCGTTCGGCTTCCGGGGGCTGCACCGGGCCGTGGCCCTGCGCGGCCAGGCGGAAGCGTTGCAACACTTCGCAATACAGTTGCATCGTCACCGGTTCGGTCGAGGCGACGAAGCCCATCGACTGTGCCCACTGCAAATAATCCCGATTCGCCATCCGGTAGTACGCACCCGCTTCCGGAACGGGTACCTCGAAGAAGCAGCCATGTTCGATGTAGCGCTGCAATTGGCCGGGGTTGGCCGCGCCCTTGCCGGATTCGGCGCCATCGATGCCGCGCCAGCCGGTCAGCATGCCGATGCCGGGCGCGCGTTCGTGGCGCACCATGTAGTCGGCGTAGTCCACGTAGACGGGATGGCCGTCCGCATCCGCCATGTTCGGCAGCCCCAGGCGCGTGCCCAGGTCCAGCAGCACGTCCTGGAACGGCCGCACGTCGCGGTCCGGCTGCACCACGGGCTGGCGGATCGCATCGGCGGCGGATTCGGCATCGCTGATCGGGCGATCCAGCAGGCTTATGCAGTCGTAGCGCTCGAGATACGTGGTATCGGGCAGCACAAGGTCGGCCAACGCCACGGTTTCGGAGTCGTAGGCGTCCGCGTAGATGATGTGCGGGATCCTGTAGTCGCCGTTCTCGTCGCGTGCGCACAGCAGCTCGCGGGTGGCGGCGGCATCCATCGCCGAGTTCCAGCCCATGTTGGCCATGAACAGGAACAGCGTATCGATTTTCGTGGGGTTGTTCTCCACGGCATTGCGGATCACCGACTGCAACAGGCCGTGCGCGGCCAGCGGGAATTCCCAACTGAAGGCGTGGTCGATGCGGCGCGGCTTGCCTTCGGCGTCGACCAGCAGGTCTTCCGGCGATTGCGGATAGCCCAGCGGGTTGCCGGTGAGGGTGCCGTCCGGCTTGCGCGATTTCGCCGGCTTGTTGCCGGGTGGCGCGGGCTTCGGGTACGGCGGCTGGTAGCGGAAACTGCCCGGGGTGTCGATCGCGCCCAGCAGCATCTGCAGCACGTGGATCGTGCGGCAGGTGTGGAAACCGTTGGCGTGTGCGGCGATCCCGCGCATGGCGTGCATCGACACGGGACGACCGGGCATCGTGTCGTGATGGCGGCCGTGGGTGTCGGTCCACGCGATTGGCAGCTCGAAGGCTTCGTCGAAGGCGGCGTGCGCGAGTTCGGCGGCGAGGCGGCGGATGGTGTTCGCGCCGACCCCGCAGCGTTGGGCGACGTTGTCGGGTGCGTAGTCCTCGGCAAGAAACCGTTCGGCGATCAACTGGAACGCCGGCACGGCCTTGCGGCCGTCGGGCAGGGTGTATTCGCCCGCGATCAGTGGCGCGATGTCGGGCCGGGTGGCGTCGACAAGGTGATGCGTAGATCCTTCTTCGTCATTCCGGACGCCGCGAAGCGGCGAGCCGGAACCCAGCGCCTCTGCATCTTGATCGAAAGGCGCTGGGTTCCGGGTTCCGCCGGAGCCTGCCCCGGACTCCGATCCGGGGGCGACCCCGGGATGACGAGAAAAACGCACCGCGCACAGCGGCTTGCCATTCGAATCGCGCGCAATCAATCCATCATCCGCCGCCCCCGGGTCGCGGATCACCAGGTGGTGCGCGTTGCTGTATCGCACCAGGTAATCGAAATCGATCCGGTCGGTGCGCAGCAATTCGTGGATCAAGGCGCCCGCCAGCAGACCGTCGGTGCCGGGATTCACCGGGACCCACTCGTCCGCGATGGACGCATAACCCGTTCGCACCGGATTGATCGCGACGACCTTGGCGCCGCGTGATTTCATTTTCCCGAGGCCGAGCTTGATCGGATTCGAGTCGTGATCTTCGGCCACCCCCCACAGCATCAAATACTTCGTTCGCTCCCAATCCGGCTCACCGAATTCCCAGAACGATCCACCGAAGGTGTACATGCCGGCCGCGGCCATGTTGACCGAACAGAACCCGCCGTGCGCGGCGTAGTTGATGGTTCCGAACTGCTGCGCCCACCAGCCGGTCAGCGCCTGCGACTGGTCGCGGCCGGTGAAGAACGCGAGTTCGTCAGGGTTGCGTGTGCGGATGTCGCCCAGCCATCGGGTCGCCAGCGCCAGCGCCTCGTCCCACTCGATTTCGCGGAACTCGCGTGCGCCACGTTCGCCCACGCGCAGCAACGGCTTGTGCAGCCGCGCCGGCGAGTAGTGCTGCATGATGCCCGATGAACCCTTGGCGCAGATCACGCCGCGGTTGACGGGATGCGCAGGATTGCCGTCGATGTAACGGACGCGGCCGTTTCTGAGATGGACGCGGATGCCGCACCGGCACGCGCACATGTAGCACGTCGTGGTCTTGACCTCGTCGCCGGTGGGTTCGCTGAGCTGGAGATTCTTGTGTGGCATGGGTGCGCGTGCTGTCGGTTCCCGCTTCACAGCCATCGAACCGTCCGTGGTGCCGGGCGCCGCCCCGGCCATCCCTGGCCGGTCGCTCGGCACGTGCACATGGAACAGGCGGTGGTTTTGATTTCGTCGCCGGTGGGGCGATTCAGTTCGAAGTGGGACATGCCGACGATGGTAGCCATCCCGGCGCTTGCCGCCAATCGCGCGGCGCGGCATGCTGGGCGCAATTGCGGTTCACAGCCCCCCCGGCATGCACCAGTACGAACGCGTCCTCAAGCTGCACGGCATATTCAAGTCGCACCGGCGACCGGTGGGCGTGCAGCGGTTGCGCGAGGAACTGGGTTGTTCGCGCGCGACGCTGTATCGCGACATCGCGTTCCTGCGCGATGCGCTGGGTGCGCCGCTGGACAGCGATCCGGAAGGCCGCGGCTACGCCTACGCCGAAGGCGAGGGCGAGCGCTTTGAATTGCCGGGCTTGTGGCTGACCAGCGAGGAGTTGTCGGCATTGATGGCGCTGGAAGCGCTGGTCGTGCGTTCCGATCCGGGCGTGCTGGCCGACGCGCTGGCGCCGTTCCGCGCGCGCGTCGAGAAACTGCTCAACGAGCAGGCCGGCACGAAGCAGCAACCGCTGGAGCGCATCCGCGTGGTGCCATGGGGTTCGCGCAAGCTCAACCAGCAGGTGTTCCGCGCGGTGGCCGGCGCGGTGCTGGCGCGCCAGCAATTGAAGTTCCGCTATCGCGCGCGCACCACCGGCGCCGACAACGTGCGCCATGTGTCGCCGCAGCGGCTGACCCACTATCGCGACAACTGGTATCTGGATGCGTGGGACCACGACCGCGAGGCACTGCGGAGTTTCGCGGTGGACCGCATCGGCCAGGTCGAACTGCTGGACAAGCCGGCCGTCGATCGCGACGAGAAGGAACTAAACGATACCTTGGCGTCGAGTTACGGCATCTTCGCGGGCGCGCCCAAGGCCTGGGCGACGATCCGGTTTTCCGCGCGCGCCGCGCGTTGGGTCGCGGACGAACACTGGCATTCGCTGCAGGAAGGCCGCTGGCTCGAGGATGGTCGTTATGAATTGAAGGTCCCGTACTCGCAGTCGCGCGAACTGGTGATGGATATCCTGCGCTACGGTCCGGACGCGCAAGTGGTGTCGCCGCAATCGCTGCGCGAGGAGATCCGCATCATGCACAAGCTGGCGCTGGACGAGTACGATCACGCGAAGTCGTGAACGATCACCAGGCCCTCGCCAAGACTACGCCCGACAGGACCGCCGTCGCGCTGGCACTCGGTACCGGTGGTGCGCGCGGGCTTGCGCACATCGGGGCGATCGAGGCCATCGAGGCCGCCGGTTACCGTGTCGTGGCGGTGTCGGGCAGTTCCATGGGCGCATTGATCGGCGGCATCTACGCGGCCGGCAAGCTCGACGTCTATCGCGACTGGGTCTGTGCGTTGCAGAAGATGGACGTGCTGAAGCTGGTGGACTGGACGCTGTCCGGCGCAGGCCTGATCAAGGGCGAGCGCATCATCGGCGTGCTGCGGGAACTGATCGGCGATGTCGAGATCGAGGAACTGCCGGTTCCGTTCACCGCCGTCGCGACCGATCTCGATCGCGAACGCGAAGTATGGCTGTCGCGCGGCTCGCTGTTCGATGCGATCCGCGCGTCGATCGCGATTCCGACGATCTTCCGGCCGCACCCGTTCCATGGCCACCGCCTGGTCGACGGCGGACTGATGAACCCGTTGCCGCTGACGCCGTTGTTGCAATCGCCGAGTGACTACACCGTTGCAGTGAACGTCAACGGGCCACCGGAAACGCTGGCCGCGAGCCGCGCCCCGGTGAAACAGGCCGCGCGTACCGGGTTGCGCAGCCGCGTCGCGGCGTTCGTCAAACGCACCATCGGCAGCCAGACCGAAAGCGAACACGAACCCGGATGGATCGACACGCTCACCCAGTCACTGGACCTGATGCAGCAGAACCTGAGCAGCTTCCGCCTCGCCGCGGACCGGCCCGACCTCGTGATCGAGGTGCCGCGCAATGCCAGCGCGGTGTACGAGTTCTACCGCGCGTCCGAATTGATCGAGATGGGACGCGAGCGTACGGAGCGTGCGCTGGCCGCGTGGCAGCCGGGTCACGGCGTGAAAAAACTGGCGTGACGGAAAACGAAAAACCCGCAGCGTTGCCGCTGCGGGTTGTCGTTCCAGCGAGCCGTGCGGCGTCGATCATTTGACGTTCGCGAACGCCTCGGTCATGTCGAGCATGCGGTTGGAGAAGCCCCACTCGTTGTCGTACCAGCCCAGCACCTTGACGAAGGTGCCGCCCATCACGCGGGTCTGCGTCGCGTCGTAGGTGCACGAAGCGGGGTTGTGGTTGAAGTCGATCGACACCAGCGGCTTGGTGTTGACGGCCATCACGCCTTTCAACTTGCCATTCGCGGCTTCATTGATCACGGCGTCGATTTCGTCCTTCGTGGTTTCGCGCTGGGCGACGAAGGTCAGGTCGACGCAGGACACGTTGATGGTCGGGATGCGCATCGAGAAGCCGTCAAGGCGGCCATTCAATTCCGGCAGCACCAGGCCGACCGCGACGGCGGCGCCGGTCTTGGTCGGGATCTGGCTGTGGGTGGCCGAACGCGCGCGGCGCAGGTCCTTGTGGAACACGTCGGTCAGCACCTGGTCGTTGGTGTAGGCGTGGATCGTGGTCATCAGGCCGTGCACGATGCCGATCTTCTCGTGAAGCACCTTAGCAAGCGGTGCGAGGCAGTTGGTGGTGCACGACGCGTTGGAGATGATGGTGTCGGTCGGCTTGATCTTGTCCTCGTTGACGCCGAACACGAAAGTGCCGTCGACGTCGGTGCCGGGTGCCGCGATGCTCACCTTCCTGGCGCCCGCGGCAAGATGCGCCGCGGCCTTGTCGCGCTTGGTGAACAGCCCGGTCGATTCGATCACCACGTCCACGTCGAGGTCCTTCCACGGCAGCTTCGACGGATCGCGTTCCGCGCACACCTTGATGTGGTCGCCGTTGATCACGAGGTCGCCGTTCTCGACCGCGACCGTGCCCGGGAACTTGCCGTGCGCGGTGTCGTACCGGGTCAGGTGTGCGTTGGTCTCGGCATCGCCGAGGTCGTTGATCGCGACGATCCTGATCGCGCCGGTGCGGTCGTGTTCGTACAGCGCACGCAGGATGTTGCGGCCGATGCGGCCGTAGCCGTTGATTGCGACCTTGATCGCCATGTCTCGTCCTTTGCGGAAGCAGTGCGGGGAAACGCACATTTTAGCCGGTTTGGCGCACCGCTTCATGGCCGGGGCCGGCGTGGCGCATGGCAAACTGGCGTTTTCGCCCGGAGTCGCCATGTCCCGGTTTTTGCAGCCGAAGCGCCACGTCGCGATGATCGCGGCGACGCTGGCCGCGATGCTGTCGTGTGCCACGCCCGCGTTCGCGTGGGGACCGTTGGGCCATCGGATCGTGGCGCGATTGGCCGAAGCGCAACTGACGCCGCAGGCGCGGGCCGAAGCGCAGAAGCTGCTCGCCTTGCGCGGTGCCCGGCACTTGGCGGATATCGCCGTCTGGGCCGATGACCTGCGCGATATCGATCCGGCGTTGTTCCAGCGGACCAAGCGCCTGCACTTCGTCAATTTTCATTCGCGTGACTGCATCTACGAACCGCCACGCGATTGCCGCCATGGCGAATGCGCCGTGGCGGCCATCGACAAGTACTCCGCGATTCTCGCGGACCACGCCAACAGCCAGGCCGCGCGGGCCGAGGCGCTGGCGTTCGTGGTGCATTTCGTGGGCGACATCCACCAGCCGCTGCACGCCGACTTTCGCCACGACGCCGGCGGCAATGATTTCCAGGTGCACTGGCACGGACGCGGCAGCAACCTGCACCGGATCTGGGATTCGGCGATGCTGGATACCGCACATCTGTCCGCCGCACGGTATGCGCGCAAGCTCGAGGCCGAACGCACGCCGGTCGCGACCGCGGGAACGCCTGCCGAATGGGCCGGGGAAAGTTGCCGCCTCGATCGCGATGGCGGCATCTATCCCGCTTCCCACACGATTGGCCCGGCCTACGTCGATCGCGAGCTGCCGGTCGCCGACCGGCGTTTGCGTCAAGCTGGCGCACGCTTGGCGGAGTTGTTGAATCGCGATCTCGCGAACGGGTAGATTGGGCTGACGCCGGCTCCATCGGCGGAAGCCCGACATCACCTGATACACCGCCGCAACGTTGGGCTTCTTCCGGGTAAACCCGGAATCAGCCGAACCTGCATCGTGGTTCCTCAATATGCGATGCCGAACCTGCGCATCAGCTTGCCCACCAGCCACGCCGGGCCGATCAAGAGTTGCACGACGTTGGTGAGGAACGCCGGACGGCGTCCTTCGATCGCATGGCCGATGAACTGTCCGATCCAGGCCAGCACGAACAGCGCGGCGGCCACGATCAGCAGGCTGCGCGTACCGAGCGCGCCGTACAGCCCCCAGGCGATCGCGCCGCTCGCAATGAAAACGATCGCCATCGCGTAGGCGAGGTTGCGCGACAGCCGGCGGTAGAACAGGAATGCCGCGAACATCGCCAGGACGGCCCACAGTCCCGGCCGGAACCATTGCGGCAGGATCGGCGGGATCGTCCACAACGCCGCGATCACTGCCCACATGATCACCGGCACGCATACCCAGTGGATCGCGCGATTGACGGGGTGCTGGTGGTCGGCGCTGTAGCTTGCGAACCAGTCGTTGATGCTGCGCATGGCAATCTCGATCGTCCGCTGTTGTGCGATCAATCTACCTAGGTGCAGGGCGGGTGCCAACCCGTCATCCAGGTTTGAACATGCGCGCGGCGGGATCCGCTGCGCCACTCCCGCCCTACTTCTATGCTCTCGCAGCGGGCCTGCCGCCACATGCGCGTGTCAATCCAGCTCGATACCGGCCAGCTTGCGCAGGGCTTCGGCGTATTTCGCCGCGGTGCCTTCGATGACTTCGCGCGGCAATTCCGGGCCGGGCGCGCGTTTGTCCCAATCCAGCGTTTCCAGGTAATCGCGCACGAACTGCTTGTCGTAGGAGGGCGGACTGACGCCGACCTTGTATTGGTCCGCCGGCCAGAAGCGCGAGGAATCCGGGGTCAGCATCTCGTCCATGACGTACAGCTTGCCGTCCCCGTCGGTGCCGAATTCGAACTTGGTGTCGGCGATGATGATGCCGCGCTCGGCGGCGTATTTCGCGGCAAACGTGTAGATGGCCAGCGTGGCGTCGCGCACCTGCTTCGCGAGATCGGCGCCGACCAGGTCCACGACGGCGTCGAAGCCGATATTCTCGTCGTGCGTACCCTTGGGCGCCTTGGTGGATGGGGTGAAGATCGGTTCCGGCAGTTGCTGGGCCTGCTCCAGGCCCGCGGGAAGCCTGATGCCGCACAACTCGCCGGTCCGCTGGTAATCCTTCCAGCCCGAGCCGATCAGGTACCCACGCGCGATCGCCTCGAGCGGCAGCGCCTTCAGGCGCTTGACCACCACCGCGCGCTTTTCATACAGCTTCGGATCGACGCCTTGTGGCAGTACCTCGGCCACGGGCGTGCCGGTCAGGTGGTTCGGCACGAGCGCCGCGGTCTTGCCGAACCAGAAATTGGAAACCTGCGTCAGCATCTCGCCCTTGCCGGGAATCGGGTCGGGCAGCACCACGTCGAATGCCGACAGGCGATCGCTGGCGACAATCAGCAGCCGGTCGCCGGACAATGCGTACACGTCACGCACCTTGCCGCGATGCAGGAGTTCGAGTCCGGGCAGGTCCGATTGCAGCAAGGTGGTGGGCACGGCTTCGCTCCGCGGGTGGCAAACGCACATTGTAGCGATGTGCCCGAGGCAGGCGGAATGCGGCCGCCCGGCTGATAAACTGGGCCGATGCGTAGATCGTCCCGGACCTTCCTGCTGCTTGCGTTTGCGCCGCTGGCCCTGGCGCAGGCGGCGCCGCTGCCGCCGCAACCGGCGCAGCTCGGCCTGTGCGCCGCCTGCCATGGCGAGGACGGCCACGCGCGCATTCCCGGCGCACCCAACCTGGCCGGCCAGCCGTATCCATATCTGTTGCAGGCACTGCACGAATACCGCAACGGCCAACGCAAGGCACCGGTGATGCGTGCCGCCGCCGGGCCGCTCACCGAAAAAGACATGCAGGCGCTGGCGCGCTGGTTCGCGGCGCAGTCGCCCTGCAAACCGACGCAGGCGGAGAACCCATGAGGATCTGGGGCAAGCTGATCGGCTTCGTGATCGGCTTGGTGGTGACGCGCGGCGACTTCGGCGCCGCCGTACTGGGATTGGTGATCGGCCACCTGGTGTTCGACAGCGGCTGGCTGGGTGGACTCACGCATACCGGTGGCAAGGACGGTTACATCGAGCCGCTGTTCGCGTTGATGGGCGCACTGGCCAAGAGCGACGGGCGGGTGTCCGAGGCGGAAGTGGCGATTGCCGAAAAGCTGATGACGCGGCTGGAACTCGATCCGCTGTGGCGACGGCGCGCAATCGATGCATTCAACAAGGGCAAGGCGCCGGGATTCGACGTTTCGCGCACGCTGGTCGACCTGCGCGCGTGGTGCCTGCCCCGGCGCAGCTCGGTGATGCCGTTCCTCGACATGCTGTGCGACGTCGCGCTGGCCGACGGCCCGCTCAGCAACGAGAAATTGCAGGTGCTGAAACGGGCGGCGTTCGCGCTGCGGATCAGCGAAATCCAGCTGGTGGCACTGCTGGCGATGAAGGGGTTCGCGTGGAGCGCCGGGGCGCGCACGGGCGACTGGGCGCACGCCGGCGCCTGGTCCCAGCAGCAAGGTTATCGGCCTGCGCCGCGCAGCGACGGCCCCGATCCGTACGCGGTGTTGGGCGTGACACGTGACGCCGACCAGCGCACCATCAAGCGCGCGTATCGCAAGCTGATCGGCGAATACCATCCCGATCGGCTGGGCAACATGCCGGAGGACCTCCGTCGCCGCGCCGAACAGCGCGCCAGCGAGATCAATGCGGCGTGGGAGCGAATCCAGGCCGAACGCGGGTTCCGGTGACGCGGCGGTGGAGATCGGCACGGGCGGGGCGAACGCACCCTTCGTGGAACCCGATCTGGTAGCCGCGCTGCCCAAGCTGATATCGTGCGGACCGGGTCGGTCGTGCGCGCCCCGTTCCCGTTCATCCACCGTCGTGCAATCAGAGCGAACCATGAAGCAACCGTGCGTGATCGCCCCTTCGATCTTGTCGGCGAACTTCGCCAAACTCGGTGCGGAGGTCGACGCCGTCATTAATGCCGGTGCCGACTGGATCCACTTCGACGTAATGGACAACCATTACGTGCCCAACCTCACGATCGGGCCGATGGTGCTGAAGGCCCTGCGCGACTACGGCATCACGGCACCGATGGACGTGCACCTGATGGTGGAACCCGTCGACCGCATCGTGCCCGATTTCGCCAAGGCGGGCGCCACGTCGATCAGCTTTCATCCCGAAGCCACGCGGCACGTTGATCGCACGCTGTCGTTGATCCGCGAACACGGGTGCAAGGCGGGACTGGTGTTCAATCCGGCGACGCCATTGGACTGGCTGGACTACGTGCTGGACAAGCTCGATATCGTGCTGGTGATGAGCGTGAACCCGGGTTTCGGTGGCCAATCGTTCATTCCGTCCGCGCTGGAAAAACTGAAACGTGCGCGTGAAATCATCGATCGCAGCGGACGACCCATCCATCTCGAAGTCGACGGCGGCGTCAAGACCGGCAACATCGGCGACATCGCGCGTGCGGGCGCGGACGCGTTCGTCGCCGGCTCCGCGATCTTCGGCAGCGATGATTACGGTAAAACCATCGCCGCCATGCGCAAAGCGGCCGCATAAAGGCCGCAGCCCGGTGCTTTCACACCGAGACCGCGGCCGACCAGGAGAGGAATGAACGGGGGAGACGGGAGAGGGCGCCTCCAACTGCTTGCGTGGTCCACCGCGCTGGGCGCCTTCCGGTGTCAGTGGCCGGGTGCGTCTCCGGCGCCAGCGCGGGGGTGTTCCACGGTCGACATCCACGGCAGGAGTACCGACCGCCACATTTGGCGCCCGCCTGCCGCAGCGCCGGGGGCGCACCGGGGGCGGAAAGCGGGCGATTTGTGGCAAAACGCGGGCAGCCCCGACCAGTGGGTTGCACGGTCTGGCCGCATGGCGCACGCTCGCGCTGCAGCGGCTCGCGGGCGCGACCGCATGGACAAGGAGAAAAGCATGGCGCGCGCCATCGCGATCGTGGAGGACGAACCGTCCATCCGTGCCAACTACGTCGAGGCGCTCTCGCGCATCGGTTATGACGTGCGCGGCTTCGCCTCGCGCGGGGAGGCTTCCGGCGCCTTCGCCAACCGCATGCCGGAACTGGTGATCATCGACATCGGCCTCGGCGACGAACCGGAGGGTGGCTTCGACCTGTGCCGCGAACTGCGCGCCAAATCGGCGACGTTGCCGATCATCTTCCTGACCGCCCGCGATTCCGATTTCGACGTGATCTCGGGCCTGCGCCTGGGCGCCGACGATTACCTCAGCAAGGACACCAGCTTCCACCAGCTCGCCGCGCGCATCGGCGCGCTGTTCCGGCGCGTGGAATCGCAGAAGGCTCCGGCACCCACCGAAACGGTGGTCGAGCACGGGCCGTTGAAACTCGAGGCCGAGCGCATGCGCGTCACCTGGAACGACGTCGACGTGCCGTTGACCGTCACCGAATTCTGGATGGTGCACACGCTGGTGCGGTTTCCCGGACACGTGAAAAACCGGGACCAGTTGATGCGTGACGCCGAACTGGTCGTGGACGACGCCACCATCACCTCGCACATCAAGCGCATTCGCAAGAAGTTCCTCGCCGTCGACCCCGCCTTCGATGCGATCGAGACGGTGCACGGGGTGGGTTACCGCTGGAAGCCCTGAGGGGACCCGGAGCCCGCGCATTGCGCGGCAAGCCGCCGGCGGGCCGGTTCATTTCGTCGTCCGCCGGTGATGGCATCCGGCATGCCGCGCATGTGTTCGCCTGCGCGCACGGGTCGCTTGCGCCGATGGCGCTGAGCTATTCGAATGGGCGCATGAAGCCCGGCGCCACCTTCCCGAGCGCCGGGCCGCGATTCCAGGGTGCCGGCTCTCCATGACCCTCCGCCGCAAACTGCTGCTGGTCGCGCTGTCCACGCTGGCATTGCCGTGGGCCGGTTGGCTGTACGTCCGACAAATGGAACACCTGTTGCGCAACAGCCAGGAACAAGCCCTGTTGGCGATCGCATTCGCGCTGGATCGTGGCCTGGTCGCGGTGGGTGCGGAATTGCCCAACACCGGGCAGAACTGGTACGTGCAACGCGTGACGCAGCCGATCGTGATCGATGGTTCCGAGCGCGACTGGGGGCCGATGGCGCGTTGGGTCCAGCATCCGTGGCCGGAGGTGGCGGTGCAGCTCGCCAATGATCCGGCCTGGTTGTACATGCGCATCAACGTGGCGGACGCGACGCAAACGCGCCTCGACGCGCAGGACGCGGCAGCCGTGGAGGCCGATCACGTGGTGTTGCAATTGGTGCGTGGCAACCACCAGCGCAGCTACCTCCTGTCCAGCGCGACATCGGGCGCGTTCCTCGCACACCCGCTGGATGCGCGGGTGCACGGGCTGCCCGACCAGATCAGCGGTCAATGGATGGATGCCGGCAAGTCCTACCAGATCGAGTTGCGCATTCCGCGCGCGCAGGCCCCGGACCAGCTCGGCATCGGCGTGTTCGATGCCAACGCGCCGACGCGGTTCGACGGCGGCAAGCCCGACCTGCGACCGCTGCTCAGCCTCTCGCCTGCGCTGTCGAACGACCTGACCCAGCTTGCGCCCAGCGGCGTGCGGGTGCGCCTGCTCAGCGCCGATGGCTGGGTGATCGGCGAAGGCGGCAGCATGCTTGAAATGCACAAGCCCAGACCCAGCCGCTTCCCGTGGTTGCAGCAGGTGCTTTCCGATCTGCTGGTGGTGCCCTCGCTCGACCAGCGGCAGCACCTGCCGCGCGACATTCCGCGCCTTGCCGAACCCGACGTGCAACAGGCGCTGGCCGGACAGGCCACCGCCAATTGGCGTGGGGGCGACACCGCCGGCAGCGTGGTGCTGACCGTCGCCGTGCCGCTCGATGTGCGGGGCCAGAATCGTGGCGCGCTGGTGCTGGAACAATCCAGCCAGGCGCTGCCGTTGCTCACCAACCGTGCACTGCTGGGCCTGATGCTCGCCAGTGTCGCGGTGTTGCTGATCGCAGGCGCGGTGCTGTTCGCATTCGCGACGTGGTTGTCGGTGCGGATCGGACGCCTGCGTGACGCCGCCGAGCAGGCCCAGCACCACGAAAGCCTCGCGCTGGAACGCCTGCCGTTGGTGGACGACCGCGATGAGCTGGGCGATCTCGCCCGCAGCCTGTCGCGCCTGCTGGAATACATCGGCACCTACACCGAGTACCTTCGGAAACTCGCATCCAACCTTTCGCACGAGCTCAACACGCCGCTCGCGATCGTGCGCTCGTCGCTGGAAAACCTGGAACACGCCGGGCTGCCGCCCGACGCGCTGCCGTATCTCACGCGCGCCCGCGACGGCGCGGCGCGGATCGGCGCGATCGTGCGCGCGATGAGCGAAGCCAGTCGCATGGAGCGGGCGATGGCCTCGGCCGACGGCGAGGACATGGACCTCGCGCAGGTGGTGCGCGGCTGTGCCGAAGCCTACCGGGCGCTGGCCAGCACGCGCGACCTGCAATGCGCAATCCCCGATCACCCCGTTCCGTTGTACGGCGCGCCCGAACTGATCGCGCAGGCGCTCGACAAATTGTTCGACAACGCCCTGTCTTTCACCGCGGCGGACGGCTGGATCCGCATCGCGTTGGAACAGGGCGATGACGAAGCGCGGATCGTGGTATCGAACAAGGGGCCGCACCTGCCCGAATCCATGCAGGGTCAACTGTTCGACTCGCTGATCAGCGTGCGTGGCGCCGGCACGAAGGCCGGCACGCCGCACCTCGGCTTGGGGCTGTATGTCGTGCGGCTGGTGGCGGAATTGCACCAGGGCCGCGTTTCCGCGCGCAACGAAGAGGAAGGCGTCAGTTTCGAAATGGACTTGCGCGGGATGCGCCGGCAAACCGAATAGAAAATCCTTTTGCGTTCGTGCATGAACGCCGCACAATGTGTGCCCCGTGAGTCGGTCACGCTTGGCGGCTTGAAGCACCAGACCGGCCGCGTGCCCCCGATCATGAGCATTCCGGGGGAGGCTCCGACTTTCCACAACAGCTGCTTCACAGGCGCATTTTCAAAGGAATCGCACGGTGATCGATCAGCATCGATTCGACGCGCTCGCCCGCGAGGGCCACAACCGGATTCCACTGGTGCGCGAAGTCCTGTCCGATCTCGACACGCCGCTGTCGGTGTACCTGAAACTGGCCGACGGCCCGTACACGTTCCTGCTGGAGTCGGTGGAGGGCGGTGCGAACTGGGGGCGCTATTCCATCATCGGCCTGCCGGCACGGCGCGTTTTCAGTTTCCGCGCACACACGCTGAGCGTGATCGAAGACGGTTCGATCATCGAGACGCGGCAGGTTGCGGATCCGCTGGCGGAAGTGGAAAGACTCCGCGCGCAATATCGCGTGCCGCATTTGCCGGACCTGCCCGCCTTCACCGGCGGATTGGTCGGCTACTTCGGGTTCGAAACCGTCGGCTATGCCGAAGCGCGCCTCGCGAATTGGGATGGGGCCGATGAACTCGGTACGCCGGACATCCTGCTGGTGCTGGCCGAGGAAGTCGCGGTCTTCGACAACCTGAAGGGCCGTCTGTACCTGATCGTGCACGCCGATCCGTCGCGCCCGCACGCGTATGCGCGCGGGCAGCGCCGGATCGACGCGCTCGCGCACCACCTGCGCCAGGGCGGCGCAGCCTATCCGCCGGCCGCGCATGGCGCGGTACTGGACGAACGCGATTTCAAATCATCGTTCACGAAGGAAGCATTCGAGGCAATGGTGGAGCGCTGCAAGGCATACATCCGCGCCGGCGACGTATTCCAGGTGGTGCCGTCGCAACGCCTCAGCGTCGGCTTCAACGCACGGCCGGTGGACGTGTACCGGGCGCTGCGCGCATTGAACCCGTCGCCGTACATGTATTTCTTCGACCTCGGCGGAACCCAGATCGTCGGTTCGTCGCCGGAAATCCTCGCGCGCCTGAAAGACGGCAAGGTGATCGTGCGGCCGCTCGCCGGCACCCGCAAGCGCGGCGCCACGCCGGAAGAAGACGCGGCGCTCGAAAAGGAACTGTTGGCCGA
>Ga0164242_10001478_pt1 | contig 27913 bp, 31 predicted proteins | sample OricomgcompostMG_FD_108783 | JGI IMG/M metagenome (GOLD analysis project Ga0164242, IMG submission 108783) | Miracle-Growth compost microbial communities from Emeryville, California, USA - Original compost - Miracle growth compost (MG) ...
AACGGCGGCGGCAAGGTGGTGGCGGAAGGCACGCCGGAGCAAGTCGCCAGGGTCAAGGCCAGCCACACCGGCGCCTACCTCGCCCCCCTCCTCAAAACCACCGCCCACAACGGCAAAAAATCCAAAGCCGCCTGAATACAGGCACATAAGCAACACAAGCCGCCGCCAACTTCACGCAAGCGGTTGAACCGTGAAAGATAAAGCCCCATCCTTATAAGGGAAGCTGCGCCACGCGGGCCAAGCTATCCAAAGGAAGGGAACACCCCATGAAAACCATCCTCGCCGTCGCCGCAACCCTGCTGTTGGCTACCGCCGCCCATGCGCAGGAGCGCTCGGCCGGCCAAAACTATGATGCGCAAACCAACTGGTCTGCCCTCAAGGCTTCCATCGACAGCCTGCGCAGTCAAAACACGGCCATTGTCAGCACCGTTGATACCGTCAATACGGGTATGGACCACAGTGCCGAATGCGCCAAAAAAGGTGAATTATGGGACGGCACTGCGTGCGTCATGGCCCGCACGGACGTAAAGGTGACATGCAGGCTGGCGGGAGGACGGGGAGCGAAGCCCGGATATGTCTCGGTGGCCAAATGCGCGCCGGGAGAGTTCGTGACCGGGGGCGGTGGAATGGCGAACCAGCCCGGCTCAAAAGTATGTGATTCGAAAGCTGCGGCGTTTATTCACGCCACCGTGCCGGATGGTTCCGGCTGGGCCGTGGATGCCTATAAGGCAGACATAAGCGGCGATGCCTGTACCGTGGCCTATGCCATTTGCTGCAAAGTCATAAACTAGCTCTTCTCAAAAAGGATACTCCATGAAAACCACCATCTCCCTCATCGCCGTAACCATCATACTTGCGGCCGCCGCCCACGCACAGGAACGCTCAGCCGGGCAGAGCTACGACGCCCAAACCAATTGGAGCGCACTAAAGGCCTCTATCGACGGCCTGCGCAGCCAAAACGCTATGATTGCCGCCGCTGTGGATGCTAACGGTAAAAAGCTTGATGCCATCACCGATTGCAGCAAGCAGCAGATGTTCTACAACGGTTCCAAGTGCGTCGGCCCCGTGCTGGGCAGCGATGTGCTCAAAACCTACACGCTCCACGTCAATCTCCATAATGTCAGCGGCAGCGCCTCCTATACGGTTCCCGAAGGCACCAGCACCGCCCTACTCACCACTGTTTGCAGGGCGCGCGGTTCGCGCTCAATCGTCAGTTTGAATGTCGATTTTCCGGGCACAGGCTACCCGGTTGATAACCTCTGCACCATTGGCGGGGTCGCTGATAAGGATACGAATACCTTCGGCTATTCCAAAACCATCAACGTGCCCCATGGCGCAACACAGTTACGCATCAGCTATGGTTCCACGCGTGAAGAGAACAACTCGGCACAATCTGTCGACATCACCTTTATCGGCACCAAATAATGGTCCCTGAGCCCTATAGGCCGCTGCGCCCGGTTCGGCAAGGAAACCACATGCGCAAGTGCATTATTGACCCACAGAGGGCTTGTGCCTGCAACAATTAAACCCAAGGAAAGCACTCCATGTGAAAACCCTCCCTCTCCTAGCCGCAGCCATCATGCTTGCAGCTCCCGCCTACGCCCAGGAACGCAGCGCCGGGCAAAGCTATGACGCACAGACCAACTGGAGCGCGCTAAAGGCCTCCATCGATGGCCTACGCAGCCAAAACGCGGTAATTGCCAAAACGCTCGACACTACCAACAAAAAGTTGGCCGCCCTCACCGCCTGCAATGCCAAAAAGATGATTTACGCTCCGGCCGACAAAACCGCGGATGCCGATGGCTGCATCGCGGTAGGCATGCTTGCGGGATACGCGCAGGCATCATACTCTCAAACCCAAGCCGGGCACGTAAGAAATTTTCAGCCGAAAAAGGTCCCGGCGCCATCCAGCGCCGATGCGACTTGCAGGAAAGCCGGTTATAAAGGTGTGATAGCTATGGCGGAAAGCCAAACGGCTTGCGGCTCTGCGCCGAGCGATTCGTACGTATGCGGCACAACAACCACATACGCATGCTATTGATGGCGTTTCAAGGCAACCGAAGCGCGAGATTCCGCGCCTTGCCATCGTAGCAGGGAACTTTACCCTCTGGCTGCTAGCCGGCTTCCAAGCCGCGCAGCCCGCACACAACCCAAATCAGCATAACTCCTAAGGGGCCGGGCTACCCCGCCCGTGGCTTCCCACAACTCCATTGCAGATAGCCCTGCAAGGCCCGCAGCCTGCAATCAGCCGCCATCCTCCAAGCCGCGCAGCTCCCATAATCCGACTCAGCATAACCTCCAAGAGGCTACCGAACGGCTACCCCCGCCTATAGCTTCGCTCCACAACGCCATTGCAGCTATCCTGCAAGACCCGCAGCCTTCAATCAGCCGCCGCCCCTCCAGGCCGCGCAGCTCCCCCATACCAGCAATGGTTTTTATCAGGGCCTATTGTATACTTTATACAAAAAATTACTGCGCCTGCGGCATATACAACTCGCCACCAAGGTTCAGCGCCTTGCCGTCGTAGCAGAGAAACTTCACACCGCGACTACCGTCCGGCTTCACCACCAGCTTAATCTGCTGATGAACCGCCTTCAGCTCCGGGCAATCCCGCTGGCCCGCACCCCACGGCACCACGTCCATGCTCTTCACCTTCTCGGCCAGTTGGCGTTGCGCGGCGGTCAGGTTACGCATCTCCGTGTTGCGCATGGCCTGCATGTCGTCCATCACGCTCTGGCTGCGCGCGTTGGTGGCCTGCACCGCCTTCGCCATCGCATCGTTCTGGCGCTGCAGGTCGCGCACCTGGCTCATCAGTTGTTCGTTGGAAGCCTGCAGTTTACCGATGACCTGATCGTAACGGCTCATCTGCAAATTCTGCTGCCGCAATACCTCCATGCTGTCGCCGTCCGCCCGCGCCACCGCCACGCCGCCCAGCAACATCACGCAAATCAATGAAAACAAACGCACCATTCTTGTATCTTTCTTGCCTGGACCCAAGCCTAACAGAGCCATGCCGCTTATTGCACGCTCTTGCCGCCAATTGCAGCAAAAAAGGGGCGAACTGCCCCTTATTCACCATTTACTGCCGCGTATTTCCCTACTTTTCCACCCCATACCGCGGGCTCGCAAGCTTGGAAAGACAAGCCTGAGTGCGCTCTTCCACCATATCCCAGTTCACGTTCTGAATGAACGCATCAATGTACTTTCCGCGCTCACTCGGCGAATAATCGATTAAAAATGCATGTTCCCAAACATCCATGCTCAAAAGCACTTCGAAACCAGGCATGTGGCCATCACTGTGCAATTCGATAAAATGGTTGTTTACGTCACCGGTAAGGGGGTCTAAATAGCAAATAGCATGCCCTACACCACGGGTTGCGCCGCAAGTTTTAAAATCAGCCAGCCAATTCTCATAACTTCCAAATTTACCACTCACCACCCTCTTGAATTCCTTGGCAGAAGCGTCAGAAATACCAACCTTCAAATTCCCGAAATAATAATCATGCACCAGCATGCCGCACATTTCAAAAGCCAGCCTCCGTCGCCTATCCGCATACAGCAACGAACCACCCTCGCCCCCCTCACGCATGTCTTTCAACTGGGTAATCAAGCTATTGGTTTGGCTAACATAACCTTCGTAAAGCTTCCAGTGCGCCTCAATCTGTTTGTCGGAAATCCCGACCAAGCCTTGGGGTTTGAATTTGTCTTGGCTCGTATAAACCATAGCCATACCTCCTTGTTTTCAATGGGCAAGAGTCTAGAACAACGTACTTAAAAAACCAAATTGAAATCCTCAAGCACGCCGCGCAGCATCCTTCTCCGCCATCTTATGATACCACTCCTCAAGCAGCAACAGTACGGGACTGGCCACAAATACACTGGAATATGTTCCCAACGCTATCCCCACAATCAGGATAAAGGCAAAGTCGTGAATCACCTCCCCGCCCCAAAGCAGCACGGCAATCAGTACCAGCAGAGTCGTACTCACCGTCATGACTGTTCGGCCTAACGTCTGATTTACACTCAGGTTAAGCACCTCAGTAAGTGGCCGGTTAGGATAACGCCCACGATTTTCCCGCACACGGTCAAAAATCACAATCGTATCGTTCAGACTGTAACCAATCAGCGTCAAAATAGCCGCAAGCACAGTCAGGGTAATTTCCGTTCTCAACAGACACATAACTCCCATAGTTAAGATAACATCGTGACATAGACTCAAAATCGCTCCCAGCCCATAGCGTAATTCAAACCTCAACCACACATACACAAGAATGGCCAATATACTGAACCCCATTGCCATAAAACCCTTCACACGCAACTCTCCGCCTACCTGAGGCCCCACAAACTCAACCCGACGCATATCCACATTGCCGATATGTTGCTTCAAAGTAGCAATCAAGCCGGTTTCAGCTGCAGAGGTCTGAACCTTAGGATCATTACCCGGCAAACGGATCAAAAACTCGTGCGGATCTCCATACTCTTGAATAGTCGCCCCACGAAAGCCAGCATCATCCACAATGGTGCGCACATCATGCACCGATACCACTTTCTCAACCCGTACTTCAATAAGCTTCCCACCCACGAAATCAATACCATAGTTAAGCCCGCGAACACCTAATAAAACCAGCGTGATGGCAACCAGCACAACACTGCTCCAAATCCAGAAGACCCGCGCGTGCATGAAGTCGACGTGCGGAACATGGTCGAAAGGTCGAAGGGGAAATCTCATTACTGGCTCATCCTTGTTTTGAAGATGCTATAGCCGGCGCCAGCCAGCAAAACCACAATCGTCATACTCAAGCTCTGCAGAGATGAAATATGAACCCACCCTAACATATCTGAAATGATCATTTTCGACCCAATAAGCACCAACAACGCCGCTAGAGCGTATTTCATGTAATAGAACCTATTCAGCATGGCTGAAAGGCTGAAGTACAGGGACCGCAAACCGATAATCGCAAAGATATTGCTGCTGATAACAATAAACGGATCGCGCGTGATCGCAAAAATGGCGGGAATGCTGTCCATCGCAAACAATACATCCACCATCTCCACCATCACCAAAGCCAGTAGAAGCGGGGTAATGTACCAAACGTGCTTATTATGCCTGTTTTCTTTCAGGATGAAAAATTTGTCATGATTGAAAGTTTTGCTTACCCTCAGGTGCGTTTCCAGGAAATGCAGTATCCGGTTATGGCTCAAATCAATCTGGGCGTTGTCACTGGCAAGGGCCATTTTAATACCGCTGTAAATCAGGAACGCTGCAAAGAGATAAAGCACATATTCCATCTCATACAGAATCGCTATTCCCGCAAATACCATGATACCGCGCAGTACCACAGCCCCCAAAATCCCCCAAAACAGAACCTTATACTGGAACTGCTGAGGAATACGGAAATACGCGAGAATCATTGCGATCACAAACACATTGTCGAGCGAAAGGCTTAATTCAACCGCATAACCGGTATAGAAATCAAAAGCTTTATCGTGGCCAAGTTTCCACCACACCCACGCACCAAATAAGACAGCCACCAGCGTGTAGCACGTCGAGGTGATAATGCTCTCACGAATGGAAATCGCACGTGCCTGCTTATGAGAAACGCCAAGATCAAAAATCAGCATGCTGCCCAATACCACGACAAACGAAAGCCATATCCATAAAGGCTCGCCAAACCATAGTGCCGATAAAAACGAGGGAAAGGCCACTTTTCTTCTCCTAAACCGGCAGCTTGCTGGGCCTTGCCCAACGCATCCAGCTCTGCAGCAACCAGCGGGTCAAAGTCACACTGGTAAATAGACTGGCCAAAAGACCAATAATCAAAGCCACTGCAAAACCCTTTATGGGGCCGCTCCCCACCATGAACAACACAACACCCGCTACCAGAGAGGTTACGTGGCCGTCGAAAATCGTACGGAATGCACCATCAAAACCTGCAAGCAGGGCCGCCATGGGTTTCTTTCCGTAATCCACTTCTTCGCGCATACGCTCAAAAATAAGCACGTTCGCGTCAACCGCCATCCCTAAGGTCAGAACCATGCCTGCCATGCCGGGAAGCGTCAAGGTAAAACCCATCAGACTCATCACCGCCATCAATATGACAAGGTTGATAAACACGGCAATATCCGCCGCCAAGCCAAACAATCCATAAAAGATGAACATAAACACCAGTACCATCACCATCCCGGCCAACATCGCCACAGTGCCGGCACGCACGCTATCGGCACCCAGGCTCGGGCCTACTGTACGCTCTTCCGCTACTTTCACCGCGGCAGGCAAGGCCCCTGCATTCAGAACCGCGGCAAGGTCCTGAGCCTCAGCCGTAGTAAAGTTACCGGAAATCTGAGCCCGGCCACCCAGAATCGCCTCACGGAACACCGGGCTGCTGTAAACCTTGCCGTCCAACACAATCGCAAAGCGCTTGCCAACGTTATTCGTACTCAACTGTGCAAATATCTTCGTACCGCGGCTGTCAAACGCAATATCCACGGCAGGCGCACCATTCTGGTCAAACCCGGCGGCCGCGCTTGTCAGCATTTCCCCAGTCAGGCTCGCATGCTTTTTTACAATCAGAGGCCGTTCAATCGCCGTTGCGCCTTTGCCTACCTGTTCCTGCAGCCTGATATCCCCATAAGGAATCACCGTAGCATTCGGATCGGCCTGCTCATCCACAAGGTGGAATGTCAACTGTGCAGTTTTACCGATCGCAGCTTTGGCGCGCTCCACATCGCGCACACCCGGTAATTCCACAATTACACGCCGATCACCCTGTTGTTGCACCACAGGTTCAGCCACGCCAAACTCGTCCACCCGGTTACGCAACACCTGCAACGTCTGGGCCATGGCTCTCCGGTGCAGCTCATTCAACTCCGAAGGGGCATACGTCAGCATGGCCGAGCCATCTGGTTTTACATCCACCTTCACCATTTCCTTACCTAGCTCTTCTTCAAGCAAGGGCTTGGCGGTTTCTATGGAGCGCAATGCTAGGCTCACACCGTGTTCATCGCTGCGCAGGTTGGTATAACCAAGTTGTTTGTCACGCCCCAGGGTACGTACCTGATCTTCCAGATTTTCATAAGCACGCTTGTCCACATCGTTCATCTGCACCTCAAGCACCAGGTGGGCACCACCCTGCAAATCAAGCCCCAGATTCATAGGCTGATGCGGCATCCAACTTGGCAATTGAGCCCTCATGGACGGAGTCAGAACATTCGGCAAGGCATAGGCAAAAGCCCACACCAGCACCAAAACGACAATAACCTTAATAAGGCCTGAAACCTGTCCCATAAACTACCGCTTCTTCGCTACATTATCGTTAAGCTTGCGCCATTGCCGCACATCGTCGGCATCCAGTTTTTTCTTGATGGAAAATTTCGCCAGCACAATAGCACCTGAGCCACTATCAACCTTAACCATGTCACTTTCCACCTGAACAACTTCACCCATAATCCCGCTTTCAGTCAGAACCACATCGCCTTTCTTAAGCGACGCCACCAAGTTCTTACGCGCCTTTTCATTCAGGTTTTGAGGACGTATCACCATGAAGTACAAAATGGCAAACACCAAAATAATGGGAAGATAATTAAACAGCACTCCTATCATCGAGCTTGATGATCCAATAGCGCCGTCCTGGGCAAAAGCACTGGCAATAAACATAGATTACCTCCCTTGGGCAACACTTACCAATCACATGCGTGGCGTCAACCGTAAAACCGAAAAACGCGCAACAAACGTACAAACTTACAGTTTGGGAAGTACCCGCAGCGGATCAATTGCGCTGGCATGCCGACGCAATTCAAAGTGCAACTGAGGTGTAGCCACATTTCCGCTGGCTCCGCTCATGGCGATAACTTGGCCTTTTTTCACATGCTCACCTTTCTTCACAAGTAACCGGCTGTTATGGGCATAGGCGGAAACCATGCCATTGCTGTGCCGCAACAACACCAGCTTGCCATACATCTTCAGGCCATCATCGGCATACAGCACAACACCGTCATCGCTGGCCAGAACCCTGGTGCCGGTAGGCACGGCAATATTAATGCCGGTATGCTCAACCCCTTGGGAATCCTCGCCGAACCGCCGCACAATCTTGCCTTTCACCGGCCACACCAATCCTTTTGACTGATTCGCCGCCTTATCGATCTGCCCGCGCAATTTCTCAGCATCAAGGTCAAGCTGGTTCGCACTATTCACCGCCCGGGCCAAATGCTTGTTCACATCGTCAGCGTGTGTCAGGACCATTTTAGTCGGAGCGTTTTTTTCCTTCTTGACGATAGCTGCCGACTCCACTTCCTCTTCGGTCTTGCTGTTCGCTGCAACACCGGAAGTTACTGGAACCTTGATGATGGAGCCAGCCAGAAGATCCTGCGGGCGGTCAAAATCGTTGGCGGCCATAATGTCAAACACCGAGGCATGGTACTGCAACGATATCTTGTAAATGGTCTCCTTGGGCAGAACCTTGTGCTCCACATACGTGGGCTTGGCCACACCTGCCTTGCTGATTTGAACTTCTGCTTTTGTAGGCTTAACGGCGGCCGTCGCTGCGGGCGCAGCGGTATTGGCAGGAAGGTTAACTTCCTTCACCTGTGGCGCAACCGGCATCGAATGCGTCTGGCTTGCCGGAATCTTCAGCTCTTGCCCCACACGTAACGAAGTCTCGCTCGGCATGTCGTTATAGGCCAGGATCGCGGCAGGCTTCACATCATAGTGGTCAGCAATGGAATAAACGGTATCCCGCCCGGTCACGGTGTAGCTTCTCACAGTTTGCGGCGCGGCCTGACCATCCACCGGGCCGGCAGCCGGTTCAATATCCTTAAGGTTTACGCCCTGCCCATGCCCTGTATTGGAAGCCTGCTGCGCAGGAATATCCAGCGGCGTCATACCGGACTTGCTCAAGCCTCCTACCACCGGCGCCGGAGGTTGTGCTGCACATCCTGCTATCATCCCTGCCACCATTAACAGCCCATAATGCGTTTTCATATCCACCCCTCCTTAAGTGTTAACAATCAGGATAATTAGAGAGAACAAAAGCAAACATCCCAGCGTCATCGCCAGTGCCATCGCGTTGAAGTTACGGTCAAGCCAATCGTGGTAACGGGTACCCCCCCTCCACAACAGCCACGAAATCAGGAAAAACCTGGCACCCCGCGCCACAATCCCGGCCATGATGAACTTGGAAAGACTGGCCGCGAAAAATCCCGAAAAGAATGTCACAACCTTGTAAGGAATGGATGAAAACCCCGCCGAAATCACAATCACCACCACAAAGCTGGCGAACAACCCCTTCAGGAACAGGAATGCTGGAAGCAACGAGTAGCTGCCGAAGAATTGAAGCCCAAGCGCGGTGTAGCACAAGTATCCGATGATATATCCCAGCAATGCCCCGCATACCGAACCGGTCGTGGCAATCATGGCGTAGCGGAACGCGCGGTCTGTATTCAGCAACACCATCGGTATCAGCAGAGTATCGGCCGAAACCGGCACAAACACGCTCTCAAGCGCCGCCACGGCAAACAACACCACTTCGGCATGGGGCTGGCTGGCATAAGCTGTAAGACGTTCGCGCATATCCATACGCATACACTATCAAAACACGCCCGCCATTAAGAGCGGGAAAGCCCCGTTCCTCCAAGGATTCCCTTCGTTTTATCCATCTACTGTGGCATTATGTCTACGCTGTAACCGTGAATGTTCAAAAATTACGGCAACTTCAGGAATTACGGCGCGATACCCCGTACTGCCCCACCAGCGGCACGAACATCACCGGTCCAAGATCTTCGGTCGTGCAATTGCCATCTTCGCCCTTGCACACGCGCAGCAATTGCTGGGTATGTTCCTGCGCGCCCACCGGTATCACCAAAACCCCGCCCGGCATCAATTGTTCGACCAGCGCAGGCGGAACTTTCGGCCCAGCCGCCGTAACGATGATGGCATGGAAAGGTGCCTGTCCCGGCCATCCCAGCGTGCCGTCTCCGGTCATGGGAGTAAAATTGGTGTAGCCCATCGCATGCAAACGCGCGGCAGTCGGCTCGGCAAGACCCTTCAAACGCTCAATCGTGAACACCCGTTTCGCAAGCCTGCACAAAATCGCCGTCTGGTAGCCGCAACCAGTGCCGATTTCCAGAACCTTCTCATGGCCTTTCAGGTTCAATGCCGCAGTCATCATGGCCACCACGCTGGGCATGCTGATGGTCTGCTGTTCGCCGATAGGCAGGCAGGCATCGTCATAGGCGTCGGCCTGCATTGTACGCGGCACAAATAACTCCCGCGGCACGCGGCCCATGGCTTCCAAAACCCTTTCATCGGCACTACCGTCACGCCGCACAATCTCCAGCATCCGTTTCATGCGTGTGGCATTGGGCTGGATATGCTTCAGGTGCATGGGGCGCCTACAGCGGCTTAATGCTTTTCACACCGCCCATGTAAGGCTGCAACTTGGCGGGTATTGCCACGCTCCCGTCAGCCTGCTGGTGGTTTTCCACTATCGCTATCATCGCCCGGCATACGCTGATGGCTGTGCCGTTCAATGTATAGGCAAACTGCGGCTTGCCCTTGTCGTCACGGTAACGGATGTTCAATCGCCGCGCCTGGAAATCCGTGCAGTTGGAGGTACTTGTCACCTCGCCCCAACTGCCGCCGTTGCGCCCCGGCATCCAGGCTTCAAGGTCGAACTTGCGGTATGCGGAAGCGCCAAGGTCACCTGTGGCAATCTCCAGCACACGGTAAGGGATCTCCAAGCCGTCAAACACGCGCTGTTCAATCTCGCGCAACTTCATGTGCATGGCCTCGGCTTCTTCCGGCAGGCACACCACAACCATCTCGGTCTTGGTGAACTGGTGCACGCGGTAAATGCCGCGGGTGGCACTGCCATGCGCCCGCTCCGAGCGGAAACAATGCGAAATTCCCGCCAATTTGATGGGCAGCTTGGCGACATCCACAATCTCGTCGGCCTGCATTCCAACCAGCGTAATCTCCGAGGTGGCAATCAGGTTCAGGTCGGAATCCTCAAGGTGGTAGGTGTTCGATTCATTCCCCCGCGGCACAAACCCGGCCCCCTGCATCAAGCTGTCGCGCGCCAGGTCAGGTGAAATGACGGGAGAGAACCCCTCCTCCATGGCAATATCCAGCGCATAGCGGGTCAACGCTAATTCCAGCAACGCCCCCTGCCCGGTGAAGAAATAAAATCCGCTACCCGCCACCTTGGCTCCGGCGGCAAGGTTTACCATGCCAAGGCTCTCCATCAGCGCCACATGGTCCTTCGGTTCAAAATCAAATTCGCGCAACGGCGTGCCGCCGCGGGCAATATCTTCACTCGCATCTTCGCCGCCCACCGGGCTCTTGTCGTAGGTCAAGTTGGGGATGGTCACGTAAATCGCCTGCGCCTCGTCCTCAACCGGCTGAAGCTTTGCGGCGATATCCGCTTCCTTCTGCTTCAACGCACTTCCCTGAGCCCTCCGCTCGTCAATGCCCAATCCATGGTTCTTGGCCAAGGCGTTGGCCTGCGCTCGCACATCTTCAATCTCTTTCAGCAACGCCTTGCGCTGCCCTTCCAACTCCACAAAACGGTCAAAATCCACCTGCACTTGGCGGCTGGCGATATTGGTACGAATCAGCTCTTGATTCTCAAGAATAAATCGGCGGTCTAGCATGCGCCGATATTGTCCAACCACCGCCGTTTTGGCAAGCCGTCCGGCTACTTTTTAACCCGCTTTGCGGTAAAAATAGCCACCTCGTACAGCAACACCAGCGGCACGGCCATGGCAATCTGGCTGAACGGGTCGGGAGGCGTCATCACTGCTGCTACAATGAAAATCAGCACAATCGCCAGCCTGCGGGCCTTCTGCAGTTGTTCCACCCGCAAGATACCCACCCGTACAAGCAGCACCAAAATCACCGGCAAATTAAACGCCGCGCCCATGGCAAAGCACATGTTGAACAGGAATTTCAGGTAACTGCTGATGCTCGGCAGCGCCTCCAGCCCCGGCTGGTAAAAGCCCAGAAAGAAGCTGAGCGCCGAAGGCACAACTATCGTATAGGCAAACACACCGCCGATATAAAACAGCAGCGGTACCGCCACCAGCAGCGGCCAAACCCAGCGTTTTTCATGCACGTACAGCCCCGGTGAAAGAAACCGCCACACCTCAAAAAACGCATACGGCAAACCCAGGAATACCCCGCCCCACGTCGCCACTTTCAAATACACCATGAACAACTCCGGAATCCCGGTAAACACGATATGCGCAGGCGCATGCGGATTGCTTAAAAGCGGCTGCAGCAGCAGGTTCAAAAGCGGCTCGCGCCAGCAGAACAGCATCACCATGCAGCCCATAGCCACCAGCGCAATCCGCAGCAGGCAATTGCGCAGGGTATAGATATGCTGGGCCATTCCCGCCATGGCTAACCCGCTTTCTTAGGGGTTTTGGGCTTGCGCACCTTGGCACGGGCAGAGGGTTTGGCCGTCATCACATCCTCGGCAACGCTGTCCATGCCTTCCTGCCAGCCGGCCGTAATCCCACGTATGTAATGTTGAAGATGCGCGCTCCAAATTCCCAGCTTGCGCATCACCACCGGCAAATCTTCAGGCTTGCCCACCAGTAACACCACAACGGCAATCACCAGCAGCTCGCCAAAACCGATATCCGGCAGCATGGGCCTAGGCCTTGCGCGCCTTCTTGCGGGTGGCGGAAGCTTTGGAAGTCGCTTTCTTCCTGGTAGGAGCCTTGCGGGCTGCAACCTTGCGCGGAGCCGGGGCGGCACGCTGTCCGCGCATCGCCGTGGCGCCGTTTTCGCTATCCATGCCTTCCTTGAAAGCCTTCACACCCTTGCCCAAATCACCCAATACCTGCGGAAGGCGGTTGCCGAACAGTACCAGCACCACCAGCGCAATCACCAGCAGTTCCACAAAATTCAAGCCGAACATCACACTATCCTTTTTGTTGATTATAACTCAGGTCGCTCCATGTCACCTTGCCGGTCAATAGAGAACCGGCAAGGGCATAAAGCTCGTACATGGCGTTATTGGTTAGGCCGAACCCGTAAATCGAGGGCAGGTACATCTTGATGCCCATGGAAACCGGCAAGCTCACCGCGGGGATGGGTATTACATCAATGCCTCGGCCGCGGAAAGTCGCGGCGGCCCTCAACATATGCGTTTCGTCGGTTACCAGAATCACATTCTTGGCGGCGCGTTTGCTCAACACCGGCGCCAGCTGCATTGCGCTTTCATAGGTATCGGTGCTGGCTTCCTCAAGCTCCGTGGGGGTTATCTCGGTGCGTTGGCGGGCAAAGAACTGGGCCACCACCGCCGCCTCTGAAGGATTCTGCACGCCCGCCATATGCCCGCCTGAAACAATCACGGGGATGCGCGATCCCAGCATGTCCTGCAACTGGTAGGCCACGGCAAGGCGGTTGATGCTGTCGGGCTTCGGCAGCCAACCCATCGGCCCGGCATTAATCATGCCCGCAGTCAGCACCACAATCGCGTCAACGGGCGTGCCCGGCTTCAGACTCCTGCCGGTAATGTGATGGGAAAGCGTATGGCTCAACGCCAGCCCGAACCACGGCGTCGCAATCAGATACACCGCCACAAACAAGGCCACAAGCACCGCCACCACGCGCCCGCGGTAATACACCAGCAGGTCGCCGCGGCAACGCCACGCCACCACCGCAAACGCGGCAATGCAGGCCAGAATCAACCCCAGCGGCAACATCAGTGTGGTAAACAGAAGCTTCACAAATCAAACTTATATCCCATCCGCGCAGGCCCGTCAGCCCACAGCGCACGCAAACGGTCTCTTGCGCAGGCAATTTTTTCGGTATCGGGCGCTTCCGGCAGATGCAGCCCTTCCACAAAGGCGCGGGCACGCCCGCTCAAATCCGGCAATTCAGCTTGCTGCAATTCGGCAAAATGAGCCTCATCGAACACGGTACCGGCCATGCCTTCCCGCAGCAGCGACATCGAGGCAATCGCCACATCGCACCCCGCCGCAAGCGCACGCTTAATACGGCTGGTATAGCTGCCGTCCAGCGCCTGCATGCCCACATCATCGGCCAGAATAAGTCCATTGAACCGCCAATCCTTGCGCATCATCGCCACAATGGAGGGCGAAAACGTCGCAGGATTTTCACCGTCCAGCGCCTTATATTGTATGTGCGCCGTCATCATGAAATCGGCGCCTGCGGCCATCCGTGCAAACGGCGCCATATCATTCTCAAGCTCGGCAAGCGAAGCGTCCACCTGCGGCAGGGCCTTATGCGAATCCACCGCCGCCAGCCCGTGCCCCGGCGCATGCTTCAGGCAACTCCAGCACCCGCCCTCAGCCACGCCTTCGGCAAAAGCCCCGGCCAACGCTACAATCCTGTCAATATCGCCTGAGAAACTGCGGTCGCCGATAATCGCATGGGTCACTTCATGGGCACGGTCCAGCACCGGCGCCATCACCCAATTGGCGCCAACCTCGCTCAACTCCGCCGCCAGCAGCAGGCCATCCAGTTTCACCGCCTCCAGCGCCGCTTCGGGGTCATGCGCATGCCAGTCGCCAAACGCCCTGGCCGGTGGCATAGCACCAGCAAACTTCAACCGCTGCACGCGTCCGCCTTCCTGGTCTACCGCGATCAACGGCGGAGACGCTGTGGAAAGTTCCGACAAATCCGCGCACAGCTCGCGCACCTGTTCTGGGTTTTCAATGTTGCGGGCGAACAGCAAAAACCCCAGCGGTTGGCGGGCTTGAATGTAAGCCTTTTCATCCGGCCGCAAGTATGTACCGGCAAGCCCCAGTATCACGGGCGCAACCGGGCCGGGCCGCAGCGCAACCATCGGTTTAGGGGATGCTCACCGGGAAGCAGGGCTGCTTGGCTGCCTTCAGCTTGGTACACAGGGCTTCGGCGGCGGCGCGGCTCTTCAACCCGCCGAACTGCACACGATAGTGCTTGCCGTCGGGCGTCGCCTCAATGTGCGGCGTCAGGCCTGCAAGCCCGCTTACCGACTTTTGCAGGTTCGCCGCCGCCTTGTCGCCGTCGGCCTTGCTGCCCACCGCCGCCACCTGTACGCCCCACCCGCCGGTACTGGCGGCCTTGGCAGGCGTGCCGATTACGGGCTGGCTGGTCACCGGCTTGGTAGGCTCGGTCTTGGGGACAACCTCAACCTTGGCGGGCGCAGGCTCGGCCTGCTTCACTGGCGCCGCTGCGGAAACAGGCTGCGCCACAGATACCGATGTCGGGGTTGTAGACTGTATGGTGGAAGAAATAGCCGCCATCACATCGCTGCCACTCACCGCAATCGCGCCGTTTGGAACGTCGTCTTCCATGTCCTGCTGGTCGGCCGCAGGCGTGGCAGACGACACATTGTTGTCCAGCAAATCGAACACCAGCTTGTCGCGGTTGGGTATCTGCATGCCACCGGGCTGGTCGGGCCTACGCTTCAGCGGCTGGTCTGGCGGCGTAATCAGCGGCGGCTCCACCTGGCTATTTCGGATGGCATCACGATTCACCAGCGTATAAATAAGCATGGCCACAAACCCGCAGCCGATAACCGCCACCAACGTCAGCTTAATCCAACGGACCAGAAATGTACTCATGGTTCAACCTATGCCTCAATTTCAGGCAGGCTGGAACAATCCCCCGCATAACGGCCTTTATTTTACATACTCTCTGGGGCTTTTACGCCACACAGGGCCAGCACATCGGCCAACACCGTGCCGGCGGCCTCGGCAATCGCAAGGCGCGTGTGGGTGGCCTGCACATTGGCCGCATCCAGCCACTTCTCGGCGGCATACCATTTATGCACCGCCGCAGCCAGTTGCTGGGCATAAAACGTCAGCCGGTGCGGTTCCAACGAACGCGAAGCCTGTTCAATCAACGCGGGATACAAAAGCACCTCGCGCAGCACCGCCCGCCCATCACCGCTCACTGCTGCCATATCCGCTCCGGCAAGCGTAAAATCCTTCGGCACCGGCGAAATCTTCATCTCGCCACGCTGGCGCTCCACTGCGCATAGCCGCGCATGGGCGTATTGGGCATAAAACACCGGATTGTCCATGCTCTTCTCAACCGCCTTGGCAAGGTCGAAGGTCAGCGGCGTCGTCGGCTTAACCGTCAACATCGCAAAACGGAAGGCATCCACCCCCACCTCGTCCAGCACGTCCTTCAACAGCACAATATTACCAGCCCGCTTGCTCAGTTTCACCGGCTGGCCGTTGCGCAAAACCTTCACCATTTCATACGGCACCGGATGATAAACGTCGGTGCGTCCGGTCAATGCCTCAATCGCCTTGGTCAGCGGCTTGAAGGCACCGGCCTGGTCTACGCCGATCACCGTCACCAGCAGCTCGTACCCGCGTTTGATTTTGTCGTAGTGGTATGCAATGTCCTGCCCGAAATACGTAGGGATTCCCGCACGGTTATACACTGCCTGGTCTTCCGCCAGGCCAAACGCCGTGGCGCGGAACAGTGTCAACTCCACGGGCTGGTAATCCTTGATGTCCTTGCCCTTCGGCGGCGGCAGCGTGCCCTCGTAAATCAGGCCCTTGTTGCGCAGAATCTTCACCACCTCAGCCATGCGGTCGGTCTGGTGCATGGCATGTTCGCTGAAGTAACGGTCGAATGTTATACCCAGTGTCTCAATATCGGCCTTGATAAGCGCCATGCACGCATCCACCGCGAACTGCCGTAGGTTTTCCAGAAGTTGCCCTTCATCGCTCACGCCCAGCCACTTGTCGCCGTCGCGTTCTTTCAGCTGCCTGGCGATATCAATCAGGTACTCGCCCGGATACCCATCCGCCGGTACCTCCACATCCTCGCCGAACAACTGCCGGTAGCGCGCATGCAGGCTGCGCACCAGCACGCGTATCTGGCCGCCCGCATCGTTCAGCAGGTATTCGCGCCATACCGGATACCCCGCCTTCGCCAGCACGTTTGCAATCGCGTCGCCGAACACCGCGTTGCGCCCGTGGCCCACATGAATCGGCCCGGTCGGGTTGATGCTCACATATTCCACCATCGCCTTGCGCGTGTCCGGCGCCTTCAGCGTGCCATAGGCGTTGCCCATCGTGCGCACCATAAGCCCCTGCCCCAGCAACGCTTTGTCTTTCAAAAAGAAGTTGATGAACCCCGGCCCGGCAATCTCCACCCTGTCCACGGCCTCATGCCCGGCCAGCGGCTCCGACAGCAGTTCGGCCAGCGCCCGCGGCGCCATGCCCAGCTTCTTGGCCAGCACCATCGCCGCATTGGTGGCAAGGTCGCCGTGGGCAACCTCGCGCGTGGCTTCCACCGCCACGTTGGCCAGGTCGGCAGGCTCAAGCCCCTTGCCCGCCAGCACCGCTTGTACCGTGCCCAGCACATGGGCCTTAAAGTCGATATAAAGCTGCATCAAACCTCCTTAAGCCGCGTAAGGCCCGGCCAGCATGGCCTTTAATTTGCCGATATTGTCCTCCAGCTCGCGCAGCCGATTGCGGTTCTGCTCCAGCACGTCAGCAGGCGCGCGTCCGGCAAAATTGGGGTTATCCAACAAGCCCTGAATCTTTGCCATCTCCTGCTCCTGCTTGGCCATGTCGCGCTCCAGCCGGGCGCGTTCGGCGGCAAAATCAATCAGGCCTTCAAGGTTCAAGATGAACTCGGCCCCTTCCACCACCGCCACGGCCTCACCAGGCCCGGCCGCAACCTCGCGCAACCCAAGCGAGCCCACCCCCGCCAGCGCCTTCAAAAGGGCCTGCTCCTGCTGCAGCATTTCCAAATCTCCGTCCGCTAATCCGCGCACACCCACCGGCAGCTCCGCCTTTGGAGAAATCTTGTGCGTGGTGCGCGCCTGCCGTATCGCGCCAATCACCGCCACCAACTTCCTTATCCGCGCACTTGCCCCGGCATTTTCCGGCCAGTTGGCATACTCCGGCCAGCGCTGGGTTATCAGGTAGGCATGGTCGGCCAGCACATGCTGCTGCCAAAGCTGTTCGGTAATGAAAGGGATGAACGGATGCAGCGCGCGCAGCACTTTGTCGAAAGCCCACCCGGCCACCAGCTTGGTCTCGGCGGCCACGTCCGTGCCCATCTGCCCCGCCATCAACGGCTTGGTCAGCTCAAGATACCAGTCGCACCACGTACCCCACGTGAAATGGTACACCAACTGCGCCGCCTGGTTGAACTCATACGCATCCAGATGTTTATCCAGCTGCGCCATCATCGCTTTCAGCTCACCCATCAGCCACAGGTTCACCGGGTGCGCCACCGCCTCCAGCTCCAGCGCATGGGCTTCTTCGGCGGTATAAACCACGCCCTGCATGGTCAAAAAGCGCGCCGCATTCCACAGCTTGGTGCAGAAGTTCCGGCTCTGCTCAACCTTGCCGGTGGAAAACCGCATGTCCTCGCTGCTGGCAATCGTCGCCATGGTCAACCGCACGGCGTCGCTGCCGTATTGATCAATCATCACCATCGGGTCAATCACGTTGCCCTTGGTTTTGCTCATCTTCTGGCCGTTCTCGTCCAGAATCATCCCGTGCGTGTAAATCGCCTTGAACGGTACCCGGTTGGTCAGCTCCAGCCCCATCATCATCATGCGCACCAGCCAGAAGAACAAAATGTCCCGCCCGCTCATAATCACATGGCCGGGGTAGAAGGCCTGCAGCCGCTCGCTGCCGTTCGGCCAGCCCTGCGTCACAAACGGCCACAGCGCGCTGCTGAACCACGTGTCCAGAATGTCCTCGTCCTGCCGCCATCCGTCCCCTTCCGGGGCATGTTCGCCCACGTAAACCTCGGGCTCGGCGCTGCCCGGCACATCACGATACCAGGCGGGAATGCGGTGGCCCCACCACAACTGGCGGCTCACGCACCAGTCCTGGATATTCTCCAGCCAGTGTCGGTAAACCCGCGCATCGCGGTCGTTCACAAACGCAATCTCGCCCTTGTCCGCCGCCTCCAGGCATTTCTTCGCCAGCGGCTCGCCCTTCACGTACCATTGCCACGTAAGGTACGGCTCCAGAACCGTATCGTCGCGCTCGGCATGGCCCACGTTGTGGACGTGAGGTTCAACTTTAACAAGCAATCCTAATTCGTCTAAATCGTTTACAATTTTCTTGCGCGCTTCAAACCTGTCCAGCCCCACGTAAGCCGCCGGACAATTCGCGTTCATATGCGCATCGGGCGTCATCAGGTTAATCAGCGGCACATCCACTTCATCCTTGTGGCGCTGGTAGAAGGCGAAGTCGTTAAAGTCGTGCGCCGCGGTAATCTTCACCATGCCACTGCCGAACTCCGGGTCCACCATGGCATCGGCCACAATGGAAATCTCGCGGTTCACAATCGGCACAATCACCTTCCTGCCCACCAGATCCCCTGCCCGCTTGTCGTCCGGGTGGATCGCAATCGCCCCGTCGGCCAGAATCGTCTCCGGCCGCGTGGTCGCAATCTCAATCCCGTCCTTGCCGTCATAGGTGAAGCCGTCGGCGAACTTGTAGCGCACATGCCAAAGATTGCCGTTCACTTCCTTGTGCTTCACCTCAAGGTCGCTCACCGCGGTCTGCATCTTGGGATCCCAGTTCACAAGGCGCTGGCCGCGGTAAATCAGCCCGCGTTCATACAGCATCACAAACACCTGGTTCACGGCATGGCTGTAGGCCGGGTCCATGGTGAAGCGCTCGTTGTCCCAGTCGCAGCTTATGCCCAACCGCCGCATCTGGCCGGTAATCGTGCCCGCGCTCTGGTCCTTCCACGCCCATGCCTGCTCCAGAAAAGCCTCGCGCCCGTAATCGAACCGGGTCTTGCCCTGCTTGCGCCATTCGCGCTCCAATATGACGTGAACGGCGATGCTCGCGTGGTCGGTGCCGGGCTGGTACAGCGCGTTCTTGCCCTGCATGCGCGCGCGCCGCACCAATATGTCAGGCAGGGTGTTGTCCAGCGCATGGCCAAGGTGAAGGGTGCCGGTCACGTTCGGCGGCGGCATCATGATGGCGAACGGCTCGCCCTGCATGCTCGGCGCAAAACAGCCGTGCTTTTCCCATTCCTCGGCAATCGCGGGCTCCAGCCTGGCAAAATCGTAGCGGGTGGATACCCCTTTGTCCTGCATATCGGCGGTATTCTCGGCAGGGCGTTGGTCGTCCCGGGGCATCATGCAACTCCTTCAAAAGCGTGAAACAGGCACTCACCCTACCGTTTTCACCCACGCACTTCAAGCCCTTGCGGGCACGTTTCCACCCATTTTGCCGAAAATCGGCCGGGCCTATCCTAATTTGGTAATCTCTTCCTTCACCAGCCGCTCCACCACCTCGGGCAGGTTCTTGGCCAGCCAGTCCTTCACCATCGGGCGCAGCGCCATGGCCAGCACTTCGGCGGGCAAGGCCACCTGAGTGCCCTGCGCGGTTTCCACCGCCTGCAAGGTGTAGCCCGCCGCGGCTTCTTCGGCCACGGCCTCCACCAACTCATCCGCAACCTCGTCGTCGGAAACGCTGTCCTCGGCCTGCTCCTCGCTCCCGGCAACGTCCGCACCGGCCTCAGCGGCGGCATTCTCTTCGGCCCCGGCAACGTCTTCCTTAACGGGCTTCTCTTCGGCAGGTTCCCCGCCCAAAGCCTCTTCCTCGGCCATGAAGGCGCGCTTCTTATCCTCGGCTTCGCTGGCCTTCTGCTGTTTTTCTTCCGAGATCTCGGCCAGCAACCGGTCGAACTCATCGGCCGCATCCTTGGCCTCTTCCTCAACCTTGGCGGCATCTTCAGGGGTGGCGGCGCTCTCTTCGCTCTCGCCAAGGTCAACCGCGGCACCTTCGGCGGGCTTGCTTTCGCCGCTGCTGGCAAAGGCGGCAATGTCGATCAGCTCTTCCTTTTCGGCGCCGTTCACATCCTCGGCGGGCGCCTCCACCATGTCCTCGGCCTGCAACTCAACCACGTCGTCTTCAGCCCCGTCCTGAGCCGCGGCAGCGTCGATCAGGTCGGCGCTTCCGCTGCCCACCTTGGTCTTTTCTTCATTCATGGTTGTTCTGATGGATGACATAATGTCCTCCATTTCCTCCTGTTGGGGAACCATGTGTTCGCGTCTCCGGCTCTGTTCGTGGCACGGTTGGCCGTGTCCTTGTTAATTGTGCAACACACTTAACATAGCGGAAGTCATTGGGCAAAAGCTATCGCATGCTACGATTAGCCCCGTCCCCCTGTGGCCGACCTGCCGCGGGAAGCTTGCGTTCCCACCGTGCCCGCCTTCTCGAACGGCCTGAAACCGAACCAGAACGCCATGATTCCGCCGATAATCGCGTAATCCTCGGCCCCCAGCACAATCCCCATGCAGCGGGCGTACACGTACCAGAAGAACGCCACAATCGTCACCACCGGCCGCACCAGCCCGCGCAGCAGGTTCACAACCGGCGGCATCACGCCCTGCGCGTTCATCGCGGTGTCGGCGTCGCGGGCCTTGTCGATCCCGGCCATGATCGCCATCTGCGCCTTTTCGTCCCTGCCCAGAAAGTCCCCGATGGCGTTGCTCACCCTGCCCACCGTTTCGCTGCTGATGCCGGTGGCCTCGGCCACCTCGGCCTTGCGCTCTTCCAAAAACCCCACAACCGCCTCCACAATGGGAATCGCCAAACCGATCACACTCATCGCCCTGTCCTCCTAATGAATCAAAATGCCCCAGATGAACCCCACCAGCGCCGCCACGCCGGAAAATGTCCACACCACGCCGCCCACAAACCCGCGGTAACAGCCAATCTCTTCGCGTATGGCCTGCACATCGGCGCGCAGGCTGCGTATTTCCGCCAGCAATTCGCTCAAATCCATCGCTCGATTTCTCCTTTTCTTCATGGCATGCGCCACCAAAACAGGCACCTGCCTTGCACACGGCCGGGCATGCGGTTAGATTCAGGCGTATGAGCCCCAAAACGCCCTCCCCGGTTTCCGAAACCGAAAACAAGCCCATCACCGGCAGCCCGCTTACGCCGCAGCGTTACAACATCCTGCTCACCCGCCACGGCGATGAAATCGATTTCGACTTCCCGCCCGCCACGGCCGACCTCATCACGCGCTTCGGCTACCTCATCCCGCATGATCCCCGCTGCCAGTCCGGCCTCATCCAGAACGAGGAAGACCTCTACCATATCCTCGAGCCGGTGCTCGGCCGCGGCTACCGGGGCAACCTCGCCTACCACACGCGCAAGCAGGTCATCGTCTCGCTGCACGATACCGCCATCCTCGGCTACCAGCGCCAGTCCATCATCGATCCCCGCCTCTCCAACGAAGTGGCGTTCTTCTGGGAAATCTACCTCGACCAGCGCGTCTTCCCCCAATCGCAGGAGGAAGACTGGCAGTCTTTGCTGGGTGAGCTCATCACCGCCGAGAAAACCGACACCGACGCCGACCGCAAGCTCGCCGAAGACATCAAGAACCGGCTGCTGGAGCAGGCGAAGGACGATTAGCGCCCTCACCGGCATCTCCATCCAGCATCCCCTGCAAATCGCCGATAATCGCGTCCATCGTCACGGTGATGGGCTGGCCACGCACGGGTACCAGCACCACCGTCTCCCCGTCTTTTGAAAGCCGCAAATCCACAAGCTTGGGTTGCAGCTGCAGCGCATTCCACGCGGTCATCGCCTGCCGCGTGCGGCCGTCCATCAGCATCGCCACAATCGTCTGCAATTCGCCCAAATGCCCCTGCAGCCGCGCCATCTGTTCCCCGCGCTGCCGCATGTAGGCCTCCATCGCCCGCTTCCACGGCGTAAACTTGCTGTCATGCCATTCCTGCGCCGTCATCGTCTTTGTCATGCTCCGTCCCTCCTTAACGGCCGAACAGGCTGCCCAGCAGGCCGCCCACTCCGCCCAGAATGTTGCCGCCCAGCGTCCGCCCGATGCTCCCGCCCAGAGAGCTTGAAAGCGAATTACCGAACAGTCCGTTGCTGCGGTTCACATCGTTGTAATAGTCGGTGATGCTCGCCTGCCGCTGCGCGTTCAGCGCCGCCGCCGCGCTCTGGCTGTCGGTGGCTGCCTTGGCCACGTTGGCCGCGTCGGCGTTGCTCTGGCTTGCCGCGATGTTGTACAGGTTCTGCTGCAATCCCAGCTTCTCGCCGCGTATCTGGTTGGCCAGATCCTGCTTTTGCAGGTCAAGGTTTTGCTCGGCATCCTGCTGGTCAAGCGCGCGCTGGCGCCGCACCGCCTGCGCCGCGGTGCTGTCGCTCAGGCCCCGCTGGGCAAGGCTTTGCTCTTCCTTATCGCTACGCGCGGTGTATTGCCGCCCCAGCAGCTTTTCCTGCTGCTTCTGCCATTGCTCCAGCACGTTCTGGGTGTCCGCGTCAGGCGCGTAATCGCTGGCGGAAAGCTTCTGTATCTCCGCCAGGCTGTCCTGCATAATCTTGTCCAGCTGGTCTTTTTCCGCCTGCTGCTCCACCGTCAGCGGCAGCTGCCTGGTCACATACGTCACACTCCCATCCGGGTTGGTCACCGGCACCTGCTCCACCCCGTTTACATAATCCTCCACGGTCACCGGCGGCGCGGGCGGCGCCGGCGCGGGGGTCGAGGATTTAAACAAACTTCCCATATTCATTCTCCTTTCTGAATCGTTTCGGCAGCAGCGCGGGCGTCATCACCAGCACGGGGCTGGGCCCGTCCAGCGGCGTCGCCGCCACAAAGCCGCCCTGCAATGCCGCTTTTATCGCCGCCTTGCCGTGTGGCTGCACCCACACGCAGCGCAGTTTCATCTCGTCGAAGGCCAGCCGGAACAGCGCCGCCAGCACCCCGGGCGTGGCCCACACGCCCTGGCTGGCGCGCGCGCACACCACGTCGAAGAACGCGATGCCGTCTTCCGGCTCGCCGAACACGAACCCGGCCATAATCTCGCTGCCGCGCATCAGCCCGTATGGTCTTGCCCGCTTGAAGAACGGCACCGCCTCGTCATAGCGCGGCGGCACGTCGGGAAAGCCCCGCGCCACCATCAGCCGGTAAAGCTCCGGCCAGTGCGCGGGTCCCAGCGCCTCCAGCGCCTTGTCCTGCACATCCATGGCATCAGGCCTTGATGATATGGTTCATCAGCACATACGGCGGCATCACGTCGAAGCCGCTTATCGTGTGGCTGTGCGCGCCATCGTCGCCCACGCTCGTGGTGGCGGGCACTGTCGGATTGCTGGTGTTGGTGTACCAGCCGCCGCCGTCGCCGTTGCCCGCAACCACCGGTACCGCTTCAATCCCGTGGCTGTGCGCGGGCATTTCCGCCACCGTCAGAACGTGGCCGTCGGTCGCGCCGTCCTTGGTTTGGGCGCCGCCGGCGTCACCCAACGCACCGCCGTCCAGCCGCCCGGCCGCCGTGCCGCCCATGGCGTCGGGAGAGAACACCGCCCGCCCGCGCAAATCCGGCAGGTTGAAGGTGCCGCTGCCGTCGCCTGCCCCAAAGGCCTCGCCGATCGCCGCGAACAGCCCGGCATAGGCCGTGCGGCTCACCGCGCTGCCGTCGCACAGCAGCCACCCGGTGGGGGCCTCCGCCCCGGCAAACGGCACCACCGCCCCGGCGGGAATACGCGCATCGGCGCTCAGCGCCGCAAACCCCACGCTGCCGTCGGCATAGCCGCTCAGGCCGCCAGCGCCCACCCGCGCCACCTCGCTTCCATCTTTGGAAATCCGCAAATCCCCGCCATCGCCCTCCAGCGCATACCCCGCCACCGTCAGGGCATCCACCCTGCGCGGCACGTTGCCCTGCACGCCCGGCACCAGCGGCCCGTAGGCCACCTGCTCCGGCGCGGTGTCAATCACGCCAAGGCTGCCTTCGGCATCCAGCAAATCCACGCATGCCACGGTGGTCACGCCGCCCACATGGCTCACTTCGGAAACGTCGCCCACCAGCGTACCGCGGGCCAGCACCACCTTCACCCGGCGGTTCACCGCAAACGCGGCACTCAAATCGCCGCCATCCATGCTGAAGGTGCTGTTGTCCACCCGGCTCAACGTGCCCACGCCCGCGGGCACCACCCAGTCGTCCAGCACCGCGGTCACGCTGGCCTTCATCGTGCCGTCGGCGTTCAGGCTCACGCTCAGGCGCTCATCGATGCTTCCTGTGCTGCCCCGCGCCCCGTCCAAATCGTTCAGCGCGTCAATCAGGTAATTGAAATCCCCATCCACCTTGCTGCTGCTTATGGCCCGCTTGGGCACCGCATTGGCGTCGTCGCGGTACTTGGTGCGGTTGGCCAGCCCGCTGGCGCCGTCATAGTTGCCCGCGGGGCGTTGATACTTGCTCGTCATTTTTCGGCTACTCCGTAAAGTTTCAGTCCAAACAGGGTGAACGGCCCGGTGCCGCTCTCGGTCTCCAGCGCAAAGCCGTAGCTGTCGGCCACCACGTGGTCGCGCAGGCTTGGCGCCACGGCCGCGCCGGTGTCCCACAGCGCGTCGTCCCAGTCGCAGTTGTCCCAGTAATCGGGCGCGGGCGGCAGGGTCATTGCTGCCACCCGCGGGTTGGCGTCGTCATAATCGCGGTAGCGCCGCAACGTGAGCGGTATCTCCGCCCCCGGCTCGGCCAGCACTTCCACATACTTGTTGGCCCAGCGCGCCTTGCCCGCGGGGTTGATCCACGGCAGCCACCACAACGTTTTGAACGCCGCTCCCGCGTCGCTCCACACGCCGGTGTCGTAGCGGTAAAGCTGCCCGCCCGCCGCCACGTAAAGCGTGCCGTCCGGCGCGGTATGCGCGGCACCCGCCTGCCCGAACACCCCGCCGTCAAACACCACCCAACCCTTGCCGAAGGTACCCACCTGCCACACCAGCGTGCGGTCGTACAGGCCCAGGCCGAACCACCCCTGCCCGTCGTGGCGCATCCCCACCACGCGGCGGTAAAGGCTGTCGTCGGCCAGCACATACCCCAGCAATTCGCCTAAGGTCGGGTCAAGCTCGCCACCAATGTCGCTCACGTCCAGCTGTTCGGTCTGCACCGTGCGGCTCAACGTGCGCACGCCCTGCCGCGTCACGAACAGCAAATCATTGGGCAGCGCCAGCACCGCATCGCCGTGCACCACCCCCAGCGGAATCGTCTTGCTCCAGCCGAAATCCCCCTCGGCACCCGGGTCGCTGCCCACCCACAGCTGCATGTGGTTGCGGCTTAAGAACACGGTCATGCCGTCCTTCATCGCCATCGCCAGCAGCTCGTCGGCCACCCCGGCCTTGTCTGCCAGGTTGATGCTCGGAATCGTCCCCGTCGCCGGGTCGGGCCACGCCGTATAATCGTTCACGCCATGGGTGTAATATACCCGCAGCCTGTCCACGTCGCTGCTCATCGCCGCGCTGAGCGGCCCCTTGCCGAACCCCCACAACCGGTCATGCACCGCCGCAAGATACGCCACCTTCGGCGGCTTCACCGTAAACGCAACCGCACTTAGGGTGTCATCCAGCACCGCCTCCGCCAGCCCCACCGTCACCACATTCCCCGCGGTATTTACACTCGCAACGGTACCCGTCACAGCGCCACTCTCCAGAGTTGTCCGCACCACACTGCCCACCGGATAATACACCGCGTCGCTCTCAATGCTGAAGGTGCTGGCATCCACAAACGCCAGCCCACCCGCCGCGTCCGTCACCAATGTGGAAACCTCTTCCCACGCCACACCGTCCCACGCCATCACCGCGTCCATGCCGTTGCACAGCAGCAGCCTGCCGCCAAACGCCACCGTGCGTACCGTGCCCGCCGGGCTCAATCCGCTGTAAACGCGCTGCCAGCCCTCATCACCCAGCAGCCAAATCTCCCCCGCCCCGGTCGCCACCATCACCTGCAATCCCGTGGTATGCTGAAAGCTCATCACCGCCACAATCGCCGCATCCAGCGCCCCACCAGCCGCCACCACGCCGTTGCGCTTCATCCCCGCACCGTCCGACGCCATCAGCATATTCACCACCGCCCGCGCATAGCTCGCGGGCATGGTCATCGGGCTCCGCGCGGTGCTCATCAGGTTGTGCGGAAAGCCCGCCACCACACTCGAGAAATCTCGCTTCATGCCGCTACCCCATCCAGTTGAACGGTTGCACCTTCAGCCCGGCCACGCTGCCATGCATCAGGCCCAGCTTCACGCGCTGCTTGGCGTCGGCCCATTGGCGCTGGTAAATCGCCAGCTCGCCCTGGGTTTCGAATCCGCGCTCAAACAGCGCGCTCCACACCAGGCCGCCCCACACCAGCGCATAGTGATACGCGGGCGGCAGCACAATGCTGTCCTCCACGCCGCCCTCAGTTAAATCCGCCACCACCGGCACATACAGCACCGCCAATGCCACGCCCGCGCCGGCCGGATGCACCCGCACCCCCTCACCCGTCACCACGCACCGCCGCGGCGCGCCGGTGGCCCCGCCCGCCGGGTCAATGTCCATCAGCATCGCCGGCGTCACCACGTCCAGCACGCGGCCCTGCCCGGTATCCACCACGCGCAGCACGCGGTACGGCGCCTCGTCCAGCACCATGCCGCCGTCGGCCGCGGTCACGCCGTTCTCCTGCCGCTGAAGGCTTGGCGGAAGATACGCCACCACCTCGTCCATCAGCTCATGGTAGGCCGCGTTCAGCCAGCCCAGCGCCTTGGCCTGAACCTCGCCGTCCCCCGCGCTCTGGTGGCTCAATTCCACAATCCTGTCGCGTATGTCGTTGACATTCATCATCCAACCCTCTACTTAAAACTCGTCATTCCCTCGCGTTTTCCAAAGGAAACTTCCATGCTCGGTTCTATTCTGCTTGTTCTGTCGGTCATCGGCGGCACTATCGTAAGCGTCACCTTCGGCGGCGGTGTCATCGGCAACCTGCTGGGGTTTATCGCAACCATCGCCGCGCAGGCCATGGTCTCTCCCCCGTTCAGCACACGCTCCAGAATGTTTGCAAGCTTCTCTCCGTATCAAAGGCACACCTACAGGCAGTGCTTCCGCCTGTCCGTCGCCTTCGGTCTCTGCATTGCCGGGGCAGTGAGCACCCTTAAGTGGGAGGCCATCCAGCTTTACAGCGTG